>Ga0265303_10002965_pt1 | contig 10601 bp, 9 predicted proteins | sample Helome_2_FD_192494 | JGI IMG/M metagenome (GOLD analysis project Ga0265303, IMG submission 192494) | Marine sediment microbial communities from subtidal zone of North Sea - Hel_20160317 (Illumina Assembly) | ecosystem: Environmental > Aquatic > Marine > Subtidal zone > Sediment ... | reverse complement strand
AGTCAGTTTTTTGGAGGTCGCTCCTGAAAACTGGATCAATGTGGGTGGCGAGAGAAGAAGATTTTTTAATGACTTCACCGATCGCTTTCCATTTGTCTGTCATGGACTATCCTTATCCATCGGCGGACCGTCACCACTGGACCGAACCTTCATCCAGAAATTAAGACAGTTTATGGATGACTATAAAATCCGGGCTTACAGTGAACACTTAAGTTACTGCACAGACGACGGTCATTTGTACGACCTGATGCCCATCCCGTTCACGCAAGAGGCCGTCCGCTATGTTGCGGGGCGCATCCGGCAGGTACAGGACATGCTGGGTCAACGCATCGCAATTGAGAATGTATCGTACTATGCAGCACCGGGTGCTGAGCTTAGCGAAATAGATTTCATCAACGCCGTCATTTCCGAAGCGGATTGTGACCTGCTCCTGGACGTCAACAATATTTACGTCAACAGTGTCAATCACTGTTACGACGCGGTTGAATTTTTACAGGCAATGCCTGGTGAACGAATCGCTTACGGCCATATTGCCGGCCATTTCAATGAAGCGGAAGACCTCATTATCGACACACACGGTGCCGATATAATAGGTGGTGTATGGGATCTGCTGGACAAAGCCTACGAATTGTTTGGCGTTTTCCCCACCCTGCTTGAAAGGGATTTTAACCTGCCACCCGTTGCAGAACTTCTCACCGAAGTTCAACAAATCAAGCAAATTCAGGCTAAGTGGAGCCCACAGGGTCAAGCGCATGAAGAACAGGCCAGGGAAATAAAAGATGGTCAGCGACGCAGCGCCTGAAGCGCTGGCCAAGTTGCAAACCAGCTTTGCAGCCCATATCCGGGACCCTCAAACAGTTGCGGCACCCGAGGGCATCGAAGACCGGCGCATGGCCGTTTATCGCAATCTGTTTTTCAGCAATATTTGCACCTTTTTATCGAGCAATTTTCCGGTGCTCAGAACCCTGTACAGCGAATCCGACTGGACCACACTTTGTCGCGAGTTTTACCGGGATTACCGCTGTCATACACCGTTGTTTCCGGAAATACCAAGGGAGTTTCTGCAATATTTACAGGACCACCGTCGGAATCATGCGGGTGATCCGCCGTTTATGCTGGAACTGGCCCATTATGAATGGGTGGAACTTGCACTGTCTCTTGATGAGACGGACGTCGATGAAGTTAAGGTCAACCCTGTCGGTGACCTGCTAAGTGGGGTACCGGTATTGTCACCGTTGGTTTGGCCACTGAGTTACCAATTTCCCGTTCACCAGATACGTGCGGACTTCCAACCACAGGCAATACCCGGCAAGGCGACCCATTTACTGGTCTGGAGACAACGGGATTTCAAGGTCAATTTCATGCAGCTGAATGAAACATCCATGTTGCTTGTGCAGAAAATGAAAGAAGAGACCGGGATGTCGGGTCTTGATCTACTCGAAGTTGTTGCCGGCATCATTAAGCACCCCAAACCACAGGTTGTATACGATGCAGGGACCGCTTTATTGAATGAGCTGAAAGAAAAGCAGGTCATTCTCGGAACCCGGCCCTGACAGAAAAACCAGGGCACTTGTTAGCAGGTGCAAAACATATGGCAGTGCTTAAGTTTTACGATGAGCTCACGTCCCGCTTACGTGTTTCAGGTGACTACCTGTGGCCGTTGGCACTCAGATTAATCCTGGCCTGGGAGTTCTGGGAATCCGGACTGACAAAACTACACGGTGAAAACTGGTTTACCGAAATCCCATGGGCGGATTGGCAAAAGGGTTTTCCAATTCCCTTTGATCTGATCCCCACCGACCTGAACTGGTTTCTGGCCACCTGGTCTGAGCTGGTGTTTGCGGTAATGTTAATGCTCGGCCTGTTGTCACGTTTCACAGCCATTTCATTAATCATAGTAACCATGGTTGCAACTGCTGCCGTTCACTGGCCCGCTGAGTGGAGCAGCCTTGGCGAGCTTTGGAACGGTTATGTCATCACTTCCAACGGTGAAGGCAATTTCAAACTTCCACTGTTATTTGTAATCATGCTGCTACCGCTGGTTTTTCATGGCGCAGGTAAACTCTCCGTTGATCACCTGCTAATCAAGTTATCAGGGCGGGATAAGCAACTTGAGAGCCGTACAGGTGGCCTACAGGCCGCCGGCCTGGCATTGCTGGTGCTGGGTTTTACAAGCATTTGGGTAGAACCTGTATGGGGCATCACATTACTGATCGCTTCTTTGATAGCAATTTTGATACCTGCGGTCAGAGGAAGGGAATACTGAATTTATTGAACAGAGGTCTCTGAAAAGGGTGCCGCCAGGGGAATCAAAACGAAACCGTGCTGGCGAAGTATATTGAGTAAGCCTTCTTCACCGGGCAGATGTAATGCGCCCACCGCCACAAACACCGTCTTGTTTTCGAGCTGAGACAGCAGCGATTCACCCATGCGAAGATTACGCGCATGGATACCTGATTCAATGAAATATTCACTGGCGCTCTTACCAACCGCCTGAAGTTGTTCATCAGATATCTTCTGTAAGGTCACCAGGTTGTTTTCCAGGTAAGCATTCACCATCTGGTTATGCACATCAACAACCTGGCTGGATTCAGCAATAGCCTGGTCCAGCAATGCCAGTTGCATCGGCATTGGCATGTTTTCCAAAAAAGACAATTGCTGCTCAAGCGTTTCCAGCCCCACCAGTTTGAGACCATTCCCCGTTGCCCGTAACGAAAGCGATAAATCCATAAAAAAACCGGTTTCCGGTGGAGGCGTACTCAAAGTCATCATGGCTGCCCATGGTTTCATCCGGCTAATGATCTCTGCCGGAACCTGATAGTCAGCCAGGGCTGTTTCAAGGGCGTTGTAGCGTTCAGCCCCGATCATAGATTCAAGGCTTTTTCCCGGCGGGTTATGCATATACCCGGTCAGACGTTCCAGCGTTTGCATATCCGGGACCAGTTCCATTGCAAAAACCTGGTTCGCCCTGAGCCTGTCAACAAAGTCTTCGGAAAAGTCCAGTACGCGAGGGTCCTCGCTATGAATGGTGCCCAGTAGATAACCAACCCTCAAACCATTTTTATGAATGGACCAAAACAATGCCTGATCGGTTTTCTGTTGGGTATCAGCCTGTACGACAATGGACACTATCAATAGCAATACGCTTAGAACCAGTTTGGGTAATCTTGAGTATTGATATTTTTTACGTGGCATTTTGAAGCGCATTCCCTTATTCTCGCAGCCTTTATTACCGGAATCCAATATGCCTCGAATTGTTGATCGTTTCAGAGGTTTCTTACCTGTCGTTGTGGATCTCGAAACGGGCGGTTTTAATCCGAAAACCGACGCGATCCTGGAAATTGCTGCATGCATTCTTAGCATGGATGATTTCGGCCGCATCAAAATTGCTGAAACGATTGCTACAGAAGTCGAACCCTTCAATGGTTCCCGTATTGAACCAAGCTCGCTGGAGTTTACCGGAATTGATCTAAACGATCCGCAGCGAAACCCCGTCGGTGAGAAAGAAGCCATACAAAAAATATGTTTGCCGATCAGGCAGGAACTTCATGCGACCGGTTGTCAACGGGCCATACTGGTGGGGCACAATCCCTCTTTCGATCTGTCATTTTTGAAGGCTGCGATCACCCGGGTCAACTACAAACGCAACCCATTTCATATATTCAGTTCTTTTGATACCGCAACACTGGGCGGGTTGGCATTTGGCCAGACTGTACTGGCCCGTGCCGTACAGGCCGCAGGAATTGACTGGGACGAATCGGCAGCGCATTCGGCCGAATACGATACTGTTAAAACAGCTGAATTGTTTTGCGCTATCGTCAACCGCTGGAAAATTCTTACCGGATTGTAGTGTCCCTCTTGGCAAGGACTAGCCATTGCCGGCGAGACGTGCCTGGCGCCCAACCACTTCACGACCCGCTGAACCCCGCAATATACGCGTGACAGGACACTAGCAGGTGTCCCGGCGTGCGAGTTCTTTCAATCTATCCGAATCCAGTATCGCCAACTTCTTGCGGTTTACACGGATGATACCAGCGCTTTGAAAACGCGCCAGGACTCGCGAAATGGTCTCGGTGGCAAGACGCAGGTTACTAGCGATATCGCGACGTGACATGCTCAAATTGAACTCTTTCGCAGAGTAGCCTCTGCTCGCGAACCGCTTTGAAAGAGAACACAACAAGCTGGCAATTCTTTCTTCGGCGCTCAGATCAGCTGCGCTCGCTTCAAGTTCAGAGATCTGCAAACTCATGACGCGAAATAGTTCTTCCTGCAACTTTGGCAGTTGCCTTGCCATCTCAGTAACCGAGTCAAAATTGAGGCCACACACCGAACTGGTATCGAGTGCAACCACATTGGCCTTATGCATTTTTTCATGAATAGCATCAAAGCCGATGATCTCGCCAGGCAGGTAAAACCCAAGCACTTGTTCTTCACCATTTTTATCGATCACGTAACTCTTGAAGCAACCCGCCCGGACCGCGGCAATTGATTGGAATTTATCGCCTGCGCGAAATATGTGTTCGCCAGGCTGAATGGGACGGGATTTATTGACAATGTGTTCAAAAAGTTCGACGCCACTGGCATCAAGACTACGCGGTAAACAAAGATCACCCAGCGTACACTGACTGCACGCAACCTGTATACGTTCAGGAAAATAAGGCTTATGTTGACTATCTGAACTCATTAATCATCTAATCCTATGCCACGGCATCACGTCCGCAGTGGATTATAGCCTAACAGAAAAACTAAATGACTTTTGAGTAAGAATTTCCTTGCTGATCGTTGATAAGATATTCGTCAAATTTCATCGCGATTACGCGTAAAAGCAGTAAGCCAGTAGGCGTTACCTCGATTGTTCCTTCCGATAGCTCAATAAGACCGTCGTTTTCAAGGGGTTTAAGCGATTCCAGTTCAAATGCAAAATGATTATTGAAATCAATTCCGTATTTCCGCTCAAATTCTTCAAACCGGACAAAACCCTGGCACATGATCGCCGAGATGACGCCTCGCCGTAACCTGTCTTCACCACTCAGGCTCAAACCCCGCCATACGGGCAGTTCGTGCTTATCAATGGCTGCCTGCCAGGCGCGAATATCCTTAAGGTTTTGGGAGAAGCTATTGCCAACCTTGCCGATTGCACTTACACCCATACCAATGAGGTCGGTTTCGCGACAGGTGGAATAGCCCTGGAAATTACGTTGTAGTGTCCCGTTTTCCATGGCGAGCGACAATTCGTCATCAGGCAAAGCAAAATGGTCCATACCGATATAAACATAACCGGCATCAACCAGCTTGGTAATCGTTGACGCCAGTAATTGCAGGCGTACTTCAGGCGGGGGCACCTGCTCAGAACTGATCATGCGCTGGGCACGGAACAGGTGGGGTAAGTGGGCGTAGTTATAAACCGACAAACGATCCGGTCGGGAGGTTAAAACGGAATCGATTGTTTTTTCAAATGACTTCGCAGTTTGCAAAGGCAGTCCGTAGATCAAATCAACTGATACTGAATTGAAACCTGACTGACGTGCTTCATCGATCAACTTCAGTGTCTTGTCTTCATCCTGAATACGGTTGACCGCTTTTTGTACGGCTGGATCGAAATCCTGTATACCCATGCTGACCCGGTTAAAACCAATATCGGCCAGATGAGCGATTCTTTCCTCGTCCACGGTCCGGGGGTCAATTTCAATAGAAAACTCGCGACTGTCAGATCGGCTTAAGTTAAAGCTGGCAGACAGTTGCTCGACGATATGCCTAAGCTGTATATCATCATAATATGTTGGCGTACCACCGCCAAAATGTAACTGGATAACCTGCCGGTCCCGGTCAAACAAGTTACCATGCATCTCGATTTCCTTATCAAGATGCTGCAGGTAAAACTCAGCAAGCTGGGTGTTTCGTGTGACTTTTTTATTGCACGCGCAGTAGTAACAAAGCTCCTTGCAAAATGGTAAGTGCACATATAATGACAACGGTCGTGGTATCAGGTCGTCATTACTGTTCCTGACATGCCGACTGTAAGCTTCGGCATCAAAACCCTCATGAAATTGTAAAGCGGTAGGGTAGGACGTATAACGCGGCCCTGCGAGACCATACTTGGTTATTAGTTCGGACGGAAATGATTTAGTCATACTCATGCAGCGCACGGTAGCACCGCATCAGCGAATGACAAATGACTCAGGTCAAGAATACTAAAGGAACGAATTTGCGACTATAAACATAGTGTATTTGCAAGGAAAGAAATGACAAATACGTGACTTGTGTCATGTCAACATAGCGGAAGTTCCAACCATCACTCTATGCATTGAAACCCAATAACAGGCCATTTAGCAAGTAGCTTGCAAGCCCGAATTCGGCTATTCAACCCTCCCGGATTCCTTTTCATAGCGCACTGGAAGAATCTGGCATGCACTGATACATGCCATATAATACGGCGTGTAAATCATTTGGAGCAACCCGCATGACCATTAGAGGATATCTTTCGACTTTGATATGCTGCCTGGTGTTATCCACCGCCGCAGTTGCTGTGGAAGGTGATCCACCTGAGGTTACCGTGGATGGCCTGCGCCTGGTCAAAGACACAAAAATGGCGCTGGTCTATGCTAAACCGGGTGTTGATCTCTCCCAGTACAATCGTATCTACCTGACAGAACCGCAAATCGCGTTCACAAAAAACTGGTTGAAAACACAAAACAGTATCCCTAATCAAACCGTCAGAAATGAGGATATGCAGCGCATTAAAATCGACTTGGCGGCATTATTCATGGAAGTCTTCCGAGAGGAACTTCAGAACAATGGCGGTTATGTATTGGTTGATGGCATCGCTGAGGACGTACTGATAGTGCACCCGGCTATTGTCGACCTGGACGTATTTGCACCCGACACACCGGGGACCGCTGGTAGGCGTAGCGCAATCCCGTCCGTCGGTACAATGACCCTTTACATGGAGTTATATGATTCTGTTACCGGCGATTTGCTGGTCAAAGCAATCGACAACAAATTCGACCGAACCCGCACGCATGTTCAGGCCCAGAACAGGGTGCGCAATGAAGCTGCTGCCAGGGAAATGCTCAATGATTGGGCGAATTTACTCCGTCTTGCACTCGACGAAGCCCGGACCATGGTTAGTCAATAACAGTGTATGCCGAAGCAATATAACGGTGCCACTTTGTTACTAAAGGCTACGTTTTTTAAAAAGACCCGGCATTGATCCAAAAATGCACTGCGATACTCGCCGCGTAACCCAGTGCAACCGCCCAGGCCCATTTCAGGTGCGCAAAAAATGTGTAGATTCCACGCGCCTGACCCATCACCGCGACGCCTGCAGCTGAACCGATGGATAACATTGACCCGCCAACACCTGCAGTCAAAGTGACCAGTAACCATTGGCCATGGCTCATATCCGGACTCATCGCAAGTACTGCAAACATGACCGGGATATTGTCTACCAAAGCCGAAGCGACACCGACAAGTATGTTCGAAACGGTGGGCCCAAGCCCCGTATAAAGCCATTCAGACCCAATTGCCAGGTAACCGAAAGCGCCGAGTCCACCCACGCATAGAATGACACCGTAGAAAAACATCAGGGTATCCCACTCGGCCTTTTGCAGGTTGGCATAGATATCATAAGTTTTCTTCTTCGAACCGTCGCCATTCCTGTGTATGGCAGCGATACCAAGCGCTGAGCCCTCAACTATTTTTTGAGTGAGCTCAGCCTGGTCCCTGCGTTGCAGGTAATAACCGAACAGTTTCAGAAATCCGAGACCTGTCATCATGCCGACAACCGGTGGCATATGCAGAAAGTTGTGCATGGAAACCGCCATTGAAATGGTCAGAACAAACAAGGCCACTACCACCCAGGCACCATGTTGCAAGTGAGCCTCTTGCCGAACGGGCTCAGGATTACCTTTGGCTATCGCAAATGACAATATACCAGCCGTCACCAGCCAATTGACGATCGAAGGTACGACCAACGCAAAAAATTCAGTAAATTGTAAATGCCCTTTTTGCCATACCATCAACGTTGTAATATCACCAAACGGACTAAAGGCCCCCCCGGCATTGGCCGCGACTACAATGTTGATACAAGCCAGCGCTATGAAACGATGATTGCTGCCGCCGACAGAAATAACCACCGTTGCCATCAACAATGCCGTAGCAAGATTATCTGCGACCGGCGACATCAGAAATGCGATACCACCGGTAATCCAGAACACCTGCTTTAAAGAAAATCCCTGGTTTACCAGCCACGCCCGCAGCACTTCAAAAATACCGCGTTCTTCCATGGTGTTGATATAAGTCATTGCGGCAAGCAGAAACAGGAATAACTCCACAAATTCAAGCAGGTTATGGCGTACCAGTTCTTCCGCTGTATGCGTATCACCGGCCCCTATATAGGCAATAGCTACCAGCACCCAGATAAAACCGGCGGCAACGATCATGGGCTTGGATTTTCTCAGGTGAATATTTTCTTCGAGAATAACCAGGGCATAGGCGCCGACAAATATCACGATAGCCAGCAATCCGGCCCAATGCATTGTTAAGTCCATATCTTTTACGCTACCTGTAAGTGGAGTTTCTTAAATACATTCAAAATCATTCAGGCCGGTCGGACGACAACGGTCCGGCCAGCCATATTTTCGCCAGAAATCTACATAACCCAGAGCTTGTACCCAGTCTTTAAACCGTGGGTCCTGACGAAATGCGACTGCCCAATTATTCCAGATTTGTGCGTGGATTTGCAGATTATTTATATCGGCCAGCGGATCAATATCCAGGTCAAAAGCTTTCGGTGAGCCCAGTACAAGTAGCGATTCAAAGCCGACCAGCCTTTCCAGCGCCCCGGTTTGTGTCGCGACAACAATATTACGGGCAACATCCTCTATTCTGGCAGGGTCTTCCAGCGCGTCAACCAAAAAATCAGCAAAAACTGCCGGCAGTCTGCCGGAGCGCATTCTTACGTCCCGGAGCAATTGGCGGGCAGTTTCAAAATTCCCTGAATAAATCGCGGCGAGGGCCAGGTAATAATCGCGATAGGTAAAGTGCTTGAGTTGCTCAAGTATAACGACAGCCTTTGTTGGTTCGCCGGAATAAATCAGGGCATCCGCCAACGCCCAGGCAATATGTTCGTTAAGTGGATCGCGCTGATACTCCATGGTTAACGTGCGTATTAATTCCTCAAAATAGCCCAGCCGGATATGTAGCGTAGCCTCCCAGGAAAGAATGTCGGAATTATTGTGACCAATCGCTCTTGCGCGGTCAAAATACTCAGCGGCACGCTCTACATCGCTCCGCTTTGAATAGACCGCTGCCAACGCACCCAGCGCCTCGACTGAGTCAGGATCTAACTCAAGCGCAAATCTTGCTCTCGACTCAGCTTTTTCATACCAAAGTTTTCTGCTCAACGAAAGATCATAAGAAGTTAGCAGCCAATTTACACTGGCAACACCCGCATGCGCCCGGGCAAACATCGGGTCCAGAGCAATGGCTTCATTGAAACTTTCAAGTGCTTCAAGCAAACCCTCGGAGCGCAATTTAATCCGGTTATTCAACAGGTCGCGGCCTTTGAGATAATACCTGAAAGCTTCCATGTTGGCAGTCATCGACTTTCGGGAATCAGGTTGGGTGCTTTCATCCAGGGTCAGTTTGAGACTCTGTGCAATATTGAAGGCGATGTCGTCCTGAACCTCAAAGACCTCGTCAAAAGTACGATCATACTGTTGCGACCAGATATGATAACCGGTGACAGCATCAATCAGCTGAGCGGTTACACGAATTCGATCATTGGAAAACCGGATACTGCCTTCCAGAATAGTCCCCACATGCAATTGGGAGGCGATTTCCAATAATGTCGCAGGTGTTTCACGAAATGCGAAAGAAGATGTACGCGCTGCTACTTCCAGACCATCCATCCCGGCCAACAAATTAATGACATCCTCCGCAATTCCCTCACCAAGATACTGATGGATTTGGTCATCACTCAAATCAACAAATGGCATAACGGCGACGGTTCGCTTACTGTACGGCGTCATTATCGCTTCGTATTCGCTAGCCGCATCCCTTGCTACACCAGGTTCAACCGGTTCGTTAGAAGTGTCCAGACTCCACTGATAAATGACCAGCACTGTAACGATACCAAGCAAAAACATGGAGACCGTGCGGATTGTGCCTGACCTACGCTGGTACCAACTTAGTGGAGTTTTTTCTTCTGCGTCCGGTTGACCTGGTGAGAAATCGATACGTTCGACCGGGGCAACCAATCGATACCCGGTGCCACGAACGATCGAGATATAGGGGTCCCCGCCTATCTCTTCGCCCAATGCTTTACGTAACAGAAGTACACGCTTGTTAACCGTACCACGGTCAACGACAAGACCTTCCCAGACTTCTTGCTCCAATTGCTGTGTAGTCACAACATTGGGTGCATGACGGGCGAGTGAGAGAAACAACTTGAAAGAAAGCCGTGGTACTGACAATACTGTCCCGTTGCGGCTTACTTCCTGCTTTCCCGCGTCCAGTAACAGGTCTCCGATGCGATAGCATTCAAAGCCCACTGAAAATATTCCCCATGTATGTTTTCGTACTTAATGATAAGCACAAGA
>Ga0265303_10002963_pt1 | contig 10611 bp, 7 predicted proteins | sample Helome_2_FD_192494 | JGI IMG/M metagenome (GOLD analysis project Ga0265303, IMG submission 192494) | Marine sediment microbial communities from subtidal zone of North Sea - Hel_20160317 (Illumina Assembly) | ecosystem: Environmental > Aquatic > Marine > Subtidal zone > Sediment ... | reverse complement strand
GCCAATCGACTGTGCCGCGATAACGCCGACTGCTTCGCCGATGTTAATGCGGTCCCCGCGCGCAAGGTCACGTCCGTAGCATTGTGAACAGACGCCGTAGCGAATCTCACAGGTGATCGGTGAGCGCACGATGACGTGATCGATCGACAGTTCCTCGAGACGCTGCACCGTGGCTTCATCAAGCATGGTGCCGGCATCGAATGCGACCTTGTCAGCACCCGGAATCATGACGGGTTCGGCCAGGACGCGACCCAGCACACGCTCGGCAAGAGGCTCGACAATATCGCCACCTTCAACGAGCGGCGCCATCGCGACGCCGTTGCGCGTTTCGCAATCGACTTCCGTGACCACGAGGTCCTGCGCGACATCGACGAGACGACGCGTCAGGTATCCCGAGTTGGCCGTCTTGAGCGCCGTATCTGCCAGGCCTTTTCGAGCACCGTGGGTCGAGATGAAGTACTGCAGTACGTCGAGGCCCTCACGGAAGTTTGCCGTGATCGGCGTCTCGATGATCGAGCCGTCCGGCTTGGCCATCAGTCCACGCATACCAGCCAGCTGGCGAATCTGCGCGGCCGAGCCACGAGCACCCGAGTCGGCCATCATGTAGATCGAGTTGAACGATTCCTGCTCGACCTTCTTGCCCTTCGAGTCCTTGACGGTCTCCGTGCCGAGCTTGTCCATCATCGCCTTGGCGACCTGGTCGTTGGTGCGTGACCAGATGTCGACGACCTTGTTGTAGCGCTCACCGTCGGTAACGAGACCCGAACCGTACTGGTCCTGGATTTCCTTAACCTCGGTCTCCGCAACGGCGAGAATCTCCTGCTTGTTCTCGGGCACGACCATGTCGTTTACGCCAATCGAAATACCGGCCATCGTTGCCAGGCGGAAACCCGTGTACATGAGCTGGTCGGCAAATACGACCGTGCGCTTCAGACCAAGCTGGCGATAGCAGGCATTGATGACGTTCGAAATTGCCTTCTTCGACATCGCGCGGTTGATGTGCCTGAACTCCAGGCCCTTGGGCAGGATGCTCGAGAGCAGTGCACGCCCGACCGTCGTGTCGACGATCTTCGTGATTTCCCTGACTTCGCCATCTTCATCGCGCTCGTGCACTTCGACGCGCACCCTGACCTGTGCCTGCAATTCGGCGGCACCGGTCTCGTATGCGCGACGCGCTTCGTCGAGGCTGGCGAGGATCATGCCCTCGCCCTTGGCATTGACCCGTGTGCGCGTCATGTAATAGAGACCCAGGACGACGTCCTGCGACGGCACGATAATCGGGTCACCGTTGGCGGGTGACAGGATGTTGTTCGACGACATCATCAAGGCGCGCGCTTCAAGCTGTGCCTCGATCGACAACGGCACATGCACGGCCATCTGGTCGCCGTCAAAGTCGGCGTTGAATGCGGTGCAGACGAGCGGATGCAGCTGAATCGCCTTACCCTCGATGAGCACGGGCTCGAACGCCTGGATACCAAGCCTGTGCAGTGTCGGCGCACGGTTCAGCATGACCGGGTGCTCGCGAATAACCTCCTCGAGAATGTCCCAGACTTCCGCGCCCTCGCGTTCGACGAGGCGCTTGGCAGCCTTGATGGTCGTTGCCTCGCCACGCAGTTGCAGCTTGGAGAAAATGAACGGCTTGAACAGCTCGAGCGCCATCTTCTTCGGCAGACCACACTGGTGCAATTTGAGCGTCGGGCCAACTACGATCACGGAACGACCCGAGTAGTCGACACGCTTGCCGAGCAGGTTCTGGCGGAAGCGACCCTGCTTGCCCTTGATCATGTCGGCGAGCGACTTTAGCGGGCGCTTGTTCGTGCCCGTGATCGCGCGACCGCGGCGACCGTTGTCGAGCAGCGCATCGACCGATTCCTGCAGCATGCGTTTCTCGTTACGCACGATGATGTCGGGCGCGTTGAGCTCCAGCAGGCGGCGCAGGCGATTGTTGCGATTGATCACGCGGCGGTACAGATCGTTGAGATCCGAGGTCGCGAAACGGCCGCCGTCGAGCGGTACCAGCGGACGCAGGTCCGGCGGCAGTACCGGCAGAACCGTCAACACCATCCACTCGGGCTTGTTGCCCGACTCGATGAACGACTCCAGCAGCTTGAGCCGCTTGGACAGGCGCTTGATCTTGGTCTCGGAACGCGTTGCGTCGATGTCCTCACGTACCTTCAGCACTTCGCGCTGCAGGTCGATCGTCATAAGCATCTCGCGAACGGCTTCGGCGCCCATACGCGCATCGAATTCGTCGCCGTACTGCTCCAGAGCCTCGAGATACATCTCGTCATTCATAAGCTGGCCGCGCTCGAGTTCGGTCATGCCGGGCTCGACGACCACGAAGGCCTCGAAATACAGCACACGCTCGATTTCCCTGAGCGTCATGTCGAGCATCAGGCCGATACGACTCGGCAGCGACTTCAGGAACCAGATATGCGCGACCGGACTTGCAAGCTCGATGTGCGCCATGCGTTCGCGACGAACCTTGGTCTGCGTGACTTCAACGCCACACTTCTCGCAGACGACACCGCGATGCTTGAGGCGCTTGTACTTGCCGCAAAGGCACTCGTAGTCCTTGATCGGTCCGAAGATCTTGGCGCAGAACAGACCGTCCCGCTCAGGCTTGAACGTGCGGTAGTTAATCGTCTCGGGCTTCTTGACCTCGCCGAACGACCACGAACGCACCATGTCCGGAGACGCCAGGCCGATGCGGATCGCATCGAAATCGTCAACCGGGTTCTGATACTTGAAAAGCTTAAGCAGATCTTTCATTAGTCTGTCTCCAGCTCAATGTTGATGCCCAGAGATCGAATCTCCTTGACCAACACATTGAACGATTCCGGCATGCCGGCATCCATGTAGTGCTCACCGTCCACGATGTTCTTGTACATCTTGGTCCGGCCCTGGACGTCATCCGACTTGACCGTCAACATTTCCTGCAGCGTATAGGAAGCGCCATAGGCTTCGAGGGCCCAGACCTCCATCTCACCGAAGCGCTGACCGCCGAACTGCGCCTTACCTCCCAGCGGCTGTTGGGTAACCAGGCTGTACGGTCCAGTCGAGCGGGCGTGCATCTTGTCGTCAACCAGGTGGTTAAGTTTCAGCATGTACATGTAGCCGACTGTAACGTCACGATCGAACTGCTCACCCGTGCGGCCATCGAACAGCGTTGACTGTCCAGACGCGTCCAGACCGGCGAGTTCGAGCAGACCCTTGATCTCTTCCTCGGTCGCGCCGTCGAAAACGGGCGTTGCCGTGGGAACACCATTGGTCAGGTTGCCTGCCAGCTCCAGCACCTCGGCATCGGTGAATGACTTGATGTCCTCCACCTTGCCGCCCGTCTTGTTGTAGACGGACTCGAGGAACTGCCTGAGCTTGGTAATCGACTCCTGTGCCTTGAGCATTTCATCGATCTTCTTGCCGACCCCCTTGGCCGCCCAGCCGAGATGCGTTTCGAGCACCTGGCCGACGTTCATGCGTGACGGCACGCCGAGCGGATTCAGCACGATATCGACGGGATTGCCGTCGTCAAGGTAAGGCATGTCTTCGACCGGAACGATCGTCGAGATGACACCCTTGTTACCATGGCGTCCGGCCATCTTGTCGCCCGGCTGGATGCGGCGCTTAACGGCAAGGTAAACCTTGACCATCTTCAGCACACCCGGCGCCAGGTCGTCGCCCGCCGTAATCTTGGTCTTCTTCTCCTCGTAACGACGATCGAACTCGTCACGCTGCGCTTTCAGGCGCTCGAAGGCCTTCTGCAGCTGCTCGTTGGCATCGTCGTTCTTGAGGCGAATCTCGAACCACTGTTCGCGGGGCAGCTCCTCGAGGTATCCCTTGGTGATCTTGCTGCCTGACTTGAGCTTGTTCGGGCCACCCTGTGCCATCTTGCCCGTGAGCATGCGCTCGACGCGCTCATAGATGTCCTCTTCGAGAATGCGCAACGTGTCATCGAGGTCCTTGCGTACGGCTTCGAGCTCGGACTTTTCAATCGACAAGGCACGCAGGTCCTTCTCGACGCCGTCGCGCGTGAACACGCGTACGTCGATGACCGTGCCGTCCATACCCGGCGGCACACGAAGGCTCGTGTCTTTAACGTCAGAGGCTTTCTCGCCGAAAATTGCACGCAGCAATTTCTCTTCGGGAGTCAGCTGGGTCTCGCCCTTCGGCGTTACCTTTCCGACGAGGATGTCACCGGCCTTGACCTCGGCGCCGATGAATGCGATGCCCGATTCGTCGAGCTTGGCAAGCGCGGCATCACCGACGTTCGGGATATCCGATGTAATGTCTTCGGGCCCAAGCTTGGTGTCGCGAGCAACACACTGCAGTTCCTCGATGTGAATAGTCGTGAAGCGGTCTTCCTTGACGACTCGCTCGGAAATCAGGATCGAGTCCTCGAAGTTGTACCCGTTCCACGGCATGAACGCGACCAGCAGGTTCTGGCCAAGCGCCAGCTCACCCATGTTGGTCGACGGACCGTCCGCCAGTACGTCACCCGAGGCAATCGAATCGCCGCTCTTGACGAGCGGACGCTGGTTGATGCAGGTGTTCTGGTTGGAACGCGTGTACTTCGTCAGGTTGTAGATATCGACGCCGGGCTCTGCGGCCGTCGTCTCGTCATCGTTGACGCGAACAACGATGCGAGAGGCGTCCACGGAATCAACATAGCCACCGCGACGTGCGACGACCGTAACGCCCGAGTCGATGGCGACGGCACGCTCGATGCCCGTGCCAACCAGCGGGGCCTCGGCGCGCAGCGTCGGGACCGCCTGGCGCTGCATGTTCGATCCCATCAGGGCTCGGTTAGCGTCGTCGTGCTCGAGGAACGGAATCAGTGCCGCTGCGACCGATACGATCTGGCGCGGGCTGACATCCATGTAGTTTACGTCCCCGGGACCGGCCAGCGTAAACTCGTTCTTGTGGCGCACAGCCACGAGTTCTTCGACGAATTTGCCGTTGCGATCGAGTTCGGAGTTGGCCTGCGCGATGATGAACTGGCTCTCCTCGATCGCCGACAGGTAGTCGATGTCCGCCGTAACCTTGCCTTTGACGACCTTCCGGTACGGCGTCTCGAGGAAGCCGTACTCGTTAGTGCGCGCGTAGACGGCCAGCGAGTTGATAAGACCGATGTTCGGGCCTTCAGGCGTCTCAATCGGGCACACCCGGCCGTAGTGGGTCGGGTGAACATCGCGGACTTCGAATCCGGCGCGTTCGCGCGTCAGGCCGCCGGGCCCGAGCGCCGAGACACGGCGTTTATGCGTGACTTCCGACAGCGGGTTGTTCTGGTCCATGAACTGCGACAGCTGGCTGGAACCGAAAAACTCTTTGACGGCAGCAGCAACCGGCTTTGCATTGATCATTTCCTGCGGCATCAGGCCGTCAGCCTCAGCCTGCGTCAGGCGCTCCTTGACGGCGCGCTCGACGCGCACGAGTCCGACGCGGAAGGCGTTTTCAGCCATCTCGCCGACGCTTCGGACGCGGCGGTTGCCGAGGTGGTCAATGTCGTCGACCGAACCGTAGCCGTTGCGGATGTCGATCAGCGTCTTGAGCACATCGAGAATGTCCTCGCGATCGAGTACGCCTTCTCCTTCGGAAGTCTCCCGACCGACGCGTCGGTTGAACTTCATGCGGCCGACCGCCGACAGGTCATAACGGTCGGGGTTGAAGAACAGGTTCTGGAACAGGTTCTCGGCGGCCTCCTTGGTCGGCGGCTCACCCGGTCGCATCATGCGGTAGATTTCGACAAGCGCTTCGAGGCGCGTCGTCGACGGATCGATATTCAACGTGTTAGAGATGAACGGGCCGCGATCGAGATCGTTCACGTACAGCGTACGAATGTGCTCGATACCGGCCTCGATGAGCTGCGTTATGAGCTCGTCGGTCAATTCGGTATTGGCCGGCGCCAGCAATTCGCCAGTCTCCGTGTCCACGATGTCGTGCGCGATGATCTTGCCTTCCAGGTATTCCACGGGCACGACGAGTTTGTTTACCGTCGACTTCGTCATGTCGCGAACATGCTTCGCCGTAATTCGCTTGCCTTCCTCGACGATCAGCTTGCGGCCAAGCTTGAAGTTAAAAGAGGCCGTCTCACCGCGCCAGCGATCGGGCACGAGGCCCATCTTGATCTCTTTTTCGGAGAGGTAGAAATCGTTGTCCTCGAAGAACAGGTCAAGCATCTCCTCGTTGTTCATTCCGAGAGCACGCAGGATGATCGTAACCGGCAGTTTGCGGCGGCGGTCGATGCGAGCGAATACCGAGTCTTTCGGGTCGAATTCGAAATCGAGCCACGAACCGCGATAAGGAATGACTCGCGCCGAGAACAGCAGCTTGCCGGAGCTGTGTGTCTTGCCCTTGTCGTGGTCGAAGAACACGCCCGGAGAACGGTGCAGCTGCGAAACGATGACACGCTCGGTGCCGTTGATCACGAACGTGCCATGATCCGTCATCAGCGGCATTTCACCGAGATAGACTTCCTGTTCGCGAATATCCTTGACGGGCTTCGGAGTACCGCTGGCCTCCTTGTCGTAAATTACCAGGCGCACCAGGACGCGAATCGGCGCTGCGTAGGTCAAACCACGCATCTGGCATTCCTTGACGTCGAATACGGGCTCGCCCAGGCGATAGCTGACGTATTCCAGCGCCGCATTGCCCGAATAGCTCACAATCGGGAATACCGACTGGAACGCAGCGTGCAGACCGATATCATTACGGTCTTCGATTGACTTTTCCGTCTGCAGGAACTTGTTGTACGAGTCGACCTGGATCGACAACAGGTACGGCACGTCCAGGATCGTAGGACGCTTGCCAAAGTTCTTGCGAATTCGCTTTTTCTCAGTGAATGAGTATGCCATTCGAGAAATCCTCGTTAGCCTTCTAAATTACAGACGCGAGCAAGCAGCCAGCCGCAAAGCGACTGGCTGCTCACCCGACTTATGACCCATAAGCGGGGTCTTGCATCGAAGATGCAGCAGCTCGTTCAAGCTGCTTATTTCAGCTCAACCGTAGCGCCGGCTTCTTCAAGCTTCTTCTTGACTTCCTCTGCCTCGTCCTTGGCAACGCCTTCCTTGATGGTCGACGGTACGCCTTCGACGGTATCCTTGGCTTCCTTGAGGCCAAGACCCGTGAGCGCGCGAACGGCTTTGATGACCGAAACCTTGTTGCCGCCGAAGCTCGTCATTACGACATCGAACTCGTCTTTCTCAGCGGCAGCTTCGCCTGCGTCGCCGACAGCGGGGCCAGCAGCAACAGCGACCGGAGCCGCGGCAGATACACCCCACTCGTCCTCGAGCATTTTCACGAGCTCAACGACTTCCATGATGGGCTTTGCGCTCAATTCTTTGAGCAGATCTTCGTTTGACAGTGCCATTTCAATATTCCTCTAAATTATTTTTCCCTGAGTCAGGGAATCTTCAATCTTTAAGCCGATTCCTGCTCACCACGCGCAGACATTGTCCGTGCGAGCATCGCAGGCGGTTCGGCAAGCGTGCGTACCAGTTGGCTCATCGGTGCTACAAACACGCCGAGCAGCATTGCGCGCGCCTGATCAAGGGTTGGCAGATCCGCCAATTTACCCAGATCAGAGCCCGGCATAAGTTGCCCACCGGCTGATAGCGATACCGCCTGCAGAGCTTTATGCTCCTTGGCGAAATCCTTGATAACCCTGGCAGCGGCACCTGGATCTTCTTTTGCGAATGCGAGCAGAATCGGCCCCTTGAGCGAATCTTCCATACACTCAAATTCGGTGCCCTTGACGGCGCGACGTGCCAACGTGTTTTTGACGACACGCATATACACGCCGGCGTTGCGCGCTTCTTTGCGCAATGCCGTCATTTCTGCGACAGAAAGACCCCTGTATTCGGCCGCAACGGCCGTTACAGAGTCTCCCGCAACCGCATTCACCTCTTTGACAAGGGCTTTCTTGTCTTCGAGTCTTAGTGCCATAATTACTCCTGGCTTACGGTTACACCAACGGGTGAAGCGAACCTCACCCCCCAATCCGGGATATCCATCCCTTTGTCGGATGGGCAACCGTCGCCAGCACTTGACTGACTCAGGTAACACCATCTACGTAGGCGAGTATTAAGATCAGCGGTCAAACTGATCGCCTGCGGTCTTCGACGATCGCCGCGTCCCTGCGACTGATGATCAGGCACCCCAGGGGCGCCGTCACATGTTCATGATGTGGACCCTTGCCTGTCGGGCGCGCGGTCCACGCTTACGATCCCAGCTCGAGCCGATCAGGCGTCGACTGAGGACCGGTCTACTGACACGCCTGGCCCCATCGTTGAGGAGACGGTCAGCTTCTTGAAATAGGAACCCTTTGCCGCCGCTGGCTTGGCCTTCTTGAGGTCGGCCAGCAGTGCATCGAGATTCTGTCGGAGCGCATCCACTTCGAAATCAGCGCGTCCGATCGGGCAATGGATGATTCCGGCCTTGTCGGTTCGATAGCGAACCTGTCCGGCCTTGGCGTTCTTGACAGCAGTGTCGACGTCAGCCGTCACGGTACCGACCTTCGGGTTCGGCATCAGGCCGCGAGGCCCCAGGATCTGGCCAAGCTGACCCACGACGCGCATGGCATCAGGTGTAGCGATGACGACGTCGAAGTTCAGATCGCCTTTCTTGACGGATTCCGCAAGGTCTTCGAAACCAACGATATCGGCGCCGGCTGCCGTCGCCTTCTCGGCATTCTCGCCCTGAGCGAATACCGCCACGCGCACGGTCTTGCCCGTGCCGTTCGGCAATACTGTCGAGCCGCGAACCACCTGGTCCGACTTGCGGGGGTCCACGCCAAGATTGACGGAGATATCAATGCTCTCCGGGAATTTTGCTGTCGCCAGCTCTTTTACGAGCCCAAGCGCGTCAGCAATTTCGTAAGCCTTGGTCGGGTCGACTTTCTCGCGAGCCGTCCGCTTTTTCTTGCTGATGCGGGCCATCAGACTACTCCCTCTGTCTCAATACCCATGCTGCGAGCCGTACCCGCAACGGTGCGAACCGCAGCATCCATGTCCGCTGCCGTCAGGTCAGGCATCTTGGTCGTGGCAATCTCTTCGAGTTGCGCACGGTTGACCTTGCCGACCTTGTCTGTGTTCGGCGTGCCCGAGCCTTTCGCAATGCCGGCCGCTTTGCACAACAGCACGGCAGCAGGCGGGGTCTTCGAAATGAACGTGAAACTGCGGTCGCTGTAGACCGTGATCACGACGGGAATCGGCAGGCCCGGCTCGGTACCCTGGGTCTGCGCATTGAACGCCTTGCAGAACTCCATGATATTGACGCCGTGCTGGCCCAGGGCCGGACCGACAGGCGGCGACGGATTCGCCTGGCCTGCAGGTACCTGCAGCTTGATATAGCTGGCAACTTTCTTAGCCATTGTGTTTACCTCTCGAGTTCAAACGCTCTTGCGAGCTCCTCGTAAGTGTTATTACGATTTTTCCACCTGGCCGAAATCCAGTTCGACCGGGGTAGAACGACCCAGGATCTGTACAGCAACCTGGAGTCGGTTCTTCTCATAGTTGACCTGCTCCACTACTCCGGAGAAGTCATTGAACGGCCCGTCAGTCACGCGAACGACTTCACCCGGCTCGAACAGTACTTTCGGCCGTGGCTTGTCGACGCCTTCCTTGACGCGCTGCAGAATGTGATCCGCTTCCTTCTCGGTAATCGGCGCTGGTCGATCGCTCGAACCACCGATGAAGCCAAGCACCTTCGGTACTTCCTTGACGAGATGCCAGGTCTCGTCATCCATTTCCATTTGCACGAGCACATAGCCCGGGAAAAACTTGCGTTCGCTGCGTCGCTTCTGACCTTCCCGCATCTCGACGACCTCTTCGGTCGGGACCAGGATTTCTCCGAACTTCTCCTGCAGACCGATACGCTCAATGCGCTCCTCAAGAGCCGCTTTGACGCGGTGCTCGAAGTTCGAATAGGCGTGCACGATGTACCAGCGTAAGGCCACTGCCGTTATTCCTCTTTAAACGTCTGTTCTCAGCGTCGAAACGATTAGCCAACCAGGGACCGGGTCAGCCAGAGCAGGCCCGAATCCAGTGCCCAGAAGAACAGCATCATGATGAGCGTAAACACGAATACGGCAATCGCCGTCTGCGTGGTTTCCTGCTTCGTCGGCCAGACAACCTTGCGAATCTCGACACGCGAGCCCTGGATGAAATGCCAGAGCCGCTGCCCCTGGGTGCTGGTCATTGCGATACCAATGCCTGCGGCCGTGCCCGCCAAGACCATGAGTACCCGCAACGCCTGCGCGACGTCGGCCTCATAGTAGTAATAGGCGTAAAGCCCGCCCACCAGTGCGCCTGCCGAAATCAGCAGTTTGACAATGTCGAGCGCACCGCTCTGGCTAGTTTCTGTTTGCGTTGCCATTCTTCTATCTGCCTGTCGCTGCAATCGCGCGCGTGGCGCGCTCCTGCAACATGGCAGGCCAGGAGGGAATCGAACCCCCAACCTGCGGTTTTGGAGACCGCCGCTCTGCCAATTGAGCTACTGGCCTGTCGTATTACTCGAAAATTCTCGCGACGACGCCGGCACCGACGGTGCGGCCACCCTCGCGGATTGCAAACCGCAGACCGTCTTCCATGGCGATCGGCGCAATCAGCTCTACTA
>Ga0265303_10002962_pt1 | contig 10612 bp, 10 predicted proteins | sample Helome_2_FD_192494 | JGI IMG/M metagenome (GOLD analysis project Ga0265303, IMG submission 192494) | Marine sediment microbial communities from subtidal zone of North Sea - Hel_20160317 (Illumina Assembly) | ecosystem: Environmental > Aquatic > Marine > Subtidal zone > Sediment ... | reverse complement strand
CAGTCTGGCTGCAGGGGCTGACCTCGCCGACGCCGAACATGCATTGGCGGGGCTGGAGCCGGTCGCGGGCCGGTTGTGCCCGCTTGCGGGGCCCGGCGGGGCCCGGGTGATCGACGACAGCTACAACGCCAATCCGGATTCGGTCGTTGCTGCCTTGCATGTTTTATCAACCGCGCCGGGACGCCGCACCCTGGTACTGGGGGACCTCGCTGAGCTGGGCAAAAAAACGCAGCAGTTACACCGCGAGCTTGGAGAGCGCGCGGCGGAATTCGGCGTCGATCGCCTGCTGACCACCGGCGAGTTCAGCCGGCATGCTGGCCTGGCTTTCAGCGGAGAACATCGACACTACACCGATCATTCGGCTCTTGCGGATGAACTGATGAAGGACCTGTCGGAAGAAGACAGCGTATTGGTCAAGGGTTCGCGGGCAGCGCACATGGAAGACGTGGTGGAACGCCTGCGTGCCCGGGAGGTCGCATGCTGATCCGGCTGGCCGAATACCTCTCGCAGTTCGACAGCGGTTTCCTGGTATTTCGCTATATCACGCTGCGTACGATCTTCGCGGTACTTACCGCGCTGCTGATCTCCTTCATGGTCGGGCCGGCAATGATCCGCCGCCTCAGCAGTTACAAGATCGGTCAGACCGTGCGTGACGATGGCCCCGAGAGCCATCTGTCTAAATCTGGCACCCCGACCATGGGTGGCGCGCTCATCCTGGTGGCGGTGGCGGTCGCCACGCTGCTGTGGGGCGACCTGGGTAACCGTTATGTGTGGATAGTTCTGCTCACGACACTCGCCTTTGGCGGCGTGGGCATGTGGGACGATTACCGGAAGCTGGTGCTGAGAGACTCGCGCGGGCTTCCTGCGCGCTGGAAGTACCTTTGGCAGTCAACGTTCGGCATTGCGGCCGCGGTAGCGCTTTACGGCAGCGCGACCTTGCCGGCCGAAACCCAGTTGCTTTTCCCGTTCGTCAAAGACCTGGTGTTGGACCTCGGCCCCTTGTTCGTGCTGCTGACCTACCTGGTCATCGTCGGTTCATCCAATGCGGTGAATCTGACCGATGGTCTGGATGGCCTGGCGATCCTGCCGACCGTGCTCGTGGCCGGCGCGCTGGGCGTGTTTGCGTATGCCTCCGGGCATGCCCAGATCGCCGGTTATCTGCTGATCCCACACCTGCCGGGTGTCGGTGAACTCACGGTGCTGACTGGTGCCCTGGTGGGTGCGGGGCTCGGCTTCCTGTGGTTCAACGCTTATCCGGCCCAGGTTTTCATGGGTGATGTTGGTGCACTTGCGCTGGGCGCGGCACTGGGAACCCTGGCGGTCGCAGTGCGGCAGGAAATCGCGCTGTTCATCATGGGGGGCGTGTTCGTGGTGGAGACTGTGTCGGTCATGTTGCAGGTGGCGTCGTTCAAGTTGACGGGACGCCGGATCTTCCGCATGGCGCCGCTGCATCACCACTTCGAACTCAAGGGCTGGCCGGAACCGCGCGTAATTGTGCGGTTCTGGATCATCACGGTCATCCTGGTCCTGATTGGTCTGGCCAGTCTGAAGATCCGCTGAGGCAATACGATGGCACAGGCAATGCGCAATGAAGGACTGGCTGCCAAGACCCTGATCGTGGGTCTTGGCGCGACCGGCCTCTCGTGCGCCCGTTTCCTTGCACGCCAGGGGGTGCGGGTGGCAGTCGCCGACAGCCGCAGCGAGCCGCCTGGCCTGGATGCGCTGAACACCGAGTATCCGGATATCGCTGTCTTTCTCGGCCCTTTCGACGACCGGCTGTTTGACAGTGCCGATCGGCTGGTGGTGAGTCCGGGGGTGCCCGTGGCGACACCGCAGATCGATGCGGCGAGGAAGCGCGGCGTCCCTGTCATGGGCGATATCGAATTATTCGTGCGCGCCGCGCAGGCGCCGGTGGTGGCCATCACCGGCTCAAACGGAAAGAGTACGGTGACCACCCTGTTGGGCGAGATGGCTAGGGCCAACGGGATCAGGGTGGCGGTCGGTGGAAATCTCGGCACACCGGCCCTCGATCTGCTCGATGATTCGGTTGAACTCTATGTGCTGGAGCTTTCGAGTTTCCAGCTCGAAACCACCGACTCGCTGCAGGCGGCCGTCGCCACCGTCCTGAACGTCAGTCCCGATCATATGGATCGTTACGCCGACCTTGGCGCATATGCGGCGGCCAAAGAACGCGTAATGCAGGGCGCGGGTGTCGGCGTATACAACGCCGATGACCCGATAGTTGCGGCCATGGGTGGTGCCGACGATGCCTGGTATTTCACCCTGGGCGAGTCACAGAACGACAAGATGTTCGGGGTGTGTTCGATCGATGGCGAAGACTACCTTTGTCGTGGCGAACAGCCGTTGCTTGCAGCGGAGGAACTCAAGATTCCTGGTCTGCATAACCGCGCCAACGCACTGTCAGCATTCGCTATGGGCACGGCCCTGGGGTTCGACCTCGGCAGCCTCCTGGATGTCCTGCGCACCTTCCGTGGTCTGCCGCATCGCACCGAGTACGTTGCCGAGATCAACGCCGTACGTTGGTACAACGACAGCAAGGGTACCAACGTCGGGGCATCGGTAGCGGCACTGGAAGGGCTTCACAAGGGAGATGAGACGCGTACCGTCCTGATTGCCGGCGGTGACTGCAAGGGCGCGGATTTCTCGGCGCTCACGCCGGTCCTCTCCACGTGTGCCCGGGCGGTGGTTTTGATCGGTCGTGATGCAGCCTCTGTGGCTGCCGTGATTCCAGATTCGATGCAGCATGTTGTGGCCGCTGACATGGATGAGGCGGTGGCGAGGGCAGCTGAGATGGCCGTGCCCGGTGACCGGGTGCTGCTTTCACCCGCCTGCGCGAGTTTCGACATGTTTTCCGGTTACGCACAACGCGGCGACCGGTTCATGCAGGCAGTCCGGAGGCTCGCGCGATGACGGCGATGGCACGTGTTCGCGGTGAGGCCGACCTGCGCATGCCGGGAGTGGACGGGCCCTTGCTGATCGCCGTAATTGTGTTGCTTGGTTTCGGTATCGTCATGGTGGCCTCCGCCTCCATGCATCTCGGTGAGCGCACGGGCGACATCATGCATTATGTCAACCGTCATTTGTTCGCGCTTACGCTTGGGGCGGTGGCCGCGTGGCTGGCTTTTCGCACGCCGATGAGCTGGTGGCAGAGATCGAGCACAGCGCTGTATTTCTTTGGTCTGGTTCTGTTGGCACTGGTATTCGTCCCCGGACTGGGACGCGAGGCAAACGGGGCAATGCGCTGGGTGGCGGCGGGACCGCTAAGTCTACAGACCTCGGAGTTCATGAAGATCTTCGTGGTGCTCTACATGAGCGGCTATCTGGTTCGACGGCAGCTGGAAGTGGCGCGTTCGGTATGGGGTTTCGTCAAACCCATCATCTTGCTGATCATCGCCTGTTCCCTGTTGATGTTTCAGCCCGACTTCGGCACCACGGCGATTCTGTTGATGACCGCGTTCGCGATGCTGTTCCTGGGGGGGGCCCCGCTTTGGCAGTTCGCAGCCCTGTTGTCGCTCGCAATAAGTGCGCTGCTGGCGTTGATCTGGATCTCACCCTATCGGCTCGAACGCGTCACTTCCTTTCTCAATCCCTGGGAGCACGTAAAGGACTCCGGTTATCAACTGGCCCAGGCCCTGATTGCCTTTGGTCGCGGCGAGTGGACCGGGGTGGGGCTCGGTAACGGGATCCAGAAGCAGTTTTATCTGCCCGAGGCGCACACCGACTTCGTCATGGCGGTGATCGGAGAGGAGTTCGGCCTGCTCGGTACACTCCTGGTCATCTGCATGTTCGGCATCATCGTATGGCGCAGCTATTCGATAGGTGCGTGTGCAGAGGCGCGGGGCGACCGCTACGCGGCCTATGTTGCCTATGGCCTGGGGCTGTGGCTGGGCATGCAGGCGTTCATCAATGTCGGCGTCAACGTCGGCCTGCTACCGACCAAGGGCCTGACGCTGCCGTTTCTGAGCTATGGCAGCAACAGCCTGATCGTTTGCTGTGTTGCAGTCGGGATACTGCTGCGCGTGCGTTATGAGAATCGAACCGCCGGCAGCAGCAGGGAGGGCCAGTGGCAACGCGCATAACCATCATGGCCGGCGGCACCGGCGGGCACGTATTCCCGGCGCTGGCGGTAGCGCATGAACTGGCTGCGCGCGGCTGGCGGGTCAGTTGGCTGGGCACGCCGGAGAGTTTCGAATCGCGGGCGGTACCGGCGCAGGGTTTTGAACTCGATACGGTTGCCGCCTATCGTCTGCGCGGCCAGGGGATGATGAATCGTTTGTTGGCGCCGTTTCGCTTGCTGCGAGCCATGGGGCAGGCGTGGCATGTATTGCGTCGGCGCAGGCCCCAGGTCGTGTTGGGCATGGGCGGCTTCGTGACCGGGCCGGGTGGTCTGGTTAGTCGTTTGATGCGCACACCGCTGGTGGTTCACGAGCAGAATGCTATTCCCGGTATGACCAACCGCTGGCTGGCGCGCGTAGCCACGCGGGTCCTGGCTGCCTTTCCAGACAGCTTCCCCGTGACGGTGGGCGCCAGAGTGATCGGCAACCCGGTGCGTCAGGAGATCACGGCGATTGCGGAGCCGCAGCCAATTGACGCCGGTCGTCCGCTGCATCTGCTGGTCATGGGTGGCTCGCTGGGTGCGCAGGCCTTGAATGAGGGGGTGCCGGCCGCATTGGCGCTGCTCTCTGCGGGTCAGAGACCGCGGGTACGCCATCAGGCGGGCCGCGGCAAGGCTGAGACGACACAGGATGTCTACATGGGGCATTCCGTTGAGGCGTCGGTCAGTGAGTTCCTGGATGACATGGCCGAGGCCTACGGTTGGGCCGATCTGATTGTCTGTCGGGCGGGCGCCCTGACGGTCTCCGAACTGATGGCTGCGGGTAAGGCCTCCGTGCTGGTGCCTTTCCCCTTTGCGGTCGACGATCATCAGACGGCAAATGCGCGTTTTCTGACCCAGGCCGGTGCGGCACAGCTGATGCCGCAGACGGAACTAGACCCAAAAAGTCTCTCGGTGCTGCTGCTTTCACTGCTGTCCGACCGCTCCCGTCTGGACGCCATGGCAAAGAATGCCTACCGGCTGGCCAAGCGCGATGCGACCCGAAGCGTGGCAGACGTCTGCGAGGAGCTTGTGGCATGAACGAGTTGCCCGTGACAACGCCGCGATACGCCGCAGAGTCCATGGGACGGATGCGTCATCTTCACTTCGTTGGAATCGGCGGTGCCGGCATGAACGGGATAGCGCAGGTCATGCTCAATCTCGGTTATGAGGTAACCGGTTCGGATATCAAACAGAACGCGGCGACGCTGCGCCTGGCCGAGCAGGGTGCAAAAGTCCACGTTGGACACGAAGCGGAACAGGTCCGTGGCGTCGATGCGGTTGTCATCTCCAGCGCGGTCAGTGAAGACAACCCTGAGGTGAGGGCGGCACGCGAACAGCGTATACCGGTGGTACCCCGTGCCGAGATGCTGGCCGAGATCATGCGCTTCCGTTATGGCGTGGCCGTCGCGGGTACCCATGGCAAGACCACCACCACCAGCCTGATCGCCAGCCTGCTGATCGAGGGCGGCCTTGATCCGACCTATGTGATCGGCGGCCGCCTGAATTCGCGCGGCAGTTATGCCCATCTCGGTGAGGGTGAGGTGCTGGTGGCCGAGGCCGACGAGAGTGATGCTTCGTTCCTGTACCTGCAGCCGATGCTTGCGGTGGTCACCAATGTCGACGAAGACCACATGGCGACCTACGGCAACGAGTTTGCGCGCCTGCGCGCGACCTTTATCGAATTTTTGCATCACCTGCCTTTTTACGGCCTCGCGGTCATGTGTATCGATGATGAGAATGTCCGCGAACTTTTGCCGGAGGTGACCCGCAAGGTATTGACCTATGGTACCTGCGAAGACGCCGATGTGCGCGCAATTGATATTGTGCAGAATGCGATGACCACCCGGTTCACCCTGCAGATACAGGGCCAGGCCCCGTTCCCCGTCACCCTGAACATGCCGGGCCGGCACAACGTGCTGAATGCATTGGCAGCAATCACAGTGGCGCGCGAACTCGGCGTTGCGGTCGACCGCATTCGAGCGGCCCTGGCCGGCTTCGAGGGCATCGGTCGTCGTTTCCAGGCAAGAACAGGCTGCCGCGTCGGCGGACGCGAGGTCATGCTGGTCGACGACTATGGGCATCATCCGCGCGAGGTGGCTGCAACCCTGGATGCAGTGCGCGCGGGCTGGCCGGGTCATCGCCTGATACTGGCGTTTCAGCCGCATCGCTATAGCCGCACGCATGACGCCTTCGAGGATTTCGTTGCCGTACTGTCGCAGGTCGACGTGCTGGTTTTGAGTGAGGTGTTCGCTGCCGGGGAGGCGCCCATCGCCGGCGCCGACGGAAGGGCTTTGAGCCGAGCAATCCGGGCGCGGGGCCAGGTTGACCCGGTGTTTATAGAAAACATCGAAGATCTGCCGGAGATACTGAAAGACCTGGTGGCGGATCGTGACATCGTGGTCACCATGGGCGCCGGAAATATCGGCACGGTCGCAGCGAACATGGCGGAGGTCCTGTGTCCATGAAGCGTGAAACGGCTCCACGCGAACTGCGCATGGGTTGTGGCGAGAGCCTCGCCGCACGCGTCCCGCTGGCATCCTCGGGGACCACAAAGATGCCACCGGCAGACCGCGTGAAACCCCGTGAGTTCAAGAAGGGTGAGGGCCGGCGATGATGACGGCGTCGAAACAGCCGATGTTGCGGGGCGAATTGCGCCTCAGCGAACCGCTCAAGCGCTACAACACCTGGCGGGTTGGTGGTTACGCGCGGCAGATGTATCTGCCGGCGGATGCAGATGATCTGGCGGTATTTCTGGATAGCCTCCCGCCGCGGGAGCCGCTGCTGTGGCTTGGTCTAGGCAGCAACCTGCTGATCCGTGATGGTGGTTTCCCCGGTACTGTGATCATGCTGCTGGGCAGGTTGAACAGCCTGAGCATCGAGGGTGATGAAGTTCGTGTGGATGCGGGCGTCTCTTGCGCCAAGGTCGCACGCGAGTGTGCACGTGCGGATCTCACAGGTGCTGCTTTTCTTGCCGGTATCCCCGGCACCATGGGGGGCGCTCTGGCAATGAATGCCGGCGCCTTTGGCGGCGAGACCTGGCCGATCGTGCGCTCTGTCATGACGATCGATCGTGGCGGGCGGATCCACCGGCGCTTACCGGCCGAGTTCGAGGTTTCCTATCGCGAGGTTGTGCGGCCGGCAGACGAGTGGTTCCTGTCCTGTATCTTGAGCCTCAAGCCCGGTGATGGCAGCGCCGAGCAGGCCGCGATACGGGCGCTGCTCGAGCGCCGTGCTGCGACCCAGCCCACTGGACAGCCCAGCTGCGGTTCCACCTTCCGCAATCCGCAGGGCGATCATGCCGCCCGCCTGATCGAAGCCTGTGGCCTCAAGGGTTATCGCATCGGTGGCGCAGAGGTGTCGCCGAAGCATGCCAACTTCATCATCAATACCGGCGATGCCAGTGCCGCCGATATCGAGAACCTGGCTGCGCATGTCGCTGCCGAGGTCGAACGTCAACAGGGCGTGCGCCTTCAGGCCGAGTTCCACGCCGTGGGAGAGCCATCATGACGATCGATGCTAAAGACTTCGGCCGGGTTGCGGTGCTCATGGGTGGCTGGGCCGCCGAGCGTGAGGTATCGCTGGTCAGTGGTCAGGCGGTGCTCGATGGTCTGGTGCGGCGAGGTGTGAATGCACATGGCATCGATGTCGGCAGAGATGTCCTGACGATCCTGGCAGCCGGTGGTTACGACCGAGTGTTCAATGTACTGCATGGGCGTGGTGGTGAGGACGGTGTGATCCAAGGGGCGCTCGAGATCCTCGGTCTGCCTTATACGGGCAGTGGCGTGATGGGTTCGTCGATCGGCATGGACAAGTACCGGACCAAGTTGCTGTTCCAGTCCCTGGGCCTGCCGACACCGGGTTTTGCGTTGATCCGGACCGAAGATGACCTGACTGCCGCCGGTGAGCTTGGTTTCCCCCTTATGGTAAAGCCGGCGCTCGAAGGTTCGAGTATCGGAATGTCGCGTGCCGATGATCCGGAGCAGCTGCGCGTCGCATGGCGGAAGGCCGCTGAGTACGACAGTCATGTGATGGCCGAGAGTTGGGTGTCCGGCGCAGAGTACACGGCTGCGGTGCTTGGGAATCAGGCTTTGCCGTTGATCAAGCTGGAGACATCACACGAGTTCTACGACTACGAGGCGAAATACGTATCCGACGATACGCGCTATCTGATCCCATGTGGTCTGGACCGGGACATGGAGACGCGTCTTCAGACGATGTCTTTGAGGGCATTCGACGCCATAGGCGCCTCGGGCTGGGGGCGCGTCGATATCCTCATGGATGAACAACACAACCCCTGGCTTATCGAGGTCAACACGGTTCCCGGAATGACCAGCCACAGCCTGGTGCCGATGGCGGCCAACGCCGTGGGCATTGATTTCGATGAACTGGTTTGGCGCATTCTCGCTCAGACCCTGGAGGCATGCTGATGCCTGCCCGGTCTGTCAAAAGCCAGAAGAACAACCAGCTGGAGCTGACGTTGAGGCGTTGGATAGCCCCACTGGGCCTGGTGTTCGGGTTCTGTGCCCTGCTGTATGTCGGTGTGTTCGGATACCACTATCTGTCGCAGCCCGGAAGGCTGCCATTACGAGTGGTTGCAGTGAACGGTGCGCTCAAACGACTTGAACACGACGAGATACAGCGCGCGGTGGTGCAGGCAATCGATGGCGGTTTTTTCAGTTGTGACATGCAGAAACTGAGGCTGGCCGTGATGGCGATGCCCTGGGTTGCGGATGTGAGCATCCGACGGATCTGGCCGGACAAGTTGAGCATGGTTGTTATTGAGCAGGTGCCTTTGGCACGTTGGGGTGATGACGCCCTGGTCAGTATGAATGCCGGTGTGTTTCGGCCCTCGACGCTGGATGACTTCAACGGCCTGGTGAAATTGTCCGGGCCTGAGGGGAGTCAGCAGCGCGTGGTGCGGTTCTTCCAGACGGTGGTGAGTGCGGCGCGGGCGCGCGAGCTGGAAATAACGGAGGCGAAACTGGATGAGCGACGTCACTGGTGGTTGCATTTTGACGGCGGACTCACGGTGTCACTGGGTCGTGAAGATATCGATCACCGTCTGAGCCAGTTCTTTCGGGTTTATCCCAGTCTTGTGGCCAACTCGCGGCGACAGCCGGAGCGCGTTGATATGCGTTACGAACATGGTTTCGCCGTGCGGTGGCGGGAGCCGGCCGAAGGCGAGTCGGCAGCTGAAAAAGTGAAAACTCAGGAAAAAGTCTGATGGTCAAGCGTACCGATAAAAACATCATCGTCGGCCTGGATATCGGTACCTCCAAGGTGGTCGCTATCGTCGGTGAGGTGAGACAGGACAACGAGATCGAGATCATCGGTATCGGTTCTCACCCCTCGCGTGGTCTGAAGAAAGGGGTCGTGGTCAACATTGAATCGACCGTCCAGTCGATACAGCGCGCGGTGGAAGAGGCCGAGTTGATGGCCGGGGTGGAGATCGATTCGGTGTATGCGGGTATTGCGGGCAGCCATGTTTCCAGCCTGAACTCACATGGCATAGTCCCGATCAAGGATGGTGAGGTTTCTCATGCCGACGTCGAGCGCGTGATCGATGCTGCCCGCGCGGTTGCCATCCCGGCGGATCAGAAAATCCTGCACATCCTGCCGCAAGAATTCATCATCGATAACCAGGAAGGCATCCATGATCCGGCCGGCATGTCCGGGGTCAGGCTGGAGGCCCGTGTACATATGGTGACGGGCGCGGTCAGTGCCGCCCAGAACATCATCAAATGTGTGCGCCGTTGCGGCCTGGAAGTGGAAGACCTGATTCTTGAACAACTGGCGTCCAGCTATTCCGTGCTCGAGGAAGATGAAAAAGATCTGGGCGTCTGCCTGGTCGACATCGGTGGCGGTACGACCGATATCGCTGTCTTCACCGGGGGTTCCATCCGCCATACCGCGGTTATTCCAATTGCGGGCGACCAGGTGACGAACGATATTGCGGTTGCCCTGCGCACCCCCACGCAGCATGCAGAAGAGATCAAGCTCAAGTACGCCTGCGCACTCACCCAACTCGCGAGTCCCGACGAGACCATCGAGGTCCCGAGCATCGGTGACCGGCCGCCACGCCGACTGTCTCGGCAGACCCTGGCTGAAGTGGTGGAGCCACGCTACGAAGAGCTGCTTACTTTGATTCAGCTGGAGCTGCGCCGTTCCGGTTTTGAGGATCTCGTGGCCGGCGGGGTGGTGCTGACCGGTGGCAGTTCGAAGATGGAAGGGCTGATCGATCTCGCGGAGGAGGTTTTTCATATGCCGGTCAGGCTGGGGATACCCCAGTACGTGACCGGTCTGGTGGATGTTGTACGCAATCCAATACACGCGACGGGCGTGGGTTTGTTGTTGTTTGGGCATCGCAATCGGGCAGTGCGGGTGCCCGAAATCTCAGGCGGTGGTGGCATGCAATCGGTTTGGAACCGTATGAAAAGCTGGTTCCAGGGTAACTTTTAATATAACCAGATCAACGCACCAAAAGCGCGGTCTGTA
>Ga0265303_10002961_pt1 | contig 10613 bp, 6 predicted proteins | sample Helome_2_FD_192494 | JGI IMG/M metagenome (GOLD analysis project Ga0265303, IMG submission 192494) | Marine sediment microbial communities from subtidal zone of North Sea - Hel_20160317 (Illumina Assembly) | ecosystem: Environmental > Aquatic > Marine > Subtidal zone > Sediment ... | reverse complement strand
CACGGAGATTCCGCTGGTCCTCACGCCCGCTATGCACATCGGTCGACGACACGAGTGGGACATCGAGCATAGCGGGCGTGAGGACCAGCGGAATCTCCGTGCATGCCGCGACGATCGCCTGCGCGCCCCTGTCCACAAGTGCCGATGCGAGAGATTGCATTCCGCGAGCAATCGACTCACCCCTGTCCCCTGCCTTGACGGCGTCGACGAGGCGCATCAGGTCGGCAACTTCGGCGTCGTCCGGTAGCACGGCCGCGAGTCCGGCTGCCGCAAGTGCCTCCTGGTAAAGACCCGCGTCGAGACAGCCGGGGGTTGTCAGAACTCCAATGTGCTCGAATTGGCGGCAGGCGTCGACGGTGACGTCGATAATGGAAACGAGCGGTATCGATACCGCGCTGCGGACAGGTTGCGCGAACGCGTGTGCCGTATTGCAGGGCATAACGAGAAAGTCCGCGCCGGCCTGCTCCAGGCCTTTTGCCATTGCCACCATGACGGGCCCGGGGTCCTCACCCTTACCCGCCTGGGCCGCTTGCCGACTCGGCACCTTGGGATTCTGATCGACCAGCAGGCGAACGTGCTCCTGGTCTGTACTGGCCGGCGTCGCGGCAATGACCCTGGCCATGAAGTCGACGGTTGCCTCCGGCCCCATTCCGCCAAGCACGCCTGCAATTTTGTCTGTCATACGCCCTGTCCAGTCTGAAGATTCGCGGTCACGGGGTTATGATTCAGGGTACGCCAGTTATTTCGCCAATTCGAGGGGCGCTGTATTGACCGGGACTCATCTGCGCGATCATTCTCATCAAGCACTGACTGCAGACTACCTTCGCCTCTCGCCGCCTCGGCTCAGTAAGGACCTGCTGGAACCCTTCCTTCGGGATTACTGGGGAATCGATGGCGAACTCAGTCACCTGTCCGGTGAGCGCGACCAGAATTTTGGTGTCGCGGCCGCCGACGGATCCCGGTACGTCCTGAAGATTGCGAGCCTGCTCGAGGACCTCGTGTTGGTCGACTTCCAGACCCAGGCCCTGCTGCATCTCGAGGCCGCGGACCCGACTATCCCGGTACCGCGTATGCAGCGCTCGCTCGAGGGTAACTTGTTTGAATCGCTGACGACCGAAAGCGGCGCTCACCCCGTTCGAGTATTGAGCTGGGTCGATGGCACACCGTTTGGCGAACTCGATCCTCCATCGCATGACACCATCACACAGATCGGCGCACTGCAGGGCCGGATGTGCCGGGCGTTCCGGGGATTCACGCATGCAGGTGGCGCGCACTTCATGCCGTGGGATATTTTGAATGGCCTGGTCGAGTCCGACGCGCTGCGCACGAACTATCTGCGCGGCGACCTGGCGGAGCAGTGCGAGCCGATCCTCGAACATCTGGCAGCGGTTGCCTTGCCCCGCATGAGGCGGCTTCCTCACCAGGTCATCCATAATGATGCGCATTCAGGGAACGTACTCTGCGACCCGAACAACCCTGCCACCGTTACCGGGGTTATCGACTTCGGTGACCTCCTCTATCGCCCGATTGTCGTAGACCTTGCGACATCGCTCGCGAGCTTCCTGGAACGCGGCGAATCGCCGGTAGAGGAAAGTGCGGCGCTAGTTGCCGGCTTCGCACGACATATGGATATTCCGACTGAGCAACTGGAACTGGTTTACGATGCGTTGATGGCGCGAGCGATCCTGATCGTGCAACTGCTTCAGTTTCGCGCGGAGAACACGGAGGCTGGTGCCAGCCTGGTCGACGAAGACATCCCTCTCGTCAGACGAGGGCTGGAATTTGCATTGACGATCGATCGCGACGAACTCTATGACGCCCTGCAGGACGCCGTTTCCTTGAGGTCCACACATGAGCAATGAACAATTGATCGAGCGCCGCAAACGCGCGATGGGTCCGGCTTATAGTCATTTCTACAATGAGCCGCTCTACCTGACGCGCGGCGAGGGAGTCTGGCTATTCGACGCCGACGGTCGGAAATACCTCGACTGCTACAACAACGTGCCGTCCGTCGGACACTGCCACCCGTACGTAGTCGACGTGGTGACGAAACAGATCGGCACGCTGAACACGCACACGCGCTACCTGCACCACGCAATCGTTGAATACGCCGAGATGCTCGCCGCAACGCTGCCGGGCGATCTTTCGGTTTGTACCCTGGTTTGCACCGGTACAGAAGCCAACGATCTGGCCTATCGAATCGCGCGTGCCGTGACCGGCAATGAAGGTGCAATCTGTACCGTCGGTGCCTACCACGGCAACTCGACGCTGGTCTCCGAGTTGTCACCGGAATACGAGCGCCTTCGTCCAAGACCGGATTTCATTGCCGATGTCTATCCGCCCGATGTCTACCGCGGTCCTTTCGGCGAAGACGATGCCGATTATGTGCAGAAGTACGCCAACCTCGTCAATGACGGCATTGCCGAGCTGGCCGAGAGGGGCCAGCGGCCGGCGATGATGATCATCGATTCGAGCTACGATGCCGCGGGCGTGCATACACCACCACCCGAGTACCAGCAGAAAGTTCACGAGAAGGTGCGCGCGGCCGGCGGCCTCGTCGTCTGCGACGAGGTGCAGTCCGGCCTTACGCGAATGGGCGACAACTACTGGGGCTTCATGGATTCTGGCGTGGTTCCGGACATCGTCACGATGGGCAAACCCCTGGGCGCCGGGCACCCGTTGGCCGTGGTTGTTACGACACCGGAAATCGCCGCGGATTTTGCAAAGGAATCCGACTACTTCAATACCTTTGGCGGCAACCCGGTCTCCGCCACCGCCGGCAAGGCCGTACTCGAGGTCGTTGCGCGCGAGAACCTGCTGGCCAGCGTCAAGAAGAGCGGCGACTACCTGGCCGCCGGGTTCAGGAAGCTCGCCGACAAGCATGAACTGATCGGAGACATTCGTGGCAAGGGCCTCTTTTTCGGTATCGAACTGGTGCGCTCCCGAGATACGAAAGAACCGGCCAACGACGAGACTGCCGCGGTCATCGAACTCATGCGTGAAAACGGCGTGCTGGTTGCACTCATCGGCGAACACAGGAACATCGTAAAGATCCGGCCGCCGCTTGTGTTTACGACCGAGCACGCCGACATTGCGCTTGCCGCGATGGATGACGCGCTGTCGAAAGTCTCTTAGTTCACGCTGGCAGCGGCCAGGTTACGGCCAAGTTGCATCATGTGGACCTGGTCCGGTCCGTCGGCCAGGCGGATCGTCCGTGCCGCCGCGTAAGCATGTGCAAGAAAGAAGTCCTGGCTGACCCCGGCGCCGCCATGCACCTGGATCGCGCGATCCAGTACATTGCACGCCATTGATGGCGCGACGATCTTGATCATCGCGATCAGGTCTTTCGCGGCTTTGTTGCCACCCTTGTCCATACGATCGGCAGCCTTGAGTGTCAGCAGTCGTGCCTGTTCGATCTCGCAGGCCGAGCGAGCGATATCTTCGCGCACGGATTGTTGCTTGCTGAGCGGACGGCCAAACGCGATCCGGGATTCGGCACGCTGACACATCAGCTCGAGCGCGCGTTGCGCCAGTCCGACGAGGCGCATGCAATGATGAATCCGGCCGGGACCAAGCCGGCCCTGCGCGATCTCAAATCCCCTGCCTTCGCCGAGTAGCAGGTTGCTCGCCGGAACGCGCACATTCTCGAAAGTGACTTCGGCATGGCCCTCGGGCGCATCGTCGTAACCGAATACCCTCAGCGCGCGTTCGACGGTCACGCCATCTGCATTGGCCGGTACCAGGATCATGGACTGCTGCCGGTAGCGGTTCTCGTTCTCCGGATCCGTCTTGCCCATGACGATCATAATCTCGCAGCGATTACTGCAGGCGCCGCTCGACCACCACTTCCGACCGTTGATGACATAGTCGTCACCATCGCGCACGATCGATGTCTCGATGTTGGTTGCATCGGATGACGCAACATCAGGTTCCGTCATGCAGAACGTCGAACGTATTTCGCCGCGCAACAACGGTTGGAGCCACTCGTCCTGCTGCTGTGGACTGCCATAGCGCGCCAGTACTTCCATGTTGCCGGTGTCGGGCGCGCTGCAGTTGAATACTTCGGACGCCCACAACACCCGGCCCATGAGTTCGGCAAGCGGCGCGTACTCGAGATTGGTCAGCCCCGGGCTGAACTCGCCATAGGTCTGCGGCATGAACAGGTTCCACAAACCCTGCTGTTGCGCCTTTTTCTTGAGATCGACAAGGATCTCAGGGGGCGCCCAACGGTCTCCTTCGTCAACTTGCGACTCGAACAGCGCCTCATTCGGATAGATCTCCTCATCCATGAATGCCTGCAGTCGATTGCGAAGGTCCTGTACCTTGGGAGAGAATTCGAAATCCATGGGTTCTTCCGGGCTGTCTGGTATCTCGAAGAATCGCACAGTAGCGGCCGATCCGAAACATCATGATAGACCTGACAGAATTTGAGGCCGAATGCCGAGCCGAAATCCCGTTGCTTACGGCGATGCAGCTGTCCTTCGTCGACTACGACAACCTGACGCTGACGATGGAAGCCCCGCTGGCGCCGAACATCAACAACAAGGGTACGGCGTTCGGTGGCAGCATCGCGAGTATCTGCCTGTTTGGCGGCTGGGCCGTGTCGACGCTGGCATTTGCTGATCACGGTATTCACAACACCGAGATCGTCGTCTTCAGGAACGAGATGACGTTCGAACGTCCGGCCAGGGGTCACCTGGTCATCAAAGCCATGCTAAAGCCAGAAGACTTCGAGCCCTGCCTGGCCCGGCTAAAAGCTGGCGACAGCAAGCGCATCCGGATGAATATCCATGTCGACCTGTATCACGACGAGGAGCGTTGCGCGACGATGGACGGCCTGTACGTGGTCTGGCTCAAAGACTGACGCGCGCGTCAGCTGAGTATAAGATAAGCAGGTGAGATTCAAACCACTACTACTTCTTCTCCTGCTTGTCTGGCTGCCCGCAACCGGGCAGGAACTTCGGATATCGGGTATTGCCGCTACTGATGACGTAACGGTCGCCGAGATAGACTCGATCATCGATGCAGTTTCGTCGCGCGAAGACCTGGACGACGAAACCAGGACCCACGTGCTGGAGTTCCTGCGCGAGGCCCACGCCCAGGTACAGATACGGCTTGATAATGAACTGGCGGCCCGGCAGTTTACGGAGTCACTCAATACGGCGCCCGCCGAACTGGAAGAATTCCGCGCGACTCTCAACCAACCCACCCCGGAAAGTCCAACGGCTGAGAGTCTCGGCATAGATGACAGCACGACGCTCGAGGAACTGCAGCAAAGACTGGCCACGGAAACTTCCAACCTGACGGCCAACGAATCGCAGCTCGCCAATCTCACGGAACAAGTCGAAGCCCAAATCAGCAAACCCACTGTGGCGCGGGAACGCATCAGTCGATTGGGCGTCAGCCGGCAGGAGCTGGCATTGCTGGCCAGTTCTCAGCCCGCCCCCGGGGAACCACAGATTGTGACGAATTCCCGCATCCTGACAGCGCGACTCCGGCGTGCCGCCCAGGGCGCTGAGATCAACATGCTGGAGCAGGAGTTGCTAAGCCAGCCTGTACGCCTGAGTTTGCTGCAGGCACAACGGGATATCAGCGTTCGAGCAAATGAATTACTGGGCAAACGCACGAAGATCCTCAGAGACGCGATTAGTAACCGGCGACAGTCGGAAGCAGCTCTCGCCGAGGAAGCTGCTACGGCTGCGGAACTCGCTGCCGCGGATAAGCACCCGGTCCTGCGCTCGCTGGTCGAAGAAAATGCTGAACTGACACGCGAGCTACCGAAGCGTGTTGCGGCGATCGAAGCCGCAGGCATACAACTCGACGAGATAAAGGCGGAAGCGGCCGACATCGAGCGCCGACTGAAGCGTTCGGAGAAACTGTTTGAAATCGGGGGGGGCAGCCGCACTATCGGCCGCCTGTTGATCGAAGAAAACCGCACGCTGCCGCAGATGTCGAAGTACCGCGCGCAGCTTCGCGCTCGAAGCAGCGAACTTGGTGAAATCGGCCTGGCGCAGCTGCGCACACAGGAGCAGCGGCGGGAGCTGGTTTCAACCAACCAGAAAACCCAGGAACTGGTCGCGTTGGTGGCGGCAGACGTATCGAATCCGGATGAGCTTGAGGAGATCACCGCCGAAATCCAGCGCTTGCTGCAGGACCGTCGAGACCGTTTACTGCAGGTTGAGGACAGCTACAACGTCTACCTGCAGACACTGAGCGACCTGGATATCGAGCAACGACGCCTCCTCGAGACATCGGACCGTTACAGGAAGTTTCTCGCCCGGAACCTGCTATGGATTCCCAGCGCGCAGGTGCTCTTCATGGGCACGTGGCAAGATGTCCTGCCGGCTGTCGAACGATCATTGTCGCCCAAGAGATGGTTTGGCGCAGTTACGAGTCTTGTGAACTCAATAGGCAGCCGTGTGGCGGCCGCATTATCATTCCTGACCTTGTTCGTTGTCTTGCTCGTAGCTCGCCGGCCACTCGCGCAGCGTTATGAAGAAATTGGCGAAAAGGTTCTACGGACTCCCCAAGACAACATTGGGCTGACTTTTGCATCCCTGGGCGTCATCGTCATCCGCGCCTTGCCATTGCCATTGCTGATGGTTGCAGCTGGCTGGTTCCTGCGCCATGCACCGCAGCCTTCTGTCTTTACGGACGCGCTTGCTCGCGCCCTGTCTTTATCCGGACCATTTCTTTTCTATGCACTTGCGTTCAGGGCGCTCGGCGCTCCCGGCGGCATGCTAGACCTGCATTTCGGCTGGCAAGAGGCAAACCTCAAGATCATCCGACGGCAGCTGGGCCGACTCGCAACCGTTGGTACGCCGCTTATATTTGTCACCATATTATTGTTCCTGTCAGACATAGCCAGCGACCAGGCAACCGTCGGTCGACTCATGTTTATCACCTTCATGGCGTTTCTTGCAGTCGTCATCCGCCCGCTGACTCATCCTAATGAGGGCGTCGTTGCAGCCCATTACAAGCGCTATCCGGAGCGGTGGACGAGCAGGCTGCGGTGGGTCTGGTTCGGCCTGTCGGTCGGCTTCCCCTTGTTGTTGGGACTGGTCTCGGCACTCGGGTACCTCTACACCTCGGCGGTCGTAGCCGGATTGATGCTGGAGACCATCTGGCGCCTGCTCTCGTTGGGTGTCGTTTACCTTATCTTGCTACGCTGGTTCGCGTTGGCCCGCCGCAAACTCGCGCGGCAGCTGGCGAAAGAAGAATTCGAGGCGATGCTGGCTGCGCAAGAGAACGAGTCGCAGAGTAACTCCGAGGGAGACTCACCACCTGCTCCGACCGAAGAGCCGCTGGACATTGACAAAGTCGACCTACAAACAAAGACGCTGCTGCGCTCTGTCCTGATCGTTGTCGCCGCGATCGTTGTCTGGGGCATATGGGCGGAAATGCTTCCCGCTTTCGCGGTAATGGACCAGGTGGCGCTCTGGAATCAGACGACCACGGTCGACGGTGCGCAGGTCGTTGCGCCGGTTACGCTCAAGGACCTGATGTTCGCCCTCGTAATAGCCGTGGTCACGGCGATTGTTTCCAGGAACCTGCCGGGCCTGATGGAAATAGCGGTCCTGCAACGCCTCACGCTTGCACCTGGCAGCCGCTATGCGATCAAGACAATTGTCCGCTACGTCGTTATCACCATCGGCACAATTTGGGTTCTTAGTATCATAGGCTGGAACTGGTCTCAGATTCAGTGGCTCGTGGCGGCGCTCAGCGTCGGCTTGGGATTCGGCCTCCAGGAAATCGTCGCGAATTTCGTTTCGGGACTCGTCATTCTGTTCGAGCGGCCGGTACGTGTCGGCGACACCGTGACCGTCGGCCAGTTAACTGGCACTGTGTCACAGGTTCGAATCCGCGCGACGACCATAACGGACTGGGACCGCAAGGAAATCATCGTTCCCAACAAGTCCTTCATTACCGAGCAGGTCGTCAACTGGACTCTGACCGATCCGGTTACGCGTATTGTCATTAACGTCGGCATTTCATACGGCTCGGATGTCGAAAAGGCCCGCGCTGTAATGCTGCAGACGCTGTCCTCCGTGCCCGCCGTACTTGATGATCCCGAGCCAAAAGTCTACTTTATGGGATTCGGCGATAGCTCTCTCGATTTCATTTTGCATGCGTACTCGCGGCAGCTCTCGGACCGCCTGCCCATGATCGACGAAATTCATCGGGCGGTACTCGCTGCACTGCGTGAAAACGGCATCGAAATCCCGTTCCCACAACGGGATTTGCATATTCGAAGCCAACCGGAGGCAGAATGATTATTCGCGTACTTCTCCTTGCCATACTGGCTTCCGCCTGCGCGCCTCAGCCGACCGTACCGGTTGCTGCATCGACTAACAATCTCGATGGCCTGGAGCAGATTTCATCGAGGTACTTCGACATCGCCTTCGTGCGACCCGGCGTGGATTTCAGCCGCTACAATTCAGTGCTGGTGAGTGGGTCCGAACTCGCCTTCAAGACTCCCGACCGGTCCCAACAGCAATTCCCTTTGACCGATGAGCAAAAGAACGGGTTTCGTCAGGAACTCGATGAACAGTTCGCCGCTGAGCTTGCCAATCTCAAGAATTTGAGCCTGACCGATGAAGTGGGGCCCGATACTCTGTCCGTACAAATCCGCGTTCAGGACATACTCGCTACAGTGCCGGGTCAGGCAACCGGGCGATCCGGCTGGGGCAGCCTGTCTTTGCGCGCCCTGGGCGAAGCGACGCTGGTCATCGAACTACACGATTCCGAGTCAGGAGAAATCCTCGCCCGTGTCTATGATCGCCGTGCCGTCGAAGGTGTGGCTATCGCTCAGCAACAGGCTGCGCCCATCATGCGCTGGGAGGATGTCGAGTCGATGAGCAAACATTGGGCCTCTACAGTGCGAGACCGCCTCGACGCCCTTATTGTGGAAGAACCTCGATAAGTGGCACACCGCTCGCGCCTGACGGTTGCTTGGTTCCCATATAGGCCGACAGCGTTACCGCGACGTCAACGGTCAGCACCTTTCTATCGATGGTTCGCGGTTTGATGCCTGCGCCGGCAAATACGATCGGCACGTGCGTATCGTAGTTCCACGGCGAACCGTGTGTCGAGGCAACGATCAGGCCGTCGAAATCATTGATGAACCAATTCGGCTCGAAAACGACATACACGTCGCCCGAGCGCTTCGCATTGAAGTTGTGCAACACAGCACGGTACAGATCGGTATCAGGCAGATTGCCGCGCCTCAATGCAAAACTCGAAACAGCCAGGGACACACCCTGGAACTTCGATAACTCCTCAACAACGCTTGCCTCGAGCGCTTCCTGGTCGATCCCCCGATTGTTCTTCACGTCTGCGCTGAAATACAGGTAGGGGTGATCGTAGGTTTCGATGAGCGGTCCTTCGATGCCAAACTCGTTCTTGATGCGCGCAAGCGCACTGTCTTTGTCCCAGCTATCCGGATCCACATAACCTGCAGGAATCTTCAGGCTCTCCAGGTATCCCGGCGTGTCGGGACCACCGTGATCGGCGGAGAGCACGATCAGCGTATTCTCGAGGCCGACTTTCTTGTCAACAAATGCAAACAGGTCGGCCAGTGTGCGATCGAGACGAAGGATATTGTCCTCTGCTTCGAGACTCGAAGGGCCAAACACATGACCGACGTAGTCGGTCGAGGAGAAACTCACGCTTAGATAATCCGTCACCGCATCCTGACCCAGCTCTTCTGCGACGAGCGCCTCCTTTGCGAAATCCAGGACAATCTCATCGCCCGCGGGACTCAGCGTCAGCCACGTTGTGAAGAAACGGGACGTGCCGTCGCCGAAGTCATGTGGAAACGTCCGGCCGAAGCCGCCGACGTCAGCCTCCCACTCACGGTCGTCTGAATCCCCGAACAGGTAACTATCCTGATCGTGCAGAAGCTTCCACTGCGTCCCGGCGAATTGTTGCACCGGTTTGGTCGCGTTGAAGTCATTTACCCAGTCGGGATATTGGTCCAGATAATAGGTACTGGTCACAAACTCGCCGCTGGCTTTCGAGAACCAGTAGGCCGTGCCGGAGTGACCGGCCATCGAGATCGCCCCGCGATCCTTCACCGAAATACCAACGACTTTCGCGTTCCCACCTGTGTTGCTGCGCAGCTCATCTGCGAATGTCGTGACCAGCATCGCCGCTGGGGAACGCCCATCGCTACGCGCCGCGCGCTGCGTCGGATCGATCTCCGTACTTGCATCAACAGATGCATCTTTGCTCAGAAGACGATAGTTCGAGTCTTCGACATTGTAGGTTGTAAAACCGGACTCACGATCGAACCACAGGTTGCCAACCATGCCGTGCGCTGACGGGTGCGCTCCTGTTGCGAGCGTCGTGTGACCGACGATCGTCTCGGTATTCGCGTGCGCATGATGCGCGTTGCGATAAACCACACCGGACTCCCACAGGTAGCGAAAGCCACCCTCGCCCAGGCGATCGTAGTAGCGAGTCGGCAGGTCAGCGCGTAATTGGTCAACCGTGATCTGCAGGATCAGTTTGGGCGGCTCAGCCGCAATAACCGCCGCGAATAGAAACAGCGTCGCAACGATTGCGCCCCTGATCAAAGAATCAACTCTCTTCCGGTTTCTCATAGTTGCTGA
>Ga0265303_10002960_pt1 | contig 10617 bp, 14 predicted proteins | sample Helome_2_FD_192494 | JGI IMG/M metagenome (GOLD analysis project Ga0265303, IMG submission 192494) | Marine sediment microbial communities from subtidal zone of North Sea - Hel_20160317 (Illumina Assembly) | ecosystem: Environmental > Aquatic > Marine > Subtidal zone > Sediment ... | reverse complement strand
TATTGCGCGAGGTGAAATCGGGCCGGGAGAATATCTTCGTACACCCCAAGTACATCGAGCTTCTGACCGGCGAAGAAAATGTCTGGGTTTACTACTCAGGCGTCGAAACAGATATGATCGACGACACTGCGGACGCTGTCTGAGCTGGCCCGCAAGGGTCGGAGCGGAGCTTTGTCGATAAGCAGCAATACGCTGTACCAGTTTTTCAAGTATTTCGTCTACGTAATGTTGGCGATGAACATCTACTGGTTTTTCGACGAGGAAGTCACCGCCGCCGCTTTGCAGTTTCCAAACGGCATTGCAGCGCACGATCTGATCGAAGCCTTCTCCGCAACCATCGATACGGCCGCATGGGTCGTTCTGTTGTTGATGTTCGAACTCGAGACCTATGTTCTCGAGGACCGGCACTTTACGAAGCATGTCACCTGGTTGCTTCACGGACTGCGCGTGCTTTGCTACGGATTTATCGTCTACGCGTTCTTTGGCTACGTGGACAACCTGACGTTTCTCTACGAAGCGACGGTCCTCGACGACGTGCGGAGCGCCTGCGCGCTGTTGCCCGAGCCGTGGTCGTGGGCGACGACGCTCGATGAGTATGCCGAACTCACCGTCGCAAACTGTGCCGGATTTGCCCCCGAGGGCACGCTCTATCGATTCAGGGGCATGCCGGCCGTCGTCGACCTTCAGGGCCTGACAGACATTCGCCGGCTGGCATGGGTCGACGTCATCAACTCGGGCGTGTGGCTACTTGTCGTGCTGGTGCTCGAAATAGACGTGCGTCTCCAGGAGCATGGTCGATTCGAGGGCGTCGCGCTGACCGCGAGCAATGCCGCTAAACTCGTGCTCTATTTCCTGCTACTGCTTGCCGCGATTTACTGGGGCTTCAAGGGCGACTTCGTCGACTTCTGGGACGCTTTCCTGTGGCTGGTCGCATTCGTCTTTATCGAACTCAACATTTTCGAGTGGCGACGAGAGGACATGGCCGCAGACGTGCCTATCGTGGAATGATCAGAAAAGCATCAGTCATCCGTCAGTAATTCTCTACAGAGGCGGTGCAACATGCAGTCTCCGATCAACAAAACGAGGCTGGCCAATGACTTACGACGACCGGAAGTTTGAAATTGACGCCGCGATGATCCTCATGGGACTCGCCTACACAACCAGCCTGCTGGTGCTTGTCGGATGGCTGGTGACGATGTTTGTCTGATCAGTGGATGGCCTCGAGCCGCGGGTCTGAGGCCGCCTGTTCGTCGATCACCGGGTCCTGCACCTTGAGTTTAAGCAACGACAGCGCCTCGTCGAGCGTAGCCAGGTAGGGACGCCATTGATCCTCATCGCCACGCCGGTAATAACCGGACACGGCCCATCCCGGCGGCTCGGCATAAACGTAGACCTTGCCGACCTTGCGGTTCGGCGCCAGCGGATCGATGATCTGCAAGTCGCGGACATCGAGCACCTCAACAAGCGCCGTCCGCGCGGACCGCACGGCCTGCTCCTGTGCGGCACGCTCCGCACGCGGACCGGGATCCGTAACCCATCGGTAGGATGCGAAGAAGACCACTGCGCCCACGGCAAGAGCGAACAGGATGCGCCCAACGCGGTGGTTCATGCCTAGTCGATCCCCAGGTACTTGTGCGTCTGCAGGCTCAGCCGCCATCGGGGATGGTCGAGGCAGTAGCGCACCGCTTGCTGCGTGTTTTGTTCACGCGATTCGCTATCCAGTGGCTGCAGGAAGAAATGGTCGAACTGCAGATCCTCGAATTTCGTGGGCTGCGCGGCTGACTCCGCCTGCGGGAAGACAAGCTTTAACTCTTCTCCACGGGTCTGCACGACGGGCGCGTCGCCCTTGGGGCTGACGCAAAGCCAGTCGATGCCGTCGGGCGCCGCCAGAGTGCCATTGGTTTCGACGCCAATCTCGAATCCGGCTTCGTGGAGCGCGTCAATCGCGGCGCGATCGAGCTGCAGCAAGGGTTCGCCGCCTGTGCAAACCACGTAGCGAGCCCCGCGATCGCCGGGCCACGCGCGGCGTACAGCCGCGGCCAGCTCCGAAGCCGTTTCGAATTTTCCACCGCCGGGCCCATCAGTACCGACGAATTCCGTGTCGCAGAAACGACAGACGGCTTCCTGGCGGTGCATCTCGCGCCCAGACCACAGGTTGCAGCCCGCGAACCTCAGGAATACGGCCGGGCGACCCGCCTGGGCCCCCTCCCCCTGCAGCGTGTAGTAGATTTCCTTGACCGTGTAAGTCATCGGGTTGTCAGTAACGGGTCGTCGATTCCCGCCTCGGAAAACCCCCTGGCCCGCAGCTCGCAGGCGGGGCACTCACCGCAGGGTGGTCGCTCGCCGTTATAGCAGGTATGCGTCAGCGCCATCGCCTCGAGGCCACCCAGGTCCCTCGCCAATTCGACGGTCTGTTTTTTTGAAAAGTGCATCAGGGGCGTGTGAATGCGGACCTCGCACTCCATGCCCAGGCGGAGCGTTTCCTCGAGTGCCCTGATCGTCGCTTCCCGACAGTCCGGGTAGCCGCTGTAGTCGGTCTGCGCGACGCCGGTTACGAGCTGTGTAATGCCGCGTTGATAGGCGTATGCCGCTGCGAACGTCAGGAAGATGATGTTTCGGCCCGGTACGAACGTATTCGGAAGCCTGGACGATTCCGGCACCTCAATGTCAATGCGGGCATCCGTCAGTGCGTCACCGCCCAGGGCGCTGAACGTGTCGATAGGGAGGCACTCGTTGCTCACACCGGCATGAGCGGCCACATTCGCCGCACACTCGAGCTCGACGCGATGTCGCTGACCGTAATCGAACGTGACTGTCTTGACATTGTCCCGACCAAACCGGTCGATTGCCCAGTAAAGACAGGTCGTCGAGTCCTGACCACCGGATAACACTACAAGTGCCTTGCCGTCATCCACCGCTGTTACCCGTCCCTGTCGCCGCGCACACCATTCTCGAATTCACTCCAGTCCGGCCTTTCCTGCTCGACGAGGTAGCCAGCCGTCAATTCCTCCGAAACCCGCATCAGATCCTCTGCCAGCACCTGTTCGTGCAGGTGCGACCCGGCAATAGTAATCGCATTACAGTCCTCAAAGAACTGCCCGCTCGTCGCACCGAGCTGCGGATGCGTTGCGACGTAGCAACTGGTGGCGGCGCCCTGCTCGGGACTCTTGCCACTCACGGCTGTCAGCAAGCCGAAACCGAAACGCATGATCGGGTTGAGGTTGCGATCGATCTCGGTATTGATCAGGCCAGGATGCAGGGCATTGCTCGTTATCCGGGTTCCGCGCAGCAACTCCGACAGCCGCAGCGAAAACAGCGCGTTCGCGAGTTTCGACTGTGCGTAGGCCAGCGCGTCACTGTACTCGTGCTTCATGCCCAGGTCATCGAGGTCGATACCCTTATCACTAACGTCACGGTACGCGGCGCGGCTCGACACCATGACGATACGCCCCTGGTTCGCCAGGAACAGGCGCTCGAGCAGTCGATTGACGAGCACAAAATGGCCGAGATGATTGACGGCAAAGTGCTTTTCGACGCCGTTGACAAGATCGCGATCATTGCCGCCGCCACGATAGCCTGCGTTGCAGACGAGTATATCGACGGGTGTATTCAGCGAACGAATGGCCTCGGCACAACGCACGACCGAGTCGAGATCGGATAGCTCAAGCTCGACGGGTGTCGTCAGTCCCCTGGCCCGCAGGCCGGCCTCCTCGGCTCGCGCCAATGAGCGGCTCGTTCCAACGACGTACGCACCGCGTTTGGCGAGCACGCGCATGGTTTCGAAACCTATTCCCGAGGTGCAGCCGGTCACCACGGCGAGCTGGCCCTTAAGGTCGAGTCCCTGCGTGACTTCTTCGGCCGTAGCATCCGGCGAATACGTCGACCTCGGAACATCGGCTGCCAGGGACTTGTCGACTCCCCCGCAGGCCACGAGCGCCGAAGGGAGCGCGGCAATGCCCGCGAGCCGCAGGAACTGCCGTCGGCTAACCGGCATCGTCGTCGCCGAAAAGCGTAGCCAGCGCATCCTTTGCAGCGTCAGCTTCAGACTTGCGATCCGCGTCGAACGCGGATCCGGACGGCTTGAACCACTCGCAATAGTTAGGACGCTCTTTATCGCTGACGTCTTCGGCCCCGTCTTCACGGCACTGTCGCGGCACGTTTGCATCAAAGTGCACGCACATTTTGCACGCGTGAAGGTCGGCACTGCATGCCGGGCACTGGTCTCGTCGCGAAATTGGCAGCGACAGCGCCGCAAGCGACGCGCCGCAGCGGAAACAGGCAATATTGTGAGACATGCGAGCTCCGTAGTTCGCCAGAAGCTCGCAGTATATCGCCTCAGTTAAGCTGGCTCGGTACGAATTCGTTCATGACGGCGCCTTTCAGAATGTCCGGCGGCAGCATGCCCTGGGCAAGCAGAAAATCGTGGAACGCCTGCTGGTCGAAATCGTCCTTCAGCTTTAGTTCGGCCTGCGCCCTGAGCGCTTGCATCTTGTTGTAACCGTAGTAGTAAGCCGTGGCCTGACCCGGCATGCGATAGGTATAGCGCTCCACTTCATTTTGTGCCCAGTCTTCGCCGATCGCCATGTCATTCATGATAAGGCTCTTGGCCTCTTCGGGCGTAATCGAACCAAGGTTCAACATCGGGTCGAGGAACATGCGTCCGGCCCGCATGAGTCGATACTGCAAGCTGATCATCTGGCCCTCGAGTGGCAGGTACGGCCTGACGATGGCCTCCGCGTACAGACCCCAGCCCTCGACATTGGCGCTGTTGAAAGCGAATACGGCGCGAGTAATCGACACTCCCGATTCAATGATGCTCGAGAACTGCATCTCGTGCCCGGGCCTGGCTTCGTGGGCCGTCAGGGTCCAGGCACCTGCTTCGTAGGTGTCGTCGGTTTGCTGCCAGTTGCCGTCCTCGTTTTGCTTGAGCAACGGGATCACGAAATAGGGGTATTCACCGGTATTACCGATCAGGCGCGGTACATCCAGGTGCGGGGCGGGCTGTGCCGCAGTCTCAGCTTCCGACGCGATGCGGATGCCCGCGTCCCGCTCCGGCAGGCTGACGATCTTCTCGCGAACGATGATCTCCTCGATGTCGCGCAGTACTGCGTGGTAATGATCGACGAGTTTATCGCCATCAATACCGCCATCACGCTTCAGCATGGCGATAACCTCGCGGTAATCGCTCGTGTCGTAGCCCTTTTCGGCCGCGACGAGCGGCGCCAACGCCTCCATTTCGTTGCGGATATCCATGTAGCCCTTGGTCGCCTGCTCGATGAGGTCCTCGGGCGACGCATCAACACCCCAGTTGCGAAGCGCATCTTCGTAAAGGGCCGGCGGCAACCGGTAGTCGTCACGCGTGCGTGGCAGGATTTCCGCACGTACCCAGTCATTGTAGTCGCGCAGCTGGGTGGCGAGCACCTCGTAACTTTCCTGCCAGTCTTCGAGATCGGTGCCGGCCAGGAGCGATTCAATACCCGTCACAAAGCTCTCGACCCGCTCGAGATCCTGCTCGACCTCGCCACGATAGGGACCGACGAGACCATCGACATCGAAGCGTTCCCGCGTGCGGTCCATGGCGAACTCGGTGATCGGTGTGTAACCATCGGCCAGGCCCGCATACTTTTCGATGCGCTTGATGGCCGCAGGATATCGTTCCCGTGCAACCTGCGGGTCAATCAGTCCGCGAACGCCGAAAAACACGGTCTGGCTGATGTTGTAGTACGGCAGCAAGTGATCACGATTGAGTTTCGAACTTCTCAGGCTGTCCTCCGCTGCGTCGATCAGGATATCGAGATCCTGGCGGACCTTGCTGTCGGTTTCCTGCTCCCGCCGCCGTTGCAGCTCCTCGAGGACCGACGCGGTCTCCGCCCTGGCACGCTCGTAGATACCCGGCCCCAGGTCCAGGACCTTTTCATCAAGGCCGTCGACGCCAAAACTACCTGCCCCCTCGGGACTGAACCTGGCAAAGACCTCGAGTACAACCTGTGCGTGGGCGTTACTTTTATCGACCCAGCTTGCCTCTTCGGCTACTGTCGGCACCGCCGAAATCGCAACCAGAACGAGCAGAATTCCTGTTAGCTTGCGCATGCAAACGACTCCCCTGTTTATTGGCATTGCTTCTTAGATGCAGCTTGGGCCAAAAAGGATTCAATCGCCGGCAGATATTTTCAGTACCTTTGCGCCGCGAACATGTCCGGCCCGTAAATCCCGTAGTGCCTGGTTGGCCTGCTCGAGCGCGTAGCACTGGGTTTCCACCCTCAACGGTATGCGTGCCGCAATCGGTAGGAATTCCTCGATGTCGCGGTGCGTCACGTTGGCGACCGTCTTGATCTCCTTCTCCTGCCAGAGGTGCTCCTCGTAGCTGATATCCGCCATAAGCCCGCGATCGCCGGATTCCTTGCGGATCGCATTGATGACCAGTCGGCCCCCGGGCCGCAGGCACGCAAGCGCCGCGAGCACGGGCTTCCACGCCGGTGTCGTGTCGATGATCGCGTGCGGCGCCTCGGGCGGCTTGTCCGTCGTGTCGCCGCTCCAGTCGGCGCCCAGCTCGAGCGCAAATGCGCGCTCCCGATCACTGCGGGCGAACACGTAAATTTTTGCAGCGGGATAAAGGTGCCGCGCCAGCTGCAAGACGAGATGGCCCGAACCGCCAAAGCCCGTCAGCCCGAGAACCTGCCCATCCTCAACGCCGGTTAGTCGCAACGCACGGTAGCCAACGCCGCCCGCACACAGCAGCGGCGCCGCCTGTTCGTCACTGAATACATCGGGAACAGGATAGGCGTAACGTTCCGGCACGACGACGTACTCGGCGTAGCCGCCATCGACATCGCGGCCCGTGGCCCGGAACGACGGATCGAGATTCTCATACCGATCGCCACTCGAAGAATGTATCCAACCTATACCGACACGCTGCCCCGGTATGAGGCGATGACAATCCTCACCGCACTCCGCGACCCGACCGACGATTTCATGGCCCGGCACGACGGGCAGCTCGGGTGGAGGCGTCCGACCCTCGATTTCGTCAAGCTCCGTATGACAGACACCGCACACTGATATTTCGACCAGGACTTCGCCCGCCAATGGCCTCGGTCGTGGCAACTCAACGAGCTGCAGCGGCTCTTTGTTTTCTTCAATGCTGGCCACCGAAGTCAGGACCATCGCACGCATCGCGTCGCTCCTTTACGCTCAAGCAATGACAGTATAAGGTGCGTGCAGTTCTCGCCGTTAGTCGCTTTTATGGCCGTAACAAAACTTCCGCCCGTGGTACTGGCTGCCGTACTCAGTGCTTGTGCCACAGAGCCCGTATTACTCAACAGCGAACGCATCCAGCGGAAGTTTGGCAGCTACGGAATGGACGTACTCGCCAGCGAAGCCGGCCTGAGACGATCCAGCCTTTACAGTATCGATGGCGAGGTCCAGACCTGCCGAACGTATGCTGTTGTGCGCTTCGCCGACCAGTTGGACGAACGCTACAGGAAAGAACATGCCGAGGTCCTGGCCGGCAATTCGATCGGCGCGACTTTTCGTTCTCACGGATGGAATCTGCACAAGCAGACGATGCATATCGGCGCAATCGACCTTCCCGAACGCGAGCACAACATTGCGACGTCGATGCACATCGATGCCCCGCAGGAAATCGCGTTGCATGTATACCAGCTGTTACTCGTCAGGGACGACCAGGTTTTCGACTACGCAATGATCATGGAAATACATCACCCGGACTACCTGTCAATCGGCGATTTGCATGCGCTCTACGAATACGACACGCCGAATGCAATCAGTCCTGGGGAAGCGCAGCAGCTGGCCGCATTGGTTCTCGCAAGTGATAACCGGCACATTTGAGGCACTGCGCCAATGCGACTAAACTCCCGTCATACATTTTCGCCAGGGGAACGAACAATGAAAACATCCACTACTTTCAGCTTGCTGCTGGGCTGTTGCCTGGTGCTCTCGGGCGCTATCGCTTACGGACAGGATGCGCAGATGGACCAGGACCATGATGTTGAAGTGTGGGCGACCATCGAGCAACAGTGGAACGCGCAGGAAGACGGTAAGAACAAGTGGGTCGATAATCTGCTTACCGATGACTTCTCGGGATGGGAAAAGCAGTCGCCGGCGCCTCGCGGCAAAGCATCAACGAAGATGTGGAATCGATTTTCCGAGCAAATCTCGGACATGGTTGCGCACGAGCTTTATCCCGTAAGGATCGTCGTGAACGGCGACATCGCGGTTGCTCATTACCTGTATACGAGCGCGGCCAAGAACCAGGACGGCAAGATAGAAACCCGCAACGGCCGGTATACGGACGTTCTGCTGCGGACGGACGACGGCTGGAAGTTCATCGCCTGGCACGGCGGCCAGGACGACTAGGAACGTCGCGATACGGGGCGTTGCGCCTTGCCGTCACGGAGCGTCGTCTTGTGGGTCCCGGGGTTGTCGTACGGATTATAACCGCCGCCCAGCGCTGGTTCGGAAACCTGCAATTCGCCGGCACTGATACTTAAGTCTTTGTTTTTCTGGCTTTTCTCTTCGAGCTCAGCCAGTAATATCGCTCTGGAGTTCATCGCTTCAGTCTTGTTGTTATACGTCTACTTTACACGAATCAGGCGAAACGCCAATCCCCCTGCGTTCTGGCGACCCGGCGATTAAGCCCCGGTTCAGCTACTCCTTCCTATGATGGGTCCAGACTCAGGAAAGGTCCGCACGGACTCAAGGACCGGGAGGCAGCATGAACAACCGACGTATAGCCCCAGCCGCATTGGTGCAGAGACTCCTGGCGTTGCTCGCATTGGCGCCTGCGGCGCTGCTGGCGCAGGTGCCCGTGGATGACAACGGCGAGATAATCGGCACCTATGAAGAACAGCCTTCCACGGCAGGTAATGAAGAAATTCCGCTGCTTTCAACGACTGATCTCGAGGAGTTGATCGGCCCGATCGCGCTGTACCCCGACGATCTGCTCGCTATTGTCCTGCCGGCGTCAGCCTATCCCCTGCAAATCATCGAAGCCGGCCGATTCCTCGAGGCTCTCGAAGATGATCCGACACTGAAACCGGACCCCGACTGGGACGACTCGGTGGTTGCACTCGTTAACTATCCCGAAGTCGTCGAGCTTCTCAACGAGGACATTGACTGGACCTGGCGACTGGGCGAGGCGGTGGTATCGCAGCAAGGCGACGTTGTCGCAGCGATAGAGACTTTCCGCGACCGCGCCTATGCAGCCGGCAATCTCAAGAGCGACTCGTACCAGAACGTGACTCGCGACGAAGGCATCATTGAGATTACCCCGGTTACCGAAGACGTCATTTACGTACCGTACTATGAGCCAGAACGCGTCGTCGTGTATCAACCGCGTCCGGTTTACTACTACTATCCGCGCGCGTACCCGGTGTACTACTACCCGTATTCGTCGGCGCACGCATTCAATGATGGCTTTTTCTGGGGAGTGACAACCGCGTTCACGATCGGCTGGTATAGCGACAGCCTGAATGTGTTTCACCACAGCTACCATGGCCACCCCTACTATGGACGTCACTACCGCGATCGCTGGTGGTATCGCAGGCCGTCCATCAACGTTTACAACACGACCTACATTTCGAGGCGTTCGCCCGTTACGGTCAACCGCTATTACGGCGGAGATCGTTGGCGCCCACGGCATAATCGCCGCGACTACGTCAGGGACGTTCGCGTTACGCGCAGTCGTACCACGAGATACGAACGCGACGGCACGCTGCAACGCAGGACGACGGTACGGCGCGACAACGGTGCGCAGCAGACAGTTCGCGTGCGGCGGTCGGATCGAACCGGCAACCAACGCCAAACGGCCCGGCGGAACGACCGCAGGGAACAGCGCCACTCCGAGCGGCGCGAGCCGATTACGTTCCGCGAGCGTCCGCAGACGGTGGCGATGAATCGCCGCACGGAAAGCGACAAGCGGCGCAGTGGCAACAGCTACCGGGCAGAGACGCGCAACAAGCGCGAACACACGATTCGCTCGCAGCCAACGCCAAAATTGCGGCAAGCGACGCCACGCGAGCGCCCCGCTACCGTCCGTCGCCAGGAGCCTGCGGCTCGCACCACGCGACGCAGCCAGGAACCGCGCCAGGTCGAGCGGCCTCGCAGTAACAACGCACGCCGCACTGAAGCGCGTCGATCGGACAACACGCGGCGTACCGCCGAACCCAGGCCGGAACGACGTGCCACTCAGCGCCAGGAAAAAAAGACCGAGCAGCGGCGCGAACCGCCACGTCAGGATCGAAAATCCGACGGCAAGAGGCAAGACCGAACATCAGAACGCAATACGCGCCGCCGTCGCTAGTCGCGGTTGTCGTCCGGGTCACCTGCCTCTCCGGCAGGGTCGCCGGAAGTCAGCTCCCACGCAATATAGGCGATTGACCCGGCGGCGATCAGCGCAAGCAGGACAGAGATGATGGCGACGACGGTTCCCATCAGCCGATGCTATCACCCTTTTCGTCGTCGCCGGGCCGCTCAGGACTCGGTAACCGGCCCGCTTTGCGTAAGGCACCCCGCAAGACGAATTCGATCTGCGCATTGAGACTGCGCAGATCGTCTTTCGCCCAGCGTTGCATTGCTTCGAGGGTTTTCGCATCGATGCGC
>Ga0265303_10002959_pt1 | contig 10619 bp, 11 predicted proteins | sample Helome_2_FD_192494 | JGI IMG/M metagenome (GOLD analysis project Ga0265303, IMG submission 192494) | Marine sediment microbial communities from subtidal zone of North Sea - Hel_20160317 (Illumina Assembly) | ecosystem: Environmental > Aquatic > Marine > Subtidal zone > Sediment ... | reverse complement strand
GACGCCACCCAGGATCTAGACTCGGTTCAGAGCACGATCGAGGCAATCGCGGCCCAGCTATAGCGTAATAAATTAGATTAGTAAAAGTTTGTAATTAATTGAAAAAAATAGATATAACTTGGCTTAAAGCATTCGCCCAGGCATGGCTTGACCGAGTAGAGCAGGGCCGGGCACCGCACGCGATTCTGATGACAGGGCCACGTGGGGTAGGTAAACGTGCTGCGGCGTCCTGGATCGCCGCGCAACGACTGGGTGCGCTGGCCGCGGATGAGATGCCCACTTATCCGGCCGCCCCGCTGGAGCGCGCAGATCTGCACTGGATATCGCCACCGGAGGACAAAGAGGCCATTGGCATTGACCAGATACGGGACCTCGTCGGTAAGTTCAGCCTGACGAGCTACGAGGGCGGCGGCAAGGTTGCCGTCATCGAACCGGCCAATGCAATGACGAACAACGCTGCGAACAGTCTGCTGAAAACGCTCGAGGAGCCCGCCGGTGACGCACTTCTTATCCTGATCGCAGACCGTACCGGCCACCTTCCGGCGACCATCTTCAGCCGCTGTCAGCGCATCGCTGTTGCGGCACCGAACGAGGCCGAGGGCCTCGCGTGGCTCGACCGCCTGCAGCCCGGCACCGACTGGCACGAGGCTCTGCGGCTTGCCGGATATGCGCCGCTGGCGGCAATAGGCGCGCTGGAACAGCTCGATACGCATGCCAGCATGGCGCGTGATTTTGCCGATGTCGGCCTGGGCAGGATCCCTGCGCTCGAAGTGGCGGCGCGCTGGTCGCGGCTGGATACAGCGTTCGTTCTCGACTGGCTCGCGCGGCAGGTGCAGCAGGCGGTACAGATACTCTCTGCCGGACGATCAAGCGGCGCGTCGACTGCAATCGACGAATCTGTGCTCAGGCGCATGGACAGGCGAAACCTGTTCTGTTATCTAGACATAATCAACCGGCTGCGAGGGCAGCCAAGCGGCAGCTACAACGTCCATTTGACGTTGGAAAGCCTGCTGATCGACTGGGCCGAGGGCCTTGTGAACTGTAGCCAGAATCCTTACCAGGCGGCGACGCAACGGCTGGTGGCGAGGTAAAAGAATGAGCAAACCGGGACTATTGACGCTGACCATCAAGGACAAGAGCGCCTTGTACCTGGCGTATATGCCGTACGTCATCAATGGCGGCCTTTTCATCCCGACCAACAGTTCCTATCGGCTTGGGGACGAGGTTTTCATGTTGCTGAACCTGATGGGCGAGGAAGAAAAGATTCCGGTTGCCGGCACGGTTATCTGGATGACGCCGAAAGGGGCTCAGGGTAAGCGTACGGCCGGCATCGGCGTACAATTCAGCGATCAGGACCAGGGCAACACGCAGAAGAAAATCGAGAATTATCTCGCTGGCGCCCTGGGTGGGGACAAAGCTACGCACACGATGTAGCGTTCGCTACATCCCGCTCTTGTTGATGCCGTCTCTGAGCACATAGGCCTGATAGCCGCGCTCATTCAGAATGTAGGCGCCCGCAGAACTCCGCCGCCCCGTATCACAGCAAACGACGTACTTGCGATCCTGTTCCAGCGTGCTGATCTTCAGTCGGATGAAGTACAGCGGGATGTTGATCGCACCGTCCATATGATGCGTCTCGTACTCGCTCGGTAGTCTGACGTCAAGCCACTGACCGCCGTTGGCGACGATCCTGTCGGCTTCTTCCTGCGACACCCAATCGAGCATCGGCTCGTTCAGTAGCTTCTTGAAATCGTCTTTGCCGAGGCGCATGACGGACCCGTCAGCTGTCATTGTGACGGTCGCGTTGCGCTTGGCGTCCGAGATAAGTGCTTCCTCGCCGAACGTATCGCCGACCCGCAACTCCGCGAGCTTTATACCTTCCTTCGACAGCGGTGTTTCCCGTGTTACAACAGCCGCGCCGCGGGTCAGAACATAGAAATAGTCGCCTTCCGCCCCTTGCTTGAGAATAACGTCGCCGGACCGATAGTTGATCTGCTGCATGCGCATGAAGATCGCCTGGATATTTGCCGGCGGTATCTTGTGAAATGCCTTGGTCTGCAGCAGCATCGTCATCCAGTCTTCGCTGCCGCCTTCGTCTTCGCCCTGCAGTTCCGCAACCTCATAGGTCCCGGTCTGGTCCCAGGTCAGCATGACGTCGAGCAGATCGCTGTCGATGGAGATGAACTTGACGCGATCGCGGGCGCGGGCCGACACGCGGCGTGGAAAGACCGGTGCAACCGGGCTGCGGGCCAGTTCCGAACCGCCCTCGACGGTGCCGACAACCTTGCCCTGATCCATCAGTTCGAGAACTCCGTCGGCGACATAGAACGTGCGCTTTTCGGTATCTCCTTCCTTGAACAGCACCTGACCGGGCGACAGTTCGCGCAGCTGCACCTTGCGTGCAAGCGCTGCGAGGTTGTCGCGCTTCAGGCCATTCAGCGGCGAAAAGCTCTTGAGCAGGTCGATTTCTATCTGCTCAGCTGTCATACGTCATCCCTGTTCAAGAATTTTTTTTCCAACTGCGCCGTATTCTACCTTCAATTCAACAACTTCCGGTACTCCTGTGCGCAAGCAGCGTGAAGCGGCGCACAGTTTCACGGGCTTTTGTGTGACAGTCAACGATTACAGCACAGACCAGCCGGAATGCGGCGTAAACCGCTCGCCATGGGTCGCTGCAAGCTCATCGAGACGCTTCGTGACCGTGTCCAGGCCACGTTCGCGAGCGTAATTGATCGGACCGCCACGAAACGGGGCGAAACCTGTGCCAAAAATCACGCCGGCGTCAAGCAGATCCGCATCACTGACGACGCCGTCGGACAGGCATGCAACGGCCTCGTTGACCATGGGCAGTATCAGCCGGTCCTCGATGTCCGCCGGTGCTGCGCCGCCACCATTGTCGGCCTTTTGAGCCTTGCCTTCCTCCCACTTGTACAGACCCTGACCCGATTTGCGACCGAGATTTCCGGCATCGACCATGGCCGACAGCTTTTCGGGCACGGGGCCCTCCATCTTGGCGCCCAGCACTTTGGACACATGCAGCACGACGTCGAGACCCACGCTGTCAACCAGTTCGATCGGCCCCATCGGCATCCCGAAAGCCTCGGCAGCCTGGTCGATAGCGAGTAATGAAACGCCGTCCTCGACGAGGTGCATGGCCTCGGTCATGTATGGAGCGAGAATTCGATTGACGACAAAGCCGGGCGAGCTCATGCACTCGAGAGGGAACTTGCCGATTCCCTTGACGAACGCGAAGCTCAGGTCCAGAACGTCCTGTACGGTGTCCTCGCAGCGCACGACCTCGACCAACGGCATTTGCGCGACCGGATTGAAAAAATGCACACCGACGAAACGGTTCGGGTCGCGCAGTCTGGTCCGTAGATCCTCGAGGCGAATACTCGATGTATTCGTCGCGAGTACGGCATTCGGCTTCATCTTTGCCTCGATATTCTCATAGAGCGTCTGTTTGGCCTCGAGGTTCTCGAAAATCGCTTCGATGATCAGATCGGCATCCGCGATCCCAGCACCGTCAACATCTGCCCGCAGTCGCTCTGCCGTTTTCCTCCGGTCCTCATCGTTCCTGACACGCTTGGCAAACATTTTCTGCGCTCTCTGCAACGCCGGATCGATATATTTCTGCTCGCGATCCTGAAGCGTCACCTCCAGACCGCGCAACGCGCACCAGGACGCGATATCGCCGCCCATGACGCCAGCACCGACAACATGCACACGCTCAATCCCGCTTGCCGGCTTTTTGCCCTGGCTCTTGAGCTGGGTCTGCAGGAAAAACACACGCACCAGGTTGCGCGAGGTACTCGTGCACATCAGTTCCGCAAATGACCTGGCTTCGGCCTCGTAGCCGCTCTTCTCGGACGCACCGTGGCGCGCCCACAGATCGATCATCGCGTACGGCGCGGGATAGTGATCTTTTCGCGCCTTCGATGCGACCTGTTTGACCAGCATCGGCTTGATGAACGGGCGTACGAACGACAGGCTCAGCAGCCGCTCGACGAATGGCGGTCGCTGCCGTGGGCGACGCGAAGCAATCAGTTCCTTCGCTGCCTGCCGCCAGTTGTCTTCTGCGGCAATACGGTCGATCAGTCCGATGCGCCTGCCTTTTTCGACGGTTATCGGGTTGCCCGTCAGCATCAATTGCATCGCGGGCCGCACGCCGCATATCTGCACCGCGCGCACCGTGCCGCCGAATCCGGGATGCAGTCCGAGCTTCACTTCGGGAAGGCCGAGAACGCGTTTGTCGGAGGCGAGGGCGAGCCGATAGTCGAAAGCCATCACGAGTTCGAGGCCGCCGCCCATGGCAAAGCCGTTGATGGCCGCCACGGTCGGGCACGACAGGCGCTCGATCTTGTCGAAGAGCTGCTGGCCGAGACGGGTGACCTCATAGGCGCGCTCGGGCGTGTCAATCGACGTAAATTCGTTGATGTCGGCGCCCATGATGAATCCGTTGTGCTTACCGGAATAAACAACCAGGCCTCTGGGCGGCGCGGCCGCGATCGAGTCGACGATCGCGTTGAGTTCCGTCATAACTTCGGTCGAAAGTACGTTTGCGCTGGAATCAGCCTTGTCGATGCGCAGCCAGGCAATGCCGTCGTCATCGGTTTCCAATGTCCAATGTTGCGAACTCACTTCTTGTTTCTCCTAAGCAATCTCGAAGTCACAGACCAGTGGCAAATGGTCCGATAATTTGATTTGCGGCACCTCGAATGCCGTCACCTCGATCCCCTCCTGGTAGAGGATGAAGTCGAGTTCTTTGCGCGGCGACCTGCTCGGATACGTCGGAATACCCTCGGGATTCGCCGACGTCAGCCCGGCGGCACGCAAGAAGAGGTAAATCTCGTTCTCGCCCCAGAACGTATTGAAGTCGCCAGCCACGATCACGGGCTTCTCGGTCGCGTCAATCAGGTCGTACAAGCGCCGCAACTGCAGATGGCGGTGGCGATATTTCAGCGACAGGTGCACGAGGAAGACTGCGTATTCTTCCATTTCCAGTTCGATGATCAGCCGCTTGATGCCGGTATCGAAATAGTGGAATTTCTCGCCGTGCACGCGCGGCGCCGCCATGAACGCATTGCCCTGTTTGCGCACGATAGGCAGCATCTTGTTGAAGGATTTCGAGCCGTACTTTGTTTCGTACGAGGTGTTCATGCCCAGGTCCGCGGCAATTTTTTCGGCCTGGTTCACCTTGCGGCTACGGATGGAGCCCGTGTCGACTTCGATCAGACCGACGATATCCGGGTCGACGGACCTGACGAAACGGGTTATTTCCGGCAGCACCGTCTGGTTGCCGAGCACGTAACCGGCCCCGGGCAGCGGCATGTGCATGCTCGCGCCGCCCCCGACGGCGTAACGAATGTTGTATAAAAGGAGTCGCATGACAGGTCATTGCTACGATACCGAATCGCCGATTGCTTGGGAACCGCTGTGCAGGGCCGCATCCTGATAGCAAGAAGCGTACGGAATTCGATAAACTCGGGTAACCGAACCAACTGAAAAGGGGCAGGCCGTGTCCGAGAAGAATCCGATCCGGGTGTTCGTCACTCATGCGTTTGCCGAAAGTGATGATTATCTACGCGTTTTCGAGTTTCTCGAGAGCGTTGAGCGCTTTTTCTATCTCAATGTCAGCAAGCCCGAAAATGTCCCGGCAGAAGGTGGACTCGAGGCCATCAAGGACGAGTTGATCCAGCAGATCAAGGCGTCCGAGGCCGTCGTCATCGCGCCCGATGTTTACGGACAGAAGACTGACCTCGTGAAGTACATGATGGATGTCGCCGAGGCGAACAATATCGGCATGATCGCTATCAAGCCGTTCGGCGGCCTGGTCGAAACGGCTGTCGAGGTCGTGGAGCGCGTTCAGGAGCACGTCGAGTGGAACGATCGCGAACTGGTCGACGCGATCAAACGCCAGGGCCGCGGAGAGGACACGGCACGCTGGGAAGTTGTCGATTTCCCGGGCTTTGATGCCGACGGAGAAATAAAATAATCAATAAGTTATCGATGTTTTCTAGAATATGGGTTAGATGACACCACTGGTCATTGCGCACCGAGGCGCCTCGGGCTATCTGCCTGAGCATACGCTGGCAGCCAAAGGCCTGGCCCACGATATGGGCGCCGATTACCTCGAACAGGACATCGTTGCGAGCCGCGACGGCGAACTCGTCGTGCTCCACGACATTTATCTGGACCGCGTCACGAACGTTGCCGAGCGGTATCCGGGCAGGGAACGCGACGATGGCCGGTTTTACGTGCGCGATTTCGATATCGAAGAATTGCAGGGGCTCAAAGTCTGGGAGCGCATGAATCCGGACGGCAGCCCCGTTTACCCCGAGCGTTATCCCGCCAAGAGCGGTGATTTTGGTATCAATACGCTGCGCGAGGAACTCGCTTTCATTCAGCGCCTGAACGAACAAACGGGGCGGCAGGCCGGCGTTTATCCGGAAATCAAGCGGCCGGCATGGCACAAGAAGGAGGGCGTGGACATCGCGCCACGGCTGTTGGCGCAGTTGACGGAGTTTGGCTATGGAGACAGGAGCGATCCGGTTTTTGTGCAGTGCTTCGACGATGCCGAATTGCGGCGGCTCCAGGGTGAACTCGAGTGTCCGTTCAAGCTCGTCCAGCTGATCGGCGACAATGCCTGGCAGGAGGCGCCGACGGACTTTGACGAACTCCGCACGGCCGAGGGCATAGCCCGACTGGCGCGGACAGTCGATGCGATAGGCCCGCATCTGCTGCACTTGTACGATTTTCAGGAAAAAAATGATTCTGAACCGGTTTCGAGCGGCCTCGTGGAACTCGCACATGAAGCGGGCCTGTTGGTTCATCCATATACATTCAGAGCCGATGAGTTGCCGCCGGGATTCGAGTCATTTGCTGATCTCTTCAGCTATTTTGCTACCGAATTACAAGTAGATGGCCTGTTCACCGACTTCCCGGACCTGGCAGTGCGTCTGAGGCGCATATAGGGGAAAACACGTATACGTCGGGCACCTGCGTAAATGCGAGACTCCTAATATCTTTGTGCGCTTGGGCAAGTACGACGCAATGATAGATTCTATTTGCGCCGCATCGGGACTGGTGTCCTGATGCGGTGGTTAATTCCTTTGGTTTTGTTGTCCGCCCTGTTTCTGCAGGCGCCAGCGGCCGCAACCGATGAACAGTTCGATCTCACGGTCCATCAGGGCAAAGTCGTGATCGTCGACTTCTGGGCGTCCTGGTGCGTACCGTGCCGTCGTTCTTTTCCCTGGTACAACGCGATGCACGACAAGTACGGTGATGAAGGTCTGATCATCGTCGCCGTGAATCTGGATGCTGAACGCGAGGCCGCCGAAGAGTTCCTGGCCGAGTACCCGCCGCGGTTCGAAATCGTCTATGACGAGACCAAGGATCTTGCGCGAGAATTCGACGTCGTGGCGATGCCGACTTCCTATTTGATCGGGCGTAACGGTGACATTCGCGAGCGCCATTTCGGGTTCAAAGTGAAAAAACAGAGCGAATACGAGGCGGCGATCGTCGATGCGCTCGGTGCCAGGGAGTAGATCTATGCGACTGGGTGTATTGGTTTCGGCTTTGTTGCTGCTCGGGTCGATGTCGGCTTGTTCCTCCATGGGAGTGGAACCCTGGGAGCGAGACGTGCTGGCAAAAGAGGAAATGCAGTTGACTACCGACCCTGTCGAGGCCGCGACGGACGACCACATTTACTTCAGCAAGGAAGCGTCGAGCGGTGGCCGCGGTTTTGGCGGCGGCGGCTGCGGCTGCAACTGAGATCAGGCGATGCATGAGAATGACAAAAGATCGATCACTGCGACCCTTGCGGCGGCAACGTGCACACTGCTCGGAGCGACCGCTCCAGAGCCTGTGCAGGCTCAGGAGGAGCCGGGATGGGACTTCAATACGGCGCTGCTGTACTACGGAGAAGACAACGACCGCGTGCAGGACGTCAGTCTGAGCTTACTTGCACGGCGCATGTTCGTCGACGACCGATATCTGAGCCTGGGCTTAACCGCAGATGCTCTGACAGGCGCATCGCCAAATGGCGCGCTGTCGATGTCTTTTCCCCAGACGTTTACGAAGCCCTCGGGCAAGAATACCTATACGACACCGCCCGGCGAGTTCCCGATCGATGACACGTTTAAAGATACTCGCATCGCGGCGACCGCGAGCTGGCAACAGCCGCTCGGGAGATTGTACGAATTCAACGTTGGAGTCAGCGCATCATCAGAGTACGACTACACGCATGCGGGCCTGAATGCGAGGATCTCTCGCGACTTCAACAAACGAAATACGACGCTTTCGGCCGGGCTGGCTCTGGCCCGCGACGACATAGACCCGGTGGGCGGCGTGCCTGCAGGGCTGTCGCAGATGCCGGATGCCGACGGCGGCGACGGTGGCAATCGTGGGTCATCCGAGACCAAAGACATAGTCGATATTGTCCTTGGCGTCACACAGGTGGTTAACAGAAACCTCCTGGTGCAGGTCAACTATTCCTACAGTGACTCGAGCGGCTACCTGACAGACCCCTACAAGATCCTGGGCGTGGTCGACGGCACCACCGGCGACGCCGTGCCAATCGTTCCGACCCCGGGCGTCGACGGCCCGTCCCATTTATACCTTTTGGAGAATCGCCCGGACAGCCGCACGAAACACAGCCTCTATACGCAGGGCAAGTACTACATGAACGGCAAGGTGCTCGACATTTCCTACCGGTACATGACCGACGACTGGGAGATCGACTCACACACGCTTGATATGCGTTTTCGCTGGCCGACCGGAAGCAATGGATACCTCGAACCGCACCTGCGGTTTTATACGCAGAGCGCGGCGGATTTTTATACGCTTAGCCTTGTCGACGGCGACCCGCTGCCGGAATACGCGTCCGCCGATTATCGCCTGGGTGACTTCGATGCGATAACAGCTGGCCTGAAGTACGGCTGGCAGACGAATGGCGGTAACGACATGAACGTGCGCCTCGAGCTCTATCGGCAGTCCGGTAACGTGTCGTCCAGTCAACTGATTGGCAATCAGCTGGATCGTGACAGCTACCCCGATCTGGATGCCATCATTTTTCAGTACGGTTATCGCTTCGGAAAGTAAAGCGGATGGCGGCGAGACGACCGGAGCGTCGCATCAGGGTCGAATCGGCCGAGGGGTTCTGGCGCGGGCAGTTTCACGCAATGGCGAGCCCCTGCGAAATCCTGTGTGAAGCGAAGTGTGAGGATGAGGCGCGGCAACTAACCGAGGCCGCAGCGCACGAGACCTGGCGGATCGAAGACAAGTTCAGCCGTTATCAGACCGGCAACATTGTTGATCGCATCAACGAGGCTGAAGGCCATCCAATCGAGGTCGACGAAGAGACCTCCCAACTCATTGATTTTGCAGTGACTCTTTACGATCTTAGCGACGGTCGCTTCGACATTACCTCGGGCGTGCTGAGGCGAGTCTGGCGCTTTGACGGCAGCAGCAAAATACCGTCGCAGGACTCGATCGACGAGGTCATGCAATTCGTCGGGTGGCACAGGGTTGCCTGGAATCCTCCGCGGCTGCAGATGCCGCCGGGGATGCAAATCGATTTCGGTGGCATTGGCAAGGAGTACGCGGCCGACAAGGCTGCAGCTCTGCTGCACGAGATAAGTCCGGCCGGCAGCCTCGTGAATCTCGGCGGAGACCTCGTGGCGGTCAGGCGACCCCGGCAGAGAAATGCCTGGAAGGTGGGTATCGAGTCCGTGCGTGCGTCGCCTGCGAGTACCGAAAAGATGCTGAGTCTCGAGGTCGGAGCGCTTGCAACGAGCGGTGACGCGCGTCGCTATCTTCTGGCAGACAACAAACGCTACGGCCATGTCCTCGATCCAAAAACCGGGTGGCCGGTCTCCGATGCACCGAGGTCGATCACCGTCGCGGCGGATACTTGCACACAGGCAGGCATGCTCAGCACGCTCGCGATGCTGCAGGGCGCCGCAGCCGAGGCGTTTCTTGAGGCCCAAAACGTACGATTCTGGTGCAATCGAGGCGCCTGGACGGTAATCGGGAACAGCGCGATTCCTGATCAATAATTGGTTTAATAAAACTTTCTAACTAATTGTTTTACCATATATTTTTTATTCTATCGGGTGGCCTACTTCACACCTGACAATCGCAACTGGCCGTTTGTAGCGTTTCCGGACTGAGAACTCGGTCCTTTTCTATGATTCAAAAGTGCATAATCTAACGCGATGTTCGTCGATATCTCTCAGGACCTTATTCTGTATACGGCAGGGGCGTTCTTGCTCGGTTACCTGCTGTCATCGCTCTTCGGCGCCGTGGGCTCAAAATCCCGCGCCAAAAAACGTGACCCGCGCGATGATCGGATTCGTTCGCTGGAGGCCGAGTTGCGCGTCACTCAGACTGATCTTGAGAAGGCGCGCGAAAAAGTCGATGAGTTCCAGAAAGAACTCGAAGACGCCAGTGACGGAATCGAGAAGCGCGACAATGTGATCTCGCATCAGCAGTCGCGTATGGACGAGACGACACGAGACCTCCGGGATTCGGTCATGAAAACGCGTGAACTTCGCGCCGAACTTTCCGAACGTGCAACCGAGAACATCAAGTCCGAAGTCAAACTGCGTGAGGTCGAA
>Ga0265303_10002958_pt1 | contig 10621 bp, 11 predicted proteins | sample Helome_2_FD_192494 | JGI IMG/M metagenome (GOLD analysis project Ga0265303, IMG submission 192494) | Marine sediment microbial communities from subtidal zone of North Sea - Hel_20160317 (Illumina Assembly) | ecosystem: Environmental > Aquatic > Marine > Subtidal zone > Sediment ... | reverse complement strand
TTTCATTCTCTATTCTTTTGATAAATTTGGCGCCCTCATGGCGGGCCTCATTTTCCATGGCCCGGATGAGCAGCTCCTTGGCCTGGTCCACCGTCAAACCGGAAATTTTTTCAAGTTGCCTCTTTTGCTCCTCAATCAGTTCGTTGTACGTCAACTCCTTGCGTTCGAGCTTGCCCTCACGCTTGGTCAGGTGCCTTTCTTTGCGCGTTTGCTCCCGTTCCCGACGTTCGAACTGCTCATTCTTGCGATCAATACTTTCTTCTTTGTGCATCAACCGGGACTCTCTTTTTTTTAATTCCGCCCGGGTATCCTTGGTTTCGGCATCAAATTCACTTTTTAATTTAAAAAGCCTGTCCTTTACCTCCAAATCGGCTTCTCTTAGAAGCGTTTCCGCCTTTTTACTAGATTCTTCGGTAATCCGGACTGCTTCTCCCTCAGCCGCCTTTATTTTCTGGCTCATGATTCTGCCCTTGACCCAGTAGGCGATCAATAAACCGGCAAAAAAGCATCCGATGCCGATCAATATACTATAATCATTCATTATATTTCTCCCCGACTAACAAAGAACTGTTGTCATCGCTTTGATCACTCATTTTATCAAATCGATTCGTAATGAGAAAACGGGGGATAAGGTATCTGTGGATTCAATATGAGGGAAGTGCCGCTGAAAACATCCTGCTATCCGATGGATTCCGGGCAAGGGAGAACCCCCGCCACAATGCCGTGTTGGCAGGTCTTTGAACCTGGGGTTCAAAGTGGGCACCGTTTAGCTTCTTTAGGCTTTTCTGAACAAGCAGAACCTGCACACCGAAACCAGGGAAGGCTCCCATCGTAATAGCTGTTGGATCAAAGAATATCTTCCAATCACGTGCATGGCAGGGGCAACAGATTTTCGTCTGTTATTCAACTTCCTTCACCTATAACCCTGTAATTGGATCCCGGAAAGGCCACTGAAGGAACCGGATTAGCTATGCTGGTATAGGTATTGGGAAGGTATTTTTGCTTATTTATGAATCACATAGGTCCAAATTCAATTTTTGAGCTGGAATTCCCATCACTGCACCTTGTTATCCAATATATGAATCAATTTCGAAGTTCTATTTGTAACATCTCGCATCAACTTAGAATAATTCCTCTTCAGCTCCATATGTTCATTGGCAATATTCAGTGCAGCTATCATTAAAATGGCTAATTTCGAAATATTTGATGATTGACCGGACTGCTGATTCTCAACTCGAGTCACTTCTCTGACCAGAAAATCAGCAACTTCCTTTTCCTTGGTTACTTCTGAATTGGCTTTAAACGTATGCGGTTGTCCAAAAAGCTCTATGGTTATAGTTTTTTCCAATGGCTATTGACTTTTCCCTTCCGGTACCCATACCGTGCTGACCATACACAAAATTACTCCGTAATCTCATCTATTCTAGTCAGCAAACCGTCAATTTTTGATCGGATCAAGGCCTTTTCCTCAGCGTAATTTCTTTCCGCCTCAACCTTACCTTGAATCTCCTCCTCTAAGCTTTTAATTTTCAATTTAAGTTCTAAATTGGCTGCCTCGTGGGCTTTGCTAATTTCGATTAATCTTTCAACTTTTTGCTCAATTTCTTCGAATTGTCTGAAGACCGACGCATCATTCAATATTCGTACCTCACCCTAAAATTAGTTCAATATAATCTGTAATATATCAAAAAGTCAAGAAATAATCCGCATCCGCTTTTTCATGATCTCATCCACTAATTCCAGATCCCGGCAGGTGTTGACGCCCAGGATTTGCTGATAATCGGCAGCGATCCGAACCCCCATTTTCTTTTTTTCCCGATATCCAATAGCCATAATATCGGTGAGGTATAATTCGCCCTGGGCATTAGCTGATCTGATTTTCGGCAAGGCCTCCAGCAGAAACCCTTTTTTGATACAATAAATACCGGCATTGATCAGATTAATAGCCTTTTGCTCTGCAGTGGCATCAGTTTCTTCAATGATCCCGCAAATCAGCTGATTCTCATCAAGCAAAACCCGGCCATAGCCATAGGGATCGTCCAACTCAACTGCCAGAAGTGAAATATCGCGTGCATCATTCAAGTGGTCCTTTACAAGTCCGGTTAGGGTATCCACTTGGATTAGGGGCACATCCCCGCATAATATGACCACTTCTTCACAATGATCAGGGATATGCGGTAAGGCGCATAACACGGCATGGGCCGTTCCGAGCTGCTTATCCTGATGGGCAAAAATCAACTCATCGGTTCCAGACAGGCATTCCCGTACCGTTTGGGCTTGATTCCCGATTACCACTATCACATCATCTCCGGCTAGATTTCGCGCGGCATCAACAACATAGATAATCATGGGTTGGTTGGCTATTTCATGAAGGACCTTGGCCTTGTCGGATTTCATTCGGGTCCCCAAACCGGCAGCAAGTATAATAACAGCAATTTTACTTTTCATTTGTTCAACCTATTTTTCTGAAAGTCCATACGCTATAAACAGCCCCATCTGTAACCTAAAATCCCAAATTCCAAGCACAAAATTGCAAATAAATCTCAAATTCCAATCATCAATGACCCAAACTTTTGTAATTTGGAATTTTGTCATTGTTATTTGGGATTTGTTATTTGTTATTTTTTGTTTCGCAATTTATAGCTGAAAAGAGCAGCGAACTTACCTCATATTAATTTAACGATACCGTACCCCGTTATATAAAAAAGGGTAAACCAACAAAATTGGTTTACCCTATATTATACAATATCCCCGTCAGGTGTAAACGCGAAAAAGGCCTGGATTTGATTATTAAAGTCCGGCTATTTTTATGCGTACCATCGCCCGCTCAAGGGCTGCCTTGGCCCGGGCGATATCAACCTTTTCCTTGGCACGGTCTTCGGCCAGTCGCTTTTCGGCCCGTTCCATGGCTTCTTTGGCCCGCTCCGGATCAATCTCTGTCATTTTTTCAGCCGACTCCGCCAGTACCGTAACTTTGTCCGGAAGCGCTTCAGCAAATCCGCCACTGACGAAAACAAACTGGTCCTTGCCGCTTTCATCCCGGTAGTGGATCGCACCGGTTTTTAACGATGTCATATAAGGCGTATGACCGGATAGCACACCAAATTCACCCAAGCTGCCGGGCGCCATAACAATTTGCGCCATATCGTTGACAACTTCCTTCTCCGGGGTAACGACTTCTAATCTAATATTTTCAGCCATATCTTTTCCTCAAAGGGTGGTGTTCTGAGTAATTTGTGAAAAATCTAATTTTACTCCCATCACTCCTCGAGTTTATTTTATTGGAATAATGGAATGATGGAAAAATGGAAAAATGGGTTTGGGGTATTGGGATGCTGGATTAAAGTCAGCCAATCGCTGCCAAAAGATTAAGAATCGATCAGATCCTTTAAATATCAACATTCCAGTATTCCACTATTCCATTATTCCAGGCTTGCGGCTATGCCTCAGTCTATGAAGATTCCCTCATATATTCATTTTTCATAGGTTCGGATAATTTGGATCACTCAGCCGACAGTTTTTTGGCTTTTTCAATAGCGTCCTCAATGCCCCCCACCATATGAAAGGCCTGTTCCGGGAGGTCATCGTGTTTTCCTTCAATGATCTCTTTAAATCCTCGGATGTTATCTTCAATTTTTACATAGGCACCGGGCGTGTTGGTAAAAACTTCAGCAACATGAAAAGGCTGGGACAGAAATCTTTCCAGCTTTCTTGCCCTGGAAACCGTGATCTTGTCTTCATCCGCCAATTCATCAATTCCCAGGATTGCAATAATATCCTGCAGTTCCGTATATTTTTGCAGGATAATCTGCACCTGGCGGGCGACATCGTAATGCTCATCCCCGATATAGGCCGCATCCAGAATTCGGGAAGTCGAATCAAGCGGATCAACCGACGGATAAATACCTTTTTCAACCAGTTTACGTGAAAGTACCACCGTACCGTCAAGGTGGGCAAAGGTGGTGGCAGGTGCCGGGTCCGTCAAGTCGTCTGCAGGCACGTAAACGCACTGAACGGCGGTGATGGAACCTTTGTCGGTCGAGGTAATCCGTTCCTGCAGTTCACCGAGGTCAACTGCCAGTGTCGGTTGATACCCAACAGCCGACGGCATCCGCCCGAGAAGGGCTGAAACTTCTGAGCCGGCCTGGGTGAAGCGGAAGATGTTGTCGATGAAAATAAGAACATCCTGTCCCTCTACATCACGGTAATATTCAGCGGCGGTCAGAGCGGAAAGCGCAACCCGCGCCCTTGCGCCGGGAGGCTCCGTCATCTGCCCGTAAATCAGAGCCGCTTTGGGAAGAACGCCGGCTTCTTTCATCTCATGGTAAAGGTCATTGCCTTCGCGGGTTCTTTCACCGACGCCGGCGAATACCGAAATACCACCGTGCTGCAAGGCGATATTATTGACCATTTCCATCATAATAACGGTTTTACCGACACCGGCGCCGCCGAAGAGGCCCATTTTTCCACCACGGGGAAACGGGACAAGCAAATCGATAACCTTAATGCCGGTTTCAAGTACCCGCACGGTCGTATCCTGTTCCGTAAATTTAGGGGCTTCACGATGAATGGGCATCATTTTTTCCTGACTCACCGGTCCCAAACCATCCACCGGCCGGCCGACCACGTTGAGGACGCGGCCAAGTCCGGCTTCGCCTACCGGCATCATAATCTGTTTGCCGGTATCTTTTACTTGCTGCCCTCTCACCAGACCGTCGGTTACATCCATGGCAATGGTCCTGACCACATTGTCACCCAGATGCTGTGCGACCTCAACAACCAGATTGTCCACTTCATCGCTGATTGCAGGGTTAGTGATATTAAGTGCCGTATAGATCGTCGGCAGATTGCCCTGCTCGAATTCTACGTCCACAACAGGCCCCATAACCTGCGCTATTGTCCCAATGTTTTCTCCCATCTATAGACCTCCAATTATATTTTTGTTACCCGCTGGCAGCGGGACGATTACGTTCTCTAAATATATTCGCCGAATGTCACCCCGCTACATGGAATAATGGAATGATGGAATATTGGAAAAATGGGTAACAAAGGAAAGTATCTAATCTAAATCCGCCAACCCCATCTTTCCATTATTCCGATGGGGACGAAGTCCCTATCATTATTTATCCCCTAAGTGCCTCGGCACCGCCGACAATGTCCATCAATTCTGCCGTGATGGCGGCCTGGCGGGCTTTGTTGTATAGCAATGTTAAATTTTCGATCAAATCGTTACATGCCTTGGTGGCATTGTCCATGGCAGCCATGCGGGCGGCATGCTCGCTGGTGGACGTTTCCAGCAAACAGCTGTGCAACTGTACATGTACGCTTCTTGGCAGCAATTCTCCCAAAAGACTGTCGGGTGACGGCTCACAAATATGCTCCGCCTGGTATTCTCCGCTTTCCTCCTGGGCCTCATCATCTTCGGTTTCAATCGGCGGGATCGGAAGCAGTTGTTTTACCATGGGAATCTGACGGCCCATACTGATAAATTCAGCGTAGATTACATAGACCTCGTCATAGTCTCCGTTAAGATACCCATCAACAAGCTTACGCCCGGCGGTGGCGGCCACATTGAAGCTTAAGGTGGTGCCGACAATGCCGATATGCTCTTCGGCGATCGCGTATTTGTTTTTCCGGGCCCAGTCGCGTCCCCGTTTTCCGAAATTGGTAAAGGAAATTTCTATGGCATCACCTTTTTTTTCCTCTACAAAGGCTGCCGCCTTGTCAACCAGGTTGACGTTGAATCCCGCACACAGCCCCCGGTCTGAAGTACATAAAACCACATGAATTTTTTTAACTTCCTCACGCGGTACCAGCAGAGGGCTGGCTTCATCGCCGGACTTCTGAGCCAGACTACCCAACACCTCCGAGAATTTGTTGGCATAGGGGCGAAAATTTTCCATATTCGTCTGGGCCCCCCGCAATCTAGAGGTGGCCACCATATTCATGGCCTTGGTGATCTGTTTGGTCTTCTTTACCGCGCCAATTTTATTCTGGACATCTTTTAAGCTTGGCATACTGATTAACTCCGTGTTGCGCGTTGCGTGTTACGCGTTGCGGGGCCGCCTTCACGGAGTCAACCGCGCAACCCGTAACACGCAACCCGATCTTATTGGATCGTATCCTTAAACTCCTCGCCGTAGGCATTCAGGGCTTCGGCCATTACTTTATCCAGGTCATCCGAGAATGCTTCTTTTTCCTTAAGCTCGGAAAAAATTTGCGGATATCTGTCCTCTATAAATGAGTACAGCCCAGCTTCATATTTGGCAAGAACATCAACCGGAAGCTCGTCCAGATATCCTTTGGTTCCGGCATAAAGAATGCTAACCTGTTTTTCCATTGGCAGCGGCTGATACTGGGGTTGCTTAAGGATTTCTACCAGCCGTTGCCCGCGAGTCAGCTGTCTTTGCGTGGCGGCATCCAGGTCACTGCCAAAGGCCGCAAAGGCTTCCAGTTCTCTAAACTGTGCCAGATCCAGCCGCAGGGTGCCGGCCACCTGTTTCATGGCTTTTACCTGGGCGGCACCTCCGACCCGAGATACGGAAAGACCGACATTAATCGAAGGTCTGACGCCGGCGAAAAACAGGCCCGGCTCAAGATATATCTGACCGTCTGTAATCGAAATAACGCTGGTGGGGATATAGGCCGACACGTCACCGGCCTGGGTTTCAATGATCGGCAGAGCGGTCAGAGAACCGGCGCCAAGCTCGTCATTCAATTTAGCCGCACGCTCGAGCAGACGGGAATGGTTATAGAAAATATCGCCCGGATAAGCCTCACGGCCCGGCGGACGTCTCAGCAGCAGGGAAACCTGCCGGTAGGCGGCCGCCTGTTTGGAAAGATCGTCATAAATAATCAGGGCATGCTGGCCTTTGTCGCGAAAATATTCTCCCATGGCGCAGCCGGCATAAGGGGCAATAAACTGCAGGGTCGCCGGATCACTGGCACAGGCGGCTACGATGGTGGTGTATTCCATGGCGCCGTGTTTCTCCAGGACGGCGTGGACCTGGGCAACCGTTGATTTTTTCTGTCCACAGGCCACATAGATGCAGTAAATATCGGTATCCTTCTGGGCCAGAATGGCATCAACGGCGCAGGCTGTTTTGCCGATCTGGCGGTCACCGATGATCAATTCCCGCTGGCCTCTACCCACCGGAGTCATGGCGTCAACCGCCTTTAAACCCGTGTAACACGGTTCGTGCACGCTTTTTCGAGCAATAACACCCGGGGCCACCATTTCGACCCGGCTAAACTCTTTGGCATCAATCGGGCCTTTGCCATCCAAGGGCTCACCGACCGCGGAGACAACCCGACCGAGCACGGCTTCACCAACCGGCACCTGGGCAATCTTGCCGGTTCGTTTCACCATATCGCCTTCTTTAATATGGATATCTTCGCCCATGATGGCGCAACCCACATTGTCCTCTTCAAGGTTCAATACCAGCCCCAGGATTCCACCCGGAAACTCAACAAGCTCCAGGGCCATGACCTTCTCAAGGCCGTAAACACGCGCAATACCGTCACCAACCGACAAAACAACACCTGTTTCGCTCAGCTCAACTTCTTTGTCGTAATCCGTAATCTGTTCTTTAATAATTTGACTGATTTCTTCTGCTCTTAGTTCCATTAGACACCCTCACCCCTTTTTAATGATTCTCTCATATTGAGTAATTGTGTTTTAATACTCCCATCCAGAACAAGATCGCCGATGCGAGTCACAATACCTCCTATAAGGCCTGGATCCTTTTCAACTTCAAGAATAATATCTTTACCTGTCTTGGCCGACAGGGTGTCGCGAATCTTATCAACCGTCTCAGATGACAGCTCGGTCGCCGAAATCAGGCTGGCCCGTGCAATACCTTTTACATCATCGGCCAGCTTTTGATAAAAATCATTGATACTGCTCAAATATACAAACCGCCCCTTATCAAACAACAGGGTTAGAAAAGATTTCATAACCCGGGAAAGAGCCAGTTTCTCAATAACGGACTCCAGAACCTTTTTACGCCCCTCGGCATCGTAAAGAGGATTGCTGATGGCCCGCTCAAGAGTGTCTTCCTTTTGAACCAAGGCACTAAAATCTTCGAGCTCTTGCCGGTAGGTTTCGATTTGGCCGTCTTCTTTTCCGATCAGCAAAAGTGCCTTGGCATAACGCCTTGAAATTGCGAAATTTTTCATCCTGCCACCACCTTCTTCAGATATTCATCAACAATTCTATCTTGATCTTCGCCCCTAAATTTACCTCTAATAATATCTTCGGCTTTTACCAGTGATTTTTCGAATATCTCTTTTTGCAGCTCTAATTTTGCCTGTCCAAACTCATGTTCAATATTGCGACGGGCTTGAACCTGAAGTTTTTCGGCTGAGGCTTCAGCCTCTTTTAATATTCTTGCTTTAGCCTCGTTGCCCTGGCGAACATAATCATCGATAATTTTCTCAGCCTCTTTTTCCAGCTGGGCCAGTTTTTCATTGTATTCGGCCAGCTGTTTTTCCGCTTCGGCCTTCTGAGCTTCCAGGTCATCGAGTTGTGCCTTGATCCCTTTGATGCGGGAGCTGAGTGCCTGGGACAATGGCTTGCGTAAAACAAAAACAAGCGCCACCGCCAGCACCACAAAATTCATCACCCGGAATGTATCCGTTGATACCCATCCTTTGGTGCCGCCTTCACCGGATGCGCACATGGCCGTTGAAATTGAAAATGATAGACACAACAGAACGTATAGAATAATGACCACTTTATTTTTCTTCATAGGATGCGATCGGCCGGTACCGAAAATCTTCATCAAACAGCCCTCCCCAGAATTTTTTCACTGATTTGATCGGCAAAACTATCGACTTCTTTTTGCAGGCTATCTCTGGCAATTCCAGCTTCTTTCTTAATTTTTTTTCGAATTTGCACTAACTCTGCCTGGGCTTTTTGGTTGATGTCGGCAATAATGGATTTTTCTTCATCGGCCGCTTCCTGCACCAAAGCGTTCTTTTTTTCAACGCCTTTTGACCGTGCTTCTTTTACCCCCGCAATGAAGGCCGCATCTTTTTCCCTGGCATCTTTGGTGGAGGTTTCAATCGAGAGTTCAAGACCATCTACTCTCTCTTTTCTCTGTTTCAAGATTTTACGGATCGGTTTATATAAAAGCAGATTCAGCACCCAAATGGTAAAAACGAAGTTGGCGATTTGAATATAGATGGACCCGTCGGGGGTGACGGTTACCCCGCCTCCGCCGGACTCACCGCCGGAGCCAATGGCGTGCACGGGAAATATAAGACAAATCAGAGCGAGCAAAAACAGCAGAAACGGAAAGCCTTTCCGGTAAATACCAGAAATTTTCATAAAAAAACCTCCATCAACAATTTTTAAACAATTATAGCGGTTGCAGAAAAATACGTTTCGTTATTCGAACATTTTTTCTACAACCACTTATACCACCCTTCCGTATCGCGGAATTTATTTTGGAAAAACGGTATAAATCACAAGAACGATGATATTTTACCTGTTAAAGAAGAGGCGTGACTGCGGCGGTCTATATCATCTGACATATTTGGTTGTCAAAGGTTTTTTAAAAATTTTTATCTTCGGGTATCTAAAACGGGCCGGGGAGGTAAGTGGTCTGGATTGTTACAAAAATATAGATGCATGAACTACCTGTCCGGGGTGGCAAAAACTTAATCGGCCTGGCTTGCCAAGGGTTGTCGAAGTGAATTAATCTGGTGAATTTTGATCTTACAGCAGTTGTCAAAAAAACATTTCGCTATTCGAACGCTTTTTTTCTACAACCACTTATACCACCCTTCGGTATTGCGGAACTTATTTTTTAAAAGCGCTATAAATCGGCCAAGGGGGTTTGAGAAGTCGCTCCACCTTTGCTGATTGGCTTATAATCATTATCTTTCTTTTGATTTATCACTCTGCGGTTGATTCTTCACGAAAAAGACGGGTTTAACACTCTTGTCTGACTGGGCCTGCATCACACAATTTCCATTAAAAACGCCCCCCGGCTCAATGGAGATCACCGGCGCATGTATATCTCCTCCGACTCTCCCGGGGGGATAGATTTCAACGCGTTCCTTGGCCTCGATGGTGCCGTTGAGCTCACCCATAATTACGGCCACATTGACAAACACTTCGGCGTTGACAACGGCTTTTTCACCGACCACCACCGTACCGCTTTTGCTGGAAATTTTGCCCTTAACCGCACCGTCAACTCTTATGGTTCCCTTAAATTGGATGTTACCGTCAATACTGGCATCAGCTCCGATAAAGGTTGAAATTCGATCCGATCCTTTTTCTTTCTTCATGATATTATCCTATCCCTCTCACCGATTGAATATTGAATATTGTCTATTGAATATTAAAGGTATTCTGCCCGTCGAGAGCCTCTGGGTCGAACGATCATTTCCACCTTCGCTTTCCAAATTACAATATTCAATTCCACAACATCATTCCAGCATAAACCGCCGCATACTTACATTCATTAATAAACCAATACCGATGGCAGTTGTCAATACCGATGATCCGCCATAACTGACCAGCGGCAACGGCACGCCAACCACCGGCATCAATCCCATGGTCATACCGATATTAATAATTACCTGCCAAAAAAACATAGAGGTGATTCCGACT
>Ga0265303_10002957_pt1 | contig 10623 bp, 7 predicted proteins | sample Helome_2_FD_192494 | JGI IMG/M metagenome (GOLD analysis project Ga0265303, IMG submission 192494) | Marine sediment microbial communities from subtidal zone of North Sea - Hel_20160317 (Illumina Assembly) | ecosystem: Environmental > Aquatic > Marine > Subtidal zone > Sediment ... | reverse complement strand
GAATTTATCTTTTCATCCCGTTTCATGGCAGCATCGACGGGGCGCATGCCTCGGTGGAATACATGACCCATGACCAATGGTATGCGGCGGGCATTATGCACAGCCTGCATCGCTATGCTTCGGACGCGGTGATCATCACGATCCTGCTGCATATGTTCAAGGAATTTGCATCGGGACGTTACCGTGGATTTCGGTGGTTTTCATGGGTGACTGGAATACCCAACCTGTGGGTGGTGGTAACGCTTGGTATCACGGGCTACTGGCTGGTCTGGGATGAAATGGCGCAGTATGTCGCGGTTGGCTCGGCACAGTTAATGGATTCCCTGCCAATATTTTCAGGTGCGATGACGCGCAATTTCGTGTCAGGAGGAATGACCGATCGATTCTTTATTCTGATCGAATTTCTGCACCTGTTGGGTCAGCCACTGATATTGCTATTCATGTTATGGTTGCATGTCAAGCGCCTGTCCAATGTCAATATCAATCCGCCGCGCGGACTTGCCGCGGGCACCTTTTTTGCCCTGCTGGCATTGTCCCTTTACGCACCCGCGATGAGCCATGCGCCCGCCAACCTGGGCATGGTGCCCCGGGAAATTCACATCGACTGGTTTTATCTAAATGTTTACCCGTTGCTTGAAATCTGGCCGGCTGGACAGGTCTGGATTCTGACAACGAGTGTGACCTTGCTGTTGATGATGTTGCCGTGGTTATTGCCTAAAAAAGATGGGCTCAAGGCGGTCGTCGATCTCGATCACTGTAACGGCTGTGGACTTTGTTTCGATGATTGCCCCTTCGATGCGATTTCAGTGCAGGCGCGTACCGATGGTGCACGCTACGAGCATGAAGTAGTAGTCAATCCCGATCTTTGCGGTGCCTGCGGCATTTGTGCCGGCTCCTGTCCGGCCTCCAATCCGTTTCGAACGCCGCGTGGCGAATTGAAAACGGGTATCGATATGCCGCAATTACCGGTCGACGAAATGCGCTGCCTGACCCGCGAAACGATCGAGGCGATGACGGGGGACCTGAAAATTATTGTTTTCGGCTGCGAACATGGGTTGAACGTCAAACGTCTGGATAGCGACGATACCCGCGGCATTAAGCTTATCTGCAGCGGCATGCTGCCACCGACGCTGGTTGAGTATGCGCTCAAACAAGGTGCCGATGGTGTCATGGTGACCGGTTGCCGGCACAACGATTGTTATTTTCGCTTCGGCAATCGGTGGACCCGATTGCGTTTTGCTGGTGAGCGTAAACCGGGTCTGCGCGGCCGCGCCGAGCGCGAACGGATTCTCGTGCATGGCGGCGCCGAACCCGACAAGCCTGAGATCGAGCAGGACCTGGACCAGTTTCGTCGGCGCCTGCGCGAACTCAATCAGGCCGTTGAAAACGACACCGCAGGAACCGACTGAGGACGCTACCAGATGGTTGAGCTGACCAACAAACCGTTGCGATTCCTGCTGCAGGGAATCAACTACAGCATTTTCATGGGCCTGGTCTGGTATTTTGCCAGTGCGCCCTCGGTGCGCCTGATTGGGGACGACGAAGGCAAGATCACGATTGCGTTTGCCCATGCCGGACAGTTACGCGAACCCTGCCGCATGCTGAGCCAGGAAGAGCTAAACAAACTTCCACCCAACATGCGCAAGATCGATGATTGCCCGCGCGAGCGATCGCCGGTCACGATCGAGGTTGAGCTTGACGGAAAGCCATTTTACAACGAATCATTACAACCCCCGGGCCTGTTTGGGGACGGCGGGGTAGACGTGTTTTACAGCGCCAAATTTCCGGTGGGGGATCATATTCTGAGTTTAAAAATGGACGACAGTGTGCGAGTCGAAGGTTTTAATCACCACTTTGAGCAACAGGTCAGCATCGAACCTGCCCGGATCCTGCTGGTGAGTTTTCGAAACAACCAGGGTTTTGTCATCGATGATGGGCGCAACCAGTAGTTTCACAATTCCCTCTGCGCTGGATAACTTAGCTGCCGGCGTTATTCAGTCTAGAGTTCGCGGCGTTGGAACACCAGCAGCGTGGCCATTAATGGCGCGATCACCCACAATAACATGACGCTGACCAGCAGTGCTCCACTCAAGCCTGCCTCACTGGCGACACCGGCGATACCTGCGGCCTCGCTCACCCCTTCGAACGAGCTCAGATTGAGCACGCGGTAGGTATCGGTTGGACTAACCAGCATTAACATCGAAAACAGTTGCTGACCGATAAGCTGGTCTGTATCCATCGTCAACGCGCCAAACAGGAGTAGATCGTACAACACCACAAAAACCAGCCATAAGCCGATGGCTGCGCCAATGGCGGTTGCTCTTTCCCTGACCAATACGCTAACCAGGTAACCCAAGGCGATAAACACCGCACCTAGCACCAGTGAACTGACCATCATCATGACATAGGCCGGCCAGCCCTCGGTGCTACTACCGGTAACCAGGGTCAGGATGACGACAGCACCACCGTAACCCACAACAATAGCAATCGACAGAATCAATACATGCCCAAGGAATTTGCCCATGATGATCTGCCAGCGCGTCACCGGGTAAGTCAGCAATAACATCATGGTGCCACGCTCAAACTCTCCAACCATGGCGTCAAAAGACAACATCAGCGCAATCAATGGAATCAGGTAAACACTCAGACTGGCGAGGCTGACAACGCTGATATCGAGTTCACTGACACGCACGGAACCGGTGGGTGCCGAACCCAACACGGACAGGGTCAGCGCAAGTATGCCCAACACGATGATCGCTGCAGCAATCCAGCGGTTACGAAAACCGTCGCGCAGCTCTTTCATGGCCAGTATCCACAGCATCTTCACGACCGCTCTCCGTTCATGAAATGGCTGTAAACCTCATCGAGCCTGGGAGGCAGTATCTGTAAATCGCTGACCACGTCGCCGAGATCGGAAATGCGCCGAATCAGTGGCATTTTATCGCCATTGAAACAGGACAGGTGCAGCTTTTCGTTGCCGATTGCATCAATTGTCAGACCGGTCCCCAGGCGATTGATGACACTGGATGCCTGCCCCGCTGTCACTGAAACTTCCAGGCGAACCGGCAGTGCTGCCTGCAGATAAAGTTCATCGAGGGTGCCACTGGCAATCATCACGCCGGCCTTCATAATAATAAATCGATTGGCCCTGGCCTCGACTTCACTCAGCGCATGCGATGAGATTAGTGAAGTGACGCCTTGTTTATGCAAGGCGTCGATTAATTCGTAAAATTGATGACGCAAACCGGGATCAAGACCGGTGGTGGGCTCATCGAGTAATAGTAACTGCGGATTACCCAGCATCGCCTGCGCCAGCCCAAGCCGTTGGCGCATACCTTTAGAATAGGTGCCCACACGTCGCCTGGCAGCATCGGCAAGCCCGACACTCTCCAACAGACGCTCACAGCCCCTATGGGATACGCCTTTCAGTCGAGCATAAAATGCGAGCACCTCACGCCCGGTCATAGCGTCATAAAATGCCACGCTTTCGGGCAGATATCCGAGGATTTTATGTTGTGCTACCGCGTTCGTGAATGCCGGATTGCTGCCGAACACATTCACATTTCCGGAGGTGGGCCGGGTTAACCCCAGAATCAGTTTCATCAATGTGGTTTTGCCGGCACCGTTGTGCCCGACCAACACGACGCATTCGCCGGACTGAATTTTAAAATCAACGGCGGACACTACGGTCTCACTGCCGTAACGCTTGCTAACGGAATCCAGTGAGATAACTGGCTGGCTGGTCGAGTACGGGGCCGTCATCTGCTTCGATTACTCAATTCAGCAACACTGGCGAGGTTGCTATTATCTTCGCTCAGGGTTAAAGGGGGCGTCGATGGTAGCATCAAAGGCTTGCTGTCGGTTACTCCGCCCGGATGCAGTGTGGGGAATTCGGACTGTACCCATTTTATGATTTGCACCGAGGGGCTATTCAAGAGTAACTTCGCGAGCGGATGCCGCCAGACAATCTGATCAACCAGGTCGTTGGGTTTGTATACCTGGTCAGCAATACCGTTACTATCGATATCGAAAGCCGCATTATCACTCCAGTAGTTGCCATGACCGTTTTTGGACCACTCGATGTAACGCGTGCCCACGTATTTGACCTGGCTACGATTATCAATAAACGCATTCGCATATATTTCGTTTTTTTCCGAGCCGGCAGTGAAATGAATACCGATCTGACAGCCCTCAAAAGAATTGTTGTTAATCTGGTTATGATTGGCGTTATAAATAAAAACACATTTCTCGGCGCCGACTACCCGGTTACCCGCTATAGTCGAATAATTCGTGGCATTGAAAAACAGGCCGCGTTCTACATCTCCCGATGAAATATTATTCCTGGCAACAATGCGATCTGAAAACATGATCGCAAAGCCGACGTGATTATTGATTGAAACGTTGTCGCTGACTTCACTGTCGTGCGCGTACATGTAATGGATCGCAAAGCGCAAATCCGACAGGTGATTGCCGCTAAAAATATTGTCGCGGCTACCGTTGACAAAGATGCCGTCTCGACCAAAGCGGATGATATTGTCCTTGATGACAGAACCGGGGGTATTCCACAAATAGACCCCGTTGCCGCGATCATTCATGCGATGAAACTGGCTACCGATAATCACATTGTCGCGCACGACAACCGATTCGGGACCTTTCAGGTATACGCCGATCAGGTTGTTTTCCAGGTAATTGTCTTCAATCCGTGTGCGATCACCTTGATCTGTGATAAAAATGCCACTGTCCTCGTCTTCCGCAACATTACCTGAGTGCTGGATGTTTAATCCTCTAATGACGACATCTGGCGCTGCTACCTTGATGACATGTGAAGAACCTTCACCATCAATAATGCTGTCGCCAGCATTACCGTTAATGCCGTTGCCCGACAAAATCAGGCTACGGTGGATGTTGACCGAGCCGGTGTAGGTTCCCGCCCCCAACAGCAGACTGTCTCCCGATTGAGCTGAATCAATGACGCTTTGCAGGGTGCCGTTACCCGGCTCAACCCGCCACTCCCTGGCTATTGTGGGAAACGAGACAAGTAAACTGCAAAACAACAGCCCGACAACCAGCCCGGCGCTTTTTACCGGGCTGGCTGGCGAACTATTTTTCAGCTGCTTTGCAATCACTCTGGACCTATGCAGGCTCGACAAACATACGACCACGCATTTCCATATGTAACGCATGGCAGAACCATTGACAGTAGAACCAGTGCACTCCCGGACGATCGGCCGTAAAGGTGATAGATGAGGTCTGTTGCGGGCCTACTTCCATCGCCAGGCCGTAGTTGGCCATGGTGAAACCATGCGTCAGATCATCAATCGCATCACTGTTACTGACGATGATAGTCACTTCATCACCCTGCTTTACAGAGAACTTTTCCATACTGAAGCTGGGTGCAATCGACCACATGTAGACACGAACTTTTTTCCCATCCCGCACCACTTGCGAGTCGGTACCCAGTGCGATGCCATCTTTTTCCGCCTGGGCACTGGTCTCCGCCCAGAAAGAATCACCCTTGGTCCATAAAGAATCCGGGTTGACAACGTCGGTACGCACGATGATGCAATCATGCGGTTCAGCATAGGTCGGACCATCATGCACCAGCTTCAACTTGTCACCTGAAATATCGATCAACTGTTCGTTCTCCGGTTTGAGCGGCCCCACATTGATATAGCGGTCCTTGGAGAACTTGTTGAGCGATACCAGCCACTTGCCGTCGGCTTCCTTGGTTTCGCCCATACTGGTATGGTTGTGTCCAGGTTGGTAGTGCACATCGAGCTTATCGAGAATGGGATCTACGTTCTTGCCGTTATAGGCATCGATGGCTTTCTGGATATTCCATTTCACAGCCTGACTATCAAGGAAAAGTGTGGTGTAGGCATTGCCTTTGCCATCAAATGCCGTATGCAATGGACCCAGGCCCAGTTCAGGTTCGGCAACAACCGTATCACGAGGTTTAATCTTGTCGCTGAACAGGTCGGGCAGCTTTCTCACATCGATTACCGTTACCGTGGGTGACAATTTGCCGTTGAACACAACGTGCTTGCCATCGGGTGCGGTGTTACAACCATGCGGGCTGTTGGGTATCGGAATGTAGCGTGTGTATTTCGAGCCTTTACGACCATCCAGTACCGGCACGCCATTTATTTCCTTGAAGTCGCCGGCCTTGACCCCTGCCTCGATAGCCTTGAGGTCGAATACCACTGCCCAGTCACGCTCATTGGCAATCATGCCGGCCAGGGTAACCGCTTCCTCACTGTTGTAACAGGTCGAGAATGCATACAAGCCCTGGTAATCGGCATCGCAGTTATCCAGGTTTCCATCAACCATCACCTGCCATGCAACCTTCATTTCATCACCGTCGATAGCGGTAAAGATCGCATGATATTTTTCCGGCTCATCCAGGATGCTGCCGTCATTCGGAATCGGCACACGATGCTCACCGTTGGCGAAGACATAACCAGTGCGCGGAAATTTTTGTGGACGCAAACCATGGATATCGGCTGCATTTGGAATTTCGATCATCTTGTCACACTTCATGACGTCACAACGTACACGTGCAACTCGGGTGTTTGCCTTGTCGTTCATGAACAGGTAACGACCGTCGTAAGTGCCATCGGTGAATGACATATGCGGGTGATGCAAATCACCATTGGTCCAGACGCCGCCACGCCCGCCGGAATCGAGATACTCTCTGGTTTCAGGCAACATGCCATCGCGCATGATCTTGCGGCTTTCATTGGTCGAGCCCCATCCGGACGCGCTACAACGGTTGAATACCGGCACCCGCATTAATTCGCGCATCGAAGGCACACCCAGAATACGCATTTCACCCGCCTGGCCACTGCTCCAGAAACCATAGTACTCATCCAGGTCGCCGGGTGATACTTCAGCCTTGTTAGAGCTTGCCGCATTAGCGGTTTTTGGGGTTATGGCAGCCAGGCCCGCCATCGCACCTACGCCGGCAAGTGCGGTCAATTTTACCGAACCGCCCAGCACATCACGTCTGGTTAAACCTTCTTTTTCTGAATTATCTTTTTCTTTTGTCATTGTACTTACCTCATGGAAGATGCCCACTATTGCGCAGGCTGATTAACTAAACCCCGAGTCATACGAGGGGTGTAAACGAGTAGTGAGCTTTGCAGGAAATATCTTTTCACCGGGTCTGCCCGGTGGAAAAATCTCCTAAAACCAAGCTCGCTAGTACCTGTAAATTTTTTTAAACTCATGTCCTTGCCAAAATCCAATCTAGATTCCGGTATCTTCTTTAGCCAGGTGTTTTGTCGAAAAGCTCGCCTGGCGCTCCCGTTTCAGGCGTTTCTGTATCAGCACCGGACAGATGTGATCATCCGAATAAACCACCTGGCAGTGCAGACAAAAAAGACATTCATTGACATTGATATTGCCTTCGGGATGAATTGCCTGAACCATGCATTCATTAGCGCAACGCTGACAGGTAGTTCCGCATTCCTTGTAACGTTTGAGCCAGGAGAACATGCGCATCCTGCCGGGAATGGCGAGTGCCGCACCCAGTGGGCATAAATATCGACAATAAAATCGCTCGATAAAAATTCCCGGTACCAGGACCGCCACTGCAAAAATCACGTAGGGCCAGTCACGTACGAACTTAAGAATGATGGCAGTTTTGAAAGGTTCTATTTCTGCCAGGCGCTCAGCCCATTCCAGCGAGTACAGTGATAAACCGAATAACAGAAGAAAGATTAAGTACTTGAAGGTCCAGACGCGCTCATGGATGGCCCAGGGCACCGTGACCTGTTTTATCTTGAATAGCTTGGCAATCCGGTTTATCAATTCCTGCAGTGCACCAAAAGGGCATAACCAGCCGCAATAGGGTCCACGACCCCAGAACAGCAACGCGGCCGCCACCGACCCCCACAAAATGAAAATCAGCGGTTCCATCAGGAAGTAACCCCAGTCAAAGCCACTCACCAGGGCGTTAAACATGGCCAGGATGTTGACCACGGACAATTGTGCATTGAAGTACCAGCCTATAACGAACAACGTAAACAGCAGAAAGCCGATACGAATTCGATCGGTAAACCTGGGTCGTTTGACCAGCCAGTCCTGGAAAAAAAAGATCAGCGTGAGCACCGCCAGAGCAAAGCCAAGCACGACGATTTGCTCGAGCTTTAATTGCCACATCTTTTTCCAGATTGGCTCAGCCATTGCTGAATGAGCAGTCGAAATGGCTGCTTCGCTTTCCGGCACCTCAATTGTGGAGAAATTGAGGTATTTTTCCGGTGGGCTGTAATCAAGATCAAATGTCAGAAAAGCTTTTTTTGTCGGACCGATGTTTCGACCGACCAGTAACTCCAGTTTCCAGGGTGCTGCCGCATTGAATTTCAAGTCAGCCGGCGTCCTGAATAAATCCACATCCTTTAGTTCGGGTGCTCCCTCGGCAGCCAGGCGCCGCAAACGTTTGTGGTAGTTGTCATGGAAGCGGATGGAGGTATCACCCTGGACGATCTGGAAGCGGTCAAAAATACCACCGCGTACGTAACCAGAACCCTTGAAAGAAAAGCGTCCATCACCCGCTAGTAAAATCGCCTGCTCACCGGGTTTCAATTTTTTCCTGAGATTGCGATACTCATTTTCACCGAGCAGGCTGAGGCCGATGCTGGGTATGGAAACGACAGCAGCGTACAGTTCGACAAATATTTCATCAGCCTCGCCTTCTTCCGGAAATTCGAGCGCAAGAGGATTACCTGAATCCACGAACGCCTGGTTGATTTGTTGCAGGCTGATTTTAAGACGTCGCACCGAACCATCGCTGACCAGGCCTAACCAGTCTTCAGTTTCATTGATGTCCTGGTTCACCGAGGCCACCGGTCCAGCTGGTTTACGCTCGGCCCTGAGTCCGGACAGGCCATATAAGCGGGCAACCTTGATGGCACTGCGCAGGATAGTGTCGTCCATCACCATCACCGTCACGGTAGCGCCGGACACGATATCGACGTTGTGGTCCTGGGTGCCGCGCACCAGTTTACCCACGTCCAGCCCTTCGTAATCCTTGAGTACCGCGGTGATGCGTTTTTCAGGGATGCCTATCAGTACGATCGGTTCATGATGCTCGACCAGCAAAACTTTGCGTATCACGCCTTGCATATCCATGGCCACAAGCTGATGAATCGGCTTACCCGAATAGCCGGTTGTGTTCATGAAATCCGAGGTCAGAAAGACAAAACCGAGCTGCTCCCCTTGCTGATAAGCCGGTGCTACCAGTGGATCACCCGTGGCCGAGCCCAGCCTGTCGGCGCCCGGGAAAATCTCCTGGGGGCTGATGGCATCGATGAAGCGTGGCAGTTCCGAAGCTGCCTGGGCTGCGCCAACAACAAGCAGGCATTGAATTAGCAACAGCGCCAGGAGACGTACCATAAAGCCACGGTAATCTGGACGAGCCGTGCTCGTTTTAGTCAATTCACAGAATAATCGGGGTGGGGCGGTGAAACCTGGTGCACAATTCACGTAGCGGTAACTTATTGTGTGGGACCCCGCAATTATGCGAGTGATCAATCCCTCACCCAATGACATTAATCAAGTTGTGATGAACAAGCCAGTCGAGAATTCAACCGTCTCGATCCACCGCTTGAGCCGATCTAAACGGCCTCTGCCCCGATCGTTATTAGTAGATATCGTGCTGGGTATTGTAGACCGTGAATTTTCCGGTCGGCGTCACCAGGCGCTCATCCTTGATTACGTGCTTGAGTTTGCGCGTTTTATCGTCGACTACGACGATCGCTGATACCTGGTCCTTGCCATTCCAAACCGAAAACCAGACTTCGTCGCCTGCCTTGTTGTATTCAGGTTGCACGACACGCCGGGGGCCGTCGCTGATACCCGCCCACTCGGCGATGGGTATCCGCTCAAAACCCTTGTCCATGTGTTTGATGTCGAACACTGCTATCGACTGCGAGATGCCGGGGTCCGGATTTAGCGGGGTATCCACCCAGAGGTTATTCGACCTGGGGTGGGTTTTGAGAAACAGTGATCCTCCTCCCTGACCGGTCAGGGTTCGTACAACCTGCCACGCATTGTCACTTTTCACGTCGGTATTGATCAGCGAAATCGTTGCATCGCCGAGATGGCTGGTTGCCCATACGGGACCGTGTTGCGGATCGATAAAGTTGGCACCCCTGCCTGGATGAGGAATACTGCCAACCTCGACTAGCTTGACCAGGCGCCGATCTTTGGAATCGATCACCGCAATCTTGTTCGACTTGTTGGCTGCCGACATGAAATAGCGGTGACTGCTTTCCCAGCCCCCATCGTGCAGAAACAGTGCCGCGTCGATCGTGGTGATCTTCAGGTTGTTGAAATCGCTGTAGTCCACCAACATCACCTTGCCGGTCTCCTTAACATTGACGATGAACTCTGGATGTTCGTGGGATGCTACGATAGCGGCGACACGTGGCTCGGGATGATACTCGAGCGTATCGACCGTCTGGCCCCGGGTTGAGACTATCTTTAATGGTTTGAGCGTATCTCCATCCATGATAACGAATTGCGGTGGCCAGTAAGCTCCGCCAATCGCATATTTGTCCTCGTAGCCTTTGTACTTTGAGGTCTCAACCGAGCGTGCCTCTAGACCTATCTTGATTTCGG
>Ga0265303_10002955_pt1 | contig 10624 bp, 8 predicted proteins | sample Helome_2_FD_192494 | JGI IMG/M metagenome (GOLD analysis project Ga0265303, IMG submission 192494) | Marine sediment microbial communities from subtidal zone of North Sea - Hel_20160317 (Illumina Assembly) | ecosystem: Environmental > Aquatic > Marine > Subtidal zone > Sediment ... | reverse complement strand
CGGGGCCTTATCCCATTCGTCGGGCGAGACATAGCCGGCCGGGATGTTGATGCTTTCCAGATACCCCGGAGCCTCGGGTCCACCATGGTCAGCGGACAGCACGATCAGTGTGTTCTCGAGCCCGATCTCCTTATCCACATAGGCGAAGAGATCCGCGAGCGTCCGGTCGAGTCGCAGGATGTTGTCCTCCGATTCGAGACTCGAGGGGCCGAAGAAATGACCGATGTAGTCGGTCGCGGAGTAGCTGACACCCAGGTAGTCGGTGATCTCGTCATCCCCCAGCTTTTCCTTGGCGATGAGGGTCTTGGCAAAGTCCGTGGTCATCTCGTCGCCCGCGGGGCTGATCGTGAGGAAGGTCGAGAAATAGGGGTTCTCGGGTGTCGTGAACCTGTGGGGGAAGGTGCGACCATAACTGTCGAGTGCGAATTCCCACTCCTGATCGTCGTGATCACCGAAGAGGTAGGTGTCGATCGGGTGCATTAACTCCCAGGCGGTATTTGCGTAACTTTCGGGGATCTTCCTGGCGTTCCAGTCGACGACCCACTGGGGATACTCGTCGTAGTAGTAGCTGCTGGTCACGAACTGGTTGCTTGCCTTGGAGAACCAGAAGGCTTTGCCGGTATGGCCCGCCATCGACACCGCGCCACGATCCTTGACAGAAACGCCGAAAATCCTGGCCTTGCCGGCAGTCAGCAATGCCAATTCGTCGGAAAACGTGGTCGTCAGAATGGCCCTGGGTGAGCGGCCATCGCTGGTGGCCGCTTTCTGGGTGGGGTCGATCTCGGTATCCGCATCCACATCGGCACCCTCGGTGAGAAGGCGATAGTCGGGATCCTCGATGTTGTAGGTCGTGGCACCGGTCCTGCGATCGAACCAGATGTTGCCGATCATCCCGTGAGCCGCGGGGTGTGCGCCCGTTGCCAGGGTCACGTGACCGACGATGGTCTCCGTGTTGGCATGGGCATGGTGGGCGTTGTTGTAGTGAACACCCTCCTCGAGCAGGTAGCGCAGCCCGCCTTTGCCGAGCCGGTCGAAGTAGCGCGTCGGCAGGTCGCCCCGGAACTGGTCGACGGTGATCTGGAGGACGAGCCTGGGCTTCTCGAACGTAGGTGATGGTGCCGCCACGGCCGGGGATGCCAAGGCCAGCATGAGTATCGATCCCGAAGTTAGGTATTTCGCCATGAGTCCCTCCTTGAAATCGTCTCAATCGTCGAGCAAGTGTTCGGATACCCAATCGCGGACTTTGGCAATAGCAGCCTGCGACTCAGCGGTCTCCGGGAGTGACGGCACGAACACGTGGGGCATGCCCTCGTATATATCGAGCTTCACCGTCTGACCCGACTGATCGAGCCCCTGATAGAGACGGATGAAGTTGCTGAGGAAGATCTCTTTCGTACCGCCCTGGATCAAGGTTGGCGGGAAGCCCTGCTTGAAGTCACCGTACACAGGCGAAACATAGGGATTCTTGTGATCTTCGGCATCAGCGTACGCCAGTGCCGAAGGCCCGAGAACGTGTTCATAGGTGTAGTAGGGCTCGGCATCGCGGAGCGTGACGTAGGTGTCACCGGTCTCGGAAATATCCGCCCAGGGAGACCACAGCACAAGCGCCGCCGGCATCCCCATGCCGAGGTCGCGCATTTTGAGTGTGACACCCGCCGCGAGGCCACCGCCCGCGGAGTCACCATAAAGGACGATGTCGTCGGCCGTGAAGCCCTGCCTGGCCAGCGCCTTGAAGACGTTAACGATCTCGTCGGTTGTCTTCCGCCACCTGGAATGCGGCGCGAGCGTGTAGTCGACCGCAATGACGCGCAGACCGGTTTCGGCGGCGAAGAACATGGCCGACTCGATCACGGCCTTGGCCGAGTTCAGCACGTAGGCGCCACCGTGAGTGTAGACGGCGATCTTGTCTGTACTAGCGAGTTTTGAAGGCGTCACCTCGACCACCGGGATACCGGCGATTTTGCTTTCCTTGTAGGTCACGCCAAACGCTGCGGCCTTTTCGTCCGCCGCGGCTTCCTTCGCCTTGTCGTTGGCGGTCTGCACGGCTTTCCAGGCCTCGCGGTCATCCGGGGCAGGCATCGGCGTTTCGCGGCCTTGCCCCTTTTTGGAGAAGAACGCGCCCCATTCGGGTGAGATCGTCTCCGGGACGCTCGCCCACAAGGGTGTTGTGTCCTGCGCAGCCGGCGGGGCAGAGGTCTTGCACGGGGTATCGCCAACTTCCTTCGCGTCTACGGCGCACGCTGCCAGGAGTCCGGCACACAACAGAAGCATTAATCGTTTCATTTTCATCTTACCTTTTGGCAGGAAGGCCTTGGCGAGGTACGGATTGCCTTTTTGGATCATTCCAGATCTTCAAGGGGACGATAAGGCGTTCTTTGGCAACCCTGGCAAACTTCTCACCATCGTCCAGTGAAAGCCTCTCTCCATGTTCCAGCCGTTCAGCAAATTCGCGCCTCGCCTCATCTCATCACTCCCCGCAAGTAGCACTGCGGGGAGTGATGAAAGGCTTACTTGGACACTTCGAACGTCGGGAACTGATAATCACCTGAGATCTCTGGCCCGGGCTTGTACATCCGCACGATGTAGTTCCAGCCCTCCGTGATCGGAAGGCAGTTAACCCGGCCGTCTTCGCAACCACCAGCGTGGACCGTGACCGTCCCGTCTTTGTTGCGCTCGGCGGTCACGTTGTTGACCGAATACATCTTGAGGTCGTTCTCCTGCATATAGCCGTCCTTGTTGTACATCGTAATCGAGACGAACCCACCGTCCTCAACTGGCACCTTGTTGGAGATCGCCATCGTGTGCGGCGTTTTACCGTCGTTCTTCTCTGGCGTCACATTGAGATAGATGGTTGCCTTCTTCGGGTTTCCGCCCCAGCCGAATGCGGTGCCGAGCAAGTGATCGATCGGATTGATTTTGCTCTTGTCGCCGAAGAACCCGGATGTATCGGCCTTCGTCGCGGCAAGCACATTGATCGCCTTGCGCAGCGTCTCGACTTGTTCAATATCCCAGTCAGGCACCTCGAATGTGCCGGGATCGTCCTGTGCAACGGTCACCGCATCCTGCAAGGCATTTGCGGTCTTGATGTCCGCGGGCTCGTTCGCGTTAACGAACGTTCTCAGAATGAGAACGACGTAGCGGGTCCCCATGAGATCCTGAGTGAGGGTGAACTCGCCCGGGGCGTATTCCATCGGGAGCATGGAGTGGTCCTGGTTGATAATCAGGGCCGACAGGTACCGTCCATCACTGTCCGGAAGCGTGATCGTAACTGGATTGGTCAGATCGAATACCCCAATCGAGTAGAGCGTGTCGAGGTTCATCCGGATCACGTCCTGCTTGTCGATCGGCGTCGGCTGACGGATATGGAAGAACTTCCCAAACCCGCCCTGGTCCACATAAGCGGCCATTGTCCGGTCCGTTTCGGCCCTGACAAACGTATCGACGGTCACAGGCTCCGCAGCTTGCACAGAACCCGCCACTGCCAGCATAGTGGACACTGCAATTGAAAGCTTCTTAATTGATTCAAACATTTCTATGTTCCTCCTTTCTGATGTCTGGCAGGGAGCTGACCAGGGCTTGTAGGGGTCGTGGTATTTTCAATGTTGTCTTCATTTTCTCTCTCCTGATAAATCGGTTTCGGGTGTCTCATGACGTGTTCTCGTAGATCACCCGGAACTCATGTGCGGATCAGGTCCGAGGTCCTGTTCTCGAGTCTTTTGCCTATTCCTTGCCGGGCGGGTCGTCAATTTTCCTTACTTCCAGGATCGGCAGATGCAAGGCATACAGAGTCTCAAGTAGCCCCCGCAATGCGGACTGGTCGAGAAATGTCCCCTGCATGATTGTTCGAGATTCACCGTTTTCCTGGCTCGATGTCGTGATCTCCAGGGGACCAAGACGATTGCTCCACTCCTCGCTCACCGTACCCTGAACCACAATCTGGTAGTCAGCAGGGCCACCAAAGTCGAAAGCTGCAAGGTCTTTCGTTGACGTCATGGATTCTTCCTGGTCATTTTCCTATTAATGAGAATAAAATCAGTGGGATACCCGCAATAGCTTCCTGGCGTCGGGCACTATCCAGCGTGCTTTGAATCGGTCGTGATCGATAACGTCTGTTTTTGTTCAAGCGTATGTATAGTGTTACTCGTGGTGCCACACTGCACATCCCGCGAAGTACGGTAAAAACACGGTAGAACACAAGGGGGATGGAGGATTGAAACGCGGGAGAGCGGTTAGTGAGTCAGCTCATTCTGCAGGGATGGCTTAAGGATGCTGCTTTTGATTGCCACCTCGACCGCCTTCCTTCTGTTATGAACACCGAGCTTGTGGTAGATCTGTTTGAGGTGGCTGTCGACCGTGTGGAAGGAGATGTTCAGGCGGGCCGCGATCTCCTTGTTCTGCATGCGCTGCGTGAGGAGACGGAGGATATCCAGCTCGCGGTTAGTCAGCTCTGCGCGGTTTCGTCCTGCCACCATATGCTCTCCATCGAGTTTCGGTAGAGGGGGTTTGCCGGTCCCAACTTCGCCTGTGGTGAAAGAGTGAGAAGGCGAGCCGAAGTCGTTCACAAGGCGCTTGACCCTGGTGACGAATACATTTTCAGTGGAAAGCTTGTTGAGCAAATCAACCATGGGCATGCCGAGCTCGACGAACGGTAGGAGGAGATTGCCACTCCGGGCCATGGTCACAGCCCGCTCGAGGGTCCTGAGGGTCTCTTCCGTCTTACCCTGCCTTTCGTATGCCGTGGCCAGCAGGGTCAGAACCCTGATCAGTTGATAGCTGTTGTGTTGGGCCTCGCTCACCTCGGCACATTCCCGCAGCCGTGCTTCCGCTTTCACAAGGCCGTCGGGGGACCCGGCGGCCATCAATGTCTGGCATCGGGTGATCGACGGTATGTCGAGCCACCAGAGCCACGCCCCTTCAGGTGGCGGCTCGATTGCTTCGAGTCGGCGTCTCGCCGCCCCCGGCCGTCCCTGCAGGATGCTGAGACGCGCCTCCGCGGAGAGTGCCAGGTTCTCCATCGCAGGATCGCCGAGGGGAGCGATATACGCATTGAGAGTTTGCAGCGTCGCCTGGGCATCATCCTCCTGCCCCAGGGCCTGATGGGCGAGCATCAGACCGGTCATCGAGTCAACCGCCGCACGCGCGTGATGCATGAACCGGTTCGCGACGGATTGCCCCAGATGCTCGACCGCCGCTTCCCACTCACAGCGCTGCAGGTGAATCACCCCCTGCATATAGCTGGTCCATATCGGCACGTACGCCGGGGAGCCACGCTTGACGATCTCCCACATTCTTCGGTTCGCCACCTCGGCGCCGAGCAGGTCACCGGCCACCACGTGAATGAACACGCGGGTGATCGCCAGCCGGGCCTCTCGCATCACTTCGAGCGGCTCGGAATGCGCAAGTATGTTGTCCACGAAACGGAGGCCCTCGTCCTTCCGGCCCACCATCTGCTTCGCCTGCGCGAAGACCATTTCGGCATGGCTCCGGAAGTCCACGTGCGACACGGGAATCCGCTCGATACTGTCGTCCAGGTGTTGCATGCTTTCGGCTCCATTCCCCATGAGCCAGGAGACGTACCCGCGACACACCGCGAGTTCGCTGCGTACCTGCTCGCCCCCGGATTTATCGCCGACCAGCGATTCGACTTCAGCCAGAAGCGGCGGCACGGCTTCGACATGGTAGTAGTAGCTCAAGGCAATCCAGGTACGAGCCATCAAAAGCTCTGCGTGCTGTTGCACGGCCCCTGTCGACACGAGCGCAAGCCATCTGTCAAGGACGTACCACTGGCTTTCATTGAGGGCGTCGTGTCGGTGCCGCGCGACCAGCTCCGCCGCACGCTCCACGTCCTCGGCCGCCAGAGCATGCTGGATGGCCTCGTCGATCAGGCCTTCGCCTTCAAGCCACTGGCTGGCCCGCAGGCGCAGGGCCGAGATGTAATCCGGACCGCGGTCGCGCTGCAGCTCGTTCCTGAGTAGCTCCTGAAAGAGGTGGTGATACCGGAACCACTTGCCGCCGGCGTCGAGGGAGATCGTGAAAAGGTTGTTCCTTTGCAGCTCCTGCAGGAAATCGGAAGCGGTAAATCCGGGGTCTTCGTTGATATCCTGCGAAGCATAAATCGTGTCAAGCAATTCCATGCAGAAGCGATCGAGAGTGGATGATGCCAGCAAGAAATCCCGAACCCCGGGTTTTTGCGAACCCAGCACCTCGCGCAGCAAGTAGTCTTGTATTTGCGGCAAGCCCCCTTGCAGTCCCTTGGAAAATGTATCGGGATCGTCAATGTGTCGCAGCGCCATCGCCACAAGCCTCAACCCGGCAGCCCATCCCTCCACATTGAGATCCAGCGTTTTGATCGCCGAATCGCTGATGGACAAATCCTGTTTTACGTTCAAAAACTCAGCTATCTCGTTCGCTGTAAAGCAGAGGTCTTGCAAGCGCACATCGTTGATGCTGTGCCTGGCTCGAAGGTTCGGCAAGTCCAGTGGCGGATCGTGGCGAGTAAGCATGATGAAATGAAACTTCCGCGGAGGATGTGCGAGCATTCGGCGCATCAGTTCCTGCACGGGGGAGAGAGCTTCGATTCTGTGATAGTCGTCAAGTACCATGGTACACGGCGTGTCCATGGCGTCGAGGTCATTCAGCAGATAGTTCGCCACAACGGGAACGGGTAAAAGAGACGCTGCTTCCAGAAGTTCCTGGGTAGCCTTGCAAGCATCGGGTAGCACGTCATCCAGGGCGGCAAGAAAATATTCGAGAAACGTCCGCAGGTCAGAGTCATCAGCATCCAGCGACAACCAGGCGGTGGGCCAGTCGAGTTGCTCGCGCCATTGGGAAACCAGGACACTCTTGCCGTAACCGGCGGGGGCCGACACCAGGGTCAGCGGCATCTCGCGCGCCCTGTTCATCATCTCGATCAGGCGATCCCGGTTCACCAGGTCTGCGGACAGTTGTGGCCGATGCAGCTTGGTCTGGAGGATCGGGTTGAATGACCGGTCACTGCTGTCATCTCTCTGATTCATTTAAACGGAATCCTGATTTAATCGACCCAAAACCACTTTAATGGCCAAGCTTGTCCAAATAGTGTGCCATGTTTAAAGCTGCGATAAGGCATGGTAAAAGGCGATGCCTGGATGTCTTTCAACCTGCCCTCATCATACAATAGAAATTATCTCTTTGTTTATGCAGGAAAAGAAGAGCGCTCCCAACTGACATTTCTTTCCATTCGCCCTCCAGGACTTCAATCTGTTCCCCCCTTGCTTTCTAACGTGTTTTTACCGGATTTCGCGGGATGTGCGGTGTGGCGCCATGAGTAACACTATATATAAGCTGTATACGCTTGAAAAAAAAGAGACGTTATCGATCACGACCGATTCGAAGCACGCTGGATAGTGCCACGCGAGCAAGGTGCTGTGGGCAACATCGTAATCATTAATCAGATTGAGAGAACAAAAGAGGATTGTATATGAAACATGCAAACTATGCCGTCTGTTCATTGAGCATCGCGCTGTCGATTGTTGCAGGATGCCTGGTCGTCCCCGGCGTGGCGGTGGCAGACTTGCGGGTCGACGACCGTGTCGAGTCGCGCGTCGATCGCCGCGAAGACCGGCGCGAGAATGTCGGCGACGGCGTCGAGGATCGCCAGGAGTTCAGGGAAGAGAGACGTGATTGTGTTGGTGAAGGTCCCGACTGTCGCTCGGATAACCGCCAGGACAAGCGCGAAGATCGCCGCGATCGGGCCGGCGATCGTGTGGAAGACCGCGGAGAGCGTCTGAATAAGCGTTTCTGAACCCAAAAAACCTGCGGGGCGGGGATACTTGCGAATACGAAGGTTCATGAACCTGGCGTGACTCTTACCGGCCTCCAACCCATTTACTCTGAAGAGGAAAGTGCTATGCAACAGACAACAATGAGTTACCTGACGTTAATGGTTTCGGCTATTGCGTTGTTCCTTGTCTCCTTTACGGCGACCGCCGATACGGCGGTCGAGATCGACCGTGATGTCGACAATGCCATCCAGAAGCTCTATGCGGACTCCTCTGCGGCAAAAGAGCTGTCCACGATCGCCAAGGCAATCCTTGTCTTTCCGAAGATCGTCAAGGGCGGTCTGATCGTCGGCGGCCAATACGGACAAGGTGCGCTGCGAGTAGGAGGCAAGACTTACGGTTACTACAGCACGACTGCAGCCTCTTACGGCCTCCAGGCCGGTGTGCAGACTTTTGGTTATGCCATGTTTCTCATGACCGATGACGCAGTGGAACATATGAAAAAGAGCGAGGGCTGGGAAGTGGGTGTGGGCCCGAGTGTTGTCGTGGTGGACGAAGGTGTTGCCCGTTCGTTGACGACGTCTACGGCCAAGGAGGGCATCTACGTGTTCTTCTTCGACCAGAAGGGGCTGATGGCGGGGCTTGGTATACAGGGTTCGAAGATCAACAGGATCGAGCCTGACGAGCCTGAGTAGTAAGCCGAAATCCTGTTTGTCAGTTGCTGATCTGGCCGAGATAGCGTTAGAGTTCGGTCCAGGATCCGCGAAACCCTTCACGGGCCTCGACGAGGCCTGATGCAGGAAATCTTTTGATGAGAGGGAGAGAATAAATGAAACAGATCATGATCGCGGTTTTATCTCTGTTTGTCGTTTCTTTGTTTGGATGCTCGAACCCGCAGGACAGGGCCTATGAGGCGCAGGAGAAAGTCCACGAAGAGCGGTTGGCCCTCATCGAGCAATACAGAGCGTGCCTCAAGGACGCCGGCAATGATCCACTGAAGACGGAGGCCTGTGATCAATACCTCAAGGCCGCTGAGGCACTGAAGTAAGTCCTTTAAGAGTGAAAAACGGGGTCTGACCCCATTTAGCGCTCGGCTACGGCTCATCGAAGGGGTATGAGAAGATGAGCGCTGCTGCTTGAACCGTATCTACTTTTTCCGGGGAACATCCAGGTGAACAGCAAGACCATGAGGCTCCTCTCTTTCATTTCTGCAGCCTGCTTCATGCTGGGCGCGCAGGTCGCGATCGCGGAGCCAATGAACCGGTTCAAGGTGGCGGACACCTCCAGCCCGCGAGACACGCTGCGCAGCTTTATTGAAGCTGCCAACGACTCTTACGACCTGATCCAGAAATCGGGGTATGTCGACAGGAACAGCCCTGTTGCTCACGCGCTCGCAGCCCGGATTGTCGACTGTATCGATGCGAGCGAACTCCCGGTTTTTGCGCGTCGAGACCGCGCGGCCGACGCCGCGGCAGCCCTGAAGGAGATACTCGATCGCGTTGAGCTCCCTCCGTGGGATGAGATCCCCGATGCCAGCGAGATACAGGCGGCTGGAGGATACGAAGAGCTCTCGCGCTGGCGGATTCCTGACACCCGGATCACGATTCAACGCGCAGAAGAAGGCCCGCAAAAGCACGAGTATCTGTTCTCGACAGGGACCGTTCAGCGCGCGATCGAGTACTACAGGGATATTCGCGACAGGCCGTACCGGACGGGCGGGCCCAGGACATCTCCCGGTATCTATGACTGGTACGTCTCTGCACCCGGGCATGCCGTTCTCGGGGCGATTGTGGAACGGCTTCCACCTTCGTTACGCTTCGGCCGGACTCTGGGTCTCGCCAACTGGAAATGGCCGACCGTGCTGGTGCTGCTCGTCATCGCGATTGCCACGATGTGGGTACTCTACTCGCTGCAGCTTTCCGTCAGCAGGCGAGTGTTGCCGCAGAACCGCCTGAGGTACGGCCTGACGCTGCTCTTCCCGATTGCTGCGATGCTCGTTCCCCTCGCGTTCATGGAGATCTCGGATCGCTACCTGACGGTACGAAACACGCCGCTCCACGTGATCAGTTTCGGCTCGCACCTCGTGGCGATCGTCGCGGCCATCGTGGTCGTATTCGCAGCCTCTACGAAAGTTGCAGAATCGATCATCGCGTCACCCGAGATCAAGACCTACGGACGCAATGCTCAGGTCATAAGGATCTCTTCCACGCTGGTGGGGATCCTGCTCGCGGTCGTTCTCTTTATCACCGGCGGGCAGTATCTGGGAATCCCCATCGGGACGCTGCTGGCCAGTGCAGGTATCGGAGGCATCGCCCTCGCGCTCGGAGCGCAGGATACCTTGAAAAGTGTCTTCGCAACGGTCAACCTCATGACCGACCCACCCTTTCGCGTCGGAGAGAGGATCATCTTTGGCGGGTATGAGGGCATCGTCGAGGATATGGGCCTGCGTTCGACTGACATCCGCCTGCTGGACGGGCACCTCGTTACGATCCCGAATCAGAATATCTCCGGACAGAGTGTGGAGAATATCTCGCGTCGCGAGTACATTCGCAAGAGTTCCGAGATCCACATTCCACCCGATACGCCCTACGAGAAGGTCGAGAAGGCGATTGCGATCATCCGCGAGAAGCTTGCAGCTCAGGAAATCGTCGATCCCGAGCGTCCCCCGCGCTGCTTCCTTCATGAGTTGGGTCCGCAGGGATTTTCCATTCGCTTCATCTACTGGTACTCGCCGCCAGACACGTGGGCCTTCCACGCGTTTGGCGAAAAGCTCAATCTCGAGATATTGCGGGCCTTCGAGGCAGAAGGCATCGAGTTGGTTCGCTGAGGTTCCGATGGATGTTCAACTCGCCGGCGAGATCAGG
>Ga0265303_10002954_pt1 | contig 10625 bp, 10 predicted proteins | sample Helome_2_FD_192494 | JGI IMG/M metagenome (GOLD analysis project Ga0265303, IMG submission 192494) | Marine sediment microbial communities from subtidal zone of North Sea - Hel_20160317 (Illumina Assembly) | ecosystem: Environmental > Aquatic > Marine > Subtidal zone > Sediment ... | reverse complement strand
GCCGGCGCTGCCGATGGTGTAAAAGCCCTCATTCCGGCCGCGCATTTCCCGCGCCACCAGATCCATGTGCCGGGATTGGATCTGACAGCGGAACAGCTGGATGAATTCGCTTCCTGTGATCGCTGAACCGGGGCGCAGCGGTGCTTCTGGATCGGGCGCCGGCGGCGACGGCTGGTCCCAGGCATCGATGAACGACAGGAAATTACTATCGACCACCTCGGCGCGATTGATGGCCCGGGCGGCGGGCTTGGCCAGACCGGTATCAGAACGCGTTGACACCGGTGAGTTCCTTGCCAACCACCAGTTCGTGAATGGTCTCGGTGCCCTCGTAGGTGATCACGCTCTCCAGATTCAGCATATGCCGGATCGGACAATATTCGGCGCTGATGCCGGAACCACCGAGTACGTCTCGCGCGTCGCGCGCCACGTCCAGCGCCATACGCACGTTGTTCCACTTGGCCATGGACACCTGTCCCGGCTGCATGGCGCCGGCGTCTTTGAGCCGGCCAAGACGAAGCGACAACAGCTGTGCGGTAGTGATCCGGCGGCTCATCTCCGCCAGCCGCCGCTGGATTGTCTGGTTGTGCGTGTTCGGGCGTCCGAACAATTCACGCTCCGCGGAATAATCCAGCGCCTCTCTGAGGCACGCCTGCGCCGCGCCGATCACGCCCCAGGTGATGCCGTAACGAGCCTGGGTCAGACAGGACAGCGGGCCCTTGAGGCCGCGTACCCCTGGCAGCATATTTGCGTCCGGCACGCGTACATTGTCGAAGAACAGCGACGACGTGATCGAGGCGCGCAACGAGAACTTGCGATGGATCTCCGGCGCGTCAAAACCCGGCATGTCTTTTTCGACCAGAAAGCCGCGGATGCCGTCATCGGTCTGCGCCCAGACCACGGCCACATCGGCGATCGAGCCGTTGGTGATCCACATCTTGGCGCCGTTGATGATCCAGTCGTCGCCGTCTTTCTTGGCGTGGGTTTTCATATTGCTCGGGTCCGAGCCACCGTGGGGCTCGGTGAGGCCAAAGCAGCCGATGGCCTCGCCGCGCGCCATGGCCGGCAGCCAGCGATCCTTTTGCGCCTCGGTGCCAAAGGCATGGATCGGGTACATACACAGACTCGACTGCACCGAGACAAAGCTGCGGATACCCGAGTCGCCGCGCTCCAGCTCCTGACAGATCAGGCCATAACAGACCGCGTTGAGACCGGCGCAGTCGTAGCCGTCGATCGACGAACCGAGCAGGCCGAGCGCCGCGATCTCCGGCACCAGCTCGGCGGGGAAGCGATGCTCCTCGAATGCCTCGCGGATGACCGGGAGGACTTTCTCGTCGGTGAATCGGGCGACGCTGTCCTGCACCATCTGCTCTTCTTCGGACAGCTGGCCGCGGACATCGTAGAAATCCATGGGATCGATGGCAGACAAGGTGATTTCCCCGGGCCGGATTTCCGGCACTGACAAAGACCGTTGATGATACCGGAAGCGCAGCATTCGGTGCATCCGCAGCTGCCCGTATCTTTGCCCGGAGCGGGGGGATTCCGCTCCCGCAAGCCGGGGACGGCCGCGACCCGTGCTAATGTACCCAGCCGATCGGCCGGGCGCGTCGCTCGCGGCCGTTAGTGTTCCAGGATCCGGATGCGCGTCAGCTACCACCCTGATTATTTTGTCGAACTTCCGCCGGGGCATCCGTTCCCGATGGCCAAGTTCCCCGCACTCCACCGCATCCTTACCGACCGCGGCGTGATCGGGCGTGCCGACGTGTTGCGGCCGCGGGAGGCGGAGCTGGATTTGTTGCGACTGGTCCATACGGAGGCCTATCTGTGGAAGCTGGCCACCGGCAATCTCACCGCCGCCGAGGAGCGACGTCTGGGGATCCCCTGGACCGACGCGCTGTGGCGTCGTTCGCGGCTTGCGGTCAACGGCACCCTCAATGCGGCGCTGATGGCACTGGAAGACGGCGTTGCCGGCAATCTGGCCGGCGGCACCCATCACGCGTTTCCGGATCACGGCCAGGGTTTTTGTGTGCTCAACGACGTGGCCATCTGTATCCGCCGTCTGCTGGCCGTCGGCCATATCCGTCGTGCCCTGGTGGTTGATCTTGATGTGCACCAGGGCAACGGCACGGCGGCCATCTTCGAGCACGATGACACGGTCTACACTTTCTCGATGCATGGAGAAAAAAACTTCCCGGCTCGCAAGACGCGCTCGAGTCTGGATATCGGTCTGCCCTGTGACTGTGCCGACGAGCAATACCTCGACACACTTGCTGCAGCATTGCCGGGCGTGATCCGCGATGCCCGGCCGGATTGTGTGTTTTATCTGGCCGGCGTCGATCCGGTGGTTGGTGATCGCTATGGCCGGATGGCGCTGAGCGCGGCCGGTCTGGAGGCGCGGGATCGTTTCGTCATCGGTCAGATCCGGGATGCCGGTGTGCCACTGGTGCTGCTGCTGTCCGGCGGCTATGCGGCGACACCGACGCGGACTGCCGAGCTTCATGCCATCGCCTTCCATGTGGCAACCGACCTCTACGAAAGACGGAGCGCAGCGCTCGCAATCAGCTCGGCGTCCGCCTGAGGAGATATGAGATGAAGATCCCCGAGATCCTGTTGGTCGAGGCCGAACACAAACCGGGCAGTCTGGCCCGGGTGCTCACCGTCATCGGTGAGGCCGGGCTGGTGGTGGAACACCTGGCGACCGTGAGCCGGTCCCAGGGCCGCACCGTGTGGGAGATCACGCTGGAGATGGACGAGGCCGACGATCAGAGCCTGTTCGAGCGGATCGACGCATTGCCCAACGCTCGTGTACTGGGCAAGTCGGACCGGGTTTTCAACCGTCATCGCGGCGGCAAGATCCGCACCGTCAGCAGCATGGAGATCGGCAGCATACAGATCCTCCGCGACCTCTATACGCCGGGTGTGGCGCGGGTATGTCTGGCGATCCAGCGGGACCCGTCGCTGGCGCGGCAATACACCAATCTGCAGAACACCGTGGCCATCGTCACGAACGGCAGCGCAATCCTTGGGCTCGGAGACATCGGTGCGCTGGCGGGGCTGCCGGTGATGGAAGGCAAGGCAGCCCTGTTCGCGAGTCTCGCCGGCATCAGCGGCGTGCCGATCCTGATTGAGGAAAAAGACCCGGCCCGGATGATCGAGACCGTGGCGGCGATCGCCCCCTCATTTGGTGCGATCCAGCTGGAAGACATCGGTGCGCCGGCCTGTTTCGAGATCGAGCGGGCGCTGGTCGAACGGTTGGACATCCCGGTGCTCCACGACGATCAGCACGGTACCGCCGTGGTCACGCTCGCGGCCGTACGTAACGCCGGTCGCATCGCCGACCAGCGCCTGTCGTCCAGCGTCGTCGGTCAGATAGGGCTGGGGGCAGCTGGCATCGGTATCGCGCGCCTGTTGCGTGCCCGCGGCGTCGAGCGGATCCTCGGCGCCGATCTCGATCCGGATGCGGTGGCGCGGTTCACAGATCTTGGTGGCGAGCCCGCCGATCTGGGCCGGATCATGGCCGAGGCCGACATCGTCATCGCCACGACCGGCGTCAAGGGTCTGATACGCCCCGAGCAGGTGCGCGACGGTCAGGTGGTGCTCGCGTTGTCGAACCCGGAGCCGGAGATCGATCCGCGAGCCGCAATGGCGGCCGGCGCGGCCTTCGCCGCGGACGGGCAGAGCGTCAACAACGTGCTCGGTTTCCCTGGTCTGTTCCGCGGCGCGCTGGATGCAGGTGCCCGACGCTTTACCGACGCGATGCTGCTGGCCGCTGCAGAGGCGATCGTCTACTGCTCCGGCCCCGGCAAGCTGGTCCCGGAGAGTCTGGATCCTTCGGTGCACAAAGCGGTGGCGGCGGCGGTGCGCGCGGCCGCCGAGGCGGATCAGTAGCGTATGCCGAGCCGCTGATAGACAAAGGACAACAGCCACATGGGGCCGATCATCAGGAACTGCAGGTCCTGAAAAAACGAGGGCCGCTTGCCTTCTACCAGGTGTCCGATGAATTGGCCGATCCAGGCCAGCACGAAGATCCCGGCACACAACATCCACAGCGGGGTTTGCAAGCCGTCGAGCCAGTACAAAGCCACGGTAAAGACTGCCATCACACCGACCATGCCTACCGCCAGCCGCGGTGAGAGCAGGAAGTAATAGACCACCGACGCCATCATGAACAACACGCCCCAGTTCAATACCGGGGAGATGTTCAAAAACCCGGCCGGCACCGGTAGCGCCCACAGCATGCCGATCAGGCTGAGCGCGATCAGCGGCACACAGACCCAGTGCACCGCCTTGTTGGTCGGGTCTTTATGACTCTCGCCATATTCATCAAGCCATGCCTGTACCGGCTTCAAAGCCATGGGTGCTCCATCCCGCAGCAGATTTGTTCGAGTACGGATGATAAACCACCGGGCGCTTCAGGCAGGGGGTTGTCCGGGATAGATTAAATCTAAATACGAATCATTGTTATTTGCATTAACACCGCATAAAATGCCATAAAACCGGCACCTCCCGGTATTCAGAGCCAAAAAACAGCAAGGGGTCCTCTCGAATGAACTTCCTCACGCGCAGTTGCCTGCTGGCAACCTTAAGCCTTATTGCATTCTCACCGGTCCGGGCGGACGAGGCCCCAAACCCGATGGATGCGCCGCCGAGCGCCGAGGAAATGTGGCGCATCATCCAGCAGCAGCAGCGTCAGATAGAAATGCTGCAGCGCCAGCTCGAGGCCACCAACGAGAAAGTCGAACAGACCGATCAAAAGGTGGCGGAGACCGATCAAAAAGTCGAGATGACCGGTGACATGATCGAGCAGGTCGCGAGCACACCGGCCGCGGGCAACTGGGCTGATCGCACCAGCATCGGCGGTTATGGCGAACTGCACTACAACAACCTCGACAGCAAGGAAGAGATCGACTTCCACCGCTTCGTCCTGTACTTCAACCACGATTTCACCGACAGCATCCGTTTCGTCTCGGAGCTGGAGCTGGAGCATTCGGTAGCCGGCGATGGCCAAAACGGCGAGATCGAACTGGAACAGGCCTATATCGAATTCGATCTCAACGAGCGCAACGCGCTGCGCGCCGGTCTGTTCCTGGTGCCGGTGGGTATCCTCAACGAGACTCACGAGCCGCCGACTTTCTACGGTGTCGAACGCAACCCGGTCGAGACCAATATCATCCCGACCACCTGGTGGGAGGGCGGCGCCGATCTCCATGGCGAGCTGGCGCCGGGCTTTAGCTACAATCTGGCCCTCAGCTCCGGTCTGGATGTACCGCAGACCGGCAGCAATGCCTTCCGGATCCGCAGCGGCCGCAGCAAAGTCTCCCAAGCGCGGGCCAATGACGGCGCGGTCACCGGCCGGCTGAAATGGACCGGGATGCCGGGGGTGGAGCTGGCCGTCACCGGCCAGTACCAGAGCGATGTCACCCAGGGCGATCTTAACGTCAGCGCCACCCTGTTCGAAGCCCATGCCGACATCCGCCGCGGGCCGTTCGGTTTACGCGCCTTGTATGCGCGCTGGGATCTGGACAAGTCCGGCGTGATCAATGCCGCCGACCCGGCCGCCGTCGGTCGCGACGAGCAAATGGGCTGGTACCTCGAACCGTCCCTGCGCGGCCGCCTGTGGGAGATCCCGGGGGAGTTCGGCGCCTTTGTCCGCTACAACGTCTGGGACAACAATGCGGGCAGCTCCAACAACACCGAATTCACGCAATACAATGCCGGCTTCAATTACTGGCCGATACCCGATGTGGTGCTCAAGTTCGACGCACAGCAGCAGGATAACGACAGCGCCAAGAACGACAACGGCTTCAATCTGGGTATCGGCTATCAGTTCTGAGCACACATTTGGATTTACTGTGAAATGACTCCGCCGTTAGCAATCTGCCTGACCCTGAGCCACGCATCGGATGCGCGGTGACGTGATGGTTGCTGCCCGTCGCATCTGCACGGTCTTTATCCTGTTTCTGCTCGGGGTAGGCGTGTCGTCCGCGCGCGGCGTCTACCAGGAACCGGACGACTTTTTGCACGAAATATTCGCCGGCACGACGCCGCAAGCGAGAGCCGTGTGGATCACGCCACAGCTGCGGGACCAGGTGACCACGATCCTGGGTCATCCACCGCGCGCGATGCGAATCCGTTACTGGTTCGCCGGCGGCCGCACGGCCTGGATCGTGGAGGAGATCGGCAAGGAGAAGCCGATCACCACCGGCATCGTCGTCAATGCCGGCAACATCGAGCGGGTAAAAGTGCTGATCTTCCGCGAGAGCCGTGGCTGGGAGGTGCGCCACGACTTTTTTACCGAGCAATTCAACGGTGCCAGCCTGAACGGTCAGTACGAACTAGACCGCAACATCGACGGCATCTCCGGCGCGACCATGTCGGTGAGTGCGGTCACGCGGCTGGCGCGGATGGTCCTGTTCCTGGATCGCCAGGTCAGCGCTGATGAGCTTCGCTAGCCGGCTGCGTCGCATCACCGCGCTGGTGACCTGGCACCGGCGCCTGGGTCTGACCGCGGCCATATTTGTGCTGGTCCTCGCGGTAACCGGCCTGATGCTCAATCACACTGACGATCTGGGGCTCGACGAGCGCCACCTGGCGGCGGGCTGGCTGCTCAACTGGTATGGCATCGAAGCGCCGGATGACGCCGACAGCTATGTACTGAGCTACGGCGTGGTGACGCGTTTGGGCGATCGCCTGTATCTGGATACGCGGCTGATCGAACACGATGTCTCAGCCATAAACGGAGCGGTGGCCAGCGAAGACCTGGTGATCGTCGCCGTCGACGGCGATCTGTTGTTGCTGACCGCGGACGGCGAGCGGGTCGAGCGCCTTGGGCGAGAGGCTGGCCTCCCGCAGGGCATCGACAGTCTCGGGCTGGACTCGGCCAACCGCGTGTTGCTGCGCTCGAGCGCAGGTCTTTACCGGGCTGGGCCCGCGTTGCTGTCATGGGATCGTGTCGCAGATGACCCCGGCCCGATCCGCTGGGCAAGACCGGCAGCGACAGACGAGGCTATGTTGGTCACGCTGCGGGCGGATTATCTGGGCAGCATCCTGAGTCTGGAGCGCGTGCTGCTGGATCTGCACAGTGGCCGCATCCTCGGTCGCTTCGGACCCTGGCTGATGGATCTCGCGGCGGTCCTGTTGCTGGTGCTCGCCGTCACCGGCATCTGGCTGTGGAACGTGCGCAAGGTGTAGATAGCACAACGGCCCCGCAGGGCCGTTATCGAAATTCAGATCAGGGACAGACCGTCGATCAGGCCGCGAGGATCTGACCGCGCAATTTCTTGATCGCATTGGCCTCGATCTGCCGGATCCGTTCTGCGGATACGCCGTATTCGTCGGCCAGGTCCTGCAGCGTGCGTTTGTCCTCATCCAGCCAGCGGGCGGTCAGGATCTGGCGGCTGCGATCGTCCAGGTGTTCCAACGCCTCAGCCAGACGGGCGCTCGCGTCCTGCTCCCAGTCGTCCGCTTCGACCAGCAGGGCCGGATCCGATTCGGCACTGTGCAGATATGCGGCCGGCGAAAAAGTGCCGCCGTCTTCGTCATCCGCCCCTGGCGCCGGATCAAAGGCCACGTCCCGCATCGAAAGACGCGACTCCATCTCGCTGACTTCCCGCGGACTGACGCCGAGATCGTCTGCAACCGCCCGGGTCTCTGCGGCGCTGAGCCAGCCCAGACGCTTTTTGGCCTTACGCAGATTAAAGAACAGCTTGCGCTGCGCCTTGGTCGTGGCGACTTTCACCACCTTCCAGTTGCGCAGCACGTATTCGTGGATCTCGGCCCGGATCCAGTGCACGGCGAAGGAGACCAGCCGCACACCGAACGTGGGATCGAAGCGTTTGACGGCTTTCATCAGCCCGACGTTGCCTTCCTGGATCAGATCGCCGAACTGCAGACCGTAGCCGTTGTAACTGCGGGCGATATGCACCACGAAACGCAGGTGGGACAACACCAGCTGCCGGGCGGCATCCAGGTCGTCTTCATCACGGAATCGGGTCGCCAGCGCCACTTCCTCCTCCTGACTCAGGATCGGGATCGTGGACACGGCCTGGACATAGGCCTCCACGCTGCCTACCGGTCCGGCAAGCACGAGATCGGGACTACGCGCTGGGATCAAATCCTTCATATGTCTGGTCATCTCCTGAGGTGGCGGAATTTTAGCAGTCCGAGCATTAGAGTGCTAACGAGCCCCGGAGTTCCACCGTCTCTGGTAACTAAAAGTATAGTAGAAACAGAATGTTAGTTTCAGTTTCCGGGTTCGATCCGGCGCATGTTCCGGGTCGCCGAGAGCCAGGAACCGAGCCATCCCAGGGCCGCGCCGGCGCCGGCGATCAGAGCGGCGCCGGCCAGGCCCGGGCCGGTCAGGCGGAAGCCGCTGCCGTAGAGCCCGGCCACCCGGCGCACCGGCTCCTCCAGCGCGAGCAGCGAGATAATGATCAAACCCAGCGCCAGCAGGCCCCCGAACAAGCCGTACCAGAACCCGGAATAGAGAAACGGCCGGCGGATAAAGCCGTCGGTGGCGCCGATCAGCTTGGCCACTTCGATCTCGTCGCGGCGATTTTGTATATCCAGGCGGATGGTGTTGCCGACGATCAGCACCACGCCCAGCGCCAGCATGGCGCCGGCCAGCGCCACCACCCGGCGCACGACGTCCAGCATCGCGTGGAACCGCGCCACCCACTCCGTATCCGCCTGGACGATGTCGGCGGGCAGTTCCTCACGCAGCCGTTCGGACAGCGCCGCGACGGCTTCGGCAGAATCGTTGCCTTCCGCCGGCGTCAGCAGCAGCAGATTGGGCAGCGGGTTTTCGGTCAATGCATCCAGCGCGGCGCCGAACCCGGACGACTCGCGGAATTCGGCCAGCGCCTCGTCGGCCGGGATCAGCCGCACCGAACCCAGACCGGGGTCGTCTCTTAGCGTGTCAGCAAGCTCGTCAGCGGTTGCTGGTGTGATGTCCTTCTTCAGATAGACCGCGATCTCGATGGCGCCGTCCCATTGGCCGCTGAGCGCGCGGCCGTTGGCGACCATCAGCTGCAACCCGGCCGGCAGCGCCAGCGCGATGGCGATAACGGCGATCGTCATCAATGCCGACAGTGGCTGAGCCGAGAGCCGGCCCAGGCTGGCGATCAATTCACGCAGATGGTGGCCGCCGTGGACCGAGAGCGAGCCGCCGTCCCTGGTCTTCTCGGGTGGTTTGCGGCGGGATGGTCTGGTGGGCTTGCGCTTTGGCGCGACGGGTCGCCGGCTTTTGCGTTCGGCCATGGGTTTACGAGCCATGGGCGCCTCCGTCCAGGCCATCATCCAGACGATCGTCCAGGCGTCCGTCCATCAGGGCAATACGGCGATGACCCAGATGCTCGATCAAACCCAGATCGTGACTGGCGATGACCACGGTGACGCCGACTTCGTTAAAGCGTCCGAACAGCCGCATGATCTCCAGCGACAATTCGGGGTCCAGGTTGCCAGTCGGTTCGTCCGCGATCAGCAGCGGGGGTTTGGAGACCACCGCCCGGGCGATACCGATCCGCTGTTGTTCACCGCTGGACAGCGTCATCGGCCGTACGCGCTCGGCCTTGAGCAGACCCACCTGATCCAGCGAGGCCCGCACCCGCTTGCCGATCTCCTTGCCCGCCATGCCGGTGATGATCAGCGGCAGCGCCACATTGTCGAACACGCTGCGGTCATGGAGCAGCTTGTGATCCTGGAACACCATGCCGATCTGGCGCCGGAACGCCGGGATCTGACGCCGGCCGATACCGGCGGTGTTGCGGCCGTTGATCAGCACCTGTCCCCGAGTCGCCCGTTCGAGCAGACCGATGAGCTTGAGCAGCGTGCTCTTGCCGGCGCCGGAATGACCGGTCAAAAACACCATCTCGCCAGCGTCAACGTCCAGGTCGACGCCGGACAGCGCCTCGCGGCCGCCGGGGTAGCGCTTGTAAACCTGCTCGAAGCGGATCACGCGGAACCTGCGTCCTGTGCCCGGTCCCCGGCCAGCAGCGCATCGACAAACGGTGCCGCACGGAATTCGTCCAGATCCTCGGCGGCTTCGCCGATCCCGAGAAAGCGGATCGGCACCCCCAGATTCTCTGCCACCGCCAGCAACACGCCGCCTTTGGCGGTACCGTCGAGCTTGCTCATCACCAGACCGGTCAGACCGATGGCTTCATGGAAACGGCTGGCCTGGACCAGCGCGTTTTGCCCCAGACTCGCGTCGAGGACGAGCAGGGTCTCATGGGGCGCGTCGGCGTCGATCTTGCCCATCACCCGTTTGATCTTTTTCAGCTCCTCCATCAGGTTTTCCTGCGTATGCAGCCGGCCCGCTGTGTCGGCGATCAGCACGTCGATCTCCCGGGCCCGGGCCGCTTCCAGCGCGTCGAACATCACCGCGGCCGGATCGGCGCCGGTCTGTTGCGCGATCACCGGGACGTCGTTGCGCTGACCCCAGACCTGGATCTGTTCGACGGCTGCAGCGCGGAAGGTATCGCCGGCCGCCAGCATCACCTTCAGCCCCTGGTCCTTAAAGCGTCGCGCGAGCTTGCCGATGGTGGTGGTCTTGCCCGAGCCGTTGACGCCGACCATCAGGATCACGAACGGGCGCGGTGCATCCGGGATCTGCAGCGGTGCCTCGCAGG
>Ga0265303_10002953_pt1 | contig 10625 bp, 10 predicted proteins | sample Helome_2_FD_192494 | JGI IMG/M metagenome (GOLD analysis project Ga0265303, IMG submission 192494) | Marine sediment microbial communities from subtidal zone of North Sea - Hel_20160317 (Illumina Assembly) | ecosystem: Environmental > Aquatic > Marine > Subtidal zone > Sediment ... | reverse complement strand
CGACAGCGCCGCCATCGAGTCATAACTGACAGTATCGCCCTCAGGCACCCAGACCTTCTTGCCCTTGAGATCCTCGAGTTCATCAACCGGTGTATTCGACATCAGGACGGCAAAGCCACCCGTCGCGAACCCGAAAGAGACGAACCCGGCATCTTCCAGGCCTTCCCTGAGTTTGGCATCCATGCGTTCCCGGACATAAGCCGCCTCTTCCTCGGAGTCGAAGATAAGCGGCAGGCCGTAAAGGTTCAGTTCGGGATACTGAGCAGCCAATGCAACCGGCGTGAAAGCACCGCCCTGCAGCGTGCCGATCCGAATGCGGCCCAGCACCTTGGTGTCATTGCCCATGATGCCGCCGCCGTAGTACTTGACCTGCACACGGCCTTCGGTGCGTTCCTTGATTCGTTTCGCACTCGCGCGCATATCTTCCATCCACTGCGTGCCCTCAGGCGTAACAGTGGCAATCTTCAGTGTTGCTGCCTGCACAGGCAGGGCAAACAAGAAAACTGCAGCGAACAAGAGAAGCTTTTTCATGATTTACTCTTCAAAAATAGTCATCCGCTTCGGCCATCAATACCAAAGCATCTTCCTGTGCAAGGACGTTACTCAGTGTAAATCCGTCCTGGTAGGGATCCGCCTGCAGCACTTCAGTGAGTAACTGGTCGTGCAGTTCCCGCTCATACAACAATTTCGCATAGCCCCGAGCGAACTCGACCTTGGCGCCAAGATCATGCCCGTCGGTCATGGCAATACCTTTCTCAAAAAACTCGCGCGCCCTTTCGGGCTCACCGCCAAGTGCCGGCGGGCGCAACGTCAGCAATATTCCCATATAGGTGTACACGCTACCGTTAACTTCGTCGCCACTTATGTCCAGATATCGTTCGAACAGCGCCTCAATCTGGGGCAGCTCGGCGAGCGAATTCCAGTCTGCGCTGTGCGCTCGCAGGTAAGCGAGCGACGCAAAACCGTAGGTGTAAAGGTATTCCGCGTGTTTCGTCTGCATGCCATCGAGCGTCGCAACGAATTCGTCATACGTGGCATCCGGCCAGTCACAGGATGGCGCATAGGACTCGCACATTGCCGTCAACGCGTAGCGACGGGCGCGCTTTGTGAGCCGCGACGCGCGAACGTCGTCGTCGGCAAACACGGCGCCGTACGTCGCGTACAGGGTCGCTCCGGCCGACAGGATGGCGGGGTCGTCAGGATTGCCCTCGATAAAACTGTCGAGCAACAGCAGGTAGGACGGCGCACCCGCGCGAACGAGCTCCGGGTCGTCCTGGTTGAGAATGGCCGTAGACAGGTTATCGGACAGATTCGTCGCAGCGGACGAAATCATCGCCGAACAGCCGCTCAGAGCAGCGCCGCATACGAGCAACAGCGCGAATCTAAGCAGAGAAAATGAGTTTGCGGTTCTCATGTCTCGAAGGACCCCACGAGGGCGAATTGGTTCACGCAAATTGCCCGAGAGTGCCGCGTTATGTGCACTCCGGCCGCAATGGCCGGAGCTCGGCTACCCGGGAAACTAGATCTTTTCCTTGATGCGCGCGGCCTTGCCGGTGCGACCACGGAGGTAGTACAGCTTCGCGCGCCGTACATCGCCGCGACGCTTCACCTTGATCGAATCAACGACAGGGCTGTAGGTCTGGAAGACACGTTCCACACCCTCACCGTGGGAAATTTTGCGTACCGTGAACGAAGAATTCAGGCCGCGGTTACGCTTGGCGATGACGACGCCCTCGAAGGCCTGCAGCCGCTCACGGTTGCCTTCCTTCACCTTGACCTGGACAACGACGGTATCGCCCGGAGCAAACTCGGGCACAACCTTGCCCATCTGCTCGTTTTCGATCGCTTCAATAATTTTGCTCATTTTCTCTGCTCTTCAATAAATTCATCGAGCAACTCACGCTGCTCGTCATTCAGTTCCAGTTTTTCCAGCAGGTCCGGGCGACGCAAATAGCTCCGCCCCAGCGCCTGCTTCATTCTCCACCTCGCGATTCTCGCGTGGTCGCCGGACAGCAATACATCCGGTACCTGTCGTCCGTCCACGACCTCAGGCCGCGTGTAGTGCGGACAATCCAGCAGCCCCTCCATAAAGGAGTCCTGCGCCGCCGATTCATCGTCGCCCAATACGCCGGGCAGCAAACGAACCACGGCATCGATGACCGCCATCGCCGCGATTTCTCCGCCCGAGAGCACAAAATCGCCCAGCGACAATTCGTCGTCGACGTGCGCTTCAAGCAAACGCTCGTCGACACCTTCGTAGCGCCCTGCCAGCAAAATCATGCCCGGCAGGGCCGCAAAACGTCGCGCCTCGTCCTGATCGAACACCCTGCCTTGCGGCGACAGGTACACGACCGGGCTACCCTGCGGCGCCGCCGCCCGCGCTGCCGTAATGGCCTGCGCAACCGGCTCGAACTTCATCACCATCCCTGGACCGCCGCCGTATGGCCGATTATCGACCGTACGGTGTACATCCTCCGCGTAATCGCGCGGGTTCTCGGTAAAGAGCGCCACCAGCTTGCGCTGCTGCGCGCGACCGACAACCCCGTACTCGGCGATCGTTGCCACCATCTCCGGAAACAGGCTGATAACACCGATGTGCATCAGTCCCAATCCCAATCGACCGTGATCACGCCTGCGGCAAGATCCACGTCGATTACAACTTCGTCGATGACAAAAGGCACCAGGTATTCCTGTTTACCACTAATCACCATGACGTCGTTGGCACCGGTTTCAAGCAGGTACTCGACCTTGCCGAGTTCGGAGCCGTTTTTCGTCACTACGCGCAAGCCTTCAAGATCCGACCAGTAGTACTGGCCGTCGTCCGTCTCCGGCAGTTCATTCCGCGGTACACCGATGTCACAACCTATCAGTTGCGCCGCCTGGTCGCGGTCTTCAATGCCATCAATACGCGCGATGATCGTTTTGCCGTGTCGCTTGCCTTCAGCAACCTCCGCTGACCGCCAATCGCCGTTGTCCGAAAGCAGCCAGCACTGGTACTTCAATACCGCTTCTCGCGGTTCGGTGTACGAATACACCTTGACCCAACCCCGTACGCCGAAGAAACCGGAGATCCGGCCCAGCACGACGGGTTCAGGCATTGTCAATCGCTCGTAGCCGCCTTGCGGTGCGTTTTCAGCAATGAAGCAACACGATCGGACGGCTGCGCACCCTGGCCAATCCAGTAGTCGGCACGCTCGAGGTCGATCCGGAGATTCTCCTCATGCTCCCGCCCTACCGGGTTGAAAAAACCGATGCGCTCGATATACCGGCCGTCACGACCATTACGGGAATCCGTGACCACCAGGTGATAAAAGGGACGCTTTTTCGCGCCTGCGCGCGAAAGTCTGATACTAACCATTACATTTCCTGTGCAAAGAGAGGCAGACATGCCTTGACTCGGGCCGACCCGAGTAGACGGCGCATTGTACGGGATTTGCGCAAAATGTGAAGTTTTTTGTGGGCTAAAATCCGCTTCCTTTTCAGTCACTTATGACGTACACGCCCGGGAGGGCAGCGAGAAACGGAAAAAATACCCGCAATTGCGGGCAGATCGGCCCGATTTAACGAAATCCGGGCGGCATCCCGCCGGGTGGCATCCCCCCTCCCGGCATGCCTCTCATGAACTTCTTCATGCCGCCCTTCGAGACTTTTTTCATCATTTTTTCCATCTGCAGATGCTGCTTGAGCAGTCTGTTGACGTCCTGGATCTGTTGTCCGGCGCCCGTCGCGATGCGCCGCTTGCGCGAGCCGTTGATGGTCTTCGGGAGGCGGCGTTCCGTCGGTGTCATCGAATTAATAATCGCGATCTGGCGACGGATCTTCTGCTCGTTCGCGCCGTCCTGCAGCGCGGCCGGATTGACGTTGCCCGGCAGCGGCAGCTTTTCAAGCATCGAGGCGAGTCCGCCCATGTTCATCATCTGCTCGAGTTGGTCGCGGAGATCGGAAAGATCGAACCCGCGGCCTTTCTTGAGTTTCCTGGCGAGCTTCTCGGTCTTGTCCTTACTGACCTTCTGCTCGATTTCCTCGACGAGGGACAGCACGTCACCCATGCCGAGAATTCGGGACGCCATGCGATCCGGGTGAAACGCCTCGAGCGCGTCGACTTTTTCGCCCACGCCCATGAACCGAATCGGTTTGCCCGTGATCTCGCGTACCGACAACGCCACACCACCCTTCGCGTCGCCGTCGGCCTTGGTCAGCACAATGCCCGTGAGCGGCAGACTTTCATCGAATGCCGTTGCCGCATTGACCGCATCCTGGCCGGCCATGCTGTCAACGACGAACAAGGTCTCCTGGGGGAACGCCGCTTCGTGAACCTCCATCACCTCGCGCATCATCTCGCCGTCGATGTGCAGACGGCCGGCCGTATCGACAATCAGCACATCAGCATGCAGCCGGCGTGCTTCGTCCAGTGCACGATCGACAATGCGTGTTGGCTTTTCGCTGGCATCGCTGCTGCAATGCACTGCACCGATCTCGCCGGCGAGCGTCTGTAGCTGGAGTATTGCAGCGGGTCGGTGCACGTCGACGCTGACCAACATCACTTTCTTCTTGTCGGTATCGATCAGGCGCTTCGCGAGTTTTGCCGCCGTCGTCGTCTTACCGGCACCCTGCAAGCCGGCGAGCAGGATGACGACGGGTGGCTGCGCCCTGAGGTCGAGAGGCGTGGAATCACTACCGAGAATACGCACGAGCTCGGCATGAATGATCTTGACCAGTTCCTGCCCCGGCGTGAGGCTCTTGCCGACTTCCTCGCCCAACGCACGTTCTCGAATGCGCTCGATGAACGTCTTGACGACAGGCAGGGCAACGTCCGCCTCCAGCAGTGCAAGTCGCACCTGCCGCAGCGTATCCTTGATGTTCTTCTCGGTAAGCCGGCCCTTGCCAGTGAGTTGGCGGGCGGCGTCCGACAGGCGACCGCTCAGATTGTCAAACATGCGCGCATTCTAAACCGTCAGAACGGTACCGCGCGAGAGCATCTTGATGTTTTTGTCCGGAGCGGCTGCCAGGACCTGGTCGTAAATCCGCGCTTCCTCGCCTGGCTTCATCCCTGTGAGCCAGATCTCGGGCTCATGGCGCAGGCGCTTGAGGTCGTCCGTCAGCGTTGCAGGCGTGTAGTGCCCCGATTCCACGGCCAAATCGGCCATTTCATCGGGAAATGAAACCTCGATGACGAGTACACGCAGGTCGTCACAGGCATTCAGGACAGGCCACAATGTCTCATTCGTCTTGGTATCGCCACTGACGGCGAATGCGCCTCCCGAATTCTGCACCGTGAATCCGAGCGACGGCACCGAATGCAGGACATCAACGGCGTAAAAATCGCGATGACCAATCCGTATCGTGTCGCCAGGACTGCATACGTGGTAGCGCAACATAGGGTTGTGCGCGTTCGGCAGTTTCGAGAAGTCCGGCCAGATAACCCCGTTGAACAGGTGATCCTGCACAGCACGCAGAGTTTCCTCGCGCGCATAAACAGTCAGCGGGACTTTGAAGTTCTCGTCGAAAACGCGGTCTGCCAGCATCGGCAATCCCGCAATATGGTCGAGGTGCGCATGCGTCAGAAAAACGTGCCGAATCGAATCGAGGTCCTCCAGTCCCAGATCGCCGATTCCTGTTCCCGCGTCTATTAGCACATCATCATCGATCAGCATCGCGGACGTCCGCGAGCCGGCACCAATACCGCCGCTGCAACCTAGTACGCGAATTCGCATGACGAGGGTTCTCTTGAACTTGTGCTTGTGGGATGATCTGAAGTTAGGTCAATGCCTGCAGGTTTTCTGTGTCTCAAATCACAATTCTTTTGCTGTACCTGTTGGCAGCAGCGGCTTTCACGATGAGCCGCCTGCCCAGGTTCGCCGCGCAGGCGCGACCGTATTTCTTCGTTGCCTGCCTGTTGTCAGCAATCGCCGTCGTGCTGCACGGCGACGCCCTGTTCGATCTTATCCTGCCCAGGAATGGCTTCGACCTCTCGATGGGCAATGCAGCTTCGATGATCGGGCTGGAGCTGGCACTGATCGCTTTGTTCGCCGCGATCGAGCCAACGTTACGCGGCATGAGCGCCGGGCTGCTTGTTCTGTCTGCAGCGACAGCATTACTGCTGGGCGCCTCGGGCGACGCAAGCGCAGGCATCGAGCTCGACTGGCAAGTTCGCGCTCACATACTCATGGCGCTGCTGTCTTACGGCTTGTTGACGGTTGGCGCCATTGTCGCCATTTACGCGCTCATCCAGGAGCGCCGGCTGCAGTCGGCACGGATAACGTCGATGAACAGCCTGTTTGCTCCGCTCGAGACGACCGAGAAATTGCTCATCGGCGTAGCCGCCGCAGGCTTTGCCGGCCTGACTCTGGCGATAGCCTCGGGTTCGTCGTTCATCAATGATCTTCTCGAGCAACACCTTGTGCACAAGTTTGGCCTTTCTTTGCTCGCCTGGGTGATTTTCGGGGTGCTGCTCATCGGTCGGTTTTTCGCCGGCTGGCGAGGCAAGCGTGCTGTAAAACTCTATCTCTGGGGATTTGCAACCTTGTGCCTGGCCTATTTCGGAAGTCGCTTCATCCTCGAGGAAGTTCTTAACCGTAGCTGGGGTTGAGACGCCGTATCTTGACAGCCCGATGGCAGGCTGTTGAACTGGCCCGGTACTGATTTTTCGGAGGCCCCTTGGGCGACGAAGTTCCATTAGCAAGCCTGGTTGTCTTGCTTGTTGTGTTGTTGATGTTATCGGCGTTTTTCTCTGGCTCCGAAACGGCTCTCATGAGCCTCAACCGCTACCAGCTCCGTCATAAGGCCCGCGAAGGGCATCGAGGAGCCCGCCTCGCCGAGAGACTGCTGAAACGGCCGGATCGTGTTATCGGTCTCATCCTGTTAGGCAATAATCTCGTCAATTTCTCGATGGCTTCGCTCGTCGGCATCATGACGTACAAGATCGGCGGGGAACCGGCTGCTGCGTTTGGCACCGTAGCGCTAACCCTCGTGGTACTGATTTTTTCCGAAACAGCACCCAAGACGCTGGCCGCGCTGCATCCGGAGCGCGTCGCGTTTCCAGCCGCTTTGATCTACTACCCGTTGCTAAAAATTACGTACCCGTTTGTCTGGGCGACCAATGTTGCAGCAAACGGCGTGTTGTACTTGTTTGGCGTACGTTCGAATCACACTGAACTGCAGGCACTGACGCGCGAAGAACTTCGTACAGTCGTTCACGAGGCAGGCTCCCGGATCGCCAGCCAGTATCGGCAGATGCTTATCAGTATCCTGGACCTCGAGAAGGTGACCATCGATGACGTCATGGTGCCTCACAACGAGATCATCGGTATCGACCTCGACGACGATGACCAGGACATCGAGGCGATCATCAAGAACAGCGAGCACACGCGACTGCCGGTATTCCGCGACACGATCGACAATGTCGTTGGCGTATTACACCTGCGCAAACTCGCCAACCTGGCTCAACAGGAACTGACCAAGGAAAGGCTGCAACGGCTGCTGTCCGAACCCTATTTCGTACCCGAGGGTACACCGCTCAGCACTCAACTCGTGCAATTTCAGCGCCGGCGTGAACGCATTGCGCTCGTCGTCGACGAATACGGGGATATACAGGGCATCGTCACACTGGAGGATATCCTCGAGGAAATCGTTGGCGAGTTTACGACCGACCCCGCCGACGATGTCGAAGACGTCATTAGCGAAGGAATGAACACGTTCCTCGTGGATGCCAGTGCCAATATCCGCGAACTAAACCGCTCGCAGGACTGGGACCTGCCGACCGATGGGCCGAAGACCATCAATGGCCTCATCGTCGAGTTGCTCGAAACTATTCCGGAACCGAATACCTGTCTCAAGATCAGCGGGTATCCGATCGAGATCATCGAGACCAATGACAACCGAGTTCGCACCGTAAGAATCGCCGAACGCGAGCCTGAGGACGCCGCCTAGAGCACACTACCAGGCTGCTTCGAGTGCCTCGCTGAGCCTGCGCACGCCGATCACATCAATCTCCTTGCTCGCCTGTTTCGGAACATTGCCGACGGGAACAATAGCTTGCGTGAAGCCCTGCTTTGCCGCCGCGGCAATACGCTCGGTGCCATAACGGACCGGTCGAATTTCACCCGCCAGGCCAATCTCACCGAAACACACGAGGCGCTCGGGCAGAGCCCGATCGCGAAAACTCGAAACGATGGCGAACAGCGTTGGCAAATCCACGGCCGTCTCATTGATGCGCAAGCCGCCCACGACATTGACGAAAACATCTTCGTCGCCGATCGCGAGGTTGCCGTGTCGCTGCAGCACGGCAAGCAGCAGTGCCAGGCGGTTCTGGTCCACACCCTGGGTGAGTCGCTTCGCATAATTGCTGTTGCCGTCGGCCACCAGCGCCTGGATCTCGACCAGCAACGGGCGACTGCCCTCCCATGCGACAGAAACCACGCTTCCCGGTTCATTGACGGAGTCCCGAGACAGGAATATCGCCGACGGATTGCTAACCTCGCGAAACCCGTTCCCGGTCATCGCGAAAACGCCCATCTCGCCGCTGGCCCCGAAGCGATTTTTGACGGAACGAATTATCGTGTAGCGGCTCGCGGGATCACTCTCGAAATAGAGAACCGTATCGACCATATGCTCGACCACGCGTGGCCCCGCGATCGCTCCCTCCTTGGTCACATGTCCTACGATAAACACCGACACCTCGTTCTGCTTCGCGAACTGCACAATGCGACCGACACTCTCTCGCATCTGTGCGACGGATCCCGGTGCCGATGGCAGCTGCTCGCAGGTCATCGTCTGTATCGAGTCAATTACAAGAACCCGCGCGCCACAGCGTGCGGCCTGTTCCAGCACGTTTTCGAGCGACGTATCCGCGAGCAAGTTCATTTCGGCAGCGTCAAGCCCGAGCCGCAGCGAGCGCTGCCCAATCTGTCGTAACGACTCCTCCCCCGTGGCGTAGCAGATCGGCAGCCCGGCCATCAGGCTGGCTGAAACCTGCTGCAGCAACGTGGACTTGCCGACCCCTGGATCGCCGCCCAGCAACACGACGGCCCCGGGGACGAGACCGCCACCAAGCGCCCTGTCGAACTCCTTGAAACCAGTCTGGTGTCGAGCCTCAACATCATCGGGGAGCTCGTCGAGGCGTTGCGCAGACACGGGCGCCCGAGCCGTTTTCGGGGCCGGAGTAAACGTCGTCTCGCTGAGCGTGTTCCACGCTGCACAATCGGGGCACTGGCCAGCCCATTTGACGCTATGGGCGCCACATTCACTGCAAACGTACGCTGTCTTCGCCTTTGCCACAGCGGCTTTTCCCCTGGATCGGTATTTGCGGGCGGCGGACGCGACTCCTGGCCCGATTATTGTTAAATTCGCCCTGAATGGCGAGAAGTCAATAATAGCACCGGCTCCAGGGCGCGTATGACATAAAAAATGCCAACCCTATCTCATTACGGCGGCCCGCATTTACCTATAATTTTGCCCTGAAAACAGGTACATGAGACATTTTGAAGACCACTAACGCCCAAAAACGCAACAGACTGCTCGCGCTGTCTTTCGCCTGCGTTCTGTTTCTGCTCGTTTACGGGCCTCTCGCGCAGTGGTTTGTGGCCGCCGACAGGCTGCTCTACGACACATTCGCAGGCCATCTGCCGGCCGATCCGCTCGACGATGCCGTGATTATCAGTATCGACCCGCAGCGCGTAGGCGCATCCGAGGTGTTGAACCAGTACGGCGTCGTGTTGCAGGAACTACAGGACCGCGAAGTCGGACGAATTATTCTCGCGCAGCCGCCGGAATTTACCGAGTCCATGGATCTTCCGGACTGGAGCAAGGTGCTGGCCGCGGACGTCCCGGTATTTGTACCCTCCCGACACCGCTTTGCCGAGATCTCGCCAAATACGGGATTTGTAGAAATTGCTATCGACAGCGACGGTGTACTGCGCCGCTCACTCCTCTGGCACCGTAACGGGGACGTGATGTCGCCGGCGCTGCCGCTCGCTGTAGCGTTCTCCGAATCGGTGACGGCCACAGCTCCCCGCCTGTCATCGACCGACGATGCGATCTATTTCTCAAGCTACGCCGAATTGCCGCGACTTGACGTCTCGGAACTTCTTAGTCGATCCAAGTACGCCATGCTCAAGGGAGCGACCGTGTTCGTTGACGCCGATCCGGCCCTGGTTGGCGCTTCTGCTGTCCTGCCGTCAGGGCAGTTCGTTACGAAATCGGAGATGACGGCGGCGCTGCTGGCTGATATCGAGAACGACAGCATGATTATCGCGCCCTCCTGGACACGCGCGATGGAATGGTTTGCTCCGGCGTTGCTGGCTATCGTCTCGGTGCTGTTTATGCCCGACCGGCGTCGACGCGAGATCGCCGTTATGGCGGTAAGTGGCATCGTCATGCTGCTGCTGTTCGAACTCCTGTTGCTGGCAGCTCTGCATGTACGCATTGACCTGGGTCGGCCAATCCTGATCTTCGCGGGCGTCGCGTTACTGAGCGGCTACCTGGTTACCGATGTCAGGAAGGTCTCGTACGATTCATTCAAGAAAGGCTCCGATTTCCTGTCAGCCGGCCGACTCGAGCCCGCCTTCGCTGAGTTTCGCCGCTGCGACCCCACCGAGACCGTGGCTGCCGTCATGTACAAGCTGTCA
>Ga0265303_10002952_pt1 | contig 10627 bp, 13 predicted proteins | sample Helome_2_FD_192494 | JGI IMG/M metagenome (GOLD analysis project Ga0265303, IMG submission 192494) | Marine sediment microbial communities from subtidal zone of North Sea - Hel_20160317 (Illumina Assembly) | ecosystem: Environmental > Aquatic > Marine > Subtidal zone > Sediment ... | reverse complement strand
TGACTCGCTAGCCGCGACAATTTGCCGCCTTTCGCCTGGCGTCGAGCGGACTTATGTCTATCCATGATGCTGCGTGTCGCTGCGTTCTCGGTAGTCCTTTTCGCCCTTGGCTGCGCTTCGGTGCCGACCGAAGACGCCTCCACCGACGAGGGTCGGCAAGTGCAGTCGATCGTACGCAATACCCTGAGCCCTTTCTGCCCCGGCAAGACCCTCAACTCTTGCCCGAGCCCGAAGGCTGGGGAGTGGCGGCGGGATATTCGTGACTGGGTCGAGGCGGGCGTGCCCGAACCAGAGATTCGTGATCGACTTCAATCGAGGGTTCCCACGTTTGATTTGAGCATCCCGCCCGTCAAATCGGGTTGGGTCATCCCCGTGGTTGCCGTGGTTCTGTCGACCCTTTGGTTCGTCGTCATGGTCCGCAAGTTCAGGGGGCGCGGACCGAAACGGCGCCCGCTCGACGTCACCAAACCCGATCAGGACCTCGACACCCGACTCGACCAAGAACTGGCCGCCCTCGACGGATAGCCGATCGAGGCCTCAGACGGTGCAGATCACCGACGAGCCGTGACCGAACAGGCCCTGGTTCACCGTCACGCCGGCCTTTGCACCTTCGACTTGGCGCCCCTCGGCTTGGCCGCGGAGTTGCCAAGTCAGCTCGCAGACCTGCGCGATCGCTTGCGCCGGCACCGCTTCACCAAAGCAGGCCAAGCCGCCGCTCGGGTTGACCGGAATACGTCCGCCAAGGCTGGTGTCACCGTCTCGCAGCAGCTTTTCGGCGTCCCCAGCGGGGCAGAGTCCGATCTGCTCATACCAATCGAGCTCGAGCGCGGTCGACAAGTCGTAGACTTCGGCAAGGCTCATGTCTTCGGGGCCGAGGCCTGCTTCTTCGTAGGCACGGTGCGCGATCGACTCTTTGAAACCGATTTCGGGCAGCCCAACGCCAGCCTTCGAGTCGGTTGCGAGGTTTGGCATTTCGATGACGTCGTTCGGATAGATCGGCGTCACGGTCGACACGGCAGAGATCTTCACGGGGTGGGTCGTGTGTCTCCGTGCGAAGTCCATGCTGCACAGAACCAGCGCTGCAGCCCCATCGCTCGTCGCACAGATATCGAGCAAGCGAAGAGGGTCTGCGACCAGCACCGAGCTCATTACGTCCTCGAGCGTGACCGCTTTGCGATATCGAGCATTCGGATTGTGAAGTCCGTGCTTGGAGTTCTTTACTTTGACGGCCGCGAAGTCGTCCTGAGTCGCCCCATAGACGTCCATGCGTCGACGCGCGTACAGCCCGAAATACGTGGGATTCGTGATCCCCTGAACGTGGAATCGCAGCCAGTCCGGGTCCTCCGGCCGGTGCCCGCCCGTGGGTGCGAAGAAACCTTTCGGCGCCGCGTCGGCGCCAATCACGAGGGCGACGTCGCAGAGGCCAGCCAAGATGTTTGCCCGCGCGACACTGATGGCCTGGGCACCGGTCGCGCAGGCGCCGTAGGAGCTCGACACTTTGGCGCCGGACCAGCCGAGTGCTTGTGCGAAAGTCGCGCCCGCCACGAAGCCGGGGTACCCGTTGCGAATCGTGTCGCCCCCCGCCACGAGCTGGATGTCGTTCCACTCCACCCCCGCGTCCTTCAACGCGTCCTGAGCGGCCTTTACGCCGTAGCCGATGAAACTCTGCCCCCACTTTCCCCACGGATGCATGCCAACACCGAGCACTGCGACGTCCTTACTCATGTGTCACTCCCGCCGCCGATCGGCTTCCAGTTCCAGGTGAAGTAGACCTGCTCGTCGTCTTGGTAGAGCTCCCGGAGCACTAATTTCATCGGCATGCCGGTCGCCAGCGCGTCCACCCCGATGCCATCCGCAACCTGGCCGAGGATGGTAATCCCTTCCTTTTCGAGCTCGACCGCCGCGATCGCAAACGGCTCGAACGGCTCTTTGGCGACGAAGGGCGCCGGCGGCTTGTAGCTCGCGCTAGTGTACGACCAGACCTTGCCGGTTCCGCTCAAAGCGACCTCTTCGAAGTCTGTGTGGTCGCAGGCCGGATTTCGGCAGAAGGTTTTCTCTGCGGGAAAGAAATAGGTTCCGCAGCCGCGACATCGCGTTCCGAGAAGCCGAGGCTCGCGGAGGTCCATGGTGAAGAGGCCTTCGACGGCCGGGACGTGGGTTTTCTCAGTCATGCTGCTTCGCCCGTGTCAGGCGGACTTTGCGTACTGGGCCTTGGTCCGCTCCAAGAGCTCCGTCAGGTCTTCGCGGAGCGCTTCGAGTGTTTCGAGGGTCGATCGGACCATCGGGCGGCGTAGGCCATCGATCTCTTCGACCATTCGTTCGAGCCGCCTAGCCGCGGCAGTCGCGCGCCGGATCGCGTCCATTTGTTCGGCGCCTTCCGGCTTTGGATTGAACAGCGGATTGAATCGTTTCCGCAACTCGGTTACCGGTGCGCCTTCCTCGAAGACCGCCTCCCTGAGTTGGTCGACGACCTCCTGTGGGACAGCGCGCTCCGGCGGCGCATCGTTGCTGGGATCCTTTCGGAGTGCTCGTGCGAAGTAGTCGACCGCGTCGCAGGTCGGGATACGTTCGTTGAGCCCGTCGCGTTTCAGGACGGAAGGTGCGTGCCGTTTGAGCGCGACGTAGGAGCCGGTGAGTTTGTCGGCGGTTGCCTGCTTGAGCTGAAGCTCGAGCGAGCAGTACGAGTAGAAGTCTTCGTAGCCCCAGTTCAGGTACGATTCCCGATTCCGGACCTCCACCAGCGCCTCGGCCATCATGACCCACGAGCGCTTGAACTCCCGCGCGCGGCGAACCACGTGAACCCGGAGCTCGTCCGCCCCCTCTGCTTCGAGCGCCTCTGCGAGGTCGCCGAGCCTTTGATGCGTAGCCATCGGCGCTCTATACCACTGAAGCGGGCTCATTTATACCGAGCACGAAGAGATTTCAGAAGTGCACCGAACCACGGCCGATCGACAGACCGCCCGGCTCCGCGCAGCCACCTCGATGGCGGCGGACGCGCTGGTGGGGGACGTGGCACGAAGGCTTTCTGAGCCCGGAATTTCGGTGATGCCGGTCAAGGGCGCGCTGCTCCAGCACTGGCTCTACGACGATCCGACCGAACGGCCGTTGACCGACGTCGATCTGCTCATTGCGCCCCAAGATTTGGAAAGGGCGGTGAGGCTGCTCGAGTCTGCAGGCTATCGTGCGGTGCTGCGCCCCAGTTTCGGCGTGGTCGTTCTGCAGACACCGTTCGGCCTCGCGCTGGACCTTCACCCGCGGCTCTTCGACGCCGCTCGCTATCGGCTGCGCACCGAGGATCTCTTCGCGCGGAGCACCGAGGACAGCCATCTCTATTCAGCTTCCGTCCAACTTCCTTCACCGCTCGACGCGTACGCACACCTCATTGGCAAATTCGGTAGCGACCATCTGGACCGCCGCGCGACCGGCCGGCTCGACGAGATCGCCCGAATGGCAAGTCTCCTCGACCTGCCGCCCGAAGCCGTCGCGCAACATCTCGTTCAGTGCGGGATGCGGCGTGTCTCGCGGTATGTCCTGCCCTTGGTTCACCAGACGATGAACGACCCGTTTGCGGCGCAAGTGTACAGGTCCCTCCCGTTCGATCCGATCGGTCGATGCATCGCGGCGCTTGCATCCTCGAGCTTGCACGACGCGCCTGCGGTCTCGCGCCGCGGCGCTCTGGTCGCGCACTTGCTGAATGACTCCCTCCCGCGGGCGGCTCGATCGGGCGCCCGGGCGCTTCTTCACAAGCCTCGACGGCACTGACGCCCCGATTCGTCCCTCAGGACGAAACCGGGCCGATCGGACATGCGCCAGGGTTGCCTTTGGCGAACTCGGTCGTGCAGGCGACAGCCACGGCTTCCAAGGGCTCGCGGTACACGATCCGCGGAGGCTCATACGGCTCGCGCTTGGGCCCTTGGCCTGAGCTGCTGGTGTTCTTCCGTTCCAAGTTTCCCCTCGCCGCTACAATACAGTAAGTCGGACCCGCGCGCGAGCCGAGGCGGCGATCCTTTGCTCGACCGCCGGGTAGAGCGCAAGAGGGTCACCAGAGTGGACGTGGGCTGCACCCGGGCAGAAATTCGAAGTGACCGCGGCGTCGCCAAGACCCTCGAGCATGCGCCGAGCCGCTTTGGTGGTTTCCCGAGCCTCCAGGAGCCCCGCGGATTTTTCCCAAATCTCTGCAATCCGCTGATCGTGCAGGTTGCCGACGGGAACCCGCCACTGCACGCAGGGCAACACGCTTCCATACGGATCGATCGCGATGTTGTTGGAACCTGCGCCGCAGTGCTTATCGGTCCGCGCGACGAGCGGCTTCGGCCCTGCTTCACGCGATACTGGATCGATGTCCCCGCCGTTTCTGTTCGCGCGTGCTTCGAGTGCGCGACGGTAGCGAGCGTGTCCTTCTGCGCTCGCCGCGATTGCCAATGGCTCCCGATCGCCATCGTCTCTCGGCTTCACTTCGGGGTCGATTTGAAACAGGACCCCGAGCTCGTCGTAGAGCGCGACCATGTCCTCGACCTCGTGCTCGTTCCATCGAGTCAGGACGCTGTTGGCTTTCACGCGGAGGCCGAGCGACTTCATCGTTCGCACGTTCGTGACCAGACGCTCGAAGCTTCCGGCAACGCGGGTCTGCCGATCATGCGTTTCTGGGCTTGCACCGTGGACGCTGACTTCGATGATGAACGGGTCGATTTCGTTCCGAATCCTCTCGGCTATCGCGCGTCTGACGGCATGGCCGTTGGTCTTGAGCCGGATGACGAACCCGAGGTTGCGGGCATGGTTCGCGATATCAAAAAAGCGCGGATGGGCGAGCGGCTCCCCACCACTGAGCGAGAGGTTGAGGATCCCGAGACTGGCCAGATCGTCCAGGAGCTGCCGGTATTGATCCACAGAGAGCGGCTGTCCGACGCGTGCCAGGTCGTTGTAGCAAAACGTGCAGTCGAGGTTGCAGGCGTAGGTCAGCTCCAAGAGCACCGACATCAGTCGGTTCTCGGTCCACGCGCGCGTAATCGTATTCGAGTAACTCATGTTTGGCTGATCGCGCCTGCCTCTAGAAGCGCGTCCAAAAGAGACCTTGTATCCGCCTGCGCGCGATCCTGGTCGACGGCGTAGCGATGGGTGATGGCCATGACGACCTCATCGACGCTTCGCTCGGCCTGCAACTGCTCGACGATGAATGCGCCCAGCTCGTTCACGACGAGCACCTCGCCCGCCTCTTGCAGAACGAAAATTCCCTCGTCCTCCAAGACGCGAAACCGCGCGTGGGGATCAACGCGAAACCGCTGTGGATGGCTCTCGGTACTCATTGTCCAATACGCTCCAAAAACGGGTGTCTTTTGCGAATGCGAGCATGCGCAGTGGTTGTCGCTCTACGAACTCTTCGGCGCGCGAAGTCAGCTTGTCGACGAGCTGCGGATCGGCATTCACATACGGACACGAGGCGACAATACGCGAGACCGCTTCGGCTTTCGAGCAGAGGCTCACCAACGGCGCACTGCCCTGGTGAAGGCCAAGGAGGCCGGTCAATGGGTAGGGTGGGTGGCGTCGGGGATCCCCGCCAAAGTCACCCGCAAACGGCATGGCGAGAAGCTCGAACGAACCGCCTACGGGCCGAATTGCGTTCAGCTCGTCACTCAAGATCTCGAGGTTGAGCTCGTTGGCCAAGCGGCAGAGGGTTGTCTTGCCCGCGCCGGAGCGCCCGCAGAAGAGGAAACCCCGGGCCCCGTCGCTGAACGCCGCGCTGTGCATGACCAGCGCCCCTTCCATGAAGAGCTGATAGCAAGCCACGATTCGAAAGAGGTTCTCGAAGGCCGCTGAGAACCATTCGTCGCTGAGGCATGTCTGCATTTGTGCGCGAAACGGGCTGCGGTCGATGTTGGCGGTAAAGCCGATGCCCGCGACGGCGATGCTTTTGTCGCCGGGCACCACTGCGATCGGATACTCGACGGGTCCGAGCGGCCTCCGCATGAAGGCCCCAGAATTGGGGTCGAAGTGGATGTCGATCCGAACATCTGCCTCGGCTCCGTCTCTGCCCAGCAAGGCCTGAAATCGCGAGCGCACGAGGCCATCCTGCTCTGGGTTCAGCCCGGCAAAACGGTAGCGGGAGCCGGCGAACTCGATGGTGAGCGCGCTCATCGTGCGCCCTTGGCCACTCGGCGAATGATCGAGCGCGCATAGTTCCCGAGTGCCGCAAGTCGATCCGAAGGACGGACCCCGCATTGTGCGCGACCCACGATGGCGCTTGCCAGGGCCGCCGGGTCCCGCTCCGCAGCATCGTCAGCCTGGGTGAGTGCCACCAGGCCGTGCACGCTCGGTGCGTAGCCCAAGAATCGATGTGCGTTCCAGTGGTCACGGCGCCGCACGACGATCACGTCGCCCGGCAGATAGAGCCGCTGCCTGCGCACCTGAACAGACTCCCCATCGCGGAACGCTCGCATGCACTCGCCTCGCACCGAGAACTCCAAGGATTCTCCGTGGCCCAGGCCAAGGCTAGCCAAGCTCGATGGTCCCCCTCGCATTCGTGGGAACCATACCAGAGGGCTCCCGCCCGCACCCCTCGAAGCGCGCGATATGCGCGCTCACCTCACGGCCGAGGGCCTTTGCACAAATGTGACCCAAAATACTTGTTGACAACCGTGTTTTCGGAGCTTTACCGTAGGACTGTCGACGGCTGTTTCGCGACCCGCCGACATGGTGAATCGGGTTCATACTCCTTGGGGGTACAACAAAAACGGGCACTCGGGCGGGGTTCACACCTCGCCCGAGATTTTTAAGCCGGCACGCCAGTTGTCGCACTGCTCGAGAGGCGTCGAACGCCGCGAGCGGGTCGTCGCTACAGGCTTCGCTTCTTGCCGCGCAGCCCTCGGCGACTGCCTTTGGGCTTCTTCGGCCGTTCGTACGATCGACCGTCTCCGCCGCCGCCACCGCCGTAGCTGCCACCGCGATCGAAATCGCCACCACCTGGGTCGCCGCCGCCGTAACGATCGGGCGGAGGGCCGCCGAAATCACGGCGTTGACGCGGGGGCCGCGGACGGTCCTCCGCGATGTCGAGCCGCAAATCACGCCCACCGACTTCACGACCGTGAAACTTTTCGACGGCCTCCTTGGCGTGCTCTTCCGCTGCAAATCGGACGAATGCGAACCCCCTAGGGCGGCCAGATTCGCGGTCCTTTGGAATGTGAACGTCAACGACCTCACCGATTTCTCCGAAGAGCTCACGCAGCTCTTGGTCGGTCGTGGCAAAGTTGAGGTTCCCTACGAATATCTTGCTTGAGATGACTTACTCCGTTCTCCGATGTGCTCAATTGGCACGTTTTTGCTCTGGGTCCAAAGGACAGTGTACCTCAGATCTAGCTTTTAGTTGGCGATCGCCGCTGACTCAGTAGTGCCAGGGGAACTTTTTATAGTCCTGGGGGCGCTTTTCGAGGAACGCGTCCCGGCCTTCTTGGGCCTCCTCGGTGCCATAGGCGAGACGGGTCGCCTCTCCCGCGAAGAGCTGCTGACCGACCAAGCCGTCATCGACCATGTTGAAGCCGAACTTCAGCATCCGCATCGCCGTCGGGCTCTTCGAGTTGACCTCTTTGGCCCAGCCCAGGGCGAAATTCTCCAAATCAACGTGGGGGACCACGGCGTTGACCATGCCCATGTCGGCGGCTTCCTGGGCGCTGTAGTTGAGGCCGACGAAGAAGACCTCGCGCGCCTTCTTCTGACCGACCTGCCTGGCGAGGAGGGCGGAGCCGTAGCCGCTGTCGAAGCTCGCGACGTCGGGGTCGGTCTGCTTGAAGACCGCGTGCTCCTCGCTGGCGATGGTCAGGTCGCACACCACATGCAGGCTATGCCCACCGCCCACGGCCCAACCTGGCACGACGGCGATGACGACCTTCGGCATGAAGCGGATGAGGCGCTGCACTTCGAGGATGTGCAAGCGACCCAGACGAGCCGGGTCGATCTCTCCAGCAGAATCGGTTTCGTATTTGTAGCCGTCCTTGCCCCGGATTCGCTGGTCACCACCCGAGCAAAACGCCCAGCCGCCGTCTTTCGGAGAGGGCCCATTGCCCGTGAGGATGACGCATCCGACGTCCGACGTCCGACGCGCGTGGTCGAGCACCCCGTAGAGCTCGTCGACGGTGCCAGGGCGAAAGGCGTTCCGCACCTCGGGTCGGTTGAAGGCGATGCGCAGCGTGCCTTGATCTTTGGCTCGGTGATAGGTGATGTCTTGGAGGTCGAAGCCTGGCACCTCAACCCACTTCGACGCGTCGAATATCTCCGAAACCATCGCCCGTTACTCCGTGAACTCGGTCAGGACGGCGAGGATGATGCGTCCAAGAAGCGTGGCGACCTGCTGACGCGAAAACTCACCGTCGATCCAGCGCTGTAGAATCTCCCCGGCGCCGGTCAAAAACATGTGGGCGAGCGCCTGGGCTTCGGCATCATCGACGCCGGTGAGCTCGCGAAGCGGGATGAGCCAGGGCTGAACGAGTTGCCCCCGGAAATCCTTGCTGATCGCGGAGATTTCCTGATCTGGACCTACCGAGCGAAGCAGTTGCCAGCCGCCGGAGCCCTTGGCTTCGATGGTGTCGCACGCGGCGTCGATGAAGCCGCGTGCGATCGACCCGATATCCGCGGCATCATCCGTTGCCATGATGTTCGGCGTGCGGCGTGCGAAGTCCTCACGAAAGTCCTCGAGCACACCTTTGATGAGCTCGTGACGGTTCGGAAAGAATTTGTAGACGACCGGCCTGGTAATGCCCGCGGCGGCGGCAACGTAGGGTATGCGCACGTTGTCGACGCCGTCGGTAGCGATGATGTCCGACGTGACGCGCAACAATTGCTGTTGGCGGTCTTCCGGACTGAGCCTGGTACGCGACGAGTCGCTTGGTCTGTTGCTTGAAGGCATCGAGTCACGAAAAAGGGTGGCCCCAAAAACAGAAGCCACCCTAATCCCTTTCTAGAACTACGGACGACTCAGTCTTGAGCCAGGTTCATCACCTGCTGCAGGCTCATGGCGAGGGTCATGTCTCCGTCGATCTTGATCTTACCGGACATGAAGGCCTGCATCGGGTTCAGCGAGCCGTTGAGCATGCCGAGCCAATCTTCGGAGGACACGGTGATCGTCGCGCCCGGGCTGTCGTGGGTGCCCTTGTTCACGAAGCCGCTGGTCTTGCCTTTCGTGCAGTCCAAGCTCCACTCACCGCCACCGTCGCCGGTGATGTTGAACTGGTAGATCGCGTTGGGGGCGGTGGCCGCGTCGGCGTTTTCGGCGGCCCTCTTCTCAAACTTCTCGAAGAACTCAGCTGCGGATTCCATTGATCTTGCCTCTCTTGTGTTGTCGGCCGCCGTTCCCACCCCCTCCCGGGGTGTGGCCTGCCGGACGGGAGTTGTAACCGAAATTTCCGCTGCATGCACCCCCGTACCAAATGGAAAAATGCAGCAATTTCAGAGGCCAGCGAGCGATGGGGCGTTGAAACAAGCCGGAAACGCGCGACACATCCCGCCGAAACAGCGCGGATCTAGGCTCGGCCAACTTCAAAGGAGGAACCGGGGATGGAAGCTCTCAATCAGGCGGATACCGCATGGCTCATGGTGTCGTGTGCACTCGTGATGCTGATGACACCGGGCTTGGCGCTCTTCTATGGCGGCATGGTCAACTCGAACAACGTGCTTTCGTCGTTCATGCACAGCTTCATCGCGCTGGGCATCATCACGCTGCAGTGGGTGGTGATCGGCTATTCGCTGGCCTTCGGATCCGACGCGGGTGGAGGCTTCATCGGCGGATTTGAATACGCCTTCTTGAACGGTGTGGGTCTCGAGCCGCAAGAGGGGTCTACGATTCCGCACATCTTGTTCATGGCGTTTCAGATGATGTTCGCAATCATCACGCCCGCGCTGATCTCCGGCGCGATCGCCGAGAGAATGAAGTTCTCGGCGTATTTTCTGTTCATCCTCTTGTGGGCGACGCTGGTCTACGATCCGATCTGCCACTGGGTCTGGGGTCCGGATGGCTGGCTAGGCGCCCGCGGTGCCCTCGATTTTGCCGGCGGTACGGTGGTCCACCTTTCTTCGGGCGCCGCAGCCTTGGTCTGCGCAATCGTCATTGGTCGCCGCAGCCGACCCGGCCCGCCCCACAATCTCACACTGACCTTGCTCGGCGCGGGCCTGCTCTGGTTTGGTTGGTTCGGCTTCAACGCCGGAAGCGCGCTTGCCTCGAACGAGAATGCGGCGCTCGCCCTGGTGAACACGCATTTGGCTGCCGGGGCTGCTGCGTTCGCCTGGGCCATCGTCGAGTGGATCAAGCAGGGCAAGCCGACCGCCCTCGGGGTCGCCTCCGGTTTGGTCGCCGGTCTGGTCTGCATCACGCCTGCAGCGGGCTTCGTCGGCCCGACTTCGGCGGTGCTGATGGGCTTGGTCGCAGGTCCGGTTTGCTACGGCGCCGTCTTGCTCAAAGGCACGCTCGGCTATGACGATGCGCTCGACGCGTTTGGGATTCACGGTGTTGGAGGCGCGCTCGGGGCGGTCCTGACGGGGGTGTTCGCGAGCGCGGTCTGGGGTGGAACCGATGGACTCATCGCGGGGAACAGCACTCTGTTCATCGAGAACATCATCGGCGTCCTCGCGGCCGCAGCGTATTCGA
>Ga0265303_10002950_pt1 | contig 10630 bp, 10 predicted proteins | sample Helome_2_FD_192494 | JGI IMG/M metagenome (GOLD analysis project Ga0265303, IMG submission 192494) | Marine sediment microbial communities from subtidal zone of North Sea - Hel_20160317 (Illumina Assembly) | ecosystem: Environmental > Aquatic > Marine > Subtidal zone > Sediment ... | reverse complement strand
GATGCGCGTCAGAAGATAAAGGAGTTCATGAATTTCCAGGGTGGTGGCATCGGATGCGGATGCCCGCTTCAGGTCGCGGTCGGTCACAATTCCAACAAGTTTTCCTTTTTTCACCACCGGCAGCATGCGGATGTCATGCTCCTTTAAAAGCTTCATGGCATCCTGCATCGAATCGTTTTCATCAACAGTGATAATATTTTTGCTCATCCAGTTGGTTACTAACATGGTGAATCCTCCTCTTTACTATGGGTAAATGACTGAATCGTTTTTTTTACTAGTTAAGAGCACAAGGCATGCCAATTCGTCGAATTTTAAATTTGAACATAATTTCAACGCATTAGCGAATATTAGAATGGGTCCTTATTCTCAGAGCAATTAATTTTAGAATAATTGCTATATTTTTTTTGAAAATTTGCGAAATCAGAGTGATGATTGGTAAAAGGAAAGGAATGGATATAAAAGGCCGGCTAAATAAGAGAGTACAAATTCTGTGATATGATGACACTTTATCTAAAGCGGGAAGTTAGAATATTGCCTTGGATGACTGTTCGGAGTATTTTTACGCCTAACCCAAAATGAGATGCTGCTTTATCGAGTTCTTCACGGTGGATAACCAGTCCATCCCGGATGTAACAGGCTTCTTCAAAACAGCTTTCTTCCTGCAAGATCTTCTTGATCCGGAGCCTGGCTCCGGGCGGAAGGTCACGATCAACCTCTATATACATACCGTTGTCGCTTTGATTAAGCATTTTCGCCGGGATTAGATCGCTGCTGTCTTCAGGACCCTCAAAATCGTCCTGGATCAGTAAAACCTGAATCGTGTCTTCCAAATTTTCACGGGGAAAACGACGTCGATTAGATTTTGCCATTTCAAACCTCCCATAATATCTTATGAACTGTTTTCTATTATGCCGGATAGAGACGTTTCAACATTTTCAGAAGTAAAAGGCTTCGGGATAAAGTCCCGAACACCTAACTTTTTAGCCTTTTTTAGCACCTCATCGTTACCATAGGCCGTGATTAAAATCTCAACCGCATGCGGCTGTTTATCTTTAACGCATCTTAAAAACTCCAGACCATCCATACCCGGCAATTTATAGTCTGAGATAACGATGTCGTAAACTTGTTGTTCGACTGCTTCTATGCCTTCTTCAGCTGTTTCTAAAGCCAGCAAATTGCATCCCTCAGCTTCAAAAAGTATGTTCAGCGAATCTCTTATCCACTCATCATCGTCAACAAGCAGGATTTTCATATTTCTAATTCTGTCGTATATATCCATTCTTATTTTCTATACTATCCCGGGACAACAATACCCTGGAATTACAGTTATTAAATTAGTTACAAAGCCTAAAAAATTTAATTGCATAATACATGCCATTCGCTTGCCATCTGTTAAAGCTATATAAACTCAGGTATTTAGGGCATGAGGTAATATTCAAGACGTTTCTTTGGCGCCTGGTTTAGAATAATCTCGAAGTCGAATCTCTTAAAATTTCAAATAATTTTATGGTATAGGTAAAGCCATTTTGCTTAATTATTCTGGAGAACAACAGGCTTGCGAAAATCTAATCAAACTGACGTCGGAAGCGCCACAGGCCAAAAGTAAAGACTACTCCCCCAATGATGGTCATGCCGAGGATAGGTTCCCAGAGAGCCATCAGGCCGCCCCCTTTTAGCAGAATTCCTAAGCCGACATCCAGAAAATAATGTAACGGCGACAGTTTCATCAGCAACCGAATCCACCAAATCAAAGCTTCGGGCGGTGTCCAGGCCCCTGAAAGAAATACCATGGGGGCAAAAATCATGAGCGTTAACAGGCCCACCTGGGCAAGATTTCGGGTAATGGTGGCAATAAACAGACCAATGCCGGTGGTGGTGAAAATATATAGAACCGTAACGGCGAAAAGCAGCGGCAGGCTTCCCCTCATCGGCACATGGAAAATAAATTGAAGTACACCAAAAAGGCTCAACATCGTTCCGACCAAAATAACAATCATCGTTGCCAGCACCTTGGAGATCATGATCTGAAAAGGCGTCAGCGGAGAAACCAGCAGCTGTTCTATGGTACCCTTTTCTTTTTCCCTGGCCATGGCCGCTGCAGGAAGCATAATGGCGAACAAGGTGATCATATTTAAAAGCTCGGTTATGGTCATAAACCACGAATTGTCCTGGTTGGGGTTAAATAGAATCCGATGTTCCTCGCGGAGGTTAGGGACGGCATTGAGGCTTTCGGGTGATAGCCCCATCCGAGCCAGGCCTGAATCCAGGCCAAACCGTCCGACAATCTGCTCACCATAACCGGCGGCGAGGGTGCCAAGTACGGAATTGGTGGTATCCACCTGCATTTGAACTCCTGTGAGTTCCCCTTTGAGCATAGATTCCTGAAACCGGGGCGGAATGTCCAGCAGGATCATTTCCTCACCCAGATCCAGCAGTCTGATCCCTTCCTTTGTATTCGCGATTTCTCCATGGAGGTGGAAATAGGGTGGACGGAAACGATGCATCAGTTCACGTGATGCCAGGCTGTTGTCATCATCATGTACCACTGTGGCCGCTTTGTTTAACTGCAGGCTGATACCTGAACCGGCCAGGTATATATTGCCCGTAAAGGCGTAAAAGACAAAAAAGAGCAGCAGGGTATCTCTGAAAAGCTGAAAAAGCTCTTTGTGGGTCAAAACACTAATCTGACGGCACCAAACGTAACCTCGCAATAACACTGTATGGTCATCAAATAATTTCATCATTTAAAAATCCGAATCCAAACACCACTGCTTCTTTAGGTACGCGGCCGCTTGGTGAAGAGCAAATATCCGGTTGTAAATAATATGAACGCATAAACGGCTAAAACAACGACATCCATCCACAGCACTGTTATCCCCGTACCCTTGAGAAAGCTGCCTAAAACAATATTTGTATAGTACATGGCCGGCATCAGGTGGGCCTCGATCTGGGCGCCCTTGCTAAGAGAGGATATGGGAATCAAGACCCCTGAATAAAGTGCTGCCGGTACGATCGTTAATATGGAAGTCACGATTATGGCGGCTATCTGCGTCCTGGCAAATGTGGAAACCACCAATCCGATGCCGGTGGTACAAATGACATACAACACGGTTACCATGGCAAAGAAAAGCAGATCGCCTTTAAAAGGCGCCCCATATAAAAACCGTGCCATCAGAAAAAGCACGAAACCGTTAAAAACAGATATGGCCACATAAGGCATAAGCTTGCCGATCAAAAATTCCGAACGGCTCAAAGTGGAGGCATATATATTCAATATTGACCCGCTTTCCTTTTCGCGCACTACACCCAGAGCCGTAAGAAACGGAGGTGTCATCAAAAGTATGGCCATCAGCAGTTTCGGCGCCACAGACCAGATGCTCTTCACACTTTGATTGTAAAGGAAGCGCACTTCCAATCTGACCGGTTGTAATATTGCCCTGGCCTGCTCAACAGGAATTCCTTTTAGACGGGACAGATAGCCGCAGAGCAATTCCATGCTGAAAGCGTTATTAATAGCACTCACATAACCTCTGGTGATATCGGCACGCGACGGATAGGTACCGTCAATGATCGTTTGGATACTTGCCTGTCGGTTATGCATAATATCCTTTTGAAAATGCTCCGGTATGATGATAAAAGCACGCAGCCTATTTTCCGCAAGCAGAGGATCCAGTTCTCTTTCATCCGGGGAATAGCCCTTGAAATCAAAGTACCTGGATGAAATAAAGTGATAGGCATAATCCCGGCTCAAATTTGTATGGTCTCGGTCAATGATGGCAAAGGGAATATTTTCCACATCAAAGGATAGACCATATCCGAACAGGATCATCAGCATCACCGGCAAGATGAATGCCAGGGAGAAGAACAGTTTGTCCCGCACGATCTCTTTGCGTTCTTTGTTAACAACTGCGATGATTCGTTTAATATTCATTTTGACCGGTATCTAATTTTGAGTCCCTAATTTCAAATTTCTTTCCTGTTTTTCCAGCGCCGTTACACGGTTGACAAATACATCTTCCATGGTAAGCGGCTTTTCGCAAAGGGAAGTAAGTGTTATGCTGTTCTTTTTCAGCAGTGTGCGGATGGTGCTATCCGCCTGGCCGGGATCTTTGGCCATAAGGTGAATTTCATTGCCGAAGAGAGCAACACCGCCGAAACCCTGATTTTTAATAAGTTTGAATGCTATTAACGGCTTATTTGTAGACACCTCAATCATATGCCCGAATTCGGCTTGCAACTGCATTTTCATCTCTGCCGGCGAGGCGTCCGCCACGATGCGACCGGCATACATCAGGGATAGATGGTCGCAATGCTCGGATTCGCTCATATAATGGGTGGTGAGCATGATGGTAATTCCCTGTTCACGGGAAAGTTTAAATAATATGTCCCAGAAACGGCGTCTTCCCACCGGGTCAACCCCGGAGGTGGGTTCATCTAAAAAAACGACCCGGGGACCATGCACAAGTGCGCATCCCAAAGCCAGACGTTGAGTCAGCCCCATCGGTAGACTGCCGGCAAGCTTTGTTTCATAACCTGCCAGCCCGGCCATACCGATAACCCACTGCGTTTGCTCACGGGTCTCGCGTCTATTCAAGCCGTACACGCCGGCGTACAATCGAATATTTTCGACAACGGTCAGGTCGCTGTAAAGCGAAAACATTTGAGACATGTAACCAATACGTTTTTTAAGGTTTCGACCGGCGGTGCGCATATCCGCACCCGCCACCCGGCCGGAGCCTGCCGTAGGCAGCATAATGCCGGTCAGCATTTTCATCACTGTTGTTTTGCCGGCACCGTTGGCACCCAACAAACCAAAAATTTCTCCCTGCCGTACCTGAAAGCTGAAATTTTCGACCGCGCAAAATTCGCCAAATTTTTTAGTCAGCCCCTCGGCTTCGATGTCGATATCACTTTTAGCCGGGTGGTTGCCTTCAGACTTATCAGGTATTGAAAATGCAGCACTGCCGGAATCGTCTGCCTTTATCAGTTTTTTCTTGCGCAAAAGCGCAACAAATGCGTCTTCGAGCTCAGGCCTTGCAGACTTCATATTGCGTACCGCAAGGCCGCTAAGAACGTTTTCCACTTTTTTAATGGCTGCCGCGGAGTCGTTTTCTTCCACCAATACACGCAGCCTTGGTCCCAGGACTTCCACCTGGGGGAAATGCGCTTTAAGGTGCTCCCGGGCTTGCGCTTGAGGCTCAACCTGAAGTTCAATCGTACTTCCGGGTACCAATGCCAAAATTTCGTCCGGCTTGCCATGGGCCACCACCCGGCCTTCAAACATAAATGACATTCGATGAAAACGGGTGGCCTCGTCCATATAAGCGGTGGAAACCAGTGCGGTCATCGCCTGCGCCTGGAGAAGGTCAGTTAGAATCGACCAAAAGTCGCGCCGGGAAACCGGGTCCACACCGGTGGTCGGTTCATCCAGGATAATAAGGTCCGGTGCATGAATCAGCGTGCAAACCAGCCCCAATTTCTGTTTCATCCCGCCGGAAAGCTTTTTCATAGGCCTTTTTATATGCGATTCCAGACGGGTCATGGCCAACAGCAGTTGTTTGCGTTTTTTGAGTATGTCTTCTGGCACCAGACGCAAACGGGCAAAAAAATCTATATTTTCCTCTATTGACAGCTCGGGGTAAAGGTTCAGGCCAAGCCCTTGGGGCATGAAACCTATACGGTGTTTGACTTTTTCAGCCGATCGTTCGGAATCAACCCGGCTGCCGAATACGGTAATTCGGCCGCCATTATAGGAGAGCACCCCGGCAATGGCCTTCATCAGACTGCTTTTGCCTGCGCCGTCAGGACCAATCAGTCCATATATTTCACCGGGCCGCACTTCAAGATCGACCCCGCTCACCGCTGTATTTTTCCGGTATTTTTTGACAAATTCGGATACCCCCACAATGGGAGCTGTATCCTCTATGCCGGAATAAGACTTTTTTACCACCGCGGCTGGGCCCATGGTGTCTCTTCTTTCCAGCGAATAACAGTATCTGCCGGCATTCCGGGGCTTAGGCAGTGATTCGGATTGGCTGCCAGATATAGCTTTACCGCGTACACGAGTTTTACGCGTTCATCTGGCGTTTGAACTTCTTTGGGTGTAAACTCCGCACGTGAGGCGATATATCTTACCACCGCTTCAAAGGGTCGATCCGGAAAGGCATCGGTATGGATTCGGGCCTGCAGGCCAAGCCGGAGCTTGCCGATTTCATATTCGGCTACATAGACCTTCAGGTATAAGCGATCCAGATCCACCAGATCCAGCAGCGGCGCTCCCGCATTTACCACCTCGCCCTGATCGACCACCCGGGTGGTGATCATGCCTTGGGAAGGTGCCCCGATAGTTAGATCATCAAGCACGCTTTCAGCTTCCTCCAGCACCGCCCAGGCCCTTTCCTGCTCAGCCTTTAAGGCGTTCAACTCATCTTCTTTGGCCGTGATTCTGATCCATCCCAGTTCAGCATTGGCAAGATTTTCCTTGGCTTTTTTAAGTGCGATATGAGCGGTGTCACGTTCTTTTACGGCTACCGCAAAGGCCAGATCAGTTCTTTCTTTGGCCTGCTCCGACGCCGCGTTATAGGCAAACAGCTCACGGTAGCGGGTCGCCTCGCGTTTGGCCTGTTGCTCTGAAGCTTCAGCTTCCGCGATCATTGCCCGGGCATGGGCCACACCATCTTCGGCAATCTTGATGAAAAGCGGCACCTCCTTTTTCAATAAAGCCATAGATGTTTGCGCGGCCTTGACTTGGGCGGCAAGGACGGCCAGGGCCTTCCTGGCCTGTTTCACCCTGGCCTGAACTTGGGCGTCGTCCAGAACAACCACTACCTGTCCTTTTTTTACTGCATCGCCTTCTCTCACCAACAACTTATTTATTCGTCCTTGAAACTTGCTGGCAATTGTCACATGGTCACCTTCAATGCGACCGTTGGCCTGGATCAAGCCCTGGGGAAGCGGTTCGACCTTAATCCAGCGGACGTATGCCGTGTAGGCGGCAACAACGATGACTACCGTTAAACCTGACCAGATTATTGGCTTAATAAATGATTTCATATAATTTCCTTGCTGAATCTTAAGCTAATCTCTACAAATTGAATTTTCATATTTGTTCAACTGACATCTGTGCTTCAGCATAATGCATGCCATTATCTAACATTTATATTTTTATATAAATTCAATTAGTTAACAACTTTACGAGATCGAATTGATTTTAGCGGCAGGTAAATGTAGAAAAATTTCGAAATTGATTTCTTAAGATTTCGAAATTAGAATGACTTAAATTAAGATTCGAAAAACAAGTGGGCTTCATACGGAGAGTACAAATTAGCAAGATATTTTATCGGAATCGAAAGAAGGGCTATAGGAACAGGATGGGTTTTCCTAAGCCTTACGCCTAATCATTTTTCTCTTTGCTTTTGGATGAATAACCGTCCGCGTACCACCCACCGCCTTTAAGTTTAAAGGTGCAGAGCGACATGATCTTTTCTGCCTTCCGGCGGCACTTGGGGCATTTTATTTCCCTCGTCCCCAGTTTAACGAACTTTTCCGATATTTTTCCGTTTGGGCACTTAAATTCATATATCGGCATAGCTAAAATCCTTTATTACTTCCGATTTCAGAACCATATAGGGGGACAACAATTTTTTTGTTGAATTTTTCATGTTGCGCCATTCTTTCGATTTATGAAGAGAGACCACTTAATTTCCCTACTTTGCACTTATAACCATGACGCCCCTGTTTTTCGTATAAAACAGGTTCGCCAAGATCTATGATTGAAAAGTTGTTGAAAATCTGCCGCTGATTGCTATCGATAATTCGCAACTCACGGTTCCCGTTTGAATCCTGCTCCAGGCAAAGCTTCTTTCCATATTTTTCTTTTACCTTTTCAATGGGAACTTCATAAGCGATGAATTTGGCTATCCCTTTTTCATCGAACTTTTCCACCAGTTTGGGATAAGCTAAAAAATGATATGTGGTCAGTACCAAAATCGTGCCTGTTTCTGTGAAAAAAATGCCGGCGTTTATGACTGGCCCTCTCCGCTGAATTTTACCGCTTTTCCAAAATAAATTCCAAAGTACGTAAGACTGGTATACGTGGTTGTAGAAAAAAACATTCGAATAACGGAACGTTTTTTTGACAACCGCTATATCAGTGGTATGCATTTTCAAACTTGGCATGGCCGGCGTTCAGCATGTCCATTATAATCTCAATTGCAAACAGATCGTCATCCGGTTTTACAGTTTCATTAACCGCCTCAATCAGATCATACAAAGTGGTCTGAATGATGGTATGGTCTTCGGATATTGATAATCCTTTGGCAAAACTTTGAGTTTCCTGTAACATTTCCCTGCCTCCTTTTATGTATCCCCATTGGGTTTTTTTATTATAAAAATTCAACTAATTTTAGCTTTTGGTTTTTCCATCACTATTCAGCACAAAGCATGCCAATCTTTGGCAGATCTATTTTTAATTATAATAACAGATGGTTATATTTTATTTTGAAAAATCACACCTTGAATTCATAGCTAAAAATAGAAAAATTGCGAAAATACTTTTTAGTGATTTTGCGAACCAGAAAAGGCCGGGTATACAATACAGAGGAGTAGACAGTAGGATGCAGGATGGTTAAATCGCAATGAATCTTTAGCAACAATTCATTTTTTGTAATCGATGGGTTAGCAGATAAATGGGTAAGATAATGCCTAACTCTCATTTAGGGGCTAAGATATTTTCCCTTATAGCGCTAACTTTAACCCAGGTTATCAATATTCCTTTTTAGGCAATTTCTACAAATGTTTGGCGCTTTATCTTTCTGGAAGTTGCGTACAAATTGCCGATATTCCTTGCAATGCCAGATTGTGTTTAGAGAATCAGTATGGATATTGCCAAAAGACAAGTTCTGCTGTAGATGTTTTTGTCCTTTGGAATAATAAAAATTCTCACCTTTCACCGGGACCTGTTTCATAACACATGGGGATATACTTCCATCCGAGCCTAGAACAACCGCACGAGGTATATTCTCGCTGCAGGAAAACCGCTTTTGAACCGGAGAAACAATATGGAAATGGACCTCGGCATCGTTTTTTGCGGATTCTTCTCTGGTTTGAATTAGTCGTTGCTTTAAATCTGAATACTCTTTTTCTCCGGTGGACAGAATTGATTCAGTTTCCATTGCCGGATTGACCACAAAAGACAGGGAGCTGACCACCGTTTGATCGGCACCTGTCCGGCTCAAGAATTCCGGGAGCTTTTCTAAATCATCAAGTCCGGATTGCAACAACATATAGGCAATATGAATGGCTGGTGTGGCAGATATATATTTTTGTTTTGCTCGGTGGATTTCTTCCATGCACTCGAGAACCTGTTTAAGCCGGGTGCCTTTGCGGATGCGGTCGTTTTTCTCATCCACCCCCGCCAGCGAAAACCCGATTATGTCCAGACCTTCATTTATGAGTCTGGCGATAATATCACGGTTTAATAGCGTGCCGTTGGAGGTGGTTCCCACCCTGCAGCCGGCTTGCTTGGCAAGACGCACCATTTCAAAAAACTGCGGATGCGTAAACGGCTCTCCCCAACCCTGTAAATAGACTAGTTTGGTTGTGCTAAAGGCCGGGACCAAATTGGTGAAGGCTTCCATCGGAAGGTATCTGTTCCGCCAGTTCTGTTTATAGGCGGTATGGGGACAATATATACAGTCGGCATTGCAATAAGAGCTGACTTCCACCTGGATCCAGTCAAGGTGGGGATATTTTTTCTGAAATAAATGATTTAGCATCATTTGTCCGTTCATATCTCCTGCTCATACCCGCTAAAAGGGACCCAGTAACTCTTTTCTGTATTAACAACCGTATTGTAAGAGTGCAGCATTCCATAATTTGCGCATCGGACCGCATACCACTCTATCGCAGGATGATGCCTCAAATCGTTTTTTATTTCATCGGTTAAGACCACGCTTGATTTCTTTTCCGAGTGAATTTGCTGGATAAGGCTGGCCTGGTCGTCTTCACTCAAGAAAGAATAAATGGGCGACAGGGCATGGTCATCCACGATTTCAACCAGGTCCTCAGCGAAAAAATCCTTTTTAGCTAGTATTTCAATGATCACGTTACTTAATTGGCCTAAGAGTCCGCCGGGCTTATCCGAAACCGAGCCGGGGTATGTCGTAATACACGGAATTTCTATTTTAAAAATAATTTTGGGGTCCTCTTTTATTGAAGCAACCTTTGCCGAATAAGTGCAAAAATAGCGAACTACACACTTCTGCCTCGATATGGGGGTCAACTTTTCGACAAAATAGGGATAATGGAAATCAACCCGCACGCTTGAGGCGCTTAATTCCTTCATATAATCGACAATATTGGTCCTGAGCGTGCCGGTCCCAATACTATCCCTGCGCTGATGGAGGATCCGAATAAATCTATCAATCCATCGGGCTTCAAACTCCTGCATGATCCGCGCAGAAATAGAAATATTTGCCACCGTCGGCTGGCCCTCCGAATCTTTTTTGGAGATGACCCGCATCGGAAAGGGTAGATCTTTCATCTCCACATCAACGAGAAATCTCTTGGTATCAACCATTTTGGTTTCTCCTTAGGTGAGTGGTATCATTATTTTTTTGAATTATTTAAA
>Ga0265303_10002949_pt1 | contig 10630 bp, 12 predicted proteins | sample Helome_2_FD_192494 | JGI IMG/M metagenome (GOLD analysis project Ga0265303, IMG submission 192494) | Marine sediment microbial communities from subtidal zone of North Sea - Hel_20160317 (Illumina Assembly) | ecosystem: Environmental > Aquatic > Marine > Subtidal zone > Sediment ... | reverse complement strand
GACGTCAACGAAGGGGGAAGTCCCCGACTGTGCGGGTAAGTCCCAACTTATTTAGCTGGCGGATTTCCAACCTCGTTGTCCGCAAACTGCTTGTGGCTGCCATCGCAATAGGGTTTGTTGCCGCTATGCTTGCACCGGCACAGGTAATAGTCCTTGCTGGTGTCGCATTCGAAGGCCATCGGTGAAAATTCACTGCCCTTGTGTGAGCCATCACAAAAAGGCTGGTTGCTGCTTCGTCCGCACATGCAGAAATAGTATTTCTTACCTGTTTCGAGTGCTACCTTGACGGGCTTGTTGTCTGCGATAGTTGGAGCGGTCATAAATTAACTCTTTGGCGAGTATCAAACACCTTAAAAATAGCATGATAAGCTGTTGCGCACGAATAATGACACCGCCTTTTGATGTCCGCTACCCTGGTAATCCAGTCGCATCGTGATCCACTACCATATGAATGGTTGCGCCTATGCCTGGATTCAGTCGCAAGTTGGGCGCTGGATAACCAGTTTGAGATTCGTTTTTTAGGGGATGAAGTCTTCAACCTGATCGCGCCGAGTCTGCTTGAAAAAATTGGGGCTCAAACCGTGATCGCGAGTGATCTCGCGCGACTCAAAATTCTGCAACAGGGATTGGTCGAGGGATACGACCGCGTAATCTGGTGCGATGCCGATTTTCTGATCTTCGATCCAGCCGAATTTTCACTGCCTGAATCCGATTTCGCGGTCGGCAGAGAAATATGGGTGCAACGGGATAATGCCGCGAAGCTGAGGACCTATAACAAGGTGCACAATGCTTTTTTAATGTTCCGTCGCGGCAATCACTTTCTCGACTTTTACTGCGATGCTGCGGAACGCCTGTTACGGCTGAACCGGGGCAGAATGGCGCCGCAGTTTATCGGCCCCAAGTTATTGACGGCCCTGCACAATATCATCCAGTGCCCGGTGATGGAGGCCGCCGGCATGTTGAGCCCCCTGGTGATGCGTGACCTGATCGAGGGGCAGGGTGCGGCCTTGAGTTTATTCCGCAAACAATCCCTGTCCGTACTCGCCGGCGCCAATCTGAGCAGTTCGCTAACTGCCCGCGAAGAGTTTTCCGAGGCCGAGATGGAGGTCTTGATTCACCAGCTTATCAATCAGGGTATTTAACCCAGGTCTGGCAGGGGAAGTTCGAAGTCGTAGCCTGATTCGACCTGTTGTGCAATATCGATTAATTGCTCGTCGCCAAAGTGCTTGCCGACTAGCTGCGCTCCGATCGGCAGGCCTTTGCTGTGCATGCCGCAGGGCAGTGTTATTGCCGGATGCCCGGTCATGTTGAAAAATGAGGTGTACCGGGTTATTGCGTTTCCGGCGGGCTCGGCATATCCATCTACGGTCACTTCGATCACGCCGATTTTCGGCGCGATCACCGGTGTTGCCGGCGTCAGTATTACATCGACCTCTGCAAATACCCTGTCCATGTCGTTGCGGTAGGTTTCGATAAAGCGTTTACCGCGGATATATTGCTCGGCAAGCAGGCATTGGCCCAGCGCCAGCCCTGCGCGGAAGTCCTGGCTGTAGAGATGACCCCGCTGTTCGAGGTATCGATTGTGGTAAGACAGTGCCTCCGGCATTTGTACCGCCAGTGATACCGTGCGGGTAAATTCCATTGATGGCATGGGTACCGGTTTGAGAATTGCACCTTCCCGGCGTAGAAAATTCATTAGCGCATCGATGCTGTCGAGAATTTCGCTGTCGCAGCGTTCAAAAAAGAAAGACTGCGGGATTCCAATGGTCAGATTATGCAGACTTGTCTGCACTGGGGTATTGGGCTCGGACGCCAGCGAACCAAATAAAAGCCCGGCATCTGCCGCCTTGCGGGTGAGCGTGCCGACATGGTCAAGAGTCCACGAATAGGGTATGGCGCCCTCGGTGCTGATGCGACCATGGGTCGGTTTGAAACCCACCAGGCCGCAGAGTGATGCGGGCGCGCGCACCGATCCGCCGGTATCGGTACCAAGCGCCGCGGCGCAAAGACCGAAGCCGACCGCCGCCGCCGAGCCGCTGCTGGAACCGCCCGCGAGGCGTGATGGGTCATACGGATTAGGAGGGGTACCGTAGAGCGTATTTTCGCCGGTTGCGCCGTAGGCAAATTCATGCAGGTTGTTTTTGCCGATGAAATTAGCGCCGGCCTGGTTCATACGCTTGACAACTTCCGCGTCCTCATGCACCAGGTTATCCTGCAACACCTGGGAACCACCCGTGGTTGGCAGGCCCTTCACATCAAATAAATCCTTGCAGGTATAGGGAATGCCGTTGAGTGGCAGTTCATCATCGAAATTTTTATCGATGCTAGCGGCCCTGCCACGTGCAGCTTCAATATCGACGCAGATAAAGGCTTTGCTCTCCTCCGCGAGGCGTTCGATGCGATCTGCATAGAGATCGATTAGCTCGGTAGCACTGACCTCGCGGTTACGCAGGCGGGTGGAAATTTCGTTGAGCGACGCGAAAGCCAGTGTTGCGGTCATTTCGGGGATATGTCGCCGGCCGGAGGTGTTGCTTCCAGGTCGATTTTACGCAGTACCTCGAGCTGGTCGAGGAGTTCCTGGAAGCCGGTGATGATACCCAGCTTCGGCTCTACCAGTTCTGAAATTTCCGCGTCGTCCCAGGCGTAGCTGCCGAACTGGTCGCGAATGCCGATTAGCGTTTGTTTGTCGAGTTTTTTCATGGCCGAAAAGATTGCAACTTTCTGCTATTGGTTCGGCGCGAGTTTACGCTACTATCGCGGGATTCCCAATTCACGAGTTAATAACACCGTGAGTAAAGTACTTTCGCAGCAACAGGTAGAGCAGTATCGCGAGCAGGGATTCATCTCGCCCATCGATGTGATTTCCGAGGACGAGGCTGCCGAATACGAACAGCGCCTGAGGTCGGCGGAAGTGAAGTACTCCGACCAGCTCAATGCCGAGAATCGCAACAATCCGCACCTGGCCTTTAAATTTCTCGATGAATTGGTGCATCACCCGATAATCCTGGATGCGGTCGAGGACTTGATTGGATCCGACTTCGCGCTTTGGGGTAGCGTGCTATTTATCAAGGAGCCGCGAACCGGTCATTTCGTAAGCTGGCACCAGGATGCAACTTACATGGGGATTACGCCGCACAACTACGTGACCGTGTGGATCGCTTTAACGACGAGCAACCGTGAAACCGGCTGCATGAGTATGATTCCGGGTAGCCATCAGAATTCGATACATCCGCACCAGGAAACCTTTCACCAGGACAATATTCTGACCCGAGGCCAGGAAATTCCGGATATCGATGCATCTACCGCTGTCGATTTGGTTCTGAAACCCGGGCAGATGTCGTTGCACCACGCAAAAGTAATCCATGGGTCGCAGCCAAACCGGAGTAAGCAGCGACGGGTCGGGTTCGCAATGCAGGCTTATATGCCAGCCGGCGCCCGCCAGACCCTGGGTGAAAACTACTGGCTGCCGATGCGTGGTGATTGTGCTCAGCCGGATTTTATTTATCTCAAACGGCCCCGCCAGGATATGGATTCCGAAGGAGTAAGCGAACGTGAAAAGGCAAACCGGAACTGGGCAGATATTTTATACCAGGGTGCATCTCAAAAGCGGGCCTATTAATACATCGAGGAAAATAAAATGAGTGACAACTTGTCTGACGATGACAGGATGATGCTGGAAGGCCTTTACTGGTGGGATATTCCGACCCTGTTCAGGTGCCCGATTGAGCGTGATCCGGCAAAGCTTGATATTGCCCTGGTCGGTGTTCCGCATTCTACCGGCAACGGCACCACCGAGCGTGACCAGCACCTCGGACCGCGTGCAGTGCGCGATGTCTCCGCGATGTCGCGCCGGGTGCACTCCGAGTTCCAGGTCGATCCCTGGCAGAGTTGCCGCATTGGCGACATGGGTGACGTACCCCTGCCGGAAGCGAATGACAATGAGCGCTGTATCGAGCGTATTACCGACTTTTACCGCGCACTCGATGCCACCGGCACCCGTCCGGTTTCGATCGGCGGTGATCATGCCGTTACCGGCGGTATCATGCAGGCCATTTCCGGAGACAAGGCCCGGCTGACGGAAGGGCGCAAGGCTGCATTTCTGCATTTCGATGCGCATACCGATGCTTACGAGCAGGTGCCGCATTTTCTCGGTGCGGTAAAATCCGCGGCGCACTGGGCGGCTTACCTGGTGCGTGACGGTTACATCGATACCGCGCATAGCGTGCAGATCGGCATGCGCGGCAATCCGCGTACGCTCGACTGGTGGAAAACCAGTTCCGATCTCGGTTATGAAGTGGTGCCGATCAAACGTTATCGTGAGTTGGGGCCGCGGAAAACGATGGAGTTGATTAACGATCGCATTGGCGATGCGCCGCTCTATATCACCTTTGACCTGGATTGTATGGATACGACCATATGTCCCGGCGTGGCTAACCTCGAATGTGGTATCCAGGGCTTCCAGGTCGATGAAGTGATGGAGCTATTGCGTTGCGTGCGTGGTAAAAACATCATCGGTGGTGACGTTGTCTGCCTGATGCCGACCAAGGATCATCCCAATCGGCAAACCTCGCATTTTGCCACCGCCGTAATGTTCGAAATCCTGAGCCTGATCGCCGACACAAACCAATCGGTATAGGAGGTAAAATGGTGGGATTATGTTGAGTGAAACGCAGATAGCGGAATTTTGGGAAAGCGGGGTGGTCGTGGTGGAGTCGGTTTACCCGGCTGCGGAGCTGGAGCCGGCCCGCCAGCAACACGAGCACTGGATCGAGGAATCGCGACAGCATGACGGACCCTTCGGTGAAATGCTGGATGGTCGGCCACGTTTCGATGTGGAGCCGGGTCATTGTGCGGATGCACCCGCCCTGCGTCGCGTTGCGTCTCCCGAGGAAATTTCTGAAGCATTTTTAAAGCTGATCGAGAAGGGGCCCATGCTCGACGCGGTGGCCGATCTGCTGGGTGAAAACTTGCGATTTCATCATGCCAAGCTCAATAGCAAGTTGCCAGGCAGCGGTACCACGGTGAAATGGCACCAGGATTTCACCTTTGACCCGCACAGCAACGATGACTGCATCACTGCCATGCTTTTTTTCGATGATATCGATAGCGATATTGGTCCGGCGCGGGTTGTTCAGGGTTCGCATCGTGGGCCGCTGCACTCGCTGTGGCAGCAGGGAAAATTTACCGGGGCAGTCGATGGTGAGATAGCCTCGGAGTGTGAATCTAAAGCGATCGAGTGCCTGGGCCCTGCCGGCAGTTTATGCCTGATGCACACGCGCGCATTACATGCTTCATCGGAGAACCTAACACAGAGACCGCGCACGCTATATATCGCGACCCTGACCGCGGCGGATGCAATACCTTTGGTACCCTGTGCGTTACCGAGCGTTTACTCAGGCAAAGTGGTGCATGGCGTGGATCCCGGTCGCATACGTTCCGTGGCTTTTGAGATGGAGAATCCGGAGATTCCTGCCGGGGCTTCTTTTTTTAATCAGCAGGCCGGCAGCTAGTGCGCTAGAAACAGGGGCACCGGCGACTGCTTGAGTAAATCACGGGTTACCCCACCCAGGATAATTTCGCGCAGACGTGCGTGACCATAAGCACCCATGATAATCATATCGGCATTCATATCGGCGGCCTGTCCGATGATCGCGTCGGTGGTACTGATATCCGGATCACTGATGCCGCTGGAAACTGACTCGATCCCATGCGACTTTAGCAACCTGTCGAGTTCCTGTGCGTGGGGATGACCACGCGCCGTTTGGCTGTCGCCATCGTCCGGTTCAGACGACAGCACCACGACCGTCTCAGCACGGGTTAGAAAGGGCATGGCCTCGCGCAGCGCGCGTGCCGATTCTCTGCTGGCATTCCAGGTGAGCAACACCCGCTTCCCTGGGGCCTCGAGTTTTCCACTGTGTGGTACTACCACGCAGGCACAGGCGCCTTCAAACAGTAGCGCATCGGCGAGCCCGTAGCTTGAATTGTCGGGATCGTCAGGCTGATCCTGTCCCAGCAGCAACAGGTCTGAATACTTGGTATGTTCGCGCAGGATCGGAATAACCTGACCTTCCACGACATGAGCTTCCATCGTAACCCCAGCATCATCAGCGAGTTTTTGATAGCCGGCAAGCTTGTCCCTGGCCTTTGCAACTGCCTTTTCGGTCACATCGGTAATCAAATCGACACTGATCTGGGCTTCGACATAGGATGGAACAACGTAATCGGGGACGATAAATAACCCGGTTAGTTGCGCACCGAATTTTCGTGCCAGCTCAAAAGCGATGTCCAACCGGTTACTGCAGCCGCTGCTGTGATCCAGGTGGATGAGTATATTCTTGAATTCCATGGTGTTTACTCCGATGGGAAGATAAGACGATAATGGGATACAAAGCATACCGCGGTATTGATTTGAATCAATGCATGTTCGGGTTTATTGCCTGCCTGGTAGGGTTGGCTTAACCAGGTTGGGCCTGCGTGAAAGGACAAAAAAAAGCGGCATACAGTGTATGCCGCCAGCTGAAGCCAGGTAATTAACTGACCTTGATATCGATCGATTTCGGCTTGGCCTCTTCCGCCTTGGGGATCACCAGCGATAACACACCATCCTTGTAATTCGCTTCTACCCTTTCATCTTTAACCGCGTCCGGAAGGGTAAAACTGCGCGCGAAAGAGCCGTGAAAGCGCTCGGTACGATGGCGCTTGGTGCCTTTGCCTGTTTCTGTCTCGGTCTGCTTTTCTCCGCGGATGCTGATTACTCCGTTTTCCAGTTTGACGTCGATGTCCTTCTTGTCTACCCCGGGCAGATCCGCCTTGATGACATACCTATCTTCCTTTTCTTCGATGTCACAGGATGGCGCCCAATCGGCAAAACTCAAGTCGTTACTCAATTGAGAACCGGAACCACTCGCACCCTTGTTGTAACGTGACAGCAGATTTTCGAATTCCTGAAAAGGATTCCAAACTTGCATATTCATGATTCGCTCCTTAATTAAATGGATAACAAAAATAGTATATGGATTCCCGCAACAGGCGTATTGATGCGGATCAACTGCCTTGTGAATTGCAGGGTTATTTAGCCCTGTTGATCCATGACCCAGCGAATTGCGCGCTGGTTTAGTTCGTGCGCTGAGCCAAGGCCCAGTTTTTTCTTGATGTGCGCCTGGTGGGTTTCGATGGTCTTGATACTGAGGTTAAGCTGTTCAGCGATCTGGCTGCTGGAAACGCCTTCACCGATTAGCTCGAACACCTGAAGTTCACGATTGGAGAGACTGTCGATGTCGCGTTTTTCACCATTGGAATCTACCATGCCGCTGAGCAGGCGGTCCGTCATCTGCTGGCTGAGGTAAACCTTCCCACTCAGCACTTGCCGAATCGCGCGAATGATACTGTCCTGTGCTTCCTGCTTGTTGATGTATCCGCGTGCACCCGCTGCCAGCACACGTTCCGCGTAAAGCATCTCATCGTGCATCGAGGCCACCAGCATCAGCAGATCCTTGTTACGGGACCTGATGCGTTCGATCAGGTCCAGGCCGCTGCCGCCAGCCAGCGATAAATCGATAATTGCCAGGTCCGGGCTAGTTGCGTCGATCTGTCCGAGGGCTTCCGCCATATCGCCGGCTTCCCCGCAGACTTCGAGGTCGGGGCAATCACCGATCAATTGTGCAAACCCGGTGCGCACCAGCGGGTGATCATCAACTATGAGGATTCTGGTCATTGATCCAAATTATCATTGTTCTCGATAGGAAAGTAACATTTTATGCGGGTGCCGTCGTCAGGCGTGGATTCGATCTCCAGTTCAGCGTCGATCAGGCCACAGCGATGCCTCATGATGCGTAAACCAAGCCCGGTAGATTCCCGTGGCGGGGTTTGCAATCCTTTGCCATCGTCGCTGATCAGAAAGCATCCGCGTGTGCCTTCGACACCCACCCCGACGCTTATCTGGCTGGCTTCAGCATGTTTTATCGCATTGTTCAGGGCTTCCTGGACAATGCGATAAAGATGCATCGCGGTGGTGTTATCCGCGATATGAACCCGGTCTAATATAGTCAATTGAATATCGAGATTGGATTGCAGGCGAATTTCCTCGATCAGTGTTTCTAGCGAATTCATGAAACCGGCGGTATCGATGTCAACCGGCATCAAACCGCGCGACAACGCACGCACCTGTGATATTGAATCCTGCAATCCGCTAGCCAGTTTCGACGCCAGCTCATGCTCGGGTTTGCTCGCCTTGTTTAACAGGCTGGTCGCGAGTAAGCCGAGACCGGTCAACTGCTGTCCAAGGCCATCATGCAGTTCCTGTCCGATGCGGCGTTGTTCCTGCACCGGAATTTCCAGAATTTCTTTTTGTAACTGTTGCTGCTCGCTGATGTCCATGATCACCCCCGCAAACAGGCGCGTGTGGCTGGTCTTTATGTCACCGATCGACAGGTAAATCGGGAAACGCGAGCCGTCCTTGCGAATCGCGGTCAGCTGGCGCCCGATACCAATAATCTTCGGGATTCCGGTATTCAGATACTTCTGGATATAGCTATCATGCGTCACACTGTGTTCACGCGGCATTAGCAGGTTTAACTTTTCTCCGACCAGCTCTTTTTTGCGATAACCAAACAAACGCTCGGTGGCCGGATTGACGAACTGAATCACGCCGTCCGTACCAGCCAGGATGATAGCTTCCGGCGATGTCTGGGCAAGAATTTGAAACGTCTCTGCCTGCTGATCAATAGTCTCTTCGAGCGGTCTCGATATGCGCAGGAAAAAACGGCTTGCGACAAATATAATGAATACTGCAATTGCCGCCGCGAGAACCCCGGCACGCACGAAAGGAGCGCGAATTTCAGCGGTGTCGATCTTTGCGACCAGGCCGAGACCCAGTGTGGGCAGGGGTTCAAATGCCGCCAGGACTTTTTCGTCCCGATAATCAAACGCGGTCTGAACACCCGATTCGCCCGCCAGCGCGCGTCGCATGGGTTCGCCCAGGTTTCCGTGTAGTGGGATGGATTCCAGAGTTTCAGGTTGCGCATGTCTTAATTTCTGCAGGAATATTACCCGATCGCCGTCGCGCCGGGCCAATACGAATTCGCCGGTTTCTCCAAAGTGTGCGTGCTCACGTTGTGTCGCACTGATTTCCTCCAACAGAGCGAGTCGGTGATCTGCCGAAATATTCTGGTCGAGTTGACGCAAATTGAACTCTGCGCTTGATTCAATCAGGAGAGCACGGCTTTGCACGGTTTCAATCAGGCTAATTCGATGCTGTCGAATAGCCGTATTGTAGAGGCTGATGATCGAAACCGCGCTGACCAGCAGGGTCGCAGTGACCATGATCAGGAACAACTGATTAAATGGTTGATGCTGAATCACTCGAAAAGTGCTTATCTGGTTAACAATTCAGGCTTATGGTATCTGGAACGCCCCGATATGCCCATCAGGAAAACCCCGATGGTGGAAAATAATGGTTTAACGCAAACTGAATCCTCAGGAGTTCAATATAATTATGGGGGTCATCATGTTAACGCAGGCACAAAATAATCACATGGTACAGGAGTGTAATATCTGTGAACCACGCGGCGGTTGCCTGGGTTTACAGTTACTCGATAGCGAGGAAATCCGCCAGCAGCTTTGCAATACCAAACGTATCAGTCGCAAGGGAGAGCATGTGTTCCGCGAGGGTGAAGAAGCAGACGCTTTTTACGTGGTGCGTAGTGGTTCAATCAAAAGCTACCTGGTGACCGAGGATGGTGAAGAACAGGTGCTCGGGTTTTACCTGCCGGGGGATGTTTTTGGCCTCGATACTTCGGAAAACCAGTTTCGGATGTCTTCCGCGATTACGCTTGAAACAACTTCCCTGTGCCGTTTCCCGCATGCCTATTTGGGCGATAAGGCGCAGGGCTCAAACCTGTTGAAGATCACTGCTGAACAAATGCAGCGTGACCATAACCTGGTATTAATGCTGGCACGCAAGGATGCCGATGGCCGTATTGCCAGTTTCCTGGATGACCTGGCTTGCCGCTACCAGTCCCGCGGTTACTCTGCATCGGCGTTCCTGTTAACCATGTCTCGCCAGGATATCGGTTGTTACCTCGGACTTGCGGTGGAAACCGTGAGCCGGACCCTGACCCGTTTCCAGGACTCAGGCATCCTGCAGGTGAATCGGCGCGAGGTCGAAATACTGGATCAAGACAAGTTGCGTAAAATAGCCGGTACCCGTGCCAGTGGGTCACAGTCACATACCAGGACGGCCGAGCTCAGACCCGTATGATGATGGTGGCCTTGCTTTGTTAACACGGCCAACCCGCTGTAAAGTCCGAATGCAATAATCATTAACCCCGCCGAGGTCCTGATCCACGGGGATTTTGCCCAGCCCTTGAAGTAATTCAATGCGTTACCCGCGATCAGCATTGCGGGCAGTGTGCCAAGCCCGAAACCCAGCATCAGCATTGCGCCCTGGTAGGCGTCGCCGGTTGTCAGTGACCATGCGACGACCGCGTATACGAGCCCACAGGGCAACCATCCCCAGAGCATTCCGAGCAGGTAAGCCTGTAGCGGATTCTGAATCGGAAACAGGCGTTTACCGAGTGGCTGGATATGCCGCCATAGCTTCATACCCAGCTTTTCCAGTATTGCCAGTCCG
>Ga0265303_10002947_pt1 | contig 10635 bp, 8 predicted proteins | sample Helome_2_FD_192494 | JGI IMG/M metagenome (GOLD analysis project Ga0265303, IMG submission 192494) | Marine sediment microbial communities from subtidal zone of North Sea - Hel_20160317 (Illumina Assembly) | ecosystem: Environmental > Aquatic > Marine > Subtidal zone > Sediment ... | reverse complement strand
GGTCCGGTCATTTTTGTTGTCAGCATGCGCGCCACGACCCAGGCGCTGTCTTGGGTACGAATGTCGCCACTCATGACAGCCGCCATGGTTGTATCGGCGGATTGCTCGTTGTCGAACGACGAGGCGGCCTGCAGGTAGCGAAGCTGCTGGTGCGGCGTGGTGGCGTTGTTCGAGACTTCCATGATGCGCGTGTATTCGTCGTGGGTGCCATGAGATGCGACGATCATCAAAGCGGCGGTGGCGATATCAGGATCGACGCTGGTGGGGTCGGAGATCGCCGCCTTGAGTCTTTCTCGCGCAGTTTCGATTGTGGAAGGATCGTTGGCTGTTGAACCTAGAGCACGAATAATCTGGCCACGGTGAAGCCGAGTCACGTCCGAATCATCAGGCTGAGGATCCCATCCGAGGCGCTCAACCTCGCCGGAGATCAGATATTTGACCCAGCGTTCGAAGCCTGGCATGGCTTGGGCGGGAAGTATGTGGCCGATTCGATCAAGGTGGCCGATCATGAGCTGCCAGATGGTCTGCTCTGACTCATCTCGATAGCTGCCTGCCAGATCCAAGAACTCGGTCGTGTCGAGTTGTCCGGCTTTCGCGAACGAGAACGTATCTTCGAGAATGGTGAACCGTTCGAGGCTATCTAGTTGACCGATTGCACCGTGAAGGCGCTCAAGAAGATCATGGGAGTAGCGGACCCTGTAGTAGCCGTATCCCGTGGCGTTGGCCACGACCCAATCGATCGGGCCATCGACATTTAGCGTCATCTCGTAGTCTGTCATGAGAATTCGATGGGTTGTGATTGTCCCTTGGGTGCTGACCTTCACCATCATCGGGATTTGCCACAGTCGGGCATCTTCGTTGGCGTCGGGGAGCAGCGTGAACCTCGATTGCCGAAACGACAGACCATCGCTGGTCTCCTCCACGTCAACTCTTGGGTATCCGCCTTGAAGGATCCATGTGTCCATGATGGTTCCGACCGGTTGGCCGCTCGCAGAGTCAAGTCCTGCCCAGAGGTCACTTGTGACCGTGTTGGAGTATGAATGACGCTTCAGATACGTGCCGACACCGTCTCGGAACACTTCAATGCCGAGGTACATCTCCATCATGCGCAAAACGGCGGAACCTTTGCCGTAGGTCAGAGCATCGAACATCTCGTTGCATTCTTCGGGAGATTGCACTGGGAATTCGACGGGTCGCGTCGTACTGAGCGCATCAATTTGCATCGAGTCATAACGTTCGGCACCGGGGTCGACGGCAAAGGCCATCCACCTATTCCACTCAGGATGCATCGCTTCCGTTGTCTTCATTTCCATGAAGGATGCAAAAGCCTCATTGAGCCAGATACCTTCCCACCATCCCATGGTGACGAGGTCTCCGAACCACATGTGCGCAAGCTCATGGGCGATGACGTCGACGATACGCCTTTGTTCGCTGAGACCAGTAGTGGCCGGATCGACGAGGAGGGCAGTTTCCCGATACGTGATGGCCCCGAGGTTCTCCATTGCACCGAATGCGAAATCTGGAATGGCGATGAAATCGACTTTGTCGCCGGGATAAGGGATCCCGTAGTAGTCGGATAGATACCGCAGGCAGAATTCGCCGGCCTCGAGCGCGAAGGAAGTCAGATGGGACTTACCGATCGGAGCAATCACCCGGAGGGGCACACCGTCGACATCTACCGGGTCGGTCGCCTCGAATGGTCCGACTACGAATGCCACGATGTACGTCGACATGATCATGGTTTCAGCGAACGAGACCTTCACCAGGTCTTCATCGAATGGCTGGCGATGTGTTTCGCTTCCGTTTGATACAACGTATAAGTGGTCGGGAACGACCATGGTGATCCTGAACGTGGCTTTGAAATCGGGCTCGTCCCAGCATGGGAAAGCCCGGCGCGCGTCAGCAGCTTCGAATTGGGTTGTTGCGATCCGTTGTTCTTTCCCAGCCTCGTCCGTGAATCGACTCAGATAGAAGCCGCGAAGTTGGTCGTTGAGTACTCCCGTAAATGAAGTGTGCAACTGGTAGTTACCAACTGGAAGCTCTTTCTTGAAGGAGAAGGTGGCGCGCTCCATCTCCTCGTCATAGTCAATGGTGGCCGTGGCCCCCAACTGGCCGGTCACCCATGCCTCGGTGACGACCAACTCCGCTGCATTGAGGGTGATGTCGGTAGTGGCTTCGAGGATCTCGATGTCGATGATTTGAGAGCCGTAGAATGTAGCCGACCCCAGATCTGGAGTGAAGGTCAGATCGTAGCGACGGGGAATAACGTGGCGTTCGAGCCGGTAGGGGTTAGTCAATTCTCTCAATCCTCGCTAGTTATCTCCGTACAATAGCCAAACAGTCATATCCGGTGAAAATCGTTATCGCTAGGCGTCGTACGACCCTGCGGTGACGTCGCCACCCGTACCCGTCCAGTTCGTGTGGAAATGCTCGCCTCTTGGTCGATCAACCCGTTCGTACGTGTGAGCCCCGAAGTAATCTCGTTGGGCTTGGAGGAGGTTTGCCGGTAGCCGCTCCGTCCGGTAGGAGTCATAGAACGCCAAGGCCGATGAGTACGCGGGTGCAGGGATTCCCCACTCGATTGCCTGCATTACTACTCGACGCCACGCCCCTTGTGCTGAGGAGATAGCTTCTGTGAAAAAGGGAGCCTCAAGCAAGCTAGGCAGTTCGGGCTCACTGGCAAAGGCCTGCGTTATGTCGTCAAGAAACCTGGCTCGAATGATGCATCCTTCTCGCCATAGTCCTGCGATTCGTCCGTAGTCAAGATCCCAGCCGTATTCGTCCGCGGCGGCGCGCAGAAGGAGAAAGCCCTGCGCGTACGAAACGATCTTCGAGGCGTACACCGCGGCGCCTACGTCGGAGATGAAAGAGGAAACCGCTGGGGTTGGTGATCCAGGGCCCGGCAGAACCGCGCTGGCCCCGGTCCTTTGATCTTTGAACGCGGAAACGATCCGAGCAAACACTGCCTCTGCGACAAGTGTCATGGGCATACCAAGGTCAAGAGCAGAAATCGCCGTCCACTTGCCCGTTCCTTTTTGCCCGGCAGTATCGAGTATGAGTTCGAGTAGGGGAGTGCCGTCGTCATCTGCGGTGCGCATGATGTCAGCGGTAATCTCAACCAGAAACGAATCGAGTACTCCAGTGTTCCATTCCTCAAAGACGTCGCCGAGGGTCGAGTAGTCCAGGCCTATGCCGCGCCGCAGCAGGTCGTACGCCTCCGCAAGAACTTGCATGTCGCCATATTCGATTCCGTTGTGGACCATCTTTACATAGTGGCCAGCTCCATCGGCCCCTACCCAATCTGCCGTGGGTGTGCCGTCCTCGGTCTTGGCCGCAATCGACTGGAGCATATCCTTGAGCAGAGGCCATGCGTCGGCTGACCCGCCCGGCATCAGTGAAGGCCCGGTTCGAGCGCCCTCCTCGCCTCCCGACACACCCATGCCGACATAGAGAAGTCCGGCTGCCTCGACCTCGGCAGTCCTTCTGATGGTGTCAGCGAAGTTGGAGTTTCCGCCGTCAATGACGATGTCCCCAGGTTCAAGCAGCTCCAATAAGGTCTCGATGATTCCATCGACTGCGGTCCCGGCTTTCACCATGAGCAAGACTTTGCGGGGCCGCTCGAGCGAGGCGACTAAATCATTGAGAGAGTGGGTTCCGATGACAGTCGTTCCCTGAGCTGGTCCCGCCAAGAAATCGTCGACCTTGCTCGTCGTGCGGTTATACACCGATACCGTATACCCGTGATCGGCCAGGTTGAGAACGAGGTTCTGGCCCATCACGGCGAGGCCGACCAGTCCCATATGCGCGCTTTGGTGAGTCATAGTGCGGAAGATTAGTGGGCAAATTGAGGATTGACGTCTCTGGCGCTATCTCTGGCTCATGGTGTCCACTTCGCGGGCGCTAGAGTCGTGGTTTTCGGAGGCCACGTGAACGTATTGGGAATCGATATCGGCGGTTCGGGCGTCAAAGGTGCCCCTGTGGACGTTGCCTCGGGTGAAATGCTGACGGAGCGTTATCGCATCGAGACTCCCCAACCGGCGACGCCCGATGCGGTGGCCGAGGTCGTGCGCAAGATCGCGGAGAAACACAATTGGACCGGCCCGATTGGGTGCGCATATCCAGGGGTCGTTCAAGAAGGCATGATCCACAGCGCGGCCAACGTTGACGCGTCGTGGATCGGAACGGACGGTCAAGCCTTGTTTGAGGAGACGACCGGTTGTCCAGTGACGCTCATCAACGATGCAGACGCAGCCGGAATCGCGGAAATGGTCCATGGTGCGGGGGTCGGACGGACCGGCGTCGTGATGTTGCTGACGTTTGGCACCGGCATCGGGTCGGCGTTGTTTTCACAAGGGAGGCTGGTCCCCAACACAGAGCTCGGTCATCTTGAGTTTCGTGGAATGGAAGCCGAGGATTATGCAGCCGGGCGCGTTCACGAGGATCGTGGCCTCAGTTACGAAGAGTGGGGAGAGCGCGTAGGAGAACTGCTTCGTCATTTGCATGTGTTGTTCAGTCCAGAACTCTTCATCTTTGGGGGCGGCATCAGCAAGTACTTCGCAGATTATGGCCACGTTCTGGATGCGCCTTGTCAGGTAGTGCCCGCCAGGTTTCGCAATCAAGCCGGAATCATCGGGGCGGCGATGGCCGGGATGCCGACCGGCGCCGAAACCTAGTTGGCGATAAGGTCAGCGAAATCGTTGACGCGTGATGCATGGACGCGTGTAGTGATGGTTGTCCCGGTGTCGTTGTGCTGCGAGTGCGAAACGTCGCTATCGCGATGGACCTGTGCGAGTACCGAAGGCTGATCGTAGGGGACGAATAACTCGAGTTCCACGGTGGAACCTCGGAGGTGCTCGACAATTGTTTCGGCCACGGCCTGTGTGTTGCTTCCCGTCAGCGCTGAACAAGCCAGCGAGTCCGGGAATAGTGCTAATAGCCTTTTGACAGCTATCGGGTCGGCATCGTCAGTCTTGTTGAATATCAATAGCTCCGGGATCTTATGCGCGTCGATCTCTTCGAGCACCTCTCGTACTGCCGCGATTTGGTCTTCGGCATAAGGATCGGATGCATCGATCACGTGCACTGCCAGATCCGCGTCGAGAATTTCTTCGAGCGTTGATCGGAAAGCTTCAATGAGCTCGTGCGGAAGTCGCCGCACGAAACCGACGGTATCCGACATCAGCACAGGTTCGCCAGGCGTGAGTTCAGTACGTCTCACTGTCGAACCGAGGGTAGAAAACAGCCGATCCTCCGTTAGGACCTCGGAACTAGCTAGTCGGTTGAGCAACGTTGACTTTCCGGCGTTCGTGTATCCAACGAGCGCCACGAGGGGTAGGTCGGACTTGCGCCTCGACTTTCGCTGGGTGGAACGTGTTCCAGATAGCTCCTTGAGCTCTCGATTGAGTCGAGCGACACGATGTTGAATACGGCGGCGATCCGTCTCAAGTTTCGTCTCTCCAGGTCCGCGGCCTCCAATCCTTCCCGCCTGTCGGGACATGGTGATGCCTTGCCCCGACAACCGAGGCAAGGTGTATTTGAGCAGTGCCAATTCAACCTGCAACATGCCCTCTTTGGAGGTGGCGTGCTGGGCGAAGATGTCGAGGATCAAGCCCACACGATCAACCACGTCGCATCCGAACTTCTTCTGCAGATTTCTTTGCTGCGCAGGAGTGAGGTCGTTGTCGAATACCACGACATCCACGTCGAGTGTGTGGCTGAGAATCGCCAGTTCGTCAGCCCGCCCTGACCCGATGAAAAGAGCGGAATCGGGTGCTGGTCGCCGAACAATCTCAAGATGGACCGGGTCTGATCCCGCCGTGTCGGTGAGGCGGGCTAACTCGTCGATCGACCTATCCGACTCGCCGGGTGGGGTGCCGGGTAGCTCGACGGAGATCAGCATCGCTTGTTGGCGAACGACGTCGAGGTCGGTGACGGTCGCGGTAAGTCGTTTTCGTTGTCTGCCTTCGTACGTCACGCTGAGCCTCGATACATCCGTCGTCGGGTTGGCGCCTGAACGTCCAGCGTACTGGGGCATCGGCACAGATGTCCGAAGATATTTCTACAGATAGTTGCCCTCGTCGGACGAGTCATCTGGTTCGGTTTGCTCGGCGATGATCTGAGATTCGCGAACAGCTACAACAATCTTCCCAGTGGTCGGCCACATAAAGCGCCAAGATCCGGTCGGCACGGCCCAAAACTGGCGGTTGGTGTTCACATCCACAAGAGATAGTGCGTCGTTTTCGTTCTCGCTGCCAGCGGGGACGAGGAGACCAGAACGAGTCGACTCTTCCATGGCGTGTCCCACCCTCCATCCTGGCATGACGCGGTGGCCATCAAATGGCGCGTTATAACCGGTCGGCTCAGTGTGGTTCGTGTCAACCATTCCTTTTCCTCTGGCTCGACTGCTCGGGTGGGGCGGGCAGGTACGAATTTGGCGGAGGCGGACGGGAATCGAACCCGCCGGGGACCTTTCGATCCCCCACTGGTTTTGAAGACCAGGGAGCCCACCAGGCGCTCATTCGCCTCCGCAAGCGAGGCTAGCCGGTTTCGTAGCCTTTGGTCCACCCGGAGGAATGACAAGGAGGTATTCGGATTCGGGTAACCTGCTCTAACCAGGTCGAGCCGAAGGTTCGACGGACGGAGAATTCATGTCATCGTTTGGAGAAATCGTACGGGACCAGCGGTCCGAGCTCGGCATGACGCAGGCGCGTCTGGCCGAGCTTGTGGGGGAAACTACCTCCGCCGTTCGCTCATGGGAGCGGGAACAAGCCATTCCGGGGGACCCGGATACGCTGCAGACTCTCTCGGTCGTTCTTGGCGTTGAAATCGATGTCTTGCTGGTGCCCGCCAGGGAGGCCGGCTACGTAGACGCTCCCCTCGAAGTGTCTCCCGGTGTTCGCCTGCTCGGGACAGGTTCTTCCGCGGATGCGGTACGAGAGCCGGTGGCAGCTCGCGCCGATGCGACCGCCCAAGTTACCCAACTCACCGATGTGTTGGACCAGGAGTCGGAGGAGACCGTCGAGCCAATCGTCGAAGAGTCAGATGAGCTCGCGGAAGTTGAGATGCGGACGACCAATGGCACGATTGCGACTGTGCAAGCTCCGGCCCCGACCGTTACCACGCAAGCCCCAGCCCCAGTACCCACCGCTCGTCCCGCTCCGCGCCGCAAAGGGACCCAGAAGCCTGTGGCAGCTGGCAACTACATGGATGACCCGCGGGAGATGCGTCGCTACAGGCTTCGCGGGTTGTATACCTTGGCAGCGGTGATCGCCATGATCATCATTGCCCAATACGCATTGGGCGAGGTCCGCGGTTCCGTGTCGACGATGTGGTCGTCTTTCACTGACAACTTTCGCTTCTAGTCAACTTCGCGAGAAAGGCTCGGCGACGCCGAACCTTTCTCAAACCCCCCTTTGGTCCAACGCCCACCCTGGAAGGCGCTAGCTGAACAGCGGACACCCACCTGTCATGTTCCCGCCACCAGCGCACCCCCACGATGCACTGCCAGCATTGATACCCACCCTAAGTGGTCGGGCTTAATGCTTGCTTAACACATTGAGCACAGATAAACGGCCTTGCCTTCTGACTGCTATCAGTGGTATAACTATCACTGAGGGCGGCGCTGGAGGAGAAGGAGATTCTCTTCATGCACGATTCGTGGGACCCAGTCATGGCTGAGTGCTACCTCAACTCGATCAATACCGCAGCGCATGAAAAACATGGCGTCCGGCGAGCCACATCACCCGGAGCGGTGCGAGAGACGGTAACGAGCCACACTTTGATAGATGTCCGCGTGGACTCGCTGGCGGTGGAGTTGGAGCCAAGACTCCCCATCGAGATTTAGCCCTGATCGTCCTGTAACAACATTCAGGAAAAAAAACCCTCCCATTCTGCGCCGCGACGAATAGTATGTCGGGTACCAGAGAAAGGAGGTGGTCCAACTTGAAACCAAGATTTGACAGGACTCTGGAGGTGGCCGAGCGCTAAGCGGCCATACGAGGTGGCTGCGAAACCGTAGCGACTTCCACTCGGACCACCGGGATCGAAACGTTCGCAAGCTGGTCCTCTTGCGACACCTGCCACCATGGCGGATGAAGTACGGATCGATCTTCAACTCGATAAGCAGAAACGGCGACCATTTCGGTCGCCGTTTCTGCGTCGAATGTGGGTTTCCCTGTTGCGGACGGAGCCAGGTAGGGTTTGGCTTGTGCCACGTATTTCTGCAAATGGATTAGCGATCGAATACGACTCGTTTGGAGACCGTCAGGATCCGGCGGTCCTGCTGATAATGGGCCTCGGGGTTCAAATGACAGCGTGGCATCCCGACTTCTGTAATGCAATTGCGGAGCGCGGGTACTTCGTCATCCGATTCGACAATCGAGATGTTGGGCTGTCCGAGAAGATTGCCGGAGGGAAAGTTGATCTCCTCTCTGTCCTTTCTGCGGCTGTCTCTGGAACCATGCCGGAGGTTCCTTACCTGCTGTCAGATATGGCGCTTGATGCAGTCGGACTCTTGGACGCCTTAGATCTTGGTTCAGCGCACGTTGTCGGAGCTTCCATGGGGGGCATGATCGCCCAACAGGTGGCTGTGGCAGCTCCGGAACGCACCAGAACTCTTACCTCAATCATGTCGACGACAGGCGATCCAGGGGTGGGCTTGCCGTCGCCCCCGGTAGCTTCGTTACTGTTTCGCTCCCCTCCATCTGAGCGGTCAGCGGCAATCGAAGACGCAGTGCATTCGGCCCGCATGACAAGGCCGGTCTATTTCGACGAAGTGGAGGTGAGAGACTTCGCGGCAGCCTCGTTCGATCGCTCCTTCTATCCGGAGGGCGCCGGTCGCCAGCTCGCAGCCATATTCGGATCGGGCAGCCGGTCCGCGGACTTGTCCCGATTGCGTGTTCCAACCCTCGTGATCCACGGGCGTAGCGATCCCCTCGTGAATATTGACGGGGGAGAGGCGACTGCACGCGCCATTCCGGGCGCAAAGTTTGTCGCATTCGATGACATGGGACACGAGATCCCCCGCCCGCTCATGGGCAAGTTCGTGGAGTTACTCACGTCACATTTTGCGGTGGCCTAACCGAGGACTCGGTCCAGGTCGGCGATGAGATCATCCACGTGCTCGATGCCCACAGACAAGCGCACGAGGTCGTCCGGCACTTCCAGATCGGTACCAGCCACAGACATGTGCGTCATGAGAGCTGGGACCTCAATAAGCGATTCCACGCCACCGAGGCTCTCAGCCAGAAAAAACAGTTCGGTGTTCGTGACTATTTGCTCGGCGGCCGCAACTCCGCCCCGGGGGATGAAGGAGACCATCCCGCTCCCAGCCCGCATTTGCGTGGTGGCCAGCTCGAACTGGGGGTGACTGGGGAGGCCCGGGTAGATCACACGCGCCACTCTTGAGTCGTCTTCAAGAAATTCGGCAACCGCCATGGCGTTCGACGAATGGCGATCCATGCGAACTGCGAGCGTTTTGAGACCTCGCAATGTCAGGAAGGCGTCGAAAGGTCCCGCGACGGGCCCAGCCGCATTCTCCAGGAATCGAAGCTGCTCAAGAAGGGCGGGACTTGACGTAACGAGAGCCCCACCTACGACATCACTGTGTCCACCGATGTACTTCGTCGTCGAGTGCAGCACGATGTCAGCGCCCAGTGCGAGCGGTTGTTGGAGGTACGGGGTGGCGAACGTATTGTCGACCACCAGGAGCGCGTCAGCCGCATGCGCTGTCCCGGCGGCGGCTTTGATATCGACCAATCGCAATAGTGGGTTGGTTGGCGTTTCGGCCCACACCACCCGAGTGTTAGGCCGAATTCCCGCGGCGAGGTGTTCGGAATCAGTCATGTCGGCCGCCGAAAATTCGATCCCGTGCTCTGAGAGGATCTTCGCAAAGAAGCGGAAGGTGCCGCCGTACGCATCGTTCGGAAGCAGGATGTGGTCGCCTGGTTTAAGCATCCAGCCGATCAAAGACGTGGCAGCCATCCCGGACGACGTGGCCACGGTGCCACCTCCGGCCGCAGCTCCTTCTGCCGAAGCCAATGCTTCTCCGAGAGCGGTCCTCGTGGGGTTTCCGGTTCTTGAGTACTCGTACCCCGAATGTTTGCCCGGTGCGTCTTGCAGATACGTGGATGTCGCGAAAATCGGAACGGTTACCGCTCCGGTCCTGGGGTCAGGTTCCTGCCCTGCATGGATTGCCCTCGTCTCGAATTTCATCATTCCACCTCGTAGCCTGCGGACTGCATCCACTCATCGTTGAACACCTTGGAGAGATATCCTCTTCCCGAATCTGGCAAGACCACAACAACCAGTCGTTCGGGATATCGTTCGGCCACCCGAAGGGCAGCATGCGCGGCCATGCCACCGGACCCACCTGTTAGTACGCCCTCGGTTTTCGCGAGCTTGCGAGCCATGGCAAACGACTCCGCATCTGAGACCTTGAAGAACTCATCGATGACCGATGTGTCAATGGTGTCTGGCCAAAAATCCTCACCGACGCCCTCGACGTCGTACTGGTGTATTTCATCGTCTGGTCCAGCGGAATAGATGGATCCTTCTGGGTCAGCGCCAACCACCAGCACGTCGGGGTTCTGCTCCTTGAGATAACGAGCGATGCCAGTACAGGTGCCTCCGGTTCCG
>Ga0265303_10002946_pt1 | contig 10641 bp, 1 predicted proteins | sample Helome_2_FD_192494 | JGI IMG/M metagenome (GOLD analysis project Ga0265303, IMG submission 192494) | Marine sediment microbial communities from subtidal zone of North Sea - Hel_20160317 (Illumina Assembly) | ecosystem: Environmental > Aquatic > Marine > Subtidal zone > Sediment ... | reverse complement strand
CCGAGAAAGAATCCCAGATCCCCACCGAGCGCCCTGCAGAGGCACAGTCAGGCGATGACCTGTTTGCTGCTGGCGGGCAGCTCGAGCCTGACCTATTTGCCGCAGAAGCAGCTCCGCAGACCGTCGAGGAATGGCTGACCGCGATTGAAAGCACAATCATTGAACGCTACAAAAAGCCCAAAAAGTACGATGGCTGGAGAGACGCGCTCGAGCGTAGCGAAGAAATGCACCCCACCTACTACGAGGATTATCGCGATCCCGAGCTGGTCGAGCGTGGGTTTATGGCTGGTTACATGTACGGCATCGACCGCGGTGCCACCATGTCAGCTTCCCCGCAAGCAGGCGTCGACCTGGCTGACAAGATTGGCTTAACCGAGGCCGGTCGATGGGCACCCTACTTCTCTGACGCGCATTATCTTGGCCAACTGGCGGCAACGAACGCCACTATTCCGGCTGAGACTGCACCAGCAGCTGCCCCGACACCAGAACAGGCGTGGCCGCAACCAAACAAGCACGGCGTCTACAGCGACGAAAATGCGCTGATACTTGAGTTTCCTGCCCTGAAAAAAGACAAGATAAAGGCCGGCCTTAAATTACTGCAGATCGGCCCTGATCGATGGGCGTATGGTTATAACTTCCAGTCGCAGCAAGGATCCGGTGCTGGCCAGAGCTCAGGCATCGGCGCACCCGATGTATTTCCGACCCAGCGTGAAGCTGAGATTGCAGGGCTACGGCGGGCAAAACGGTACGGGATGGAAAACTCTCGCGATACAGGTAATAGCGTGGCCACAGACGCTCAACGCGCATCCAGTCGCAAGGTGATGGAATGGGCAATGTCGGAGCTCGCGTCTCGAGAGGCGACAGCAGATATCAATGACGTGCTGTTCAGATCCACCGAACCCCGCGAGGGTTACAAGGATCTCAATCGATTACAGTTAACCGCCGAGGCTGATGGCGAACAGGTCAAGCAGTCTGCCCGTAACTGGGTGCGCGATGTCGATAACCGGCTGGAACGCCTTGAACAATTGAGGACATGCGGATGAATATGAAAGTGTCCAGGGCGGCAGTAGATCGCGCCAAGAAAGACGGCGCGGAGGTCAGAAAGAAGCCCGCTACACGAAAAGTAGCGGATGCGCCACAGAATGTAGCATTGCTACAAAAGGACAATTCGGGCGAATTAAAGCGCCTGAGAGACGAGATCTCTGAATTGAGGGGATTGCTCGAAGAATCAAAGAAAGCGGCTGAGACGCAAAAACTGGAGCTCGTAGGGATGCTCTCGGCGGTTTCCGAGGACAAGCCGTTTCGAATCAGGCCAGTTCGCAACATGGATCCAAAAGATCCAGAATATTTACTGGTGACGCATTATGATTACGTGCCAGTGACCTACCGGAAATTAGACTCGTGAGCAAGAAAGACTGTATTCGGATCCGCAAATCCCTGAAATACCATATTGAGAAAGAGGATCTGCTGGCGCTCGATGCCGAATACGGCAAACTGACCAAAGCGGGGATCCCGAAAGCTGCAGCCTATATGGAAGCGGCAGAGTCAGTAATGGAGTCCATAGTTGCCGAGCGCAACACGATCGCTGCCGAGGTTCGTGAGAAAGGCGGGTACATGGAAGACATTACGCTCGAGAACATTGTTAATCCTGCCAGCTACAGCGAAACCCCCAGTGGCGCAGCTGCTGATATCGGTAAGGTGACGGCCGATGAATTCGACGCGCTCCTCGAGGAGGCATCCCCGACACCGGCAGATACGACACCGGTACCGAAAGAGCCAAAACCACCAGCTGCGCCGAAAGGCGACATGACGGAAGGTGAAGCCTCGATGTTTCTCAGGATGCGCAACTTAAAACAGCTGCAGCGCGTCAATGCAAAACAGCTCAAGAAGGTCGCCAAAGCCGCAGGCCTGACCAACTATTCCACCATGACCAAGCCGAATTTGATCGACGCATTGCGTGGCTGGCAGAACGATCGCGCGGTCGCGGCACTGCCAGAACCAGGTGCAAAAGCCGCCAATGATCTTCGCGCAGCGTTTTATACACGCTCTGATTCAGGCATTGGTGTGGTGGTCACATCGAAAGGCATGGAGCAGGTAGTCTCGAAAGACGGCAAAGGGTTCGAATTTGCCGAGACCAAGGGCGATCCCGCGTGGAAAGCCTGGGCGCGTCATTTCGGCGCGACATCCGAAAAGAGAGCGCCAATGTTCGAGGGCGGCACCACCGCCAAGGGAATGCACTTTCAGGGCACACAAGATTTTATGGATTTTGTGAAGGCCTATACCGGCCTGACCTTTATGGACGAGCAGCGCCTGACCAATGGTGGCCAGCCGATCCATGTCAACTACGAGGAGCAGATTGTTGTCGATCCGTCTGAAACCTACGTGATTGGCGATAAGGTTAATGTGCTGGGATCCGAATACCTGAAAAACCCGGGCGAGATCGTCGCCACTGAGACCGATCCCATGGACGGCCGCGAAATGTACTGGGTTCAATTCGAAACCGACGAGGGCGCATACGAGGAAGCATTTGACGCCACCAACCTACAACGCGCCGAAGCAGTAGTCCCACGAAAAGAAGCTACCGATATTCTGAAAACAGCCGCCAAACATGGCGTTAAAGGTGCCGACGAGGCGCTGACCGGTCTGGCAAATCTATTCGGTGGTAAGTCGAAATTCAGTAGTGGATTCACGTTCGACGAGGACACCTACGCCAAGGCAAAACCCCATTTCAAAAAGGCGCTCGAGGAGTTCACTGCGGCAGGCAAATCACTGAAAGAGTTCCTGCAATACATCCTCGAGAATTTTGGCGAGGGTATCAAGCCATATTTGAAGCGTTTCCACCAAGACGTTTCAGATGGTAAAATGATTGTCAAAGGAGTAAATGATGTTCAACCTCCCACACAAGCACAGGCTCCAGTTAGCGGAGTTCGTACAGAGCCAGCAGATCAAGTCGATACTGCAGATGCCGGAGCCGCAGCTGCAGAAGTTTCTGGAGAAACAGGTATCCGACCTGCAGAAGAAGCAACTGCCGTCGACCGCAGCATTGGCGTACCAGTCGATAGCACCGCTGTTACTGGAGAACAAAGCAATCTTGACGTTCTTGGAGATACCGGAGAATTTTCAGCTCAACCAGGCGTTACCGGACGTGTCGACACCCGACGAGGCGCTGCTCCTGGCGCAGAAAGAGTATCAGCTGAAACCCCTGGAAGTAAGCAGGCTCAAACCGCTGCTCGACAAACTGCGCAGAGACAAAGCCTAACACCCACCACCAGTACGTTTATTGCCAACGATCCGCAGAATATCGTTGAGACGCTGCCGGCACTATTCCCTGAACAGCATGACGATGTAGCCTTTGCTGAGGAGCGCATTTCCGAAAAGGACGAGCGTGGTGTCATCTTCACCAACGGCACCGGTACCGGCAAGACCTTTACTGGTCTGGGTATCGCGAAACGCATGGTGATGCAGGGCAAGGACAACATCATCATCGTGGTACCAGGTGAGAAGGTCGCTTCCGACTGGATCAAGTCGGCCAGCGCCGTGCAGCTCGAGATCACCAAGCTGAAAAACATTAAGGATGCCGGTACCGGGGTCGTGGTCACCACCTATGCCAACTTTGCCGAAAACAATGCGGTCACCGATCGCAACTGGGATCTCGTTATCCACGACGAAGCGCACAAGCTGTCCGAGAACATGGCGGGCGAGGCCACCAACGCGCTGAACAAATCCCGCGCGATCACTGGCCACCCTGACGGTATGCTCACCTACGCCGAGGCGCAGGAGTCAGATCTGCTCGACGAGATCAAAACCGCGCGATCGCAAATGAAGGATATCCAGAAGCGAGCCGGTGACAACGAGTTCATGACACCGGATCAGGTGAAAAAGCACAGCGAGCGCTACACCGAGCTCAGTGAGAAACTCGACGCACTCTGGGAGATTTGGAATACTCGCTACGCCGAGCACCGCGCCAACCGGCAGGCGCTCTGGGAGTCAAAAACTCCAAAACGCTTGGATTTAAGCGCCACCCCGTTTGCGTATGAGAAGTCCGTCGATCACGCCGAGGGATTCCTGTTCGAATACGATCGCGCGGGTGCCGAACAGAACACCGGCTACAATGCGCCTGACGCTCGAGGCGCATTCATGATGGAGCACTTCGGCTACCGGATGCGTACTGGCAAGCTGACCCAGCCCGAGGCCGATGTCGATAGCGGCCTGATGCAACGCGAGTTCAACCAATGGCTCAAAAACGAGGGCGCACTGCGCGGCCGCGTACTAACCGTCGACCATGACTACTCCCGCGAGTTCATTGCCATTGATGATCTGGTCGGAAAGAAGATCGATGAAGGCTGGGACATGATCAGCAAGCGCGGGCGGGATAAGGAAAACCCGAAGCAGAAGGGCTACGAGATCATGGAGAGCCAGCTGCGCAAGACGTTCAATTACCATGCCCGGGTACGGATGCTCGAGGCGATCAAGGCGAAGTGGGCCGTCGATCGCGCCAAGAAGCACATGGCACTGGGCCGTAAGGTCGTGCTGTTCCACAGCCGGATCCAGGGTGGCACCATGAACCCGTTCCACATGTTCGCCGGAGCAGCTGCAGCCGCCGAGAGCGATATCGCGGTCAGTGACGAGGAGCAAGCGCTTTATCAGGCAGCAGCTGCCGAGTTCGTCGCCGAGCGCAATGACCTGATGACGCTCGATATCAACACTGTTCGCCCGCTGGATCTGTTCGCGCGGGAGTTCGGCGATCAGATGACCACGTACAACGGCACTATCACCAACAAACAAAAGCGTGAAAACCCGGATCTATTCAACAATGATGATCTGCAGATATCGGTTATCGCAGTACAGGACGAGGGCGGCAAGGAAGGCATCAGCCTGCATGACGCCACCGGAGCTAACCAGCGTGTATTGATCAACCTTGGCCTGCCGGTACGTCCGACACAGGCGATCCAGATCGAGGGCCGCATCTACCGTGTCGGCCAAATGTCGAATGCGATCTTCGAGTATTTCAACACCGGTACCAACTTCGAGCGCATGACCTTTGCCGAGAAGATATCGGAGCGTGCCAGCACCGCGGAAAATCTCGCCCTGGGTGAACAGGCCCGCACGCTCAAGGATTCGTTTATCGACGCCTACGAGGATCCCAGTTTCGACGATCCCAGCGATGGTCAAGGCGTGGGCGGCAAGGCGATCGATCAGGCCAACTGGGCAGCGACCAGCGAGTACGAGCGCGCCAAGACACATTACTTCGGTACCGCGAAGACCAAGGGCCGTCGCGATCAGCGCGAAGGTATCGATTACTTCCCCACCCCAGAGCCGCTGGGTTTCAAGATGGTGGAATGGGCCGATGCCAAGCCAAACGATTCCATGCTCGAGCCCAGTGCTGGACATGGCGCGATCGGGCGCTACTTCCCTGAGAATGTCGCGTCGACCTTTGTCGAGCCAGAGGCCTCGCTACTCTCGAGGCTGGCACTACGCGCACCTGGTAACCATCGCCAGATCCGTTTCGAGGATCTCGATATCGGCGGCAACAAGTTCAACGCGATCGTAATGAACCCGCCTTATGGCGCTGGTGGATCGACCGCAATGGCTCACCTGCACAAAGCCATGCACCACCTGAAAAACGGCGGGCGTGTCGTCGCACTGATCCCCGAGGGGCCAGCTGCAGACAAGAAGTTCGACAACATGTTCTACGGCAAGGAAGGCGAGCTCGAGGCGCTGCGCGAGAAGGTGAAGGCAAAGCGTAAAGCCGGTGAGAGCATTTCCGAGGAAACCCGCCGCATCGAGGATCTGACCAAATACTACTTGCGGGCCAGCATCAGTATGCCGCCAGTGACCTTTACCCGGGCCGGTACCGCAATCCGCGCTCGAGTCGTTGTTATTGACAAGATGCTGAACGACAACGTGGCGATGCCATCCAAGCCACCGCGTGAGCTCCATGCCGATAACATCAACGAGTTGTTCGACAAGATCGAGGGCATGGAGGTACCGGATCGCACCGAGCTCGAGCAGACCCCAGAGGAGTACCTCGAGGCGCAGGGGATTAACGTTACTCTGGGTGTGGAAAGCGGGCTTTATGAGATCTCTGGGAAAACATTCGAGCATCGCGAGTTGATCAAGAGAGCAATCGCGCCTTACGGATCGTTCAACCAGCCGAAGCAGGTATGGACAACTCCCGAGGAGCCAACCGATTCTCTGTATCAGGAATTCACCAACCCACAGCAGCAGGCAGAAATACGCTCGGCCGCGCCCACTCAGGCCGATATCGCTGCCGCAGCTGCCGCCATCATGTCGGGCACCCAGGCAGCACCGAGCGCCGCCGCGAAACAAATGGGCGGGCTGGTCATCACCGAGACCAAAACCAAGAATGGTAAGCAGGTCTGGGAAGTCACTGGCGAAACCCGAGATCACAAGGATATGCTCAAGGCGCTGGGTGGCCGCTGGTACGGCCCGAAGAAAGCCTGGTCATTCTATGACGCGGATCCGACTGCGCAGATCCAAAAGCAGCTCGATCGCGGGCCACTGGCGATGCGTAATGCCGGCGCGTGGGACATTGCTGTCAAACAGGCAACCCGTAACTACCCGGGCTACCCCAGTATGGCGGCGCAGCTCGATGCGGTTCAGGCCGATAAGAAAGGCCTTACCCCGAGGGAATGGCTCGCGGAGCTCGACCAAAATCCACCACGAACCGATATCTACAAGATCGGGTACGAGCCAGATGCGCTACGCGATCGCCGCGGTGCCGGATCCACCAAGCTCCAAGTAAAGAAATGGCTCGAAGGGCCGCTGAAACGTATCAGCGCAAGGGTACCGGTCGAAATAGTTCAGCGCACCAGTGACATTAAAACCCCCTACGACCTCGCACCGGACGGTCTGGGCTGGTATATCGATGGAAAGGTCTATCTGGTAGCCGAAAATATTCGCACCCCACAGGACGCTGTGATGGCGCTCACGCATGAGTCTGTAGGTCACCTTGGCCTCGAGGGCGTGCTGGGCCGCAAGAAGTTCAATGAGTTGGTCGGCGATATCGTCAACATGAAGGTCGAGGAAATGCTGAATCCTGGCACGCACCCAGAGCTCGCGCGGATCCTCGAGGTACTACAGCAAAACTACGTCGACGAAAAGGGTAACTACACCCTGAATCCCAAGAAGGAAGCCAAGGAAGTGATCGCGGCGATCGCCGAGAGCAAGCCACGTATCGGGCCATTCGTTGAGATATACAACAAGATCATGAACTGGTTCCGTCAGGCGCTGGCGAAACTGGGCATTGTGGATCCCGATATCGCAATGATCGAGGATGCGCTAATCCGGTCTGTTGACTTCATTAAGAACCCGCCGCAGCACTATACCGGTACCGCCGAGAGTGGCGTCTCTGCCATGCGCGCCTATCATGGTGGCGCAGCAGTTATCGAGAAATTCCAGACCAAGTACATCGGTACCGGCGAAGGCAATCGCTCCTACGGCTGGGGCTTGTACTTCGCCACCCAGAAGCAGGTAGGCGAGTATTATCGTGCTGGTGGCGCTTATGGCGCTGCAACGATGGTTAAGCGGCATGGAGAGGTAAGGGCGCAGCATATCCTGCAAAACCAGATCGACGAGGCAATGTCATTTGCCACCCCGAACCAGAGGTATATCGATTACCGCCGCATCGTGATCAACCAAATCAAAAGCGGCGAGTACAGGGGCAACGTCTACGAAGTAGAGCTCGCGCCGACCGAAGAAGAAATGATCAGCTGGGAAGGCGTGCTCGAGGATCAACCGGCAATCGTGCGGGATGCTTTTCAAACCTTGTTGGGCGGCACTCCGCAGGAGTTTGAGGGGATCCAGTATTTCGAGGATCTGAGCGACCTTGCCACCGGTAAAGAGCTCTATCGCCAGCTGCAGCAAGCGATCAAGGATGAAATCATACCGGTAGAGCAGTTGATGGGGTATGACCCGTACACTTTTATCGAGGGTGTCGAAGCCGACCAGGTTGCCTCGATGCTGCTGCACTCTATGGGTATTCGAGGCGTGCAGTACATTGATCAGGGTAGTCGTGGATTGCCGGAGCCGACCAAAAACTATGTGATATTCCACGAAGAAGATATCTCTATTATCAGTCGTGAAGGCCCGAAACCCAAGGACGAGCCGCTGGCTATGCGCCGGAGACAGGAGGGTGGTGAGGAGCAAAGCCCGCAGGAGCGAGAGGCTTACCGCAAGCTAGGCCTCGAGGGCAAGCCTGGGCTATGGGAGCGGATCTCGAAACTGCGCCAGCAGAATCTTAATGACGCCATGGACAACATGCTTGCGCGTGGGTACGAAGGCCTGTTTGATGGCCTGATAGACCTCAAGCGCAAAGAGATTGAGGCCAATGTCGGTATCGGTAACAATGATTACGAAAACTCCGCGTATGTCTCGGCCAGACTGGCAACCGGCATCGCGGATATGATGACTCATATTTTGCACTACGGGCCGCTGCAGTGGCGTGGTGGTGTTGCATCCGGCATCGAGAACACTCGAGGCCTGCTCGATCTGATGGGCGACCTCGGTACTGAGAACGTCAATGACTGGCTGTTGTGGATGGGTGCCAATCGCGCCAAGGAGTTGATGCTGCAGGGCCGTGAGCGAAACCTGACTGAGGCTGACATAACGCTGGGCTTATCGAAGGCCGAAGGCAAGGAGGATCTGTTCACCAGAATCAAGGAAGAATATGCGGCCATGAACAAGCTGCTGCTGGACTTCAATGAGGAGGCTGGGTTGATCGATGCCGTGAAGCGCGAGGAGTGGGAGAGCGAGTGGTATGTCCCGTTCTATCGCATGTCCGAGGACGAGATCAGCGCACCCCGATTAAAGCGAGGCCTGTCGCATCAGGAGGCAGGGATCCGCAGACTGTTCGGTGCCGAGATCCCGACCAATGATCTGTTGGAAAACATCATTACCAACTGGCTCAAACTGACCGACTCGGCTGTAAAGAATCACGCACTGCGCCTGATGATTGACAACTTCGAGGGAAAGGCCGATATCGCTGGGCAGGAGTACATCACCAGTGAGACCATGCGGTTCACGAAGGCGCTGGTACCAAGATCGGAGATCCGCAAACGAATCATGGCAGATCGAACCTTCGCCAAACAGGTAGCCGAATACCTTGGTATGGAAGAAACTGCCAATAACCTCGAGGTAATCAATGAGGTTAACCAGATCCCAGCGAGCGGCTTCGAGCAGCTCTGGGCGATCACGGCACCCAAGGATCCCGATATCGTGCGCGTAAAGCGCAACGGCAAAAACGAATATTGGCGCATTAATATTCCGGGTCTGCTGCGAGCGGTCGGGCACATCAGCTCGCAAAGCAACCAGAGCAAAGGGATGCGGGCTGGTCGGTGGTTCAAGCGACTACTTACAACGGGTGTCACTGCATCCCCTGACTTCATGTTGCGCAACTTCATCCGCGACGCGGCGCACGCCTGGGCGATAAATCCCGATAACTTCAAGTTTGGCCGAGACTCTATGAAAGGCCTCACAAAGGCGCTGGGCGAGGGCGAGCTGTATCAAGCTGCCATGGCCTCGGGTGCATCGTTTCAGGGCGGCTACGTGCACGCTACGGATCCAGAGGCATCCGCACAGATCCTACGACGCGAGCTCAAGAAGGCGGGGCTGACTGATGCCGCGATTCATGCCCACATGGGCAGCATCATTAATACCCCACAGAAATTGAAAAGTCTGCTATCCAGTGGTTGGCAGCATTACCGCACAGTCGGTGACAAGGTTGAGAATGCAAACCGCATTGCCACCCTGCAGGCCGCACTCGATGCCGGCAAGCCGATGGCGCAAGCATTGTTCGAATCGAAAGATCTGATGGACTACAGCCGGCGCGGCAACTTCGCGACACTGATCGCTTTTACTGACTTGATCCCATTCCTGAACGCGCGTATGCAGGGTGTTGATAAACTGGGCCGTGCGATCAAGCAGGACAAGCGCATGGTGGCGAAGAAAATGGCCTACATCGCCGCGTTCTCAGTCATGCTGGCCATGTTGAACGATGACGACGAGCGCTATCAGGAGCTGCCGGATTGGGAGAAGGATGCTTATTGGCATGTCTGGGTCGATATCGGTACTGGTGCCGATGGCCATTACCGGATTCCGAAGCCGTTCGAAATCGGCATCATCGCTGGCACCATCCCAGAGCGCATGTACCGTACCTGGGTGACTGAATCACAACCGAGCGAGAAACTTAAATGGTCGCTGCTGCACGGCACCCTGGAGACGCTTAACGTTAACCCGATCCCGCAATTTGCGTTACCGGCGATCGAGGTTGTTGCCAATAGATCCTTTTACTTTGATCAACCGATCGAGAGTCTGGCCGACCGCGGCAAAGTGCTGCCGAAGGAGCGCTATAACTCATTCACCAGCAATACTGCGATCGCACTGGGCGACACGGCGTTGGCCGAGTGGGTTGGTGTCTCGCCAAAGCAGCTGCAGCACCTATGGAATGGGTATACCGGCACCATGGGATCCTACGCACTGAAAACAGCTGATATGTTGGTTCGCGGAGTTGGTGACCAACCTGGTCGCGAGGCAATCATGCCGCACGATGTACCACTTGTCCGTTCGTTCTATCAGGGCGAGCGCAAGAAGGGCACCCAGTGGGCGACAGACTTCTACGAT
>Ga0265303_10002945_pt1 | contig 10643 bp, 8 predicted proteins | sample Helome_2_FD_192494 | JGI IMG/M metagenome (GOLD analysis project Ga0265303, IMG submission 192494) | Marine sediment microbial communities from subtidal zone of North Sea - Hel_20160317 (Illumina Assembly) | ecosystem: Environmental > Aquatic > Marine > Subtidal zone > Sediment ... | reverse complement strand
CGTCAGCGGCTAGGGCCCTCGCTCCACTGCATTCCGAGCCATCCAGGGTGCTGGCCCATTCACGGGACGGTCCTTCCCGGCTTGACCGTCTTGTCTCGTTTCGAACCGACCGCATCCTCTCGCGCGGAGGTCGACGCCATGAACACGACAACGATCAGAGAGACGCCAGACACCGTTCGTAACGCTCGCTCGCTCATCGAGGGGGCGGCGCGCCTCCATGGAGCGGGGCTCGTCATGAGTACGAGCTTCGGAATCCAGTCTGCGGCGCTCCTCCATCTGGTGCAGGAAGTCGTGCCCGGCCTCCCCGTGCTCTGGGTCGACACGGGCTACCTGCCCGAAGAGACCTATCGGTTCGCCGCGGAGCTCGAAGAGCGCCTCGAACTGGACCTGCACATTGCGAGTGCCTCGCTCTCTCCGGCACGAATGGAGGCGTTGCACGGTCGCCTCTGGGAACAGGGTGATGTGGCTGCGCTCGACCGATACGACCGGATCCGAAAGGTCGAACCGATGCAGGAGGGGCTCGATGAACTCGATGCGACTGCCTGGATTGCGGGGCTGCGCTCCGACCAGACCGAGCATCGAAGGAGTCTGCCCGTCGTCGGCGAACAGTGGGGGCGAACCAAATACCTGCCCATTCTCGACTGGACGTCACGCGACCTTCATCGATACCTCGAGGCGCACGACCTGCCCTACCACCCCCTCTTCTACGAAGGTTTCTCCAGCGTCGGGGACTGGCACACGAGTCGCGCCATGGCCGCTGGAGACGCGAACGAGCGCGACACACGCTTTCTGGGCCTGAAGCAGGAATGCGGAATCCACCTGGCTTGAGCCGACGCGTCTTGGGAATCGAAGGCGCGGCGAGAAAAGTCGAAACGAACGAGACGAAAGGAAGAAGACCATGTCGAATGTGCAACCCGTAACCAAGAACGATTTCGAATCGCAGGTTCTCGAATCGAGCCTTCCAGTCGTGATCGATTTCTGGGCGGACTGGTGTGCGCCCTGTCATCGCGTCAGTCCGATCCTCGAGGATCTAGCAGGTGACTATGCGGGGCGAATCCGCGTCGCCAAGCTCAACGTCGACGAGGAAGTGGAGCTGGCGGCGCGTTATGCGATCCGATCGATGCCTACGTTTCTCTTTCTCCGAGACGGAAAGGTCGTCGATCAGTTGACCGGAGCCCGGCCTCGGTCGGATTTCGAGGCCCGTTTCGAGGCTCTTCTCGAGGCCTCCGACTAGATGATCTCGCTCCATGAACGAGGCAACGGGATCGTGACACGATTCGAGAATGACCGACGGGTTGGAACCGAACTCCGATGTCCGTGGGCCCGCTTGCTAAGCGGGCCCGGCCGCTCGAGGTCGGCGGCCAGTCCTGGGCCTCGCTGCAACGAGCGAATCCTGATCCTCGAAGACCAGAAGCATCCTAGGGCGCCGCACCGCCAGCGACCGTGGAACGAGTGACGATTCGTCTCGCCCGGGCATTCAAGACCGTGATGGCCCATGATCCGGTTGCGGGGCGGTGGCGAAACACCCAGGAACTCGCGGCCAATGGAGCCGCGATGGACGGAACGCGCGAGATCGACTCGACACTGGATGGCGATTTGACGATACTTTTCGGTGAGCACATCGCAGACACGAGAAGGTCCGAGTCGACATCATCGCAGCGTCAGTCTCGAGAACTGGCGCAGGGAAATGGCTCTAGCTCAAACTAACAACTTTCTCCGATTCGAGCACCATGAAAAAATTCTTCGAACGATGGGTGCAGAAGTTTCGAACGCGTGGCCCGCGGACCGACGGCCGAGCCGACTTGCGCGAGGTGCTCGTCGCCCTCGCAAGTGACCTCGTCATAGAAACCGACTACGAGTCTCTGATGACACGAATGTGCGATCGCATTCGTCGACTCGTCGGTTGTGACCGCTGCAGCATCTTCATTCTCGAGGATGGTGCCTATCGCGGCCGATTCAACGTGGGAAACCCGCCTGACCTCGATCGATTCTTCGAAGGTCTACGCCTCCCACCTGAGCATCCTTTGATTCAGCGGGCGGTCAGAACGCGCAGACAGGTCACGGTCAACGACGCGCAGAACGATCCGCTAACCAACGCAGAGGCGACCAAGGAGGCCCGAATCCGTTCGATTGTGGTGGCACCGCTCATGAACGACAACGAGGGGGCGCTCGGGTTCATCTCGGCGGAGTTCAACGAGACGGGCAGAGCATTTCGCCCGGAAGAATCGGAACTCTTCGGTGGCCTCGCAAACATCGTCGCTCTCGCGATCCAACGCCACGAATCGAGGCGAGAGCGGGATCTGATTCGATCGGAAATGGAAGCAACGAGTAGCCTCGCGGCTCTCGGTCGCTTTGCGAGCAGTATTGCGCACGACTTCAACAATCGATTGACCGTGATCGTCGGAACGGCCGAGCTGATCGCCGAGGAAGTGCGTGGAACGGCGATCGAGCCCGACCTCGAGGAGCTGCTTCGCTCCGCCGAAGCCTTAGCGGATCTCACCCAGCGACTCTTCGACCTTTCGATCGGTCGATTGAACAGGGACGCCGCATGCAGCGTGTCCGTTGTACTGACGAGTGTTCACGGACTGTTGAGACGCCTCGTACCGGAGGACATCGATTTCTCCGTCGGTTTGCATCACGTAGAACTCAACGTCGGTCTCGACCACCAGGATCTCGAACGTGTCATCACGAACCTGGTCGTGAATCTGGTCGAGGCATGCGACCCGGGCATCGGGATTCACGTCGACACGAGACCCGTCGAGCTGGGTGCTGAAGGCCGCCACGAGTGGTCGAGTTCGAGCCCGGGAAGCTACGTCGAGATCTCGGTCGGTTATTCCGGCTGCGGTGCCGACTCCAATGCCCTCGTGAGAGTCCTCGAACCTCTCGAGTCGATTCGTGAAGACAGTCCCGGACTCGGTCTCGCCGTCGTATCGAGCCTCGTTCAAGATGCCGGCGGGGCGATCAGAATCGATTCGAACGCCGGAAATGGATCGCGTTTCGTGATCCTGCTTCCCCGATTGGAGGGCACTCTCCGGGAAGACTTCGACCGCCGACAGGAACCGTCGCTGACGGGCCATACGGCGACGATTCTGCTCGTCGATGACGACGAGCCGATTCGTCGCCTCGTCCGCCGGTCATTGAACGCCAGGGGACACGAGATCATGGAGGCAGGAAGCGCAACGGACGCGCTGGATATCTCCAAGGCTTTTGATGGCGACATCGACATTCTGTTGACGGACGTCGTCATGCCCGGAATGAGCGGGATCGAACTCGCCAGATCCCTCGTTCGAGTCCGGCCCGAATTGCAGGTCCTGTTCATGTCGGGCTACGCGCCCGGGATTCGAGGCCAGGCAGACTTCGAACCAGCGAACTCTCGTTTCATCCCGAAGCCCTTCAGCACGGCTCGAATTGCCGAAGCAGTCGACAGTTGTTTCTCGCGCATCCACCGACTGCACTAGAAGGAGGGCCGCAGGGTCGCTGCTCAGACCTCCGTTCGCGAGGGACGACCGCGAAGTGTCTCAGCGGCATTTTTCGTCGAACATCGCCTACGAAGGCGAAATCCGACGCCGTGGACCACCGAATAATGTATCGTGGGCTGCGGAACTACACGCAGACGGATACGCGGATGTCGCGCGAGAATTCTGACGGAGTGTGAGAGGGAAAGAGAGTCGATGATGAGTCTTGATACGAAGCAGATGGGTTATCAGATGCGGACCTTTCGGGTATCGATCGCGTTGTGTGCACTCGCCACTCTCGGCTGGGCAGCCTTGGCCGGCGCGGGCGATCTCGGCCCACTCGAAAAATTCAAGGACGACGCCAAACCAACGATCGAGATGAACCCGGACGGCAAGAAGTTCAAGTCCTTCGACTTCGATCATGCGGCTCACATCACAGAGCCCTATCTTGGCGATGGCAGCTGTTCGAGCTGTCACCACACGCAGACGGACGACTCCGCCGCACCGACGCCTTGTCGCGACTGCCATGCCGTCGACGGCGACGCGGGCGAGACGAAGCCCAAGGCAAAAGCCTTCCACAGCAAAAAGAGCAAATGGGACGGGCCTGATGACGACGGAGGGGTCAGCTGCCTCGGTTGCCACAAAGCCCACAACAAAGCGGTCACTGCGGGCTCCAAGCAGGGCGGGAAAGCGCCGTCCAAATGCGCGGGATGCCACGAGAAGCAGAAGAAGTAAGAAGTAGACGACGAGGGACCGCAGCTTACGAGTTGGCTGACATTGCTCAGTTCGATCGCTCGGCGCTGGATCGCTCGGCGAAGGTGCGCTGAACCAGGGTCAAGTAGAAAACCGCGCCCATTCCCGCAGCACCGAAGGTCATACACATCACCATGATCTGATACCGCACGGCCACCAGAGGCTCGATGCCCGAGAGAATCTGCCCGGTCATCATCCCCGGCAGGGACACGATTCCCACGGCCAGGAGCGCATTCACCTGCGGAATCAACGCAGCCTCGAGCGCCACGCGTCGAGCCGCTCGATAGTCGAGTCCGCGCTCCCGCTCCGCTTCGAAGCGCTCCGCCGCCAGGCTCACGGTATTCATCGCATTCGCGAAGATCATTCCCGCAAGGGGCACCACGAATCTCGGTTCGAAGAATCTGGGCAGGTCGAGCACGAGCTGCGTCACGATGGCGAGCATCAGCACGCCATTCATCCCGATCGCGGCCAGCGCCATCAGGTAGAGCCGAAGCCCCCGCTTCCCCAATGGACGAAGGGCGATCCACGCCGAAACGCCGATCATCAGCGCGACGACCGCAACGATCATCAGCGGCTCGTCCGTCTCGAACACGTAGGTCAGAACGTACCCGACGCCGAGCAATTGAATCAGCATGCGAAGATTGGCGTACAACGCCTCGCCCGCTCGGAGCTTCCATTGACGCATAACGAACAGCAAAACGGCCGACGGAACGAATGCCAGGAGCAGACTTGCGAAGGGAATGATCGGGAGGGAGTCGCCCACGATGCCTCCTGCAAAGATCGTGTTCTCGATTCTAGCAGCGACAGGCCGGCGGGTCTGGAGGGACGACGGACGCAGGTTCGAGCGAAAAGACGGTGCGTCGACATGCCACAATGCATCGATGGATCGATGGATCGAGCGATGAAAACAGGAGCGGCGACCCATAGGCCGCCGCTCCTTCCGCCTCGCTGACATCATCGAGTATAGCGCATGCGTCGAGAAAGATTCAGTCGTGCAATTTGGCAGATGGTTGCCTAGCCTGCCGCGCTTTCTCCATTGCAATCGACGGAGATGATTTGATGTCGCGATCTGCCCCACGCACGTCGAACAACCTGTCCCTCGACAAGCCAATCGCTGGCGTCACGATCCTGGCGTTAGGTCGAGACGGCACCGAAGTCGCATTGGAAGAGCTCCGTCGCCATTCGCCGGAACAGCTATCGCGCGGGCTGCAGGAACTCCCGCCAACCCAGCGCGTCGAATTCCTCGAGACGGCCGAACGTGTCGATGAGATCGTACCGTTGCTTCCCGAAGCCGAGTTCACGAGGACGCTGCGCGGTCATGGGATCGAAGAGAGCGGATGGCTCGTCGAGTTCGCGTCGCCCGAGCAGCGCATCGCCGCGGTCGACCTCGACTGCTGGCGAGCAGATCGATTCTCGCCCAGCCGGTTCTTCGATTGGGTCGATGCGATGATCGAAGCGGGGCCGGAGACCCTTGCGGCCTCCTTCTCCGAAATCGACAGCGAAGTCTGGACCCTTGCCATGCGAGCAATGGGCGACTTCGAGATCGTCGGTGTCGCGGGGAGCGAGGACAATCCAGATGGGTACGGCGGAGGGGCAACGATCGACGGCGTCGTCTATTACGACGCATTCTCGGCCGACCACGACGACCGTATACGCGCGATTCTGACGGCAGCCTTCGAAGTGGTGCCCACGAAATACTGGAGCCTGGTTTACGGAGCGATCTCTGTGGCCGATCCAGAATCCGATGAGTTCGCGATCCGATGGCAAAGAAACCGACTAGGCGACCTCGGCTTCCCCGAACGGGAGCAGGCGATGCAAGTCTATGTGCCGCTGACGACGCGGGCGATTCCAGCCATCGACTCTACTGTCACGGGCGATCCTGCCTCGATCGTCATCTGTGCAGGTCGATCCCCGGCTCGAACAGACGAAAATCTTCTTGGACAGACCCTGGCGCAACTTTCGCCAGATCGGGGAAACGAGGTCATGAGTTCCATGCTCGCGTTGGCGAATTCGCTCGCCGTGGCGGATCGACTCGCGCTCATGGACGACTCGACGGCCGAGCGATCGCTCGCAAAGGCGGTGCGGGGAATCGAGCGAGGCCTCACCGAGATCGCGCGAGCCCAGAATCGACCGCTCGCGAGCATCCTCGATGCGGTCTCTCCTCTCGAGCTCTTCCGCATCGGCGTCGGCCTCGACTCGAGCCTTCGGCTCCGGAACCCGCGCGACGATTGGACGGAACGAGAAGAAGTCGACGACTGGAACATCGAGACGGAAGTGATCGCGGAGCAAGACGCGATTCCGACGAATCTCAACGTCCGATCAGAGACTCGAGATATGGATTGAGGAAGGTTCCGTCAGGATCGAAATGGTCCCTCACTCGCCACCAGTCGCTCCAATGCGAATGCATCGCACCGAGTTCTCTGCCGCCGAGATAGTTGACCTTTCCCCAATGAGGGCGACCGTCGAAGGCCCTGAAGATTTCCTCGCTCGCTCGAAACAACGGCTCATCGTCGAGATCGATGCCCTGATGGACCGAGATCGTGACCGTGGGTCGACCCATCGCGGGAGAAAGCCAGACATCGTCCGGCGCGAGTGTCCTGTATTCCAACGGCCAGGTCAGGTCGGGATGGTCGCGCGCGATCAAGTCGCGCAGGGCCTTGAAACATTCCGGTCCCGACGCGGCGGGAATCGAGTACTCCATCTCGGTGTGTTTGTCGGGACGATCGTTTGCGAGCACCTCGTAGCTCCAGCCCAACCTCGCACCCTCCCCCGCCAGCGGATAGCGCGGTTCGGCCTGCGTCTCGGTCAACGACTTGCAGGAAGCACGTTCCTTTCCGGGTAGCCAGAAGAACTCGAAATGGCGCGTGTTCCGGGTGAGATCATCGATTCGATCGAGGACGTCGTCGAGATTCTCGAGCCACATCCTTTCTTCGAGCTTGTAGGCATCGCGAAGCGATAATCTCAACTGCGTCACGACTCCGACCGCACCGAGCGACAGTCGGCAGACTTCGAAGAGTTCGTGTTCCTCGTTCGCGTGACATTCGATGCTTGTTCCGTCCGCCAACACGACCCGCGCGCCGACGACCGACGCTGACAGGCTACGCAGTGAGGGGCCGGTTCCGTGTGTTCCTGTCGCGACCGCGCCGGCAATTGCCTGTCGGTCGATGTCCCCTTGATTGTGCAGGGCGAGCCCAGCCACCCGAAGCGGCTTCCCGAGTGCGGCGATCCGCGTCCCCGCACCGACGGTCGCCTCCCCCCGATCCGGATCGACGGCGACTACGCCCGACAAGGCAGACAGATCGATCAGCGTTTCGTCGGTCACAACCAACGGTGCGTGGCTGTGTGCGGCGCCAACGCAACGAATTCGGCTTCGCGTGTTGCGGGCGGCCAGGACGGCTTCGATCACGGTCGCTTCGTCTCGCGGCGTCGAGATCTGTGTGGGAGAGCTCGACAGCCGGCCCGACCAGTTTTTCCACTCCACGCTCGGCTCCTCGATGGCGCGAACCCATCATACATGGAACCGAGCCGGCCGAGCGCACCCGACAGGGAGCTCGCCCGGTTGTCCGGGCCTCGAATCAGTGGTCTCCGGATCTGTGCGATACTTCACCGATTCGGTCAAGGGAGGTCTGCGATGAGTCCAATCCGCTTCGCAGCGATTCTGGTCGCGTGTTTCTTTCTCTCGCCACAACTCTCGTCCGCCGCCGGCGGTGGAAACATGGGCGGTCCTGCGCCAGCCCAAGGAAGTCGACGCGGACCGGACCTCACCGAGACCTATCGCGAGGGAGTCGAGCTCCTTGCGACGGGAGATTGCAAGAAGGCGGAGAAGAAGTTCCGAATCGTCCTGAAGGCGGTCTCTTCGAATCCCGAGGCGAACCTCATGCGCGGGGCCGCACTCCAATGCCAGGGAAAACACAAGGCCGCAACGCGATACCTGAAGAAGGCCAAGCGCCACGACAAGAAGCTCTATGCCGCCTATCAGCGACTCGGCGTTTCGTATCTCGAGATGGGAAAGCGCGACGAGGCCGAGGACGAACTCGACGACTTGGCGGAGTTGTTGGAGGCTTGCGGCCAGAAATGTTCAAAGGGTCTGTCGCAGTCCCACTCGCAACTCGAAGCTGCGCTCGGCGGGGAGACCGAGCAGGACGTCGATGCGCGTTCCGATTCGAAGGACGACCAACACGGCCTTCTCTTCGATCCGAACTCCCAGCCGCAGTCGACCTATCTCGTGGCGGTTCAGCACATCCACGCCGAACGTTTCACGAAAGCGATCGAAGAACTCCGCCAACTCACGGTAGAGATCGGTCCCCATCCTGACGTCCTGACGTATCTCGGCTACGCGCACAAAAGGCTCGGTCGATTCGAATCCGCGCGGGGCTACTACGAGCAGGCTCTCGCGATCGACGGCTCGCATCGCGGTGCCCACGAATACCTGGGCGAGATGTGGGTAGACCTCGGACGGCTCGATGAAGCCAACGCGCATCTGGCCGCCCTCGATCAGGCGTGCCCCTTTGGATGTGCCGAGTACGAGGAACTCAAGCGCGCCATGGAATCGAGTGTTGCGGCACCGCGTTAGATTCGTCCTGCCGACCAGGCGAATCGCCTTGCTCGTCCTGTTCGCGATGCCCTGGCTCGCGACGCAGTCGGCTTTCGCGGATCCGACGGATATTGCAGACATCCAGTGGATCCATGGCGAGGCGGATCTGATTGCCGCACTGACGGTGATTCGCGCCGAATGCGGAATGGCCACATCCGATGCTGAACGCATGCATGCCGTCCGACTCGGACGGGTCGCCTTTCGTTCACCTGCTCTGCTGGGTGGACTCGCCGCTCGAGTCGGCATGAGCTGCAACAGCTGCCATCCCAACGGTCACGCGAACGACGCCTTCTTCGTCGTGGGCGTATCTGGCAAGCCCGGAACCGCGGACGTGACGGGCAGCGTCTTCAGTACGGTGCGTGACGATCACATCTTCAACCCGGTCCCGATCCCGAGTCTCCTCGACGCGTCCGCTCGATCCGCCTTCGGCAGCGTGGCTCCCGTCACAGACCTCCCGACCTTCTTGAATACGGCGATCGTCGATGAGTTTCAGGGCCAGCCACCGTCGGCCTCGATTGCCGAAGCGCTCCTCGCGTATGTCACGTCGCTGCAGTCCTCTGCGTGCGGGGCCCCCGCGAGCATCCCGGTGTCCTTCGAATCCGATGCGCAGGAGCTGCGCGAGACGCTGGACCTGATTCTCGCGTCGCTCGATCGCGATGATCCGCGCGCTGCGAGGTTCGTTCTCCTCTCACTTCGTGCTGCGCTCGGACGCGTCTACCACCGCTTTCCCGAGTCGATCAGAGCCCGCGAGGAGCTGATCGATCTGAGCGTGTCGCTGGCCGATGTCCGACGGCGTCTCGAGAGCGAAGGAGACGACACGCAGGCGAGATCGATCCTCACCTCCGCTAACGAGCAGCTGGAAGCCTCGATCCAGAAGCTCGAATCGGCGGTTTCGGATTCGTTCTACGATCCCAACACTCTGCGCACTGCACTCGGTTCGGGCGACTGACCTCGTCGACGAAAGATCGGTGTCACCACGACACGGTCATGACATCGAACCCGGCGATGGCGATGGCGATGGCGATGGCGCCACCGCGACGAAGTCTTTCGGCTCGCGTACCGCTCCGACTCCGAACGAGCGACGGCGACCCCGTCGGCACAGCGTCAGGTGGCGCGCGCACGCGCCCTTCGCAGGTCGTGGACCCACGTCGGATCGAACGTAAACAGGTGCAACATCACCATCCCCGCGCTCAAATCCGAGAAGTCGATCAGGCTCATCAATCCGAAATGCATCGACAAGAGCGCGAGCCACAGCCATGGGCGGAGGCGCGAGAGGAGCGCGAGCGGCGCGAAGAGCAACTCGGTCGCGAGCGCGCCCCAGGTCGCGACGGCAATGATCGGCAGCGGCAGCATCAAGAGCGTTTCGCGAAGAAACGTGGGACGAGCGATTGGGTTGCTCAGCACATGGAGCAGCGCGCTGCCATCGATCCAGGAGGGGCTGACGAGCTTGGTGGCACCGCTATAGCTGTAACCGACGGCCATCGCGATCCACGCAGCAACGTAGATCCCTTGCGGCATGTGCCAGTCGTCGTTGACGCCATCTGCGCCCCGCGCATCCAGAGATCCGAAGGGACGACGCGGCAGCAACGAATGAGCGATCAAGAGCCACCCGACATACGGTAGCCCCGGGTTTCCGATCAACGGATTCCGAGTAAACAGACACGCCCAGATGAACCAGAGCATCACGCTGGCGATCCGGTCACGGAAACCGGTCTCGAAGGCCAGGCTGAGCGCCGCGCCCAGGACTGTCATCGCGATCGCGACCATGGGGGTATCCCATAGGAAGAGTGGATTGGGAAAGAGGGCGTAGAGCGGACTGGCGCTCGCCTCTCCGATCATCC
>Ga0265303_10002944_pt1 | contig 10643 bp, 10 predicted proteins | sample Helome_2_FD_192494 | JGI IMG/M metagenome (GOLD analysis project Ga0265303, IMG submission 192494) | Marine sediment microbial communities from subtidal zone of North Sea - Hel_20160317 (Illumina Assembly) | ecosystem: Environmental > Aquatic > Marine > Subtidal zone > Sediment ... | reverse complement strand
TCCGTGTGCGGGCTTAAAGCTGACACCGTTACCACCCCTCCGCCATACATGGCAGCCTGTGCGCTTCTGATAACGCGGATATCAGCGCCCTGCATACAAAGTGACCACGACGTTCGAGCAGGCCGTACAGCTCAAGGGAGCCCGTGCCACTGGCACGCACTGTGCAAAGCGGTTCTCCGGCATCGATAGGGGTCTCCGCAGGCGGGAGATCGCTACACCAGTCCGGCCATCTGAATCCAGCCGGCACCTTCAACCCCCGTTCGGCATAGACCACCAGCTGCGCGTGGCTGCGATTATTTGGCTTACGATCGCACGGCAGGCTACCGCGGCAGGCCTGAATATGCTGTTTGAACAGGCTTTCCGCTCTGTCAGACTCGTATAACTCGGCGGTCGCCGTTGGCCTTGCATTGATCTCCAGCACCTGAAACCCCTCGCCTTCAACCACCAGATCCATGCTGTTCAGGCCACGCAGTCCTGCCGTCTCGACACAGGCGTTGATTGCGTACCTGATGTCGGCCCTTAACTGCTGACTTATCTGCTGATCGGATATCGCGCCGCCATACATGTAATGACGATCCTTGAAAGCCGCCGCGTTCCATTGCTCAGAGACGCCGACAATGCTCGCCTCGCGCCCATCGGCAAGGAATAAAACCGACATGATGCGCCCCTGCATCCTGCGCTGAAAGTAACACCCGCATTCGTTCGCTGTCTGTCGTGCTGTCCGTACGTGTCCGCCACCGCAGGCGCCGGCACGCTTGGCTAGCCAGCCACGGGTATTCTTCGGACGTCGGAAACTGGTCGCCGGGTATGGAATACCCAGTTCTTGTAACATAGCGAAGAAGTGTTCCGGCGAGCCCATCCTGCCCAGTACCCGGGGATCGTTGCCTAACAACTCACGGTTTTCCGCCAGCTCGGCCAACACCTCCGGACAGGATTCAAAGCCGGCGCCATAGACCAGTCCGCTACAGCGATCAGGTGGGCACAAGCGCTGAGCCGACTCCAGCAAGACGGCCCGATCGAACCCGCTTTGTGCATTGCCAACCCGGCTCCAGTCACCGGCACAGGCCTGCATGTCCGTGTCACCGAAAACATCCAGCACCACCACCGGAATCGAAGCGGCAGTCGCAGCGCTCGCCAGCGCCCGGCCTGAAAGGGCTGCGATCAATACCGGTCCGGCGTCAGGCGACATACTCACGCGCCTTTTCGAAAGCGTGTTGAAAATCCAGGTACAGGGGTTTGTCTGCATCCAGCATATCCTGGAACAGAGACTGCTGAACCTGGTATTTGACATTACCGATCGCCAGGGCTCCTATACCGACCGTGCCATCCAGCCCGTCAATCGGTTTCCCGTCATCCATCAGCCCGACGCCCTCGACCCCGAGCGGTGGCACCGCATTCAGGTCGCCAACCACCTTTAAGCGGGTAGCCGCCTGGAGATGCGCAGACGACAGTATCTGGATGCCGGCCTTGGCGGTACCAAACACGACATCGGCCTCGGTCAACAGCGCCTTCTTGCGCTCGTCACCGCTGCCATCCGCTGCATCGATGTCGACGTCGTAGCGCTGCTTGCAGATCCCGGCCACCTTGCGCGCAACGCGGTCGTCACTGTGTCCGACAATGCACACATTCGAACCGGCACGGGCTGCGATCACCGATGCCGCCGCACCCACCGGACCGCTGCCACCAAAGACCAGCACGCGTTGCCCCGATAACGTGGCATCATAGACCTTGTTCAGTTGTTGCTCGACGCAGGCGACCAGACCCGCCGCGGTGGTAAAGGCACCACTTGGATCGGCAAACACCGACACTTCAAACGGCGGCACCATGGCGTCGCGCGCCAGTTGCAACATATCCATCGCCGTATCGATATCGCGGCCACCGATAAAGATACCGGTGCGCCGCACGCCCTTCGGACCGCGGGAAAAGATAGCATCCTGTACCAGTGCTGTTACCTCCGCCTGTTCGACCTGCGTGTAAGGGATTACGCTATTCCAACCGGCATCACAGGCCATGTTTACATCGAACGGGCTGACGTTCTTGGTCGGAGTCAGCATGTGTAATATAGCGGGTTTGCTCATTGCATCGATTCCGTAAGCGGGGACTCACATTGCAGAGTGCAGGGTAACGCGCGATGCAGGTTTTTCAAGCGTCTGGAGACGACTGCCATGGTTGCGTGCGCGGGTAAGTACGAAGGATAGATTGGGCCGTTCAGCATAACGGCACTGCACTGCGTGCAACAACTGTCGCGCCCCTACCTCGCTGTCGAGAATTGCGAATCCGGTAGGCCCCCAGGAGCTCTGACCGATACCGAAAATCCCCTGCGCCTTCAGCCAGCCGAGCACTTCCGCGACATCCGGGCTGGCAAACCTGCCCGACTGCGCTGGCGCGAAGTGATCCCCAACCACTTCCTGCAGTCGGCCGATTCCCTGCCCGAAGCGCTTGCAATCACCTTCCGCCAAGGCAGGTAAAACCTGCATCAGGACCAGACGACACAGCTCGGCGGCATGCTGCGCTGGAAACGGCGGCAGCGTCTTAAAGGCGGAGACTTCCTGTGGGCCGTGGATGCCGGGACCACGCTGGTCGAAAATCAACAGCAGACGCCAGGCTTGCGGAAAGGTCCTCTGCATAATCACCGGCGGCGGCTCATCACGCTCACCACGGCCACCGTCGACCAGAAAACCACCCGTATCGAAGGCACCGATACCGATGCCGGAACGCACACCACGCTTCAGCAATCCCGCCATCTGGCCTGTTTCGAGATCGAGGCCGTACAGCGTCGACATGGCAGCGGCTACCGCAAGGCACAATTGCGTGCCCGATCCCAGACCGACATGGTCCGGGATCACACGTTTGATCCTAATCGCCGCACCCTGTGGCAAACCGAGCTGGTCTATCAGCTCGGCAGCACAGCTGAGCATCCGCAGTCGTGCGCTGGCAGGCCCCTCGACCTGCAGCGTCGCGGCCTCTGAGATTTCGACTTCAGTCGCAATCCCTTCGATGGTCAGACCCAGACTGCCGAAGCGTCGCCCCAGGGCCCCATTGAGATCGAGAAAACCCAGATGCAGGCGGGCTGGAGCTTCCACCCGAACCGATTCAAACGCTGCTGCCTTGAAATCCTTGCAATTCATCACTGGTTCACGAGCAACTGACGTGCCACATGAGATTTCCTCGTATTTCTATAGCATTTACCCCAGCCGCGCGCGCGCACTGCGACGAGGTTGGCGCAGTGTGTAACGCATCTTTCCACCGCCGTGACAACTGCATGCAGTAGCGGAAAGCGGCGGTTATTTGAGGTATGGGTGAAGGCAGCAAAAAAAGCGAGCCGTTACGATCGTTGCCAGGTGTGCAGGTGGCCCCCCACAGGCAACCGTTTGTTTGGCATGATCTATGCAAAAATACCCGGGATAGCACCTACAATGATGATTCAGCGTGCCACTGACAATTGAACGGGAATTCACCCACTCCCGAACGGGTTTATACAGGCACTGCACCGCAAAATAATAATCCGGCCAGGCCGGGTGAACAGGAGTCTGCAAACATGCTGCGTCACAACATCGCCTGTCCGTTCTGTGGACTGTGTTGCGACGATCTGACCATCGAGAGTAAGCCGCAGCAGCTCACTGTGGTGGCCAATGGCTGCCCCCTCAGCGAACGAGGCTTCAGTCAAACTGCGGACACCGGTGACCGCGACCACCGGCCACGCATTCAAGGGCATGCATGTTCTCTGCACGAGGCCGTCGCCCAGGCTGCAGATCTGCTTCGAAACGCACAATTGCCCCTGTTCGGCGGATTGGGTACCGACGTGGCCGGCGCACGGGCCGCGCTGCGATTGGCAGACCGCACAGGCGCGGTGCTCGATCACATGAACAGTGCAATTATGTTGCGCGACCTGTTGGCGGTTCAGGATAGCGGCTGGATGACCGCGACACTGGGTGAAGTCCGCAATCGCGTCGACCTGTTACTGATCTTCGGCAGCGATATTGGAAAACACGCCCCACGATTCCATGAACGCTTTTTCAACAACGCTGAATCCATGTTTGGTCAGGACACAGCTTTACGCGAATTGATTATGATTGGTTCCGAGGCAGGCGCATCAAGCGCGCACGCTGACGCCCACACCACGACCATCCCCTGCCCCACGGATCGGCTGGGCGATATCGCCATGACGATGCGCGCGCTCCTGCAGGGGCGGCCGCTACAGGCTGAGGACGTTGCCGGCATACGCGTCGCACAACTGCGTAAAATCGTGACACGCCTCGCCGATGCGCACTATGGCGTCATCGCCTGGGTGGCCGCCGAGCTTGATTTCCCGCACGCGGAACTGGCAGTGCAGGCCTTCAGCGGCCTGGTGAAGGACCTCAACACCACGACCCGCTGTTCCGGCCTGCCCCTGGGTGGCAACAACGGCGATACCACGTTTTCCCAGGTGGCAACCTGGCAGGCGGGTTTCCCGACAGGCATCAGCCTGGCGAACGGCTGCCCGCATTTCGATCCGGTCCAGTACAACTGGAAACGGCTGCTGGACAGTGATGAGGCGGATCTTCTGCTCTGGATTTCGGCCTTCGACGCGCAATGCACGCCACCTGCCGGCAATACGCCCGGCATCGTGCTGGGGCGTGCCGGCATGCACTGCGAGACGGAACCAGAGGTATTTATCCCGGTCGCGACACCCGGCCTTCATCATGCCGGCCATGTGTACCGCTGTGACGATGTAGTGACAATACCGCTGCGCAGCGTATGCGTTTCGGAACTACCCGGGGTGTCCACGGTCCTGCACGCCATTACAAAAAGTCTATAGTCATTGCTGGAGGGCCATCATGCTGATAAAACTAACTGCCGGGACTGTCTACGATCCAGCCAACAGCATCGATGGAGAGGTCAGCGATCTCTATATCAGCGATGATCGCATCACTAATAATCCAGGAGCGGATGCAAATATCGACCAGGAGTATGACTTGCGCGGCATGGTTGTGATGGCCGGTGCCATTGACATGCATACGCATATCGGCGGTGGAAAGATTAATGTCGCGCGCACCCTGATGCCGGAGTTCTGTCGGCAGGCACCAGTCGAACGCAGTGCCCTGACCCGCTCCGGTTGCAGTAAGGCAACGCCGTCGACCCTGCTGACCGGCTACCGCTATGCGGAAATGGGTTACACCACGGCCTTTGAACCGGCCGTGCTTCCGTTCAACGCGCGCCAAGCGCATATGGAGATGGCCGATACACCGATTCTGGATACCGGCGGCTATGCCATGCTGGGCAACGACGACTTCCTGCTGCGCCTGTTGGCCGACGATGCCGACCAGGCATTGATCAACGACTATGTCGCCTGGACCTTGCAGGCCACCCAGTGCATCGGTATCAAGGTGGTCAATCCCGGCGGCATTAATGCGTTCAAGTTTAATGCGCGCAAACTGGACATCGACGAACAAAATCCCTATTACAACATCACGCCGCGCCGCATTGTCCAATGCCTCACCCGCGCCCTGCACGAGCTGGGTGTACCGCATCCCTTGCCTGTGCATGCGAGTAACCTCGGTGTTCCGGGCAATTTCAAGACCACACTCGAGACCATGAAGGCTGCCGGCGGTCTGCCGCTGCACCTGACCCATATCCAGTTTCACAGCTACGGCACCGAAGGCGAACGCAAGTTTTCCTCGGCTGCCGCAGAGATTGCCGAAGCCATCAATGCCAACGCCAATATCAGCACCGACATCGGCCAGATCATGTTCGGACAGACGGTTACCGTGTCCGGTGATACCATGCGCCAACATGCCAACCACGGTTACGCACATCCCAACAAGTGGGTGTGCATGGATATCGAATGCGACGCGGGCTGCGGTGTGGTCCCCTTCCGTTACCGCGACAAGAATTTCGTCAATGCCATGCAATGGGCGATCGGCCTTGAGATCTTTCTGATGGTCGACGACCCCTGGCGTGTATTTCTCACCACCGACCACCCCAACGGTGCACCCTTTACCAGCTATCCGCACTTAATCCGCCTGCTTATGGACCGCAGCTTCCGCGAGGATCTATTGCAACAGATTCATCCTGAGGCGGCTGCCCATTCGCGTCTATCCGGCCTGACGCGTGAGTATTCACTGTATGAGATGGCAATCATGACGCGCGCAGGACCCGCCCGGATCCTCGGCCTCAAGGATCGTGGTCACCTGGCCAAAGGCGCCTTTGCGGATATCACTGTTTACGACGATCACGCCAACCGGGAACGCATGTTCGAACGTCCCACCTATGTGTTCAAAAACGGGAATCTGGTGGTGCGTAATGGCGAAATCTGTGCCGTTACCCGCGGCGCCACCCATGCCGTACACCCCGAATACGACCGTGGTATCGAAAAGTCGCTTAAAGATTATTTCGACCGCTACTGCAGCGTGCAGATGGAGAACTTTGCCATCAGCGAGGACGAAATGATCGAGGGTATCGGCAGCCCGGTAATGACCACCGAATGCCTGGCACGAGGTATTGCGTGATAATAAACGGCGTAAGCATCGATGACACCTTTGCCGAAGCCTTTGGCATGAAAGCAACGCGTGTGCTTGTTACTGCCGTTAATCACCGCTGGGCTCGGCACGCAGCAGAAGCCATGACCGGCTTCGCGACTTCGGTCATCGGTTGCGGCGTAGAGGCCGGCATCGAAGCGGAGCTGCCGGCAGAAGAAACCCCGGACGGGCGCCCCGGCATTTCGGTACTGCTGTTCGGGATGTCCGGCAAGGATCTCGGCAAACAACTGGAGAAACGTGTCGGGCAGTGCGTGCTGACCGCTCCGGGCAGCGCTGTTTTCGCGGGAATGCACGGTGACAAGACCATTAACCTCGGGCGCAACATCCGCTTCTTCGGCGACGGTTTTCAGGCTTCCAAGTTGATCGGCGAACGCCGCTATTGGCGCATCCCGGTGATGGACGGTGAATTCCTCTGCGAGGAGAGCACCGCTTATACCAGCGCCGTCGGGGGTGGCAATTTTCTGGTGCTGGCGGCCTCGCAGAGCCAGGCGCTCACTGCCTGCGAAGCCGCTATCGATGCCATGCGCAAGGTACCGAATGTCATCATGCCCTTTCCCGGCGGCGTGGTCCGCTCGGGTTCCAAGATCGGATCAAAGTATTCGGCATTACCCGCCTCCATCAACCAGGCCTATTGTCCGACCTTGAGGGGCGTGACTGATACGCAACTGACGGCGGATATCGAATCCGTGCTCGAGATCGTCGTCGACGGTGTCAGCGACAGCGACGTGCGCACCGCCATGCAGGCCGGGATTGAGGCGGCTTGTGCCCTGGGGGTGCGACAGGGCGTCAAGCGGATATCTGCCGGTAACTACGGTGGAAAACTAGGCCAGTTTCATTTTCACCTGCACGAGATCCTGGCATGACGGCACTGACACTCACCCTTCGTGACAAACCACGGCATCGCATAGACTTGGCGGCGGTGCGTCCGGACCGCCTGCCGGCATCCCGGCCGCAAGACGTTGCCAGACTGACTCTCAACTATGGTAACCGGCGAGTGAAACTGGGTGAGTTATTCGACATCTCAGGACAGGACCCGAATAATCTGGTCATCCGTAACAGTTGCAGCCTGCTCGATGCCATTGGTGCCGGCATGGAAACAGGCAATGTCTGTATACATGGCAATAGCGGCAATTATCTGGGCCGAGGCATGCACGGCGGGACAATCGAGGTGCATGGCGATAGCGGCCACTGGACAGCCAGCGGTATGCACAATGGCATGATCCATGTTAACGGTAACTGTGGCGACTTTGCCGGTGCGGCGATACCCGGCGATCACCAGGGTATGCGAGGCGGCACCCTGTTAGTTACGGGAAACGCGGGCGACCGCTGCGGCGACCGCATGCGCCGCGGACGAGTTCTGATCGAAGGTGATGCAGGCGACTATTGCGGTGCCCGCATGGTGGCTGGCACGATCGCTGTACTGGGTAAAGTCGGGCTCGCCCCCGGCTACGCGATGCGGCGGGGAACCTTGCTGTTCGAACAACAGCCTGTTTCGATACCAGCCACCCTCAATGATTGCGGTGAGCATACACTCGGTTTTCTGCGTCTGCTGCTGGACTCCTTTTCTGATCTGAACAGCCGTTTTTCCCGGCTGGACAGGAACCGCTTACGTGTGCGCCGCTATGCAGGTGATCTGGCCTGCGATGGTAAAGGTGAATTACTGGTGTGGGCTGGTTGAGCCAGTGCGTCTGGATTAATGACAATGGATTACTTATCCTTGGATATGACAGCCATGTTCAAGACTACCGATTCAGCTGCGGGGGGAAGTGATCCGCATTTCTGCTTTTGTGCAATGGGGAGGAAGCATTCATGATTTCTTACCGACGTATCCTGTGCCGGAGGACCGACACGCAACACCGTGTGTTACAGGCCTGCATCGTGCTGATGTCATTCGCCACTGTAGTACCGGCCGCGGCCGATAGAATCCAGACCGGTAACGGAAATGAACCGGCACCCTATCGGGTCGTAGACGGCAAAGTCGACGAGTCCACCTTTCTGGGCTGGCGAGCCTATCACTCAACGTGTCACGGCTGTCACGGCGTGGACGCTACCGGCACCAGCGTAGCCCCCAGCCTGGTCGTCGCCGTCGGCTCGATGACGTCACGCGAGTTCGGCACAAAAGTCGTGACACGATACCGGCTGGTGTTCGGATCCGACGAGATAACCGGCGACGATCAGACGGCGCTGCGTGCTGCCTTCATGGAACAGGTCATGAGACGGGAGAGCGGCGAGCTGATCATGCCCGCCTGGGGAGATGATCCGAATATTAAGCCACATGTTCTCGACCTGTACGCCTACCTGAGAGCCCGTGCCGACGGTGCGCTTGACACCGGGCGACCAGAGCGGATCCCGGAATAAACGGAACGGCCCTTGTCGAATAAAGGAACAGGTCCGGAGGACGCCGGGGCACGCCGGGATTGCGACACCAGCAGCATCTTCAGTGCTTCCCGCCCTGCTACTGAACATTCACATTCCATTTCTGGATAGTTCAGACTTAGTAAACGAGTGCATCAATTATGCAACGCCATATCTTCGATGAAGAGCTTTCCAGCCGGTTGCAGCTGCTCTCTCCAGAGCCTGTAATCCGATTCCGGTTGGTAACGGCTGTGGCTTATCTTTGCAATGTAGACCACGCGTGTCTCATCAGACGCATTGTTGTTCCTTTGCTCACTCCACATGCTGTAATCAGGCGTCTTACCTTGCCGGATGCTCGCTGTAAGCACGGTGCGCTCGCCTGGCGTCGTTTGCACCTGTTCCCTCCACAACTCATATTCGCCGGCACTAATGACGGATGACAGGGTAAGGAACGCAAGTCGCATGAGGGATGCGGGTACGCTAGATTTATAAAGATACACTAGTCATGATAACTCTCCTGTAAAAACCAGTTTGTACTTGACTCTGGATACCCTTTACCGAGGTTCCCCGGATGTGTCATGCACCAGAGCTCACTTGCCATACTGAAACACTAAGTGTATATACACGTATAAGACCGATTCATTTAATGACTGTTCCATACACCCGCTTTCTGGCGGCAAGCCTACAAGCAAAGTGAGCGTAGGGTCCTCAGCGGCCTACTTCCGTTCGGAATGTCAACAGTATTTATGTGTGCCTGCACGTTTCATGGCCCGCTATAATTCAGATATAACCCATGCCCGCTTAGTGGACTGATCGACCTACTTCAGCCAACATTCGGAGTTCTTTCACCAGCTTTAGCCAGTGCGCTTCCCCCAGAGTATCAACAACCTGGCTCTGCACCTGCTCCCAGAGCGGCAGCGCCTTTTCCAATGCCTTACGTCCACTGGCCGTGACTTGAACATCCTTGGTACGCGCGTTGCGACCCGGGCGCACCTGAACCAATCCCGCGCGCTTCACAATCTGCAGATTACGGGTCAGTGTAGTACGGTCCATTGCTAATTGATCCGCAAGCTCGGTAATTGATACAGGGTTGTGCTTCGATGCAACAACAAGCAACGAAAACTGGGTATTTGTCAGTCCGCTGGGTTGCAGATAATGATCGTAAGCCTGGGTCATCATTCTAGAGGCTTTGCGCAGGTTGAAACAGGCACAGTCCGCAGGCGTTAAGCGTTTTTTCATGGTCAGATTCCAATTGATCCTTCTTTCACGCCTACACATTAGTGTATATGCACCTGTTTGTCAAGGCAGCTTACCCGCAAAGGTCAGGATAACATCGACCAAGCGATGCAACCATCTGATAATATGAGATATTGTCAGGTTTAAAGCGCTCGAACAGATCCCCGCCAAGTGGAAACGCCACTTTCCAGGCCGGATCGGGTCATTCGGGAACGGCCGAATGCAGCCTCAGCTTGTAGCGGTCGCCCGACTGGGCCATAAACTTCCGCCAGGTTGCATTCGGCTCCCAACCGGGAAGCACCGCTATCCGCGCCTCGTCTTCCGACATCCCACTCCAGCGACGGTACAAATAGAGAAACGCAGATACCCTGTAGTTCACAACGCAATGCACCCACACAACTTCGTTCCGGAGGCTATCCATGAGACTAAAGAATTGCGCTAGATGGCGGGTTTTCGGATCGTCGAAAGGCACCGGAATATGGTGATACGCCATACCAAGCCCGGTAACGATACTACCCTCCTCGGGGATGGCCT
>Ga0265303_10002943_pt1 | contig 10643 bp, 8 predicted proteins | sample Helome_2_FD_192494 | JGI IMG/M metagenome (GOLD analysis project Ga0265303, IMG submission 192494) | Marine sediment microbial communities from subtidal zone of North Sea - Hel_20160317 (Illumina Assembly) | ecosystem: Environmental > Aquatic > Marine > Subtidal zone > Sediment ... | reverse complement strand
CCGTAGCCCAGGGCGTGAATGCTTTGAGAAGCCCGGAGCGGGCGATCATTCTCGTGACACACTACCAGCGGCTGCTCGATTACATTCAGCCGGATCAGGTGCACGTGCTGTCGCAGGGCCGCATTGTGCGTTCAGGCGACAAGTCGCTGGCGCTCGAACTCGAGGAGCGCGGTTATGACTGGGTTCGTGAGGCTGCGAATCAATGAAACCGGCCGCTCTGTCCATTGACGATCTGAGAGAGGTTGTGCGGCAATTGCCGGATAACGGCCTCGCATCGTCTCGGGAAATTGCGCTGGCGCACCTCGACGAGCACGGTCTCCCGACGCTCCGCGACGAGGACTGGAAATACACGGACCTGTCTGCACTTGTCGACATCAGTAATCGGTGGCTCGCGAGCGGCGCTCAGCGAGAACCATCCGGTACCACCGGAAACGCGATCCGCAGGATCACGGATTCGATCGACGCCACCTGGCTCGTTATTGCCAACGGGGCTATCGACGAACAAACGGACGGCACCCTGCAGGACGGCAGCATTGAAGTGTCGAGGTTCAGTGATGCGCCAGCGCCTTTTGTACTGGAACGTCCGCTGGCCGATCTCAATGCCGCGCTGTTGCAGGACGGTTTGCGACTTCGAGTCGCAGGCCCGTTGCAGAAGCCCATCGGCATTCTCGTCTTCGACCGCGCCGGCACGGCAACAGGCGTCACGCAGTCGTGCGTCGACATCGACATCGCGCCCGGCGCGTCGGCGGAAATAATCGAGTACCACGTTTCGGATGGCGATGAGGACCACTACGCCAACTCTGTCATTGCCCTGAACATCGGTGGCGATGCGACTGTCAAGCACGTGCGCATTCAGAATCGCTCAATCCGGCACGTACAGACAGGCCGTACATCGATCGCGCTTGGAAAGAACGCGAACCTCTCTATGGCGAGCTACGATCTCGGTGGCCGCTTGATTCGCAATGACATCGACATCGATCTTAGCCAACCAGGTGCTGATGTTGCATTCGACGGCCTGTACCTTGCCGGCGACGGTCAGCACATTGACAATCACACGCGAGTGGATCACCGCGTTGGCCCGGCCACTTCCTCGCAAGAGTACAGGGGCATACTCAACGGCGCCTGTCGTTGCGTATGGAACGGCAAAGCCATCGTGCACAAGGGTGCAGACGGCACAGACGCGAGCCAGGCGAATCACAATCTCCTGCTGTCGGAAAAAGCCGAAATAGACGCCAAGCCGGAACTCGAGATTTATGCCGAAGATGTCAAGTGCAGTCATGGCACCACGGTCGGACAACTGGACGAAACCGCCCTGTTCTACCTGCGCTCTCGCGGGCTCGACAAGCGTCACGCGACGCAGGTACTGACGCACGCGTTCGCGGCTGGACTGGTGCAACGCGCACCGGTCGCGATTGTAAGAAAGACGATTACGGGCATCGTGCAGGAGCGCCTCGCACAGCTCATCAAGGCAGATTTTGACGCGGAATTGCTGTCGTGACGCACGCACAACGACAGCCCGCCGCAAGCGCCGCTGACTGGCGCAAGGATTTTCCGATTCTCGATCAGACGGTCAATGGTCGCCCCCTGGTCTACCTGGATAGCGCCGCATCCGCGCAACAGCCTGCGGCCGTTATCGACGCGGTTGCACGTTACCATCGCGAGAGTCACGCCAATGTTCATCGTGGTGTGCATACTTTGAGTCACCGGGCGACCGACGCCTACGAGGGCGCACGAGACAAGATTCGCGAATTCATCAACGCCGCGAATCGATCCGAAGTGGTTTTGACCAGCGGTACGACCGAATCGATCAACCTGGTGGCGCAGAGTTTCTGCCGACCCCGGATAGGCCCCGGTGACAAGATATTGATCACACACCTCGAGCACCACGCCAATATTGTGCCGTGGCAACTGGTTTGCGAGCAGACCGGGGCCGAACTCGTGGTAGCACCCATCGACGATCAGGGACAGCTCGATCTCGATGCCTTGTGGCCCTTGATGACGAACGATGTGTTCATGATGGGCATCGGGCATGTCTCAAATGCGCTCGGCACAATCAACCCGGTCAAGGAAATTATCGCCCAGGCCCGGGAACGCGACATTCCGGTATTGGTCGACGGGGCGCAAGGCGTGCCACACCTGTCAGTCGACGTGCAGGATCTCGATTGCGACTTCTATGCCTTTTCCGGACACAAGATGTTTGCGCCGACCGGCACTGGCGTCCTTTACGGCCGCGAGTCGTTGCTGGAGTGCATGCCGCCCTACCAGGGTGGCGGTGACATGATCCTGGAAGTCAGTTTCGAATCCACAACGTACAACGAGCTGCCTTACAAATTCGAAGCAGGAACACCGAATATCTCCGGCGTCATTGGCTTCGGCGCCGCAATCGATTACCTGCAGGCCGTCGGCATGTCGTGCGTAGCCGAGTACGAAAGCAAACTACACGACTACATGGTGTCGAAGCTCGCCGCTGTCGACGGCATCCGCTTGATAGGAACGGCGAATAACAAGGCGAGTGTGCAGTCGTTCCTCCTCGACGACATACACTCACACGATCTCGGCACCATCCTTGATCATCAGGGCATTGCCATTCGTACGGGACACCACTGCGCAATGCCCGTGATGACCCGCTTTGGAATCTCGGGTACGGCGAGGGCATCACTGGCGTTTTACAACAATGCCGACGACGTCAATCGGCTGATCGACGGGCTGCAGAAGGCGAGGAAGATCTTCGGATGACAGCCTGGGCCGCGAAAAAGGACGAACTCTACGATCTCTATCGGGAACTGATACTCGATCATGCACGCAAACCACGGCATTTCGGTCGCCTTGACCAGGCCACGCACACGGCGCAAGGTATCAATCCCCTTTGTGGCGACAAGCTCAGCCTCTACTTCATTGTTGACGATAACGGTCAAATCGAGACCGTAAGCTTCGAAGGCTCGGGCTGCGCAATTTCCATGGCGTCGGCCTCGCTGCTCACTGATACGGTCATTGGCCTTCGGGTGGATCAAGCCGAGGCAGTATTTGACGCGATCACCAGCCGACTGACACGCGGTCAGGCCGGCGACGAAAGTGACATCGATGTGAACTTCGAGGCGCGTTACGAAAAACTCGTGGCACTCGACGGCGTCCGCGAATTTCCATCACGCGTCAAATGCGCGACCCTTGCCTGGCATGCATTGCATTCTGCATTGAACAGGCAGGCTGTGCCGGCGACTACGGAGTAATTAGCACGATGTTTGGCCAGACCAATGAACCGTTCTCATTGTCACGCGATGTATCAGCGATCATCATTCCGGTGGGTGAGCAACTGACCCTACGCGCGGGAACCGATGGCTTTATCACACAAGCTCTCGGCGGCAGTTTTACGGTCTACGTCGAGGGCAACCTGTTTCGCATTTCCGGCAGCGATGCCGATGCGCTTGGCAAAGAACCCGTATCACCTCCCGAGGTACCGGAGGGTGCAACCGATGCCGACATCGAAGCCGTCATCTGGGACCAGCTCAAGACCTGTTACGACCCGGAAATTCCGGTCGATATCGTCAATCTCGGCCTGATCTATCGGTGTGACGTCAAGTCGCTGCCTGACGGGCAGAGATCGGTCAGCGTCGACATGACTTTGACGGCGCCAGGCTGCGGCATGGGCGATGTGCTGGTACAGGATGCTCAGGAAAAAATTGCTATTATCCCGACGATTGCCGATGTTTCCGTGGACCTGGTATTTGACCCGCCCTGGAACGTCGGCATGATGTCTGAAGAAGCTCGCTTACAGACGGGGCTGATGTAGCTCGAGAAAGACGCATTTCAATGAAAACACTAACGCTTCTCCGTCACGCCAAATCCAGCTGGAAAGACACGCGCCTTAGCGACCGCAAGCGACCTCTGAATCGGCGCGGTGAACGTGACGCGCCGGTAATGGGCAAGCGTATCGCCGAACACGGCATCCGGCCCTCGTTGATCATCAGTAGTCCGGCGACTCGCGCCTGGACCACCGCAAAGATAATCGCCGCCGAAATCAACTACCCAATCGAGTTCTTGCAACGCGAAGACGCCCTGTATCTCGCCTCACTGAACGACATCCTGGATGTCATCGCAGTTCAAGATAACGGTTTCAACCACCTGATGGTGGTTGGCCACAACCCGGGACTGACCGACGTCGCGAACTTCCTCTCACCCGGCCTGACGCACAACCTGCCGACCGCAGGCGTCGTGTCTGTGCAGATCGACCAGGATGACTGGGATCTTCGTGACCGACCGAAGACCGAGCTCCTGGTTCACGACTACCCGAAACTGAAACAGTAGGAGCGGCTTTTTGGCCAGGAAGGCCTTATGTCGCGACAAAACCGCGAGAGCGGTTTTGAACAACGCCGACGGCGTTGGCCCGAAGGACCGAGGGACGTAGGCCCGAGTTAACCACATGGATGTGCGAGAGCGGCCCGGCCGCGATACATCGGAACTGGAAGGCCGCCCGGTTCATTAGCATTCCGGGACATTGACGGCCAGTCCGCCCTGCGAGGTTTCCTTGTAGTGTGACGACATATCGAGTCCTGTCTGGCGCATGGTCTCGATGACCTGGTCCAACGTGACCTTGTGCGTACCGTCGCCGTGCATTGCGAGTCGCGCCGCATTGATGGCTTTGACTGCTCCCATGGCGTTGCGCTCGATACACGGGATTTGCACCAGCCCACCAATCGGATCGCAGGTGAGGCCCAGGTTATGCTCCATACCGATCTCTGCGGCCTCTTCGACATGATCGTTGCTGCCGCCGAGTGCCGCTGCGAGTCCCGCCGCCGCCATTGAACAGGCCACCCCGACTTCGCCCTGGCAACCCATCTCGGCGCCGGAAATCGAGGCGTTGACCTTGTACAGGATACCGATCGCTCCGGCCGTCAAAACAAAAGTCTGAATGCCCTCCTCGCTTGCGCCCGGCACGAAGCGGTCGTAGTACATCAGCACCGCCGGAATGATTCCGGCCGCGCCATTGGTCGGCGACGTAACGACTCGTCCCCCGGCGGCATTCTCCTCATTAACCGCTATGGCAAATGCGTTGACCCACTCCATCGCATCCAGCGCCGTGGACTCACGTTGTGACAGATTGCGATGCAGTTTCGCGGCGCGACGATGCACCGCCATCTTGCCGGGCAATACACCCTCGGTGCGGAGGCCGCGTTCGACACAATCGCGCATCGCCTGCCATAGGTTCGAGATACGCTCGCACACTTCTTCGCGGCTGCGCCAATGCACTTCGTTCTGGAGCACCAGCTCGGCAATCGTGAGACCCTGGCTGGTCGCTGTCTCGAGCAAGGCCTCACTGGTCAAAAACGATAATGGCGGGTCGCCCTCCTGCTCGAGCGGTTCCGGCTCGTCGTTGCGCGCGATGAAGCCGCCACCCAGGGAAAAGTAGTTCTCGTCGAGCAAGGCCGTGCCGTCCGCCGCCGTGGCAACAAAGTGCATGCCATTGGTGTGCCTCGACAGCTCTGTCTTGAAATCAAATTTGAGATCGGACAGCGGATCGAATGCCAGGCGCCCGATACCCGGTGCTTCGATATGCCGGGATGTGCGTATCTCCGCCAACAGTTCGTCGACTTCGTCCGGATCGATCGTCTCCGGCAGGAGCCCCGACAAGCCCAGCAATATCGCCGAATCCGTGCCGTGACCTTTGCCCGTCCACGCCAGTGAGCCATGCAACGTGACTCTGATCCTGCTTACGTCGGCCGACACCGGTTTCAAGTCCGTTACGAAAGCCCGCGCCGCTTTCATTGGCCCCACGGTATGTGAGCTCGACGGGCCGATACCGATTTTGAAGATATCGAATATGCTGATTGCAGCCATCAATCCGAGCTTAACGTCAATAAGCTGGCATTTCCTCCAACCGCCGAAATGTTGTTGCTAACCGTGTACTCACTACCCATCCGCTGCAAATAGTGTGGTCCGCCGGCCTTCGGACCCGTCCCTGACAAGCCGCGACCGCCGAATGGTTGCACGCCGACAACCGCACCAATCATATTGCGATTGATGTAGATGTTGCCCGCGCCCGACGCAGCGACAAGGCCGCGTGCACGAGAGTCTATGCGGCTGTGGAGACCCATCGTAAGACCATAGCCCGTCGAGTTGACCGCCGCGACGGTCTTGTCGAGTTCGCTGCCCTTGAACTTGAGCACGTGCAGGACCGGACCAAATATTTCTTCGGTCAATACACTGATGTCATCGATCTCAACCAGCGTAGGCGCGAAAAAAGTCCCTGCTTCGGTTCCCGGGGGCAAAGCGCAGCGATGAACGATCCTCGCTTCTTTCGCCATGCGCTCGACATGTGCTTCCAGCACCGCTCTCGATGGGGCGTCAATCGCCGGGCCGACATCGGTCGACAGGAATTTCGGATCGCCGATGACGAGTTCGTCCATATAGCCGGTCAACAAATCGAGCGTCCGCGGTTCGATATCCTCCTGAACACACAACAAACGCAAGGCAGAGCACCGTTGCCCTGCACTGTTGAATGCCGAATAGATACTGTCGTGCACGACCTGCTCGGGCAGTGCCGAACTGTCCACAAACATGGCGTTCTGCCCTCCGGTCTCCGCGATCAATGTGCCGATCGGGCCGTCGCGTTGCGCCAGCGTCTGGTTAATGGTCTGAGCGACGGCGGTCGATCCGGTGAATACCACCCCGGCAACCCGCGGGTCTGCCACTGCACGACGGCCGATCAGTGAACCGGATCCGGGAACGAAATGCAGCACGTCAGCGGGCACGCCGGCTTCCAGCATCAGCTGGACGGCCCTGTATGCGATCAATGGTGTCGGCGCCGCCGGTTTCGCAAGTACGGCATTGCCCGCCGCCAGAGCGGCCGCTACCTGCCCGGTAAATATCGCCAGCGGGAAGTTCCAGGGGCTGATACAGATGAATACCCCTTTGCCGCGCAGGCCGTAGGAATTGTGCTCGCCGGTAGGCCCGGGCATTCGCAAAGGCTCGCCAAAATGTCGCTCAGCCTGCGCCCCGTAGTAACGGAAGAAGTCCACCGCTTCGCGCAACTCGGCAATAGCGTCCGGGACGGTCTTGCCGCCCTCCCGCACGCACAGCGACAGCAATTCAGCGTGATGGGACTCGTACAGGTCGGCGGCGCGATTGAGGATTCGGGCACGTTCCGCGGCTCCCATTCGGTCCCAGGCAACCTGGCCCTTGATCGACATGTCCAGCGCCTGATCGATGTGCTCTTCTGCGACCAGGTGGCAATCTCCGACAACCTCGCTGGTATTCGCCGGATTGACCGACGGCTCCTCGGTGCCGGGCAACTCATTGCCACCGATGATCGGTTTACCCGTTATCGGCCTGCCGGAGACCTCCTCCAGATCCGACAGGAGCGTGCGACTCACATTACGATCCGCAAGGTTGAACCCGTGTGAGTTGTTACGCTCGGGCTGGAAGATATCAACCGGACGTGGAATCTTGTCATGCGGCAGGAAATCATGTGAGGCGGCGACCTTCAGCGGATCAGCAATGATGTCCTGCACATCGATCGATTCATCGATGATCTTGTTGACGAACGACGTATTCGATCCGTTTTCGAGCAAGCGTCGAACAAGGTATGGCAGCAGGTCTTCGTGATTACCCACGGGGGCATAAACGCGACATGGCCTGTCGTGCTTTTCCGGATCAACGACTTCGGCATACAACTCCTCGCCCATGCCATGCAATCTCTGGAACTCGTAATCCCGACGGGCGCCCGCATAGTGCAACACGCTCGCGAGCGTATGCGCATTGTGTGTTGCAAACTGTGCGTAGATCTTCTCGCCAGCGGCGAGTGCGGATCGGGCACAGGCGAGATAGGACACGTCCGAATGTGACTTGCGCGTGAATACAGGATAACTTTCGATGCCCTGCTCTTGCGCCCATTTGACTTCGCTGTCCCAGTAGGCGCCCTTAACGAGACGCACAGGAATCCGTCGACCTACAGCACCTGCAAGTTCCTCGATGAAACGCATCGTATCTCGCCCGCGCCGCTGATACGTCTGTACGGCGAGGCCGAAACCGTCCCAACCATCGAGTGATTTGTCGCGATAGACCCGTTCGAAAATGTCAAGCCACATCTCGAGGCGATGCGCCTCTTCGGAGTCGATCGTCAAGCCGATACCGACATCCTTGGCATGCTTTGCCAACTCGAGCACCGACGGTACCAGATCGGCCATCACACGTTCTTCATGGGAGTACTCGTAGCGTGGGTGCAAAGCGGACAACTTGACCGAAATCCCCGGCGCCGAAAACACATCAGGCGCATCGATCTCTGGCCCGCTGCCGATGCTGTTGATGCCATCGTGGTAATTGTCGAGATAGCGTTTTGCGTCAATCGTTGTCAGCGCCGACTCGCCAAGCATGTCGAACGAGTAGCGGTACGGCAGCTTCTCGTTCTTCAGCGAGCGCTTCAGGGCTTCGCCAATAGTGCGACCCATGACGAATTGGTGCCCCATGATCTTCATCGCCTGGCGCATCGCGGTACGTACCAGCGGCTCACCAGCCCGACTGACAAGCTTGCCCAATGTCTGCCCGGGGTTGCTTGTCGCCGTATCGTCGAGAGTCAGCATACGCCCGGTCAGCATCAGGCCCCAGGTGCCGGCGTTGACGAACAAGGAATCGCTGGCACCGAGATGATCTTTCCAGCGGGCCGATGTGATCTTGTCGGCGATCAGCCGATCGGCTGTGTCGGCATCGGGAATACGCAACAGTGCTTCCGCGATACACATGAGCAGCACGCCCTCATCCGAGGACAGGTCGTATTGCTGTAGAAACGCTTCGATACCGGCGTCTTTCTTTGTGTTCTTGCGAACCGCCCGCACCAGTTGCGCGGCCGTTTCCTGGATCTTCCCACGGCCAACGTCGCCAGGATCCGCCGCCTCGGCAAGCTCCCGTACGAGTTTTTGCTCGTCCGCCAGGTAATGATCATTGATATAGGGAACGCTGCCGTCCCGGGCAGCGGGTTGGTCCACGAAACTCATGCCACGACTCCAATTGCCACTCTTTCGGTGGATTCAAAGTAGACTTCAGGGGCCGCGATTATAGGGTATTCAAGGCGAAACGGGCATCGGTATTGCCCCTGATCATCGTCGGTTTCCGCGGTTCCGGTTGCGCAGCTGGCGACGTGTGCGTTTGTCAGGTTTGCCGCGCGTCATCGGCATTTGCTGACGGTCACTCTTCAGGTCGGCGACCATTTGCTTGCGACGTTCGATGCTCTCCGGAGCCTCCTGATAACATGCACGGGCCTCAGTGGCCGGGCCCCGTCTCACCGGCATATCGACGACGGTGAACTCATACGTCAGTTGCTGCCGCACGAGCAGGATTTCGTCACCGACACGTACACGAGTGGCCGCCCGCGCACGCTCGTCATTGATTCGAACATGACCGCCCTGCACGGCCGCGGTCGCGGCTGTTCGCGTCTTGTAGAACCGCGTGAACCAAAGCCACCGATCAAGTCTCAGTGCGTCGTCCGGCACAACCTATCTCCCGTTGCCTCCTGATATACTTTGCGTCCTTCCAGCGCCGAGGGCAATCCCGTGCCAAGCAGCTTTTTAGAATCACTCGCCAGCCAGACCGAGGCTCTGAAATCCGAGGGGCTTTTCAAGACCGAAAGACTGATCGCGGGACCGCAGCAAGCCGCAATCGATGTGCGCAACAACGGGGGCACCGAGCATGTGCTCAACCTGTGTGCAAACAACTACCTGGGTCTCGCCAACCACCCCGAAGTCATTGCAGCCGCCCACAATGCGCTCGATAAATACGGCTATGGCATGGCCTCCGTGCGTTTTATTTGCGGCACACAGACCATACACAAAGAGCTCGAGGCGCGTATTAGCGCCTTCCTCGGCACCGAAGATACGATCCTGTATCCATCCTGCTTCGATGCAAACGGTGGCCTGTTCGAGACGCTGCTCGGGCCGGACGACGCCGTTGTCAGCGACGCACTCAACCACGCCAGCATTATCGACGGCATCCGCTTGTGCAAAGCCCGCCGCTATCGATACGCCAACAGCGATATGCAGGAACTTCGCAGCCAGTTGCAGGACGCCGCTGATGCGGCAGTCAGCCTGATCGTGACCGACGGCGTATTCTCGATGGACGGCACGATCGCCGACCTCGTCGGCATTTGTGAACTCGCCGACGAATTCGATGCCCTGACCATGATTGACGACTGCCACGCAACCGGGTTCCTCGGCAAGACCGGACGAGGCACCCACGAATATCGCGGCGTCATGGGACGCATCGATATCATTACCGGCACGCTCGGCAAAGCGCTGGGCGGCGCGTCCGGCGGCTACACTTCGGGCCGCAAGGAAATTATCGCCTGGCTGCGCCAGCGTTCGCGCCCATACCTGTTTTCCAATTCGGTCGCACCGATGATTGCAGCGTCCTCCATCGCGGTACTCGATCTCCTGGAGCGAGACAGTGCCTTGCAGGAGCAACTGCACGAAAATGCCGCTTATTTTCGTCGCGAGATGAGCGACAGAGGTTTCGATCTGAAACCGGGCGAACATCCCATTATTCCGGTGATGCTCGGCGACGCCAGGCTGGCGACATCAATGGCCGACAAACTCCTGGAGCGCGGAATATATGTCATAGGCTTTTCGTTTCCCGTGGTTCCGAAAGGTCAGGCAAGAATT
>Ga0265303_10002942_pt1 | contig 10646 bp, 9 predicted proteins | sample Helome_2_FD_192494 | JGI IMG/M metagenome (GOLD analysis project Ga0265303, IMG submission 192494) | Marine sediment microbial communities from subtidal zone of North Sea - Hel_20160317 (Illumina Assembly) | ecosystem: Environmental > Aquatic > Marine > Subtidal zone > Sediment ... | reverse complement strand
GGTTTGAAAGCCCCACGAGGCGCTGCACGTGGCGTTGCCGCTCAGGCGCTTCTTGCCGACGCGGCGCAGCCCCAGTTCGGGCTTGGCGAGGATCGCGATCCCTTCGTTCATGTTCTTCGGAATCTTGTAGATGCCGCCGAGGTGGAGGCCACAGCTGGTGACTTTGTGGATCTCGTCGTAGCCAAGCTGCTCTGCGTACCAGCGGGCCAGCGGCTGATTGGGATTGACCTCTTGAAAGAAGAGCAGATCGGGGTCGAGACGCTTGAGCTCTTCGATCTGCCACGCCAGCCGCCGCTCTTTGCGCTCGGGATCCTCACCGGGGAAGCGTTTGTTGCTCTCGCCGCTGCGCAGGCCGTGCCAGACGTTGAAGGTGAGCGCCTTGAGGGTCGGCCCCGAGGCATCCTGTGCTCTCGTGGCCATGGGAGCCAGAAAGAGCGCTGTCAGCAGCAGGCAGATGAGAGTTGTGGATCTCGACATGGAAGCACCTCGATTTCAGGTGAAATTGCAGGAACCTGGATTCGCCCCATTGTAGTCTCGAACGATTCCTGGAACTCGCAGCCCATCAAACACCGAGCCCTCTTCCGGTCGGGCGGCACCACCTAGTCAACGACGCGCGGCAGAACGCCGCCGGGTCTACCGAAATGCGGTACGGCGTCCGAGGCCATTCGAGGATCGACAAACCTCTGCTGAGAAGGGCTGTAGTAGAGGCAGCCAATCTCGTCGGACGGTCTGGAAATCACGAATGGCTCCACCGAATCGAGAGCCTCCAGCCACAGTCGTTTCATCTCGTGGAGGTCGATCGGCTCTGCGAGATCGAGTCGTGCGAGGTCCTCGGCTCGAACCTGCCCGCGCCTTCGCAGCAGCTCCAGGAGGGAGTCAGGGGCACAGCTTCTCCGCAGCCTCCCAGGCGTCACGCCCACCGTGCCTGCGAAGCTGGTCAGCCACCCAGGCGACGTCCGATGCTTCAATACGGTAGTCGGGATCGAAGGACCAGAAGCACTCGGGATGAAAGCGACGGTACATACGACGTGCCTCTCGCACTCGGACCATGGCCCGCGCCGTTTCGGGGTCCAGAGCCCGGCGACTCTTCCGGCCCCCGCGTCGCCCGATCTCGGCGAGGTACTCTTTCACCTTGCTCTCCATGTCAATATCATAACCCGCTTATGATCGAGGCTCAAGGTCTAGAGTCTCCAGCGATGGGTTGTCGAACGGGGTTACAGAGGCAGGCATCGTGCAGAGACCGTTGCGGAAATGTCGCACTTCGTGCGCAGCCCAGCAGCTGCATGACGACCTGGATGAGGCTCCGCGCGGGTCCGGTGCGGTGTGTCGCTTGTCTATCGACTATTCTTGGAACCCGGACATCGAATCGAGCACCTGGACGAGATTGCCGTCGGGGTCGAAGGCGAAGAGGCTCTGGGCAGCGAGATCGCCGACCCAGACTGTGCCGTCTGTCGTTCTGGCGATGGAAAGCGGCTGTTCGAATTCCGGTATCGAGGCAAACACCTCGGGAGGCGAGCAACCATCCGACCCGCGCGGGCATTCGACCGTGAGAACTCTCTTGCCGGCGGTGTCGATCAGCAAGAGGGAAGAGTCCTCTTGCGAGAGCTCCAGCTCGCTAATGGGTCCGAGGTCGGTGGCCACTAGCACCGGGACCGAAGAGTCCGAGCTCAACTCCACCAGGTACAAGGAGCCCGTCTCTGGATCGGTGGCCATCAAGCGATTGCCAGCCCTGTCGAGCTCCATCTGATTGAAGCTGATGGAGTCGTCGAAGGTGCTGAGCAGCTCGGGCTTGGGCTTCTTGGCCGCCATGTCGGCGACGTAGATCTCGCCGGGCCTGGCGAGGTAGATCCAATGCTTGTCTGCATCGGCCGCCGCCGCAGTGAACAAGAGGTCGGAGTGGATCTCGGACCACTCGAGGCTTTCGGATCCCACGAGATCGAAGTCGAAAGCCACCACATCGGTCTCGACCTTCGGCTTCTTGCCGTCGAGAACCTCGGCGCTGGCAATGACGAGGGCGCGGCCCCCATCGTAGGAGACGCCGATGACCGTTTCAGGCTGGATGACCGGTGGGAGGCAGGCGAGCCCGAAGGGCCTGCTGTTCTCCTCACCCAGCGAGAAGAACCGTCGTGACCCCTCGAGAAACACCAGATCGCCGTTGGGCATGGCGATGAGCTCGATGGGTCGCACACCGTCTTCCCGAACGACGATGGTCTTGTCGGTCTTGTTCTCAGCGCCACTCAAGACCAGCAGAGCTCGGATCATCTGGATCGTGTTGTAGGTGAAGATCTCGGAGTGATCACGGATCAACTCCGGCGGCGCACTCATGATCCAGTAGGGAGTGTCGTTGAAGCCGAGGGGCAGACGCTGGATCGTGAAGAGGTTCTCTTCCCCCGGAAAGGTGTATCGATTCTCGCCCGTTGTCGGATTGACCGAGACCTCGAGTACCATCTTCGAGTCGTCCACAGAAGCCGGATCGAGCGTGCCTTCTGTAGTGATGACGTGGCTGTGCAGTACCCGATTGTGCCCGGCAGTCTTGGTGTAGAAGCTCTTCTGGCTTGGTGTTGGGCTGCAGTCGGTCGGTTCGTACTCACGGAACTTTTTCGACCATGCCTTCATGCTCAGAGCCATGGGATAGAGATTTCCAGTAGCCGTGTCCCCGGTCGACGTCACCGAGGCGATCAAAGGCGCCTCGCGCCGATTGCCGTCTTCGTCCTCGCGATAGAACCTGAGTCGATTGCGCTTCAGCATCCCGACCATGTTCTTGGCCTGCATCGACTGCGAGGCGGGGTTGACCAGGATGAGCAAGTCGGCGCTGGGCGGGATCTCCGTCTCATCGACGAGGGTGTAGCCGACCACGGCCTGGGTGAGAGCGAGTTCAACGATCATGCCACCGAAGGAGTGGCCGATCACGATGCCTGTGGAGAGCGGGTTCTTCTTGGCGGTGGACATCACCCGCAGGATCGCCTCCGTGGTCGACAAGCTCGCTGCGCGTTGACCGGCGCCACGTCGGGAGTAGAAGGTGAGCGGTTTGAGCAGTCCGACATCGGTGGAGCGTCCGCGCCAGCTGAGGTAGACGCCGATGAGCGCTACGTCCTCAGGGCTCTCGTCCACCCGATTCATCAATTGCCGCGTGGTCCCGAGCAGGCGTTGGAAACCCTCGACATTGTTGTCGAGCTTACGATCTTCGCGGTTCGAGGCATCGTTGTGCCAGCCGTGCACGAAGAGCAGCACGACTGAACGCTTGCCTTCACTGTGCGCCTGGTCGATCACCTGAATCGTGCGCTCGAGCTGGGCCGGTGCCCAGGGCTCGCCTTGATCGTCGAACTCGATGAAGGTGAGCGTGTAGTCGTCCTTCTCCTCGACGCTGTCCGGCCGATACATCTGGGCCGACACGCAGCCAGTCAGGGTGACGAGCAGCGCGAGCAGTAGGCCCCGGAAGGTCAATGCCGTTCTAGAGATAGTCCCCATCATTCGGGTTAGATCCTACTTCATGAAATCCACCGCGGTCGCTGCGAACGAGGCCGGGAACGCCACGAGAATGGTCCGGGTCAAGGTCAACACGAGCTCATCCAGTGGTGCCTTGTCGAACAAGAACAGAAGCAGGAACGCGACCAGAAGAGTGACCAGGTAGCGGAGTAGGAAGTTGGTTTTCCGCGGTTCGGGGTCTTGGGCCGAGGAGTGGCTGCAGAGCGGTAGCCGCCTGATCTCACGGACTGCCGCTTCACCGGACTGCTTCTTCTTCGCCGGCATTGGACACTCTCCTGGGCCTGACTCTAGACCCGAAAGTGTCTCTTAGATCAGACCCCTAATGTGTCCGACTTCTGCTGACTGGAGACAATCTCCACCGATCAGCCGACGCTGACACCCGCCCTGGTGAGGGCCGACCACAATGCCTTGTTCAGCTTGGCTCGAGACTCGTAGATGGCGTCCGGGTCGTCGATCCAGACCGCGACCCTGAATTCCATCGAGGATCTGTTGATCTCGGACAGCAGCACCGCGCTCTTTCCCTGGCTCGAGACCCAATCCAGACTCTCGACCGCCTCTTGCAGCACACGCTCCACCAGCTCGACGTCCGAGGCGAGATCTACCGGTAGGGTCGCTCTTATCAGGACTAGCTTGTCCTCTCGGGTCAAGTTCGTAACGACGGACTGAGCCAGTTTCGAGTTCGGGATCAAGATCTGCTCGTCTTGGACGGTCCTGCCAGTCGTCGATCGCACCCCGATCTGCTGGATCTCGAGCCAACGATCGTCCATCTGAACCAAATCCCCAGGGCTGATCGTCCGGTCCAACCGCAAGATGATCCCAGCGAGAAAGTTCGCCACGACATCCTTTGCCGCGAAACCTGCAGCCAGGGCAAAAACGCCACCGGCGGCAAGCAGCGAGGTCAGGCCGATCCCGAAGATATGGAGGACGATGTCGAGCCCGAAGATGACGACAGCCGCGGCGACCAGGCTCGCTGCGGTCGTGGCAGACAGGTCGTCCTTCACACCGTGGCGCTCAAAATGCCGCAGGGTCATCCGTTTCGCCAACCAGGCCAGCACCAGGGTCACAATCACCACAATGGCAACTGCGATCACCAAGCCCACGGTCACTTCGGTGGAACCGATGGTGATGAGATGTTGATTCCAGCTCTCAGGTCGTTGCATAGGTTCTGTCCAGTCTCCTAGAAAGCCAGCCGCATGCGCAACACGCTGCCGACCCAAAGGCTCTTCTTCAAGTCATTGAACGAAGGATTGCGTGTCATCTGAACCGCTGGAGTGACCTGCAGGTTATCTGTGAGTTGCAGCCGGTAGAAGACCTCGCTGGTCCACTGGGCATCCGTGCCGGGCTCCACCGGGGCACCGTAGCTGGTCGCGAAACCGAGCAGGTCACTTTGACGCATGTTCATCCCTAGACCCAGCGCCCAGAGCCACCGCATCAGGGCCGCGTCGCCCTCGGAATAACCTACACGAAGAAAGGGCTGATATCGCTTGTAGATCTGCCGAGCTGCGGAGAAGGCCAGCCCGCGGCTTCTCTCGGTGCCCTTTTCTTCCAGCTCATCCTGTACCCAGTAGGTCACATGGATCGAGTCGCCGGGGACCGATTTCTTGCTGGGTGACCAGCCCGCTTCGACCCAGTAGAAGAGATCCTCGCCATCGAAGAGCTCCGCGACGTTGAAACCGTCGGCGTCCGCCAGCGCGTCGTGGACGCCGCCAGCAGCATAGAAGTGGTCGCTCAGAAACAAGCGGGTCACGAAGCCGACACCCTGCTGGGGGAGGGCCTCGGCCGGATTGTTGAAGAAGGCGTCGCTCATGAACGCGGTCCAGGCACTGAGCAGGGGGTAGGCGTCCATGAAGTCGCCGGGATCCATCTGTCCAAAGACGAAGGCAAATCGCTGCTTGGCGAAGAACTGTTTCCAATACAGGGCGGTGATCCCCCAGGCGAAGTCCTTGAAACTCGCGGTACTCAACGCGGAGCCGGCGTCGAAGCCGAGGTCCCGGGGCGTGATCCCACCGCCGATGGTGTGTCGATTCTCGATCCGGTAGACCAGGAATCCGTCGAACTTCTCCTTGAAATGGAAGAGGTCCCATGTGCCATAGAACCTGAAGTTGCCGCTGGTCGCCTGGTCCTCCGTGAAGCTGAAGGACGCGTACTGGTTGAGGAAGTTGTAGTCCATCCCGAAGGCGATGCCCCAGAGTCCATCGACCCGGTCCTTGAAGTCGTACAGGGGCGCAAGGGTCCATTGAAGAAAGCTGAACACCGGGTTCTTGAACACATCGTCGGCCATGAGATCCGACTCGACGCTTGTCGGTCCAGCGGCCGTCGGGATGTCGTAGCCGGACTTCGTCTGGCGATCGGAATCCTCGTCGGCAGACTCTTCGTCCTCCTCGGTGTCTTCCGGCCCCTCGGGATCACGACCTGGCTCTTCTTCAGCTTCGGCCTGGGCCTGCTGTTCCTGCTCGGGAGAGGTCGATCCGGGTGGCTCCTGCCAGGGTTCGGCCTGACTCCGTGATCCGAGCGACAGCACGAGCAGAATCACCCAGGCCCAGATGAGGCGGCCAGGCATGAACTCTCTTCGATCGGCGATCAGGAACACAATAGGAGACCCTTCGTGCATCGGAAGCTAGCAGCAGAGAACGAGAGGTTTCTGGCCTAATCCTGCCAACTCGAGGGAGTGGATCGCGAACCTCTGGTCCTCGAGGCCGGATGTTACTCGGCTCGACCGTGGGAAGCGGTGCGGAATCTTCGAGGGCTCAGACCGCCGATGCGCCGAAACATCCGCGAGAAATGAGCAGGATCGTCGAAGCCGACCGATCTCGCGACATCGCCGATCCGAGCGTCGGAGTCCACCAAGACGTCCTTGGCCGCATCGAACTGTACCTCGTCGACCAGCGCTCGGTAGGTGAGGCCAGATTCAGACAGCCGGCGGGCCAGGGTGCGCACCGAGGTGCCCATCAGCGATGCCACCTTCTGCGCGGATGGGTAGCCGTCCGGCAAATAGGCCCAGAGCAGTGCTCGGAGCGAGTCGACATAGTCGAATCCCCCGGCCTGAACGAAGGGATCCTTGCTGCCGATGTCGGAACCGTCGGTGCGCGACGCCATGTGCAGGCAGGATCGCGGCACGGCAATGTAGCCCACGCGCTGATTCGTCTGGATTCGGCTGCCGGGGAAATGAGCCTCTACGATGGGCGGAACAGTCGCTGTCTCGATTCCGATCTCCGTCGGCACCCAGTGTTGTCCAACGAAGTGCCGGATGAGATCCAGATAGACCTCGAGTTGATACGCCTGCGAGCCCTCGTAGCCAGGCCAGTCCTTGATCGTCGAGTACTGGGTGTGGAACAGGATGTCGTTGGGGCGTTCCAGGACGCCGAGCTGGAGATGAGATGCCTCCGCGCTGATCATTCGAACCAGTCTCTTCAGGGCCTCGTACAGCGTCGGGGCAGTCTCCAGTTTCCGCAGGAAAGACGCGCTCAGCTTCCTGTCCCCGTAGAAGCGGCCGACATGCCACCCGAGCTGGGGATCTTCCAGCTGAGCCGCTGCATCGAACAGCGACCAGGCATGGCGCAACGGTACGAATGCCATCGGATCGTTGCAGTAGACCGGCAACCCGACGCGGCGGAAAAGGCGATCGGTGGGTGTGCCGATCTCTTGAAGGAAGGCGGCGAACGCCTGAGGGTGCGCCAGGCGAATCAGGGGCGGCGTCGATGTTTGCGTCGAGGTACCCATGCTGGGCCTTCTTGGAGTCAGCGCGAACTCTCTGTCCAAGAGATCTAGGGCGGGAATTCCAGCGTCGTTTGGCCGGAAAAGGCCAGAAACGACTCCGCGCTTCAGCTAAGGTCAAGCGCTCCAGGGAGTGGCACCGTTTTGAAATCGCGGGAGGGTTCTGGGGCGACACCTCGGCCTGGGACGAAACTCTGCCCTAGTCACGGCTGCCATGCCTCGATGCTTTGGCCAAGCCAGATGCTAGTCGGCTCGACCCTGGGCAGACTTACGGAACTCCAGTGGGCTGAGACCACCGATGCGGCGAAACATCCGCGCAAAGTGGGTGGGATCGGAGAAGCCGGTGGCGATGCCAACATCACCGACCGTCATCGTGTCTTCCTGTAGGAGCTCCCGCGCCAGATTGAAACGTACCTGGTCGATCAACTCCTGATAGGTCAAACCGCGTTCGACCAATCGCCGGGCCATGGTGCGCGTCGAGGTATCCATCAGCGGCGCCACTTTGTTGGCAGATGGGTAGCCGTCAGGTAGGTACGCCTTGATGACGGCTGCGAGGGTGTCAGGGAAACTGAAGTCCTTTGTCAGGACAACGGGCTCGTCGATGGTGGATTCAGACTGGCGGGCTGGTGCGGCGGTGTGGAGGCAGTCTCGAGGCACGGAAACAAACCCCACTCTCTGCCCAGGTAGAACTCGACTACCCGGGAAGTGCTCCTTTACCACAGCTGGCACGACCAAGTGTTCGATGCCGATCTCTTCAGGGACCCACCGCTCGCCGAGAAAGTGGCGAATCAGGTCGATATAGACCGAGAGTTGGTAGGCCTGCGCGGCGTGGTATCCGCGAACATTCCTCAAGTCCGGGTAGTTCGTGAAGAAGAGGATGTCATCACGGCGCTCCAGGATCCCTAGTTGCAGGTCCGAGGATTCGGAGCTGGCTAGACGGATGAACGTCTTCAAAGCCTGATAGAGCGTCGGGGCTGTCTCCAACCTGCGCAGCAGGGAGTCACTCAAATTGTGGTCGCCGACAAACCGTCCGACATGCCAGCCCAGCGACAGGTCTTCGGCCCGAGACGCGGCATCGAAGAAGGACCATGCCCTTCTCAAGGGAACGAAGTTGTCCGGGTTGTCGCAGAAGAACGGCAGTCCTTGACGGCGGAAGTGCCGATGCACCGGTGCGCCGACCTCCTCGAGAAAGGCCCCAAATGCCAAGGGATGTGCGATGCGCGCGATCGGCGTTGACGATCTGGTCGACATGCTGACTTGCCTGTGTCCCGTTCGGATACGGCGACACCGTTCAGTCCTGGGAGTTTGTCTGACATTGATTATAGTCAAGTTCGAGCCTGCAGCGGCAGCTAGCAGAAGAAGGTCGCAACTGTTCGGCCCGATCGTCTCGCTCCGGAAAAGCTGAGTCTTCCGAAGACGAAACTCAATCGTGGCGAGATATCCTGGTGCTCAAGTGATCCGACTATTTTCTTCGAGATATGTGACATTCAAGTCACATAGGTTCCCTCTTGAAATGGCAGAAATTGGTCGGTCCAGTCGAAAGCCCCCGTGCTAGGTTCCCCATCCTGATGAACCCGGACCACTGAAAAGCGCGCCCATTCGGTCGAGCTGGCCGATCAGCGCCAGAGCAGACTAGAAAACCAGTTTGAGTCAATCAAACACCAAAATAAGGAGAGATAGACATGGGAATCGACTTTCAACTGCACAGAGCCTCTGTAGACATCTCGAAGGGCGTCCGCCAATTCCAGAAAGCGGACAAAGAGCTCTACAACGACAACATCGACTCGGCGACGAAGCACTACGACAAGGGGCTGGATAAGTTTGCCTCCGCCCTGAATCATCTGGCGAACGCCGAGGACGACGCCTACAACAAGGCTGGCTCCGAGATTGACAAGGGCAACAACGAGATGCGCAAGGCCATCGACGAGTACAACGGCGGCAACCTCGACAGCGCGCAAAGGCACTATGACAGCGCCTTGAACCAATACGACGCGGCCCTGGACCTGCTCAGCTAGCCGAAGAGAACGACACTCGGCCCTCGCAACTCGAATCAGTAACCACCAGAAAGTGAGAACACAATGTCAGAGAACACCGTTCCGCCCGTACCCGACCGACTCGCGAAGTGGCGCAAAGAAGGTAAGACCGTAGAGCTTCAAGGCACCAAGATCTGGTACCACGATCAGGGACCGAAGACCGATGACGCCGTCTTCATCGTCCACGGTTATCCGGGCTCGTCCTGGGATTTCCAGGGGGTCGTGGATCGCATCGGCTCCGACACGCGCACCGTTGTGATGGACATGCGTGGGTTCGGACTGAGCGAGAAGCCTCTGGATGGGGATTACCAGGACAACTTCACGCTATTGCGCCAGGCCGACCTCTATGAGGAGCTCGCTCACCATCTGAAACTCAAGACCGTGATTCTGGTGGCCCATGACATGGGCCAGACCGTCGGCCTCGAATTGATGGCGCGGTTTGAGGAGGGGCGCGCGCCGTTCAGGATCCGACACGCGATCCTGCTCGATGGCTCGACGCTCGTCGACATGTGCGTGCCGACCGACTTCCAGAAACAGGCACTCGCGGCACCGTCCACGGCACTGGAGGACGACATGGCTTGGAAGGATATTTACGACATCTTTCCGGAGTCCTACGCCAAGGAATCCAAGGCAAAGGACGACTTCGACGAGCTCATCACGTGCCAGGCGCACCAGATCTACTACAACCACGGCAGCCGGATCATCGGTGGCATCGTGCACTACCTCAAGGAACGAAAAGAGGACTTCGGTCGCTGGGAGCGGACACTGTTCGGGTTCAAGAAGGCCCCGTTGAGCGTGATTTGGGGAGAGCAAGACCCGGTGGCTGTCATCGCCATGGCGGATCGGATCAAGAAAGAGCGCCCCGTTACGGACCTCTACAAGCATCCAGATTGCGGCCACTGGCCCTCGATCGAGATCCCGGACCGAATTGGCGACGCGATCATCGCAAGGCTGGGGAGCGTCTGATCCAAGGCGTGCTCCGGCCTCGAGCGGAGAAACGTCGTACCTGATTTCTCCGATTAGGAAGAGCTGCAGGCACCGATAACGATCCAGTGGAAATCGGAATGACCGAGACGATTCTGGGACTGTTGGAGAAGGCCGGCTTGGCGATTAACCTGTTTGCCGTGGCCGTGATCGTCGGTGGGTTCATCCTCGCCGCGGTGCGCTACTCTCGCCGGTTCCGTGCGGAGAGCTTCGAGAAGGATTTCCAGCAGTTCAAGATCGAGCTCGGCCGTGCGCTGCTGTTGGGATTGGAAATCCTGGTCCTGGGGGACGTGATCGAGACGATCACCGTGGAGCCGACGTTCCAATCCCTCGGTTTCCTGGGGTTCCTGGTCGTCGCACGCACGGCCGTGAGCTGGTCGTTGAGTCTCGAGGTCGAGGGACACTGGCCCTGGCAATCGCAGCCTGAGC
>Ga0265303_10002941_pt1 | contig 10646 bp, 11 predicted proteins | sample Helome_2_FD_192494 | JGI IMG/M metagenome (GOLD analysis project Ga0265303, IMG submission 192494) | Marine sediment microbial communities from subtidal zone of North Sea - Hel_20160317 (Illumina Assembly) | ecosystem: Environmental > Aquatic > Marine > Subtidal zone > Sediment ... | reverse complement strand
GCAAGGTATCCAGCCGGTTGCGGTAGGTGCGAGTGGTGATGATCTCGGGGTAGAAATTCTCCGACGTATCGAGATTGTGGTTGTAGTAATCGAGGCCCGCGTCGCGAAGACTGGCCGCTTGCTCATGGTCCAGCATGCCCAGCGTGGCGCAGGTCTCGAGCCCCTCTTCGGCCACCGCCCGAATCATGGCGGCTATGCGCTCGAGCTGCCGCGGCTTTGGACTGCGCCAGGCTGCGCCCATGCAAAACCGGGTTGCCCCGTTGGCCCTTGCCGCGCGGGCCGCGGCAACCACGGCTTCCAGCGGCGCCATGTGTTCACCGTCTACGCCCGTCTCGTAGTGAGCGCTTTGCGGGCAATAGGCGCAGTCTTCCGGGCAGGCGCCGGTCTTCACGCTCATCAGCGTGCTGATCTGGACCTCGGCTGGATCAAAGTGCTGCCGGTGCACGGACTGGGCCCGGAACAGCAGTTCGCTGAACGGCAAAGCGAACAGCGAATCCACCTCCTCGCGCGTCCAGTCGGTGCGAATCGGGGCGGTTGTCTGGGTATTCCACGCGGTCATATTTGTCGTCCGTCGGCGAAGTTTTGGCGCTGGCCGGAGGCAAGCTGGCTGCTGCAGTATTGAAATGCGCCCCGACGCTGTCAACCTGAAGTGCTTGACGAAGTTGACAATTGGCTGACCCGTTTCGTCTCCGACCGCTGCGTGCTGTGTGGACTAAACGCCGCCACGGGCATGCTCTGCGCCGGCTGTAGCGCCGACCTGCCGTGGATCCTGTCGGGCTGCAGCCGCTGCAGCGCGCCGCTGCCGGCCGGCGCGCCGGCAGGGGCTTGTGCCGGTTGCGACCTGGTGCTCCGCGGGATTGACCGGGTGCGGGCCGCGCTGGTTTATGAGTTCCCGGTAGACAGCCTGGTGGCTGCTGCAAAGTTCCGCGGGCGCGTCGAGTGCGCGCGGGTGCTCGGCGACCTGCTGGCCCGCAGCCTGACCCGTGACGCCAAGGGCGTTCCCGGCTGCGATCTCGTCGTGCCGGTGCCCTTGCACCCGGATCGTTTCGGGCGGCGCGGCTATAACCAGGCATCGATCATCGGCCGCGCTGCGGCCCGGGCGACAGCTTCGGTGCTGGACACAAAGGTCTGCGCGCGTCGCCTAAATACGCCACCGCAATCGGGGATGGCCGGCGGCGCGCGGCGCGCTAACGTTCGCGGTGCCTTCGCCGTGCGACGTGACCTGGAGGGACTGAAGATAGCCCTGGTCGACGATGTGATCACAACCGGGCACACGGTCAGTGCGCTGGCCGTTGCGCTGCGCCGGGCCGGCGCGGCAGGTGTCGAGGCCTGGTGCGTGGCGCGGGTGGTGGCCGGTCAGGCGCCGCGGAAGATGTAGTCGAGCAGGATGCCCGCGAACATCGTTGCGCCCACGTGCCGATTGGCGAGAAAAGCCTGGAAGCAGCGCTCGGGGTCGCGGTCGTTCACGCTAATGCGCTGTTGCAAGAACAGCGCTGCGACAATACCCACCGCCCCGTAGTACCAGACACCCATTTCGGCGGCCTGGCCGATCAGCGCCAGCGCGAGCAACATCGTGAGCTGCAACAGGCCGATACAGAACAGATCGGCACTGCCGAACAGGATGGCCGTGGACTTCACACCGATGACCTCGTCGCCGGCACGGTCGGCCATGGCGTAGAAAGTGTCGTAGATCACTGCCCAGACTACCGCCGTGAGCCACATCAACCAGGCGAGTCGCGGCACTGCCCCGGTTTGCGCGGCAAAAGCCATCGGCACGCCCCAGCCGAAGGCCGCGCCGAGGATCAGCTGGGGCGCGACGAAAAAGCGCTTGGTAAAGGGATAAATAATCGTCAGCGCGGCGCCGGCCACTGCCAGCCAGCCCGCCAGGCTGTTGAGGGTCAGCAACAGCGCGATGGCCAGGAGGCTCAGCGCCAGGAATAACACCAGCGCTTCGGCGGGTGCCACCTCGCCGGTTGCGAGCGGCCGGTCGCGCGTGCGGGCAACGTGGGGGTCGAGTTTGCGGTCGGCAAAGTCGTTGATGACGCAACCTGCGCTGCGCATCACGATGACGCCGAGGACAAAGACCAGGAAGATTTGCGGATCCGGCCGGCCGTCGCCTGCGATCCACAGCGCCCACAGCGTTGGCCACAGCAACAGCCATGTGCCGATGGGCCGATCGAGGCGCATCAGCCGGGCATACAGGCCCAGCTGGCGGCGCAGTTCAGCGGCGAAGCGATTCGAGGCGCTGGTAGTGGCCATGCTCGTGCGTCGTTGCATCAGGCGCAGAGCATACCGGTTGTTCAGACCTTGCCGAAGCGGTGGGCGCCGCCGATCCAGCGGCTGAGCAGCGCGTCCACCGCGGCGGGCGATGTCTCGAGCAACTGCCGGCCGATGGACTGGACTTGCGCAGCCAGGTCGGCGTCACGAATCAGGTCTGCCACGCGCAGCTGCATCAGCCCTGTCTGCCGCGTGCCGAGCACCTCGCCCGGGCCGCGCAGCTCGAGGTCTTTGCGCGCCAGTTCGAAGCCGTCGCTGACGCGGCGCATGGTGTCCAGGCGCTCTCGCGCCAGCCGCGACAGCGGCTGACGATAAAGCAGCACGCAGGCACTGGCGGCATCGCCCCGGCCCACCCGGCCGCGCAACTGGTGCAACTGGGACAGGCCCATGCGCTCGGCATTTTCGATAATCATCAATGACGCCTCGGGCACGTCTACCCCCACCTCGATGACCGTGGTGGCAACCAGCACGCGCAGCTTGCCCGCCGCGAAAGCTTTCATCGTGCGATCTTTCTGCTCCGGTTTCATGCGTCCGTGCACCAGCCCCACCGGAATGTCTCCGAGGGCTTCGCTGAGCAGCTTATGAGTCGACTCTACCGCCTGCGATTCGATGACGTCGGAGTCTTCGATCAGCGGACAAACCCAGTACGCGCGACGGCCGGCGCCACAGGCTTCGCGCACGCGCGCCACGACGTCACCGCGGCGCTCCTCTGCCAGGGCCACCGTCTGCACGGGTTGGCGGCCGGGCGGCAGTTCGCGAATCGCCGACACGTCGAGATCGGCGTATAGCGTCATGGCCAAGGTGCGGGGGATGGGCGTGGCGGTCATGACCAGCTGGTGCGGGCGCAGGTCGCCGCTGCGGCCTTTTTCCATCAACTCCAGGCGCTGGTGCACGCCGAAGCGATGTTGTTCGTCGACGATCACCAGGCCGAGGCCTTGATAGTCCACGCCCTCCTGAAACAGCGCGTGCGTGCCGACCACGACCTGGGTAGTGCCGTCTGCCAGTTCCAGCAGCATGCGGTTGCGTGCCTTGCCGCGGAGGCTGCCCGCGAGCCAGCCGACGCGGATGCCGAGAGGGTCGAACCAGCGGAAGAAACTTTCGCGGTGCTGTTCGGCCAGCAGTTCCGTCGGTGCCATCACCGCGACCTGCTGACCCGCGGCCACTGCAGTCAGCGCAGCAGCGGCAGCCACCACGGTCTTGCCGCAGCCCACGTCACCCTGCACCAGGCGCATCATCGGATGCGGCTGCGCCATGTCCTGATCGATTTCCGCAAGCGCCTGCTGCTGACCACCGGTGAGTTCGAAGCCCAGGCCGCTGAAAAACCTGGTGCGCAGTTCCGAGTCACCGTGCACCGGAGTGGCGCGTTCGTGACGGGCTCGCTCGCGCAGCTGCCTGAGACTCAGGTGATGGGCCAGCAGCTCTTCCAGTGCGAGACGGCGTTGGCAGGGATGCTTGCCGGTGGCGAGTTCGGCGAGATCCGCGCCGGTTGGCGGCTGGTGCAGATAGGCCAGGGCCTCATCGAGAGCCGGCAGACCGAAATCTGCCAGCAGCTCATCCGGCAGCCAGTCTTCTACCTGCCGCAGCCAGCGATCCAATGCCTGTTGCACGAGCCCGCGCAGGCGAGGCTGCTGCAGGCCCTCTGTTGCCGGGTAGATGGGTGTCAGCCGGTCTTCCAGTGCCGGGGCCTGGCCTGCCGCGAGGAGCCGGTACTCCGGGTGGATCATTTCCGGCCCGGCAGGTCCCGGCCGCACCGTGCCGTAGGCGCGCAATTTCTTGCCCCGCTGCAAACCATTTTGTTGGGCCCGCGAGAAATAGAAAAAACGCAGCGTCAGCTGGCCCGTGCCGTCGCTGACCCGGCACAACAGGCTGCGACGGCGCCGGTATACGACTTCGGTGAGTGCCACCTCGGCTTCGATGACGGCGGCCTGCCCGGCCCGCAGCGAGCCCACCGGCGTGATGCACGTGCGGTCTTCGTAGCGTTGCGGCAGCAGAAACAGCAGATCTTCAGGACGCTGGATATTCAGCCGAGCCAGCTTCCCGGCGAGCGCCGGGCCGACGCCCCGCAGGGCGGTTAGCGCGTCGTTGCTGGCTGCTGCGGCCTCAGAGGGCAACGATTGCATCCGCCTCTACCGCCACGCCGCGAGGCAGGGCAGCAACCTGCATGGCGGCGCGTGCCGGGTAGGGCGACTGCAGGTAGTCCGTCATGATTTCGTTCACGGCGCTGAAGTGGGTAAGGTCCACCAGGTACACGTTGATCTTGACCGCATCGTTGAGACTCGCACCGGCCGCTCCGGCAACGGCGGCGAGGTTGTCGAAGACCTGCCGGATCTGCGCCCGGATGTCGCCGTCCACCAGGTCACCGGTGGCCGGATCCAGGGGAATCTGGCCCGAGATGTACAAGGTCTCCCCGGCGCGGATGGCCTGGGAATAGGTGCCGATCGCGGCCGGAGCCGCATCTGTCTGAACAGCTTCTCGTTGCATGGATTCCTCAGGTGCAGGTGCGCGTCACCCGCAGCACCACGGGCATGTGCCGGATGCTGCGAATAACGCGCGCCAGGTGGACGCGATCCTTGACGAGAATCGAAAAGCTCAGGTCGGCGGTGTCGCCTTCGCGTTCTTCCACCGAAACCTGTTCGATATTGCAGTCGGAGTCACCGATTTGCGCGGCGATTTCTGCCAGTGCGCCCGGCCGGTTCGTGACTTCGACCCGGATCTCCACGGGAAATTCTCGCGCGACGTTCTTTTCCCAGTTCACCGCAATCCATTTCTGTGGCTGTTTGCGGAATTCACCGAGGTTGCCGCACACGTTGCGATGAATGACAACGCCGCGACCGGCGCTGAGATAGCCCATGATCGGGTCACCTGGTATCGGGTGACAGCAGCGACCGTAGCTCAGCACCATGCCTTCGGTACCGGCAATAACGATGGGCGTGCGCCCGGAGCCTTCTTCTGCCGCGGCTTGCGGGCCTTCCAGCAGCGCTTTGGCCACCAGTGGCGCGAGCCGCTCGCCGAGCCCGAGCTGTTCGAAAAGTTCGTTGGTGTTGTTCAGCCCGAATTCTTCCAGCACTGCGGTCATCGTGGCGCGCGAGGTCTTGCGCAGCGATGTGCCGGCATCGCGCAGTGCCTGTTCCAGCAAGCGCCGGCCGAGTTCGCGGGCGTCGCCAAAACGCAGGTTCTTCAGGTACTGCCGAATGCTGGCACGGGCCTTCGCGGTGGTAACGAAGTTCACCCAGCGTGGGTTTGGATGCGCGCCGGAAGCCGTAATGATCTCGACGGTCTGGCCGCTTTCCAGCTGCGTGCGCAGAGGCACCAGGCGCCGTTCGATCTTGGCCGCCACGCAGCGGTTGCCCACGTCGGTATGCACGGCGTACGCAAAGTCGACACAGGTAGCCCCACGCGGTAGCCGCATGATATCGCCCTTGGGCGTGAACACGTAGACCTTGTCAGGGAAGAGGTCGACTTTTACCTGTTCCAGGAATTCTTCGGAGTTGGCGGCCAGCTCCATCTCGGTGATGTTCGTCAGCCACTCGCGGGCCCGCATCTGTGGCGGGATGGCGCGTTTGTCCGTCGCCTTGTACTGCCAGTGAGCGGCCACGCCGCGTTCCGCAATCCGGTCCATCTCTTCGGTCCGTATCTGCACCTCGAGCGGAATGCCGTTCGGGCCAAACAGCGTGGTATGCAATGACTGGTAGCCGTTGACGCGCGGGATAGCGATGTAGTCCTTGAAGCGCCCGGGCATGGGTTTGTACAGCGCGTGCACCAGGCCCAGCGCCCGATAGCAGTTGTCCGGGCTGTCGACGATGATCCGGAAGCCGAATACGTCGGCGATCTCGCTGAGAGACCGCTGCTTTGTCGCCATCTTGCGATAGATGCTGTAGAGATTTTTCTGCCGGCCGCGCACCGTGGCCTGAATGCCGGAATCCGACAAAGCGGCTTCCAGTCGCGCCGACGTGCGCCGCACGATCTGGCGCTGGTTGCCCTGGGCCCGGCGCACCGAGCGCTCGAGCACCTTGTGGCGGAATGGATAGTGGTAGCGAAACCCGAGTTCTTCCAGTTCGGTCTTCATCGTGTAGACGCCGAGCCGGTTGGCGATGGGCGCATAAATCTCGAGGGTCTCGCGGGCGATGCGGGTCTGCTTGGCCGCCGGCAGTGCTTCCAGCGTCTGCATGTTGTGCTGCCGATCGGCGAGTTTCAGCAAGATCACCCGGATATCCTGGACCATGGCCAGCATCATCTTGCGGAAACTCTCGGTCTGCGCTTCGGCCCGGCTGTCGAAGTGCAGTTTGTCGAGCTTGCTGACACCGTCTACCAGGCCGGCGATTTCCTCACCGAATTCCCCTTCCAGCTGCTCCTTGCCGGTGGGCGTGTCCTCGAGCAGGTCGTGCATCAGGGCCGCGGCAATCGTCTGGTAGTCCAGCCGCAGGTCGGCAAGGATGCCGGCCACGGCGACGGGGTGGCTGATGTAGGCCTCGCCCGAGTAACGGCGCTGACCTTCGTGGGCCTGCGCGGCCACTTCATAGGCGCGCCCGACCATGTCCAGCTGGTCCTGGGTCAGGTAGTCGAGCTTGCCGAGCAGCCGTTTGAAGCCTGTGCCCCGGCGGGTGGTCGGCAGACGGCTCAGGATGGCCGCGGCGTAGTCCATGCCCCGATTCTAGCCCAGGGCGTGCCCCGGCCCCGGCAGGGCCGGATCTTGCCGCAGCGCGTCAGTCGTCGAGACTGTCCATGCGCGGCATCGGGGTGCTGGCCAGGATCTCTTCGGCCTGGTCGGCACTCAGGAGTTCTTCGGCCGGAACCTCGACGTCATCGAGAATATCCCGGTCCACCAGCCCCTCGGCCACTTCCCGCAGGGCGACGACGGTGGGCTTGTCGTTCTCCCAGTCCACCATGGGCTCGGCCCCGTTAGCCAGGCGGCGCGCGCGTTTGGCGGCAACCATGACCAGGTCGAACAGGTTGTCGACGTTCTTGAGGCAGTCTTCGACGGTAATTCGGGCCATGGAGCCAGCACCAGCGGAAAGGGGCGCGTAGCCTACCGTCTTCGGCTTAGCCCCGCAATGCCGCGGGTCACCCTGCCGGCTCCAGCATCGCAGCGATTCGGGCGCGCCGCTGCGGGTTGTCGGTTGCATATGGGTCGCCTTGCGCGTCCAGCACGCTGCACAGCTCCGCCACCGCATCATCGAGGTCATCGTTGATGATGGCGTAATCGAATTCGGGCCAGTGCGACAGGTCGCCGACGGCTTCGCCCAGGCGGCGGCCGATGACTGTCTCGCTGTCGGTCTGCCGGCCGCGCAGGCGCCGCTCCAGTTCGGCCAGTGAAGGCGGCAGGACGAACACGGTGACGCACTCCGGCAGGTTGGCGCGAACCTGCTGTGCGCCCTGCCAGTCGATCTCCAGCAGCACGTCGTGACCGGCCTCGAGCAGGATTTGCACCTGGGCGCGGCTGGTGCCGTAGAGGTTGCCGAATACCGTCGCGTGCTCCAGGAAATCTCCGGCTCTACGCATTGCGGCAAATTGGTCTTTGGTGACGAAAAAATAGTCGTGCTCATGGATTTCGCCGGCGCGCTGCGGCCGGGTGGTGTACGACACGGAAAAACGCAGCTCGGGGCGGCGCTCCACGAGTCGCTTGACCAGGGTCGTCTTCCCGGCGCCGGAGGGCGCCGAGATCACGTAGAGCCGGGCCGACTTTGCTCTGGAAGTGCCCATTTGGCGGCATAGTAATTGACTCGACCCGACAATACCCACCAGGCGAATCCAGCGACCTTGTCAGCACGAACTAGCTAGCCCAGATGGAGTACCGACATGCGTCATTTTGTTTCGATATTCAGCCTGGTGGTCGCCACCGCGCTCCTGGTTGCCACCGGTGCCGGGTCGGGCGGGCCCACTGCCGTCAATGCCGGCGCGTCAAAGAAACAATTGCTGGCCGCGCTGGGCGCACCAACGGTTTCGCGCGGCGCCGTTCGCAATGATTTCGACCAAGTCGTCGAGGTCTGGGAGTACTGGTCTGGCGCGTCCGGAGACGAAGCTTGCTGGTATTACTTTGTCGGCAACCAGCTTGTGACGCGACGGGCTGCCCGTAACTGGGCCACGGAGCCGGGCCGAATCAAGAACTCGCTGTTCGAGCCCGTGGCGTGATGATCCAACGACAGTCCCGGACCGCTGCAAAGACTGTCGAAAAATACCCTCCGCAATAACACAAACAGCCCTCGCAAGAAGGCTGTTGCAAGTGTGAACTGTTACCGCTGCCTTGCGGGTGGCGCGGCGAGTCAGTCGTCGCGGCGACTGTTGAGCCAGTTCATGATTCTCTGCCACAGGCTCCCCCGTCCGGGATAGCCGTCTTCGCGACGCTCACGCAGCCGTTCCCGGATGTTGGCGATACCGCCGGACGTCAGGAACTTCGCGTGGCTGGGCTGCATCATCAGTGCCATGGCGGGCGGCGTATAGACGGCCAGCTTGCCGGCCTTTTTCAGAAAGCGGCGGCGTGACTCTTCGATGTTGTCTGTGGATGCGTCGGTGGCCTTCGGGTCTGTTGTTTTCATTAGGAGCGTCCCTGCAGAAGTTTTCAAATTGTTAGTGTTGGACGGAATTACAAGGCATATGAACTGCGTCGTCAACCGATTGGTAGCGCAATCTGCATCAGCGTTGTGGAATCTGTCTACCGGTGATTATGTAACCTGTAGTCAATGCCATTTTCGGTTTCAGAACAAAGTCTTGTTGGAACCCGTCTGTTTGAACTTGCGACTTCGACTTTATCGCCCAGAAGCGCCGGGTCGGTGCGCAAAAATTATGTTCAAGACGCGTGCGCGGCAATTTCTATTTTGCGTGGACCGTGCGCCGCCGTTTCAGGAATCCGAGCAAGCCCAGGCCTGATGCCATCAGCCAGGCGGCTGCAGGGATCGGTATGACACTTGAACGGAGATAGCTCATGCCGCCGCCGCCTGAACTCCGCGTCCACTCTGTAAAGGTAATGTCGAGATAGATGTCGTCATCGATCAGGTGAACGACACCTGGTCGGTCGACGATATTGTTACCGACCTGCTGGATGCCAAGGGCCGTCGTCCAGTCAGTGAAATTCAGGGAATCAAAGTCTTTGGCACTGATCCCGCTGTCGGGATTGCCGTTTAACCCCTCAAAGGCCCATGCGGTGCCCACAGGGCTGATGTACTGAAACTTCTGGTGAGCTTCTTCCTGGGCGATGTTGAACAGCCCCGCCGTTGTCCCGCGAGTCAGCCAGACGAGGGGCGTGATACGATCCTGGTTTTCCGCCAGACTCGCGTCAGCGAAATCCGCCTTGCTGAACTCCACTGTCGGGCCCGTGCCCACGGTTGCTGCATTCGCCGCCATTGCCAGCGCCACCAGCACGGCGACCGCAATAGCCTTCCCAAATAGATGATTGACCGTAGTCATGGCTTGCCTCTTTATATTATTTGGAACGTCCTGTTCCATTCTTATTGAAGCTAAAAAATGACAGGCGCCCTTTCGCGCACTGCATCATTGCGATCAATGTTAGACAGTTCTAGTGTCGGCCTGCAAGCGTGTGGGCCATCTAAATTGCGGAATATGTCTAGTGCCTTTCCCAGCCTTCCAGACGTCTCTCAGGTGGCCACGCGGCGTTTAACAAAAGCCAATAGGCCCAGAGCCGATGCCATCAGCCAGGCGGCTGCAGGGATCGGTATGACACTTGAGCGAAGATAGGCGAAACCACCGCCCGAGCTCATCGTCCACTGGGTAAAGACAATATCCAGGTAGATGTCATCGTCAACCAGGTGGACGACACCGGGCGTGTCGACGATATTGTCTCCTACCCGCGAGTTCAGTGCCGACGCCCACTCGTCGAAAACCAGGGAGTCGAAATTCTCGGCGCTCACGTCCATATCATTGCCGTTCAGCCCGGCAAAGGCCCAAAGCGTTCCCTCCGGACTGATCCCCTGGAACCGCTGGTAGGCTTCTTCCTGGGCGATATTGAACAGCCCCGCCGTTGTTCCGCGAGTCAGCCAGACCAGGGGCGTGATCCGATCCTGGTTTTCCGCCAGACCCTGGTCAGTGAAATCCGCCTTGCTGAACTCCACTATCGGGTCCGTACCCACTGTTGCCGCATTCGCCGCCATCGCCAGCGCCACCAGCACGGCGACCGTGACCGCCTTCCCGAAAAGATGATTGACCGTAGTCATGGCTTGCCTCTTAAATCCCGGTTGGAACATCCTGTTCCAACGCATTTTTATTATGAAAGCCGAAACAAAAAGACGCAGCCGCGCTTTCGCGCGTTGCGTCATCAGGAAACCAGTGTAGTCGCTCTTGCTGGCGGCCTTCAAGGTTGATGGAACGGGCGGGTTCAGGGTATCTTCAGAACAAAGATATATTCATTTATATCAAGA
>Ga0265303_10002940_pt1 | contig 10648 bp, 10 predicted proteins | sample Helome_2_FD_192494 | JGI IMG/M metagenome (GOLD analysis project Ga0265303, IMG submission 192494) | Marine sediment microbial communities from subtidal zone of North Sea - Hel_20160317 (Illumina Assembly) | ecosystem: Environmental > Aquatic > Marine > Subtidal zone > Sediment ... | reverse complement strand
AATTCGCCAAACACTTCGGGGACCTGGGGGTGATTTACCGGCTCACCGGTTTCATCGGCCAACAGGTTTTGTTCCGACACGTAGGCCTCGTAAGCCATGGTCTCGTTTTCTGCGAGCAAATGATAAAACGGTTGGTTCTTGCGGGGTCGAAACTCTTCGGGAATCGAAAGCCACCATTCTTCGGTGTTGCTGAATTCGGGATCGACATCGATGATTACACCGCGAAATTCATAAAGGCGATGTTTTACCACCTGTCCAATCGCAAATTGTGTATTCGTTATGCTCATACAGTTATATATATATGCAATAACGATTTAATCAAGGGTGACGCGTTCCGCACTTTTCCTGTTTTATACCCCTGACTAGTTCAGTCCGATCTTCGAGCGCGCCTCGTCCGGGCCAAGCACACGGGCCCCCATACGCTCGATAATTTCAACCGCGCGCTCTACCAGCATGCCATTACTCGCGAGTACTCCGCGATCGAGATAAATATTGTCCTCGAGACCGACACGGACGTTACCACCCAGCAGTATCGCCTGGGCCACCATCGGCATCTGCATTTTGGAGATACCGAAACCGGCCCAGATTGCGTCCGCAGGTAACGCCTGTTTCATCGCGGCCATGGTTTCTGTATCGGCACCGGCGCCCCAGGGTATACCAAGGCAAATTTGAAACATCGGCGGTGAATCGATCAGGCCATCTTCGATCAGGCTGCGTGCGAGTCGAACCTGTCCCAGGTCGAAGACTTCCAGTTCCGGTTTAACGCCAAGCTCCTGTACTATCTTCGCCATGGTACGCAGGTAGGGCGCGGTGTTGATGTAAGTGTAGTTGCCGCCGAAGTTCATCGTGCCGCAATCGAGGCTGCAGATATCGGGTTTGCATTCAACCACGTGGGCGAGCCGTGCTTCGGGCCCGATCATATCGGTGCCGGGACCCGGTAGTGACGGATCTCCCTCGCTCGGTACCCAGTCACCACCCATGCCGGCGGTCAGGTTGATGATCATATCGACTCCGCTGTCGCGGATCATGTCCACGGTTTGCTTGAACAGCGCGGGGTCGCGCGACCCCTGGCCGGTCTCCGGATCACGCACATGCACGTGTACCACTGCGGCGCCAGCTTTAGCTGCTTCGATCGCGGAGTCGGCGATCTGGCGTGGTGTTATCGGCACCAGGTTACTGCGACTGGTGGTGTCGCCTGCGCCAGTAACGGCGCAGCTGATGATGACATCGTTATTCATAAAGCAGGTTCTCCCGGATGGCTATGGTACTACTGATCTTGTAAATTCCGCTTCAGTTTCGCGATTTTGACCAGCCCGTCATTCGTTTTTTTGCTAGCGATACTCGAATTCGAAACGCGCTGCAGGGATTCGCGGTAAACCCGCTGCCGATATCGAACTTGTCGTCAACAGCATTCGCGCGCTGGTAGATTTTGCCGCAACGCATCATCGCAGCCTCGTCGAAATGGACATCAATCCGTTGATGGTGACCCGCGATCGGTGTATTGCTGCCGATGTAATGATACGGGAACTGAATAGCAAGGTTTAGTTGCGATAATCGTCGAGAAACTGCCTGATATCGGCCAGATAGGGCACTATTTTTGACATTTTATCGGCCGCAAACCTGTTGGCTACTGCTTGCAGATCCGGTGCGATTTCATTGATCGCCTTTTCACGAAACGCTCGTCCTGTTGCGGTGATGAATACACATTTGCTGCGCTTGTCTTTGGGATTGGGGCGAATCTCAACGAGTGCATGGCGCTTTAAAATCGACAGCGTATGCGTCATGGTTGTCTTCGGTACCTGGAAGGCGCGTGAAATCACCAAAGGCGTTTGCCCATCCTTTACCCGGATCAGATGGTTCAGCACGCTGAAGTGTGAAATCAGAAAACCTTTCGGCAACTTTGCCTCGAGCAAGACGCGGATGAGTTGCTCGATAATACCGATCTCATTAAAGAAAACGAAATAAAGTCCCAGGTCTTGCCTATCCATTCAACAGCTTTGCCTCCAGTGGCCAGCGAGGTGCAGGTTTTGTCAATGGGCCATAGCCAAGACGCCCCAGCATTTGTACCGTTTCACCGTCTTTAGCGAGCAGTTCGTGGGAAAGATCGTACAGTTTCGCCATTTCGTCGTACTCCTGTAAAGCCTGACTGACCGGATGCAGCGCTAATCCGAGCTCGGTGGTTTTAAGATTGAGACGAAGCCAGGCCGCACCGGCTGCTACCTGGCTGAGCCTATCATTTTTTGCGCTGGTGATCACGGCATAGGCGGGTGTCGACATCAGCATATTTTTATATGAAGAGAGAAAAGATTGGGTCGCCTCACTGTCGGGATCCATGAGTGCTTCGCGAGGCAGTATTCCCAGTAGCATCAGAGTCTCGAGCATCGGTCCTCCGATGTCGATCCCGTCCGGACTGGCATTGATCTCCTGCTTGCCAATTCGCATCAGCTCAGCGCTTTCCCGGAGCATGCGAGGGGTCGCCATTTCGATCTGGAAAGACTCCCAGGTAAGCGACTGTAGGTTTTCGACCATTTTGGGATCGGTAACGATATTTGCATAAGCTTGCAGTGCACTCAACCTGGATGTTTCGATTGCGGTCATCTGGAACGGCTCCTTGCAGGAGCGTCTGTCAAGTAATTGTGCCGCCAACGGATCAGGTGTCGCCGATGTGGAAAATCTGGCAATCGCAACAGGACCGTTTTCTCCTGCTGGGAAAAGCTCCAGACCCACGTCATGCCCGGTTTGCGTGGCCGCAATTTTCATTTGTTCGAGAAAACAGCCCAGACCAATCGTAATTTGACGTGAAAAAGGGTCGGTATGCGGTAAATTTCTTTCCGGATCACGGTAAAGGGCGACCGTATCAGTGCCAACAAGATCGACCATCCAGGGTTGCAGATTGTGCGGATTAGGGGCCAATATAGCGTACGACAGGGCGTTTTTGCGCGGATCATCATAGCTGCCAGCATTTTGCCATGGGGCCAGTGCAGTATCAGGTCTCCTGGTGGTGACAAAGGATGTTGTGCCAATACCAGCTGCCGCGATGAAACCGCCTCCAATTAAGGCCAGGGTTTTACGTCGAGATTTATTCATAATACTCATGCCATTTAGTTCGAATTCGTACAATATAGTACGATATCGAATTGAATTCAAGTTTATAAATAAAATACCCTTCTGCTGTGAAACTAGGCTTAACCGAGGAAACAATCCTTGTAACCTGTTTGTTAGTCAGTGCATTAAAGGTATGCTATTGGCGCTAACATAATAAGGAGGAGCAAAGCAGTGAATCACAAAACCAATACGAAATTGCGGAACATGTTAACGCTTGTTATCGCCAGTTTCTTCAGCATGGCCATGATTCCATCATCCGGTCAGGCAGCACCAGAGATCGATTCAATTCATTTTCTGATTCCGGGTGGCGCCGGTGGTGGCTGGGACGGCACCGCTCGCGGCACCGGCGAAGCTTTAACCAAATCCGGCCTGGTCGGTACGGCTTCCTTTCAAAACCTTTCTGGTGGCGGAGGCGGTAAAGCGATCGCGCACATCATAGAAACTGCGGCCCAGCAAAAGGGAACCCTGATGGTGAATTCGACGCCCATCGTGGTGCGTTCATTAACCAAGGTATTTCCGCAGTCGTTTCGCGATTTGACACCTGTGGCCGGAACTATCGCCGATTATGGTGCATTCGTGGTTCGCGCGGATAGTACGATCAAAAGCTGGAAAGACGTTGTCGCTGGGTTCAAAGAGAATCCGCGCAAGATGAAATTTGCCGGAGGCTCGTCAAAAGGTAGCCTGGATCACCTGGTTCCGGCCGCGGCTATCAAGGCTGAGGGCCTTGATCCGAAAGCACTGCGATACATTCCATATGATGCAGGTGGAAAGGCGATGGCAGGTCTGTTATCTGGCGAAGCCCAGCTGCTTTCGACCGGATTGGGCGAGGCGCTGGAAATGAGCAAGGCTGGTCAGGTCCGTATTCTGGCCATCACCGCGCCGGAACGACTCAAGGATGCGCCCGACGTTCCGACACTCGTTGAAATGGGTAATCCAACGATATTCGCGAACTGGCGGGGCTTTTTCGGAGCTCCCGGGCTTTCCAAGGCCGAGGCCAAGGCTTACGCGGATGTGCTGGGTAAAATGTACGAAACACCAGAATGGGAAACTGTGCGTGCGCGCAACGGCTGGGTTAATGTTTACAAGCCGGGTGACGAGTTTTACAGTTTTCTTGAAGAGCAGGAAAAGCAGGTCGGCGACTTAATGCGCGAGCTTGGATTTCTGTAAACCCATCGCATTGTATGAGAGCCAGGTTGCTCTCGTGATCGTGCCGCGATACCGTTTTCTAGTTGCGGTTGTGTGAACGAGAGCAATGGTTGCTCTACTTATCGGAGTCGAATTATGACCCTTTCGAAAGAACGGATTGGTGCACTGTTTTTTCTTTTCATTTCAATCGCTTATGGCTATTTTGCCTCCGAGATTAAACTATTCCCGGGCGACGAACTTGATCCGATGACAGCGCAGACCCTGCCTTATGTTTTGTCAGGAATGGGTATCATATTCTCGCTCTTTCTACTGATCAGCGGCGATCACAAAGAATTTGGCTCAGGTTTCACACATCTGAACTGGAAGCCGGTGATCGCGCTGATGCTCCTGACCCTGTTTTACGGGCTTTCGCTGGACTGGCTCGGTTTTCTCATTTCAACGACCGTGTTTCTGATCGCCGGATTTCGTATTCTTGGCGAGAAACGCATCAAGGTATTGTTACTTGTCGCGGTCCCGTTTGTTTTTATTTTCTGGTTTGGTTTAACCCAGTTGCTCGATATCTATCTGGCACCCGGGCGTATTTTCGGGAGTTAGAGTTATGTTGGACGGCATTATAACGGGCCTGCAGACCGCGCTATTACCAACAAATTTGATGATGGTAGTACTGGGTTGTTTTGTCGGAACCTTCATCGGTATGCTGCCGGGGCTTGGCCCGGTTTCCGCAATCGCACTGATGATCCCAATCACTTACGGAATAGATCCGGCGTCAGGCATCATATTAATGGCGGGTGTTTATTACGGTGCGATATTTGGCGGTTCGACCTCATCAATTTTGATTAATGCACCGGGTTGTTCTGGTACTGTTGTCACCGCGTTTGACGGTTACCCTCTGGCAGCAAAAGGGCAGGCGGGGAAGGCACTGGCATTGGCTGCATACGCTTCGTTTTCGGGGGGTACCATATCCGCAATTTTTCTGCTACTGGCGGCACCGACGCTGGCGAAGGTGTCACTCAGCTTTCAGTCCGCCGATTACTTTGCCTTGATGGTGCTTGGGCTTTCGGCCGTGGCCGCGTTTAGCGGAAAGGGACAGGTTGTCAAGGCGCTGATCATGACTGTTTTTGGCCTAATGCTTTCGACTGTGGGCACCGATCGAGCGACAGGTGTCGAGCGCTTTACCTTTGGCTCGATCGACCTGCTTGACGGGATCAGTTTCCTGTTGCTGGCGATGGCAACTTTTGCTCTCGCTGAAGCGATGATGTCGGTGCTAGAGCGTGTCGACGAGGGCGCCGAAACCCAGGACATGACCAAGCTCGGCAGCATGAAACTGAGCAAAGAGGAAATCAGGGAAGTTGCACCGACGGTGGCGCGATCCTCGGTACTGGGCTTTTTAGTGGGCGTATTACCGGGTGCGGGTGCCACGATCGCCGCTTTCCTGGCTTACGGGGTTGATCGTAACCTGGCCAAGGGAGCCAAGAAAGACGAATTTGGAACGGGTTCGCTGCGCGGACTCGCCGCCCCTGAAGCTGCCAATAACGCCGCCTCATCCGGCTCCTTCGTACCGCTCCTGACCCTCGGTATCCCGGGTTCGGGAACCACGGCTATCATGCTTGGCGCTTTGATTTCCTATGGTATACAACCCGGCCCCAGGTTGTTCGTGGACCACCCCGAAGTGTTCTGGTCGGTCATCATCTCCATGTATGTCGGTAACGTTGTGCTGCTAATACTCAATCTACCGCTTATTCCCTACATTTCGCGCCTGTTAATTATACCCAAACCGATTCTGGTACCGATGATCCTGTTGTTTTCGATAACCGGTGTTTACCTGGTATCGTTCAATTCGATGGACATTTTGATTATGGCCGGAATTTGCGCACTGGCAATCTTTTTACGCTTGTTGACTTTTCCGATGGCGCCGCTTCTACTCGGATTTATTCTCGGCGGCATGATGGAAGATAACTTGCGGCGCGCACTGCTAATCAACGATGACAGTTTGAGTTTCCTGTGGGAGCGTCCGATCACACTTACCATCATGTCGATCACATTGCTGATCCTGGTTGCCCCGTTATTTCAAAAAGCAATCAAGCGATTCTTTCATATTGAATCAAATGCTGAAAGCCTAACCATCGACTAGTGAGCCGGGGATTTTTGTGAGCGCGCTTTTGGACGGTGCTAACTTTGTTCCGGTTCCTTATACTGAGGCAAGCTAGTTTAATACTGGGTCGGCCATGACCTGCTGTCTGCGCTAATTTCGAGCCAAAACAATTGCCACCTTTGAAGAACAATATTCGTTTGTATCCCTGGTTTCTTGCCGCGTCCAACGGGCATGCCTGGATAACCGTGTTTTTTTTATACATGAGCCAAAACCTGTCTTTGGACCAGGTAATCCAGCTTTCCGCGGTCTACTACCTGTCTGTTTTTGTGCTGGAAGTTCCATCAGGCTATTTTTCCGATCGTATCGGTCGGCGGACGACGCTGATGATAGCTGCCAGCGCATTGGTTACATCATACTGTTGTTTCATCATCGGTGGTAATTTTTGGTGGTTCGCTGCGGGTCAGTTCCTGCTTGCGGCGGGAATCGCCATGCAGTCGGGTACCGATACGGCATTACATTATGATTCGCTCAAGGCCCTTGGTCGCGAAAGTGAGTATGCCGGTCGTGAAGCGAACGCCGAGCAATGGGGTTTGATCATGTTGGCCATCGCAACCTTGTCAGGTGGTGTACTGGGTCTTATCGACCTGCGCCTGGCCTATGTTTTTTCACTGTTCAGCGCGATTATTATGGCTGTATTAGTGTGGCGTTTTGTGGAGCCGGTGCATGCCGATGAGACCACGACGCTGCCGCAAGGCTTCGGCAGGGTCGTGTTGAGTTGTTTCGTCAAACTTCGCGAACCCTTGTTGGGCTGGATTTTTCTCGTTGTCATCGTGCTATATGCACTGGCCCATATCGTGTACGAGTTTTATCAGCCTTATATCACACTGCTGCAGCTACCACTGCTCGCTGCCTCGTCTTACGCACCGCTCATATCGGGAATGGTAATTTCGATTTCCATGTTTGGTGGTGCGATCGGTGCCAGGGCCAGTATTGCGTGGCAATCGAAACTTGGATTGATAGGGGTACTCGCGGTCGCGATGCTGGTTCAACTCGGTATCGTCGCGGCTATGGCGATCGCGGTAAGTCCGCTTGTACTGGCGCTTGTCTGTGGGCGAAATTTTCCAATGGCACTGGTGCATGCGCCAGTCAGGGCTGCAATTGCCCCACGGATTCAGCGTGCACAGCGCGCAACCTACCTGTCATTGCAGGGTCTGTCCGAGCGCCTGTTTTTTGCGCTGTTGTTACTTGGACTGGCCACGGGCCTGGAAAAGGGCGCTCCGATTGACGAATCGACTTTGCTGGGTATTTTGACCTCGACCTTATGGATTGGTATTGCCGCTGCCCTGGTGTTGTTCATCTTTTCTGTCAGGATACGGCAGTTGCTAAGGGCCGGGGTATAGGTCGAATGATTGGGACCCCGGCCCCTGTATTTTCTCTATCAGCTGCCTTCAGTTATCGGTATCAGCGATAACTCGACGCGTCGATTCAGACTTCTACCTTCGTCAGTTGAGTTATCAGCGATCGGCGTGCCTTCGCCAAAGCCGACGCTCTCGATTCGTGCTTTGACAACGCTTTTTGTCAGCAGGAATTGCGCCACTGAATTGGCGCGGCGCTCTGACAGTGCCTGGTTGTATGCTTCTGAACCCCTGCTGTCGGTGTGACCTGCTGATACGATGATAGTCTTATCAAACTCCTGGAGGACGATTATCACCGAATCCAGCACTTCGTAGAAATCGGCATTGAGGTCGTGTCCGGCGGTAACAAAGGTAATGTTGCCCGGCATAATCAGGTTGATATTGTCACCATCGCGCTCGACACTGACGCCACTATCGCGCAAGGTTTTTCTGAGCTTGGCTTCCTGTGAGTCCATGTAGTAGCCGATACCACCGCCAGCAATCGCCCCGATTCCAGCAGCCTGGAGCATCTTTCTCTTGCGCGTTTTGCTGCTTTCGTCCTTGTTGGCAAGATAGGCTAGAACGGCGCCAACACCAGCACCAATGCCGGCACCCTTCGCGGTACTGGATGTCTTTTTCTCGCCGGTGTAAGGATCAAATGTTTCGCAGCCGGATAAAAAGGACAGGCTGACGATGCTGATAATAACTAGTAATTTTTTCATGGGAAATCCTGCGGGTAAACAGTTGATAGACAAGTGGGTTGACGACAGAGTATAGGCAACGGAGCTGAGATTTTATGAAATAATACTCGGCTTACCGAAATTTCTATGCGTCATTCAGAATCTGGAATTTTGTAGGCCTCGAGGTCGATTAATTTCAATGCTACTCCTTCCAGAATCAACTCGCCACGATAACGTCTATCGCCAGTAGAAGAAAATTCAAACTGGTAAGTTCGTCTGAATACCAGGCCTCCCCTGGAATTACGTATCGGCCAAAAGCCGGTAATCACCATGCTTTGATCCAGTAGTTGCAAGTCCAGTTGTCGACAATGCTCCATGGCCAGCTGACGCGCTCTGCCTTTGAACAGACCGCTTTGCCACCAGTAAAGCGCCGCCAGGCCAGCAAGCACCAGGCACAACAAATTAACCAGGCTAAACATAATTGCTTATTGTAATTGAAACTCGGGAAACCCTGGCGCCAGTTTGCGGCAATTTATCGCAGCGGCGGATCAGGCTTGTGGTGAATCAATTTCCTGGATAATCGATTTCATTTTATCCGCTGCAACCTGGCTGCCTTCGTCGCGTTGCCATTCGATGTATTGCGAGCAAAACGCAGCCACCTCGGCCTTACCGGTCAATGCATTGAGATCCTCGGCGGTACGCACACCGAAACCCACTGCCAGCGGTAAATCAGTATGTTTACGGATTTCAGCGATATAGTTCTGAAATTTTTCACCCCAATGGGTTTCGTGGCCAGTTACGCCCATGCGCGAAACCACATAGATCATGCCGCGTGAAGCTTTGGCGATTTTTTCGACCCTTTCGGCCGCCGTATTAGGCGTTACCATCAGGATTGGAGACAGACCAAGGGCGTCGAGCGTCGGGAGCCAGGGTTCAAGCTCTTCAACCGGCCAGTCAGGCACGATCATGCCCCTTATCCCAGCGGCCGAGGCCTTTTCAAACAATTCCTGTAAACCATAGCGAAATAAAGGGTTCAGATAGCTCATCAAAACAAAAGTCACCTCTGGGTGACGTTCGCAGACGGTGGTTGCAAGGTCAAGCGTTGCCTGCACCGAGCCGCCGTGCTTAAGCGCTTCATAGCAGGCATTGACCAGCGTGTGGCCATCGGCGACCGGGTCACTGAATGGTACCTGTAATTCGATCAATTTGACGCCGGCCTCGGCCAGGCCTGCAATTGCCTTCTCGTTTTCCTCGAGGCTGGGGAAGCCAATCACCGCGTGGGACATGATTTGCAAATCTTCATACTGTGCTGGAAACATGATTAGTGCCCTCGCTTTTGTGCCAGTGCTTCGGTAGAACGGACGGCTTCACGTTGCAGGAACTCGGTCCATTCGGCTTGTGGAAATGCACGTGCCACGGTGAAAATGTCCTTATCGCCGCGGCCGCTTAGATTGATGACAACATTTTGATCCGGTTTCATCTGTTTGGCACGCTTGAAACCACCCGCGAGCCCGTGTGCCGATTCCAGTGCCGGGATAATACCCTCGGTTTTCATTAACAGGCTGAAAGCCTCGGTGACTTCATCGTCAGTGGCCGATTCCGGGATTACGCGACCCTGTTGCGACAGGTAGGCCAGAATCGGAGAAACACCGACATAGTCGAGCCCCGCCGCGATACTATGGGTATCGCCAAGTTGCCCGTCATCGTTTTGCAGGAACAGGGTTTTATAACCCTGTGCGATGCCGGTTTCACCGGTGTTTTGCGACAGGCGTATCGAGTGTTGACCGTCTTCGAGGCTGACCCCGCCTGCTTCGACGCCGATCAGGTTAACTTCGGGGGTTTCGAGAAAAGCCCCGAAAGCGCCCATAGCATTGGAGCCGCCACCAACGCAGGCAACGATTTCATCGGGCAGGCGATCCATTTGACGCATTGACTGCTGCTTGATCTCATCGCCGATAATGCCTTGAAAATAGGAAACCAGCTCTGGAAAGGGCGCTGGACCGCAGGCGGTGCCGAGCACGTAATGCGTGGTTTCGACCGAGGCGGCCCAGTCGCGCAGGGCTTCATCGAGTGCTTCTTTCAATGTTTGTGCGCCGGTGGTGACGCCGACCACGTTGGAGCCGAGCTGTCGCATCCAGAATACATTCGAGTATTGGCGCTCGATATCCTCGGCACCCATGTAAATAGTCGCTTCAACTCCAAGGCGTGCCGCCATGATGGCGGTCGCCAAC
>Ga0265303_10002939_pt1 | contig 10649 bp, 9 predicted proteins | sample Helome_2_FD_192494 | JGI IMG/M metagenome (GOLD analysis project Ga0265303, IMG submission 192494) | Marine sediment microbial communities from subtidal zone of North Sea - Hel_20160317 (Illumina Assembly) | ecosystem: Environmental > Aquatic > Marine > Subtidal zone > Sediment ... | reverse complement strand
GTGGATATGGAGATGATACCATCACTAGTGGTGTAGAAGGTCCGTGGACACCGAATCCAACGCGATGGGATAATGAATATTTCGATGTTCTATTAAGTTATGATTGGGAATTAACCAAGAGTCCTGCCGGAGCACATCAGTGGACGCCCACTGCAGCATCTAATGCAAAAAGAGCACCTAGGGCTGGAGACGCATCTAAAACGCAGGCCCTTATGATGACCACAGCAGATATGGCGCTTAAGATGGACCCGATCTATGCACCTATTTCGAGGCGTTTTCATGAGAACCAAGAAGAATTTGCAGATGCTTTCGCTCGCGCATGGTTTAAATTGACACATCGTGATATGGGACCCATTGCACGCTATTTAGGTTCTGAAGTACCTAAAGAAGAGTTGATCTGGCAAGACCCTATTCCGCCCGTTACACATGAATTAGTTAACAATAACGATATAACTGAATTGAAAACTAAAATATTGAATTCGGGACTATCTGTGTCTCAACTAGTCTCTACCGCTTGGGCATCAGCATCAACATTTCGTGGTTCAGACATGCGAGGTGGCGCCAATGGAGGACGCATTCGCCTAGCCCCACAAAACAATTGGGAAGTAAACAACCCAACTCAACTAGCTTCAGTATTAGAAACTCTTGAAGGTATCCAGACAACATTCAATAAAGCTCAGTCTAATGGTAAAAAGATTTCGATGGCCGACTTGATCGTTCTAGGTGGATGTGCAGGAATTGGAAAAGCCGCAAAGAATGGTGGTCATAATGTAACCGTGCCTTTCACACCTGGACGTGCAGATGCCTCACAAGAACAAACAGATGTAGAATCATTTGCTGCTTTAGAGCCAGCTGCAGATGGTTTCCGTAACTACTTCAAGCCTAAACACAAAGCAACAGCGGAAGAAATGTTAGTAGACAGAGCCCAATTATTAACACTTACTGCACCAGAAATGACTGCACTTGTTGGTGGTATGCGTGTTCTTAATACCAACTTTGATAAGTCTCAACATGGAGTTTTTACTAAAAATCCAGAAGCACTTACAAATGACTTCTTCGTTAATCTGCTTGATTTGCGTACAACTTGGAAGGCAATTTCTGATTCTCAAGACGTTTTTGAAGGTCGAGATCGTGTAACAGGTAATCTTAAGTGGACCGGTACTCGTGCCGATCTGATCTTTGGATCCAATTCAGAACTTCGAGCTATAGCGGAAGTCTATGGATCTGGAGACTCTAAAGAGAAGTTCGTAGAAGATTTTGTAAACGCTTGGAACAAGGTGATGAATCTAGACCGCTTTTAACTGGTCTGATATTAACGTTGGTCTTAGAAAAAGCTGAACATTTTCTATTACTGGTCTTTAACAATGTAAAACCCACAATATGATTGTGGGTTTTGTTTTTTGGATAAAATGAAAATAAACTTTATGTCTTTTAATATTGTTGAAGTTACAAAGGCTATAATTTTCAGTTTTACCTTTGAAATCTTGCTATTCTTTCTCTAAAATCTCTATCCCTCTCTGAAGTACAAAAGAGGTTGGTAAGGTTATATTTTCGCCATTATCTGTTCTTATAAATACAAAAAATCCAGTTATGTCTTTCACCTCTCCAACAAAATTATAGTCTTTTTCAATTACCCTGATTCGATCGCCTATTCGCATAGGATGATTGAAGAAGAGAATAACACTCGCCGTTAAATTTGATAGTATTGACCATTGTGCTATAAAACCAACTCCTAAAATGGCAATTATTGAAGATAAAAATATGAACAATTGTTTGAATTCTACACCCCAAATGGCCGCTATGATCACACTTGCAATAATATATACCAATAGAGAGGTTAAATTAAGAATGACCTTCCTCCTATTTACATCTATGGCTTTGATGATCGTGAATTTCTTGAGAAAAAATCTAAACAGAAGTCTTAATAAAATCAAAAAGATAATAATTATAGCCGTCTGAAATATTTCTTGTTGATAATTGATCATTTTTAAAGTATGTTGTTAAATTTTCAAAAAGATAAATTTAGTTATTATTCCCAAAGATGGGTATTTTCAAAACACAAAAATTATTATTTATTGAATTATAACAAAAACTGCCCCAATAATGAGTACTGGGAGCAGTTTTACAATCAATCAACCGAAACTTTAATAGGAACTAACCCTTTTTAAACTAAACCATAATATTCTAATTAATGTTTCTTTTTAGCGACCAATTCAATTATTTAATTTTTTTCAAAAGTTAAGGTATCTGTACCTCCGTTACCTCCGCTGATATCTATTAATTCAATCTTAGAAACACTCTTGGTTAGTATATCCCAATCATCGCTTAATTCTTCAAAATCCGGAGGCGCTGAAAAGAATATATTAAAATCAATATCATTGCTATCATCGTCACTACTACTATCGTCTGTTACGGACCAAGTCCCATTGATAGTGTTAGACCCGTTTGATGCAGTTAGTGATCCATTATCACCAAAAGTGAAATTATAACCCGTGTAATCATTTGTTTCGTTATTTCCGGAATCGATATAACTTGTGATGCTCCAGGTTCCTGATTTCACCATGTCATTAATTTGTTTAATTTCTGCGCTATTGTCGTTTATTACTGTTTCATCTGTTGTACAACTAAAAGCAATTAGAAAAAAGCTTAATGTTATTATTCCGCTGATAAAAAATCTGTTCATAATTATATATTTTTAAATGGTTTATTAATTTATTTATTCTCTGGTAGCAACGAGAACCATAGTAGGTTTTAATTTTGAAGAAAATTTCCTTGTTGCCGTGATGGTTATTTTTGATGTAATGATGAAGTTATTTGTAAACAACCTTAAGTCATATGTTCCTACTTCAATTTTTGTTTTATCAATTTCACAAATTTTACCTCTATTAGGGGCCGTATGAATTGACTCACTCGTTGCTGGATCTAAAATTTCATACCAGTAAAAATCATCTACAGATTCTAATTTCATACTATCTTTACCTATCTCGTCATAAATAGTCATTGATACAGAACCATCAGGAGCATGTGTTATATATTTTAATCTTTGATTTGATTCTTTGGTTTGAGCAATCATAATAATTCCAATTAAATTTATTGCTATGGTAAAAAATATCTTTTTCATTCTATTTAATTTAAGCGTTTACGAGTATTAAATAAATCCTCTTAGTATAAAAACAATTAACCTTTGATATATCCTGAAAAAAAATAAATTTTCTTTATATTATTGATAACTAATTGGTTATAATTAAATAAATATCATAGCAGTTTATTGATAATAATATATTTATATTAATTATTCTATGTGTGTATAAAGAAAGAGGTATTAATTAAATTGTAGTAAATGAAGGCTGAATTTGAATAATTTAAAAACTGCTCTAACAAAAGTCAAAGCAGTTTTTAATTATTAAATCAAAAATTATTATGCTTTTAATTTAGCAGATCAGCGGTTGCTTTAATGTTTTCTTTTAGCTCTTTGGCTATTTTTTGATTACCATCTTGGTCATTTGGGTATATCTCTATCATTCCGTCTTCATCGGCATCAATAGCCTTAGATAGATCTATTTGATGAAATGAACTCAAAAATTGAGAAATATTAAATTGTACGATAAAGTTAACAGCTCCATTTTGAACTCTAACACCTGTACTTCTACCCAAATCAAGATTTTCACTGGTATCATGCCAAAACACAAAAGGTTTACCATCTATGGTGCCCTCAATATAGATCGATCTATCAAACAATTTGTCAGTAGCAGGCAGATCTTCATCTTTATGAAATTTAAATCGTAATTCTTTATATAATCCGTCCGGAATGAAAGCCTCTCCTATTGTTTGTGTGATCGCATTATTATTATCTAGTAAATCTACTTGATAGGGCCCTCTAAACTGAACTTCATCAGTATCCAGATTACTATTCGGGTCATCATCGTTTTTGAAGACTACATCTCTTATAGAGATTCTAAAATCAGTAAAAACAACGTTGTCATTACCCGCTTTTAAAGCATTTGTTTTGGATGCAGTGTTAACTGCCTTTACTTCAAGTTGAATACTACCACCATCATTATCAGTGGAGCAACTTATAATTGCAAGTGTAAGAATTAACATAATTACTTTTTTCAAACTTTTCATTTCTTTAAATTTTAAGTGTTTATCAATTTTTTACTAAGCTGTATTCCACTTAATATTTTACACTACAATAATATATAAGTGGTTAGCAAAATAAAAACAAGTCAAAAGGGAAAAATCCTGATTATTTTTAATTTTATTTCTATAACTTGTCTTTATTAATATAAAAATGGACCTAAAAATTGTAATTCTAAGTCCACTTTTAATTTGCAAATAATAAATATTCCTATTTTATTTAATATTTTTTATTAGCATAATACTATTATAAAAATTCTTTAAAATGTATATAATTTGTTCTAATTACAAGTACTCTCAAATCGTAAACGATCGTCATTGCCTCGTCTCAGGTCAACTTTAGATTCTGAAGTACTTTTCTGAATTTCATGTAAATTCCAATTTCCATTAAAGTCAGTCAGACTTGAAATATTGATTACAATATTCATATGTTGTCCCATACCGGAACTACTCCAGGTTCCTGAATAATTATTGGCTCCATCTTGAACGTTTAGTGTACCATCATTTGAAAAATTAAAGGTAAAACCGACATAATTATCTTCAAGGTCACTTATGTCATTCAATTCTAGTTTATCAACTGTCCAATCACTACATGTTGTTAAAATTTCCAGTACTTGTTGTTGAGTACACCCCATGCAATCATCATCATTATAATCGTAATCATCATCTTCATCACAATCATCTTTAGCATTCTCTATAACTGTTTCTAACTCGTCTAAGCTGGTAACACTGATTTCCGTTCCATCTGACAAAATTACCACAATAGGAAATGTAATATTTACAACGTCATCTTCATCTAAGTCATCGATAAAGTCATGCATAGCTTTGTCATTGTTTAGAGTAATTCTATCTGTTTGCTCGGTTACCGTATCAAAAATAGATACGACTATGGGATAACGAAAATCTATACATTCGATATCATCATCTGATTGGTTTTCACCGTTACACCCGTTCATAAAACCATTATGCTCACCTTGGTTGTTTATAACAACCACAGTAAAATCGCTTAATATAATGCTATAAGGAAAGTTTATTTGTATACTGTCATCGTCATCATCAAATTCATCGAAAATATCTTCTATTGTATCAAAATCTTCTTCTGAATCAACAATTATTTCCAGTCCATTAACAATTACTGTAACTGGTAACTGTAATGAAAAACAGTTGGCCCGGTCTATAATATTATCTTTAGAACCATCATTCAATGAAGTTCGTTGCATCAAATCAGCCAGTGTTGTATTTGCCTTCAAAGCCGGTTGAGCTGATGGACCAACCAAGTCCACCTCCTCGCTCCGGCAAGAAGTGAAAAGTATTAAAGTAAGAAATGTATAAAATACCAGTTTCATAAGATTTGTTTTCATCATATCATAATTTTAAATTTACCCCTTTTTACCTAAATAACAACTAACTTCAAAAAAATCCTGAAAAAATTAATTATTTGTTTAATTTAGACGATATCTCCAGTTTATTAAATTATAAATAAAATGCAAGACAACGTTTGCAATGAAAAGGTCTTTTCAAGTATTTACAATGAATATTCAAAAGACCTGCATGATTATCTTTACTATAAATATGGCGATCAATTTAACCCAAATGATAAAGTGCAAGATGCTTTTATTAAATTATGGGATAATTGTAAGGAAGTAACACTTAATAAAGCTAAAGGTTTTTTATTTATGGTGGCGAAGAATATGATGCTCAACGATATTAAACATCAGAAAATAGTTTTAAAACATCAGCAAATTAAGCCCAAAGATTATACGAATGAAACTCCTGAATTTTTATTAGAAAAAGAGCAGTTTTTACAAAAATATCAAAGGGCTTTAAGTAATTTGACAGAAGAACAACGCGTTGTATTTTTACTGAATAAGGTAGAAGGAAAAAAACATGTAGAAATTGCTGAGATGTTGAATATTACTAAAAAAGTTGTCGAGTATAGGATATATACGGCATTCGCAAAAATTAAAAGTGAAATCAAGGAATTTAAATAGATTTCAGGATAAATTACGATTTAGTTGTTTTTATACTAAATAAGAAGATCAAAATGGATAAAGATTACCTTATAAAAAAATGGTTATCAGGTGAGTTAACAGAATCTGAAAGAAAGGATTTTAAGAAATTAGATGATTATGGTCTTAATCTAGAAATCCTTGAAAATGCTAAGCATTTTAAGGCTTCTCATTTTTCGACAGTTAGTTCATATGATGATTTTAAGAATAACTTGAAAATCAAAAAAGCACCGGTTATAAAACTAAATTCTTATAAAGTTTTGTTCAGAGTTGCGGCTTTATTGGTTATAGGCGTAAGTGTTTATTTTGCTTTCTTTTTTAATAATTTGACAACAGTACAAACATTGGCAAGTAATAAAAATACCTTTGAATTGCCAGATGCGTCTAACGTTGTTTTAAATTCAGAATCTAAAGCAAGCTTTAGTAAAAGTAAATGGTCAGATAAAAGAGAAGTGTCCTTGGAGGGCGAAGCATTTTTTAAAGTGGCAAAAGGTTCAAAATTTGATGTGCTGACTTCTGGAGGAATTGTAAGTGTTGTAGGTACCCAGTTTAATGTGAAAAATAGAGAAAATTATTTTGAAGTAAAATGTTTTGAAGGGGTTGTTAGCGTAAATAGTAAAGGAAAATCACAGCAATTAACTAAGGGAAATACGTATAGAATATTAAACGATATAGTTACAATTGATTCTACAACTAATATACAGCCTAACTGGATAAAAGACAGAAGTAGTTTTAAAAGCGTACCTTTATATGTAGTATTAAACGAGTTTGAAAGACAATATGGTGTTAAATTTTCGACGGAAAAAATTGATACCAAACGTTTGATTACAGGTGGTTTTGTACATAATAATATTGAACAGGCATTGAAGTCAATAACGGTGCCTTTTGATTTAGAATATAAAAGAGATCAATCAAATAAATTTACCTTATTTAGTAGTGACTAAGAAGTATAAAAGTATCCTCTTTCTTTTATTTATCCTTTTTTCCAATACTCTTTATTCTCAAATAAATAAAGAAAAAAAACCGCTGTCAGAAATTTTAACTCTTTTACAAGAAAAACATATATATCAGTTTACCTATGCAGACGATATTATTAAAAATATCTATATAGAAACCCCACCGGCTGGTCTCACTTTCGTTGATATTATTAATTATCTCAAAAACAAAACGGGACTAATTTTTCAATTTTTGGATAATAATTTTATAGCTATTAATGCTAGAGAATCTGCTACTTCAATATGTGGGTACATTATAGATAAAGAAAAAGGAAAACCATTGGAAGGTGTCACTGTTATAGGTATGGAAAATTATGCAATAACTGATTCCTTTGGGTTTTTTGAATTAGAACTTACACAGGATAATGAAAGCATTACTTTTAGGCATGTAGGATATCAACCCATTTCAAAAATATCAGATTCTTTTGAAAGAGATTTCTGCTTAAATATTTATTTAGCTCCTCAAATAGAAACTTTATCTGAGGTAATATTGGCTAATTATATAGCAAAGGGAATCAATAAATTTGCTAATGGAAGCTATAATATAAATTTCGCGAATTTTGGTATTCTTCCCGGACTGACAGAAACAGACGTGTTACAAACTGTACAAGCCTTACCAGGTATTCAAAGTATCAATGAAACCGTTTCTGACATTAATATTAGAGGTGGAACTCATGATCAGAATTTGATTACGTGGGATGGCATAAAAATGTACCAATCAGGTCATTTTTTTGGCTTAATTTCTATTTTTAATCCTTTAATTACAACAGATGTATCAATTATTAAAAACGGTACGGATGCGTACCTTACCGATGGTGTATCGGGTACCATCGCAATGAATACTGATACTAAAATAAATGATGTTATTTCTGGAAGTTTAGGTTCAAATTTTATCAATGCTGATGGGTTTTTAGACGTCCCATTAGGAGAAAATTCATCATTACAACTATCAGCCAGAAAAGCAATCAATGATATTGTTGAATTACCAACTTACTCTAACTATTTTGACAGAATATTGCAAGACACAGATGTTGAAATTAACTCGGATATTAAATTCGATTTTTATGATACAAGTTTTCGATGGTTGTATAATTTAACTAAAAAAGATCAAATACGGCTTAATTTTTTATATGTTAATACAATTTTTGATGCTATTGAAGATTCAAAAAAAAGTAGCCTCAATCAAGAGAGTATAGCCGGAGGCGTCTTTTATAAACGTAATTGGAGCAATAAATTCGTAACTACTTTTCAAATTTACGAAACAGACTATGACCTAAAAGCAAAAAACACCACCTTCTTACAACAACAAAGTCTAATACAAGAAAATAAAGTATCTGAAACTTCTGTAAAACTGAACTCTTGGTTTAAGTACAATGATCAATTGTCATTAATGAATGGATATCAATTTACAGAAACTGGAGTAACCAATAGAACTGAAGTTAATGACCCTGTTTTTATAGATAGGGTTGTCGAAGTAATCAGGGAGCATGCGATCTATTCACAGGTTAATTATACTTCAGACTCGAAAAAGACCAATATAAAAGCAGGTGTTCGATATAATTTAATTCACTTTACCGATACTCTTAAAAAAAATGAATTCTATAAGCATATTATAGAACCCAGGGTAACTTTAACCCGCAAAATTTCAGATTTCTTAAGCCTTGAAATCTTAGGTGAATTTAAACATCAAAACAGCTCTCAAATCGTTAATATTGATGTTGCATCTGACGAATTTTTTGGAATTGAAAAGCGTAGATGGCGTTTATCGAATAATAATGATTTTCCCATCATTAAAAGTAAACAAGCATCTGTTGGCTTTAATTATAGTAACAGAGGATGGTTGATTAGCGCTGAAGGTTATTACAAGGATATCAATGGAATTACATCTGTAAGTCAAGGTTTTTTAAACGATTACGCTTCTGAAAAAACTTATGGAAGTTATAATGTTAAAGGAATCGATTTTTTAATTAATAAAAGATTTAAAAAGTTGAGCACTTGGTTAAGTTATTCATTCGGAGACAATCAATATACCTTTAAAGATTTACAGGAAAACGATTTTCCTAATAATATTGATATTTCACACTCAATAACATTTGGTTCTTCGTATACCACCAATGATTTTAAAGTTTCAGCGGGATTAAATTATCACACCGGTAAACCAACAACCAAACCAGTTTTTGGAGATGAAATTGGTGATGATAATACAATAAATTATCAGGCTGCAAATAGTAGTAACTTAGAAGACTATTTAAGAATAGATGTTTCAGCGACCTATAAATTTAATTTATCTGATAAAATTAAAGCATTTTCAGGTTTTTCAATTTGGAATGCTTTTGATCACAACAATATCATCAATAACTATTATAAAATTGATAATGGTCAAATTAAGGAAATCAAAAACAATGCTTTAAGGTTCACTCCTAACGTTACTTTCAGAGTTCAGTTTTAATCCGTTTATTAATTCTCAATTAAACTTGATAAAACTCTAAAATACACTCATTTTCCATGTGACCAATGTTACCAAAAATTATACGTTTTTCTTCAGTATATTTTTCATTTTAATTGTTTTTATAACAAATGGACTTAGTCAGAATTTTATTAGAAAATTCTAATTATAGTTCAAGTAAAAAAACAGTAACATATTAATAATTAAAATTTTTATATCATGAAAAAAGTAGCAATTTTTTTAGTTCTAGTTGTATTAATGGCTTTAGGATTAACAGCACAAGAACGAGATCGAGATAGGATTCAAGATCAAGACCGTACAAATTTGACCATGATCAACGGAGAGATACTCCAATTAAGAGATCGTGCCGAAGTAAGAGTAAGAGAACGTGTAACCTTAAATGATGGAACAGTAGTTTCGCCAAATGGTAATTATACTACCAAAAACGGTAAACAATTAAAGTTAAAAAATGGTGAATGTTTAGATAACGATGGTGTTAAATATCGAAACGAATATCAGTATCGTTATAAAGTTCAACAAGAAAACAAAGGGTTGACACAATCTCAAATTCAGGAACGTAATCAAAACCGTATTCATTATGTTTCTATGGAAGGGGAAATGCTTCAGGTTAGAAACCAAATGCAAGAAAGATTGCAAACTTCTATGACTTTAAAAGATGGTTCTGTAGTAAATCCTGATGGTACATACCAAAATAGAGATCGTAAACAATTACGATTACAAGATGGTGAATGCTTGAATATGGACGGCAAATTACACCAAAATCAGTTTCAATACAGACAACATTTGGGTCAAACTCAAGGCAACATGAGAAAAAATAAAGTTCAAGCAAAAAATAAGGCCAAAAAGAATGTAGGAAAAAAATCCATCATGAAAAAAAATGTAGGCAGAAAAACTACCATGAAAAAAAGTATAGGGAAAAAATAAATGTGGATATAAAAGGGGTTTATACGCTATAAACCCCTTTTAATTTAACTCTAAATTTTTTGAAGATGAAAAATGTTAAGTTTAGTTTAGCAATCGTTATAATTACTTTTTTGTTTA
>Ga0265303_10002938_pt1 | contig 10654 bp, 7 predicted proteins | sample Helome_2_FD_192494 | JGI IMG/M metagenome (GOLD analysis project Ga0265303, IMG submission 192494) | Marine sediment microbial communities from subtidal zone of North Sea - Hel_20160317 (Illumina Assembly) | ecosystem: Environmental > Aquatic > Marine > Subtidal zone > Sediment ... | reverse complement strand
TAAGGGCCAGGGCCGCGGTTACGTTCACATGCATGACCTCCGCCCAGGTATTCATGTCGTAGTTTTCCAGCGGCGTGCGGGTGCCGAGGATGCCAGCGTTGTGCAACAAGCCGTCCAGCCGCCCGAAGTGCGCCTGCACCTGGTCGCGCAAGCTGAAGTAGTCGTCAGCCGTTGCCCGGGCCAGATTCAGGGGCGCAATGCTGGGCTGGGCGGCGCCCTGTGCCATGATTTCGTCAGACACTGTCTCCAGCCGGCTGACGACCCGGCCAGACAGGATCAGTGTCGCGCCGTGGGCGGCATAGGCGAGCGCAGCGGCTCGGCCTATGCCACTGCCGGCGCCGGTTACCAGTATCACGCGGTCGGCCAGCAGGTCTGCCGCCGGCGCGTAGCTTCGCGGGTCGAAGTCCATGGTGTGTCGTCGCTGTTGTCAGTGGGCCTTTATGCGCCCGTCCGGGTCGCCGTCGGCCGGCTTCTCGTCGCTGGCGGGCGGCGTGATTTCCCCCGTTTGTCGCGCCGCCGTTTCGATTTCCTCCAGCTCCGGTAGCGGATTCTTCGGGTCGATTCCCAACTCGGTGAATTTACGGGCACCGGGCAGGACCATTCGGTCCAGGGACCCGACGGCCTGGTTGTAGGCCTTCATGCTGCCGTCCAGCTGCTTGCCGACCTTGACCAGGTGCCCGGTAAATACCGACAGCCGGTCATACAGATCGATGGCCAGGCGGCGAATTTCCTGCGCACCTTCGGCCAGTGCGAGATTTCGCCAGCCATAGGCAATGGCTTTTAAGAGTGCCATCAGGCTGGTGGGCGTTGACAGAATCACGCGCTGGCGCAGCGCGTCCTCCAGCAGGCTGGGATTGGCGGTTAAGGCTGCAGACAAGAACTGCTCTCCCGGAATAAACAGGATGACAAACTCCGGGCTGTTCTCGAACTGTGCCCAGTAGGCCTTGGCGGCAAGTTCCTTAACGCGGTTGGCAACGTTGCGAGCGTGGCGCTGCATGGCCGCGCGCCGCGCCTCCTCAGTGTCCGCTTCGGCAGCTTCCAGGTAAGCATCCAGGGGCGTTTTCACGTCTACGACCACCTGGCCGTGATCGGGCAGGTTAATGACCAGGTCCGGCCGGATGGCGCCGCCGTCCGTTTCCGTGTGGGGTTGCTCGCTGAAGTCGCAGTGCTCGACCATGCCGGCCAGTTCCACGATCCGCCGCAGCGTGAACTCCCCCCACTGGCCGCGAACTTCCGGCCGGCGCAGTGCCTTTACCAGGCGGTGCGTTTCCTGGCGCAGGTTGTCCTGGCTGCTCGCCATGGCTTCCAGCTGGGCAGTAATGCTGCCGAAAGATTCCGCGCGAGTTTTCTCAATGGCGCCAATCTGATCGTGGGTCTTGTTCAGCGCTTCGCGGATGGGTTTCACGAGCTCGGCAACTGCGCGTTCCTTTGCCGATAACGCTGCATCGGCCCGCTCCTGGTGTTTGCCGAGGCTTTCCCGGGCCAGGCGCAGAAAGTTGTCGCTGTGCTGGGCCAGCGCGTCATTGGCCAGGCGGCCAAATGCGCCCGCCAGTCGCTGCTCCGCCTGGCCCAGGGCTTCGAGTCGTTCCTGGGCCACTGCCGCATCGGAGCGCAGCTGAGTCTGCAGCGCGGTGATTTCGTGCTCCAGCCGTTGGCGACCTCGCCGCGTGAACAGAAATACAACCAGAGCGCCGAGTAGCAGGCCGGCGCCAAAGACGCCAGCCAGCATCCAGTCAGGATCCAGGGTACTCAGCGCGTTGAGCCAACGGCTATCCATTCAAATTACTCCGGCCTCGCGGTTCACGGCAGACCCGGCAAGTGCAGCAACTCGGCAGGCGATGCCACCATATGATCGGCGCCCCAATGGCCGGGGTTTTCTTCCGGGCCGTGATAGCCGTAGGTGACGGCTACCGTCACCATGCCCGCGGCCCGCCCGGCCTCGATGTCTCGAGGTGCATCGCCCACATACATGGTTTGCGTGCTACTGGCCCCCACACTGCGCGCGGCGTGCAGCAACGGTTCCGGGTGCGGTTTACGCCGGGCCAGCGTATCACCGCTAATGGTCACAGCGCAGCGTGTTGCCAGATCCAGGGCTTCAAGCAACGGCTCGGTGAGGAAAGCCGGTTTGTTGGTCACCACGCCCCAGGGCAGGCCCGCTGCATCCAGCGCATTCAGTACCTCGAGCATGCCGGGAAACGGCGTCGTGCCGACGGCCAGCTGAGCGGCGTAACGGTCGAGGTAGGGCGCGCGCAGTGCTTCGCGTTCGGCATCGCCCAGGTGTGCGAACCCCAGCTTCAACAACCCGGCAGCGCCGTTCGAGACTTGCGCCCGGGCAGCAGCGTAGTCTGCCGGTGCCAGTTCGTGCTCGGCGCGCAGTGTATTCAGCGCCGCAATCATGTCCGGGGCCGTGTCCAGCAGCGTCCCGTCGAGATCGAAGAAAATGGCTTCCAGCACGGCGACCCGGGTCAGCCTGCGCCACGGCGAAAGTGGGCGAGGTAATTCACGCTCACGTCACCGGACAGGCGGAAGTTGCCAGCCAGGGGCTGATACTCGATGCCGCGGAGTTCCGCCAGTTCCAGGCCCGCAGCACGGGCCCACTCGTCGAGTTCGGAGGGCCGGATGAAGCGTTCGTACTGATGCGTGCCTTTCGGCACCATGCCAAGCAGGTATTCAGCGCCGACAATTGCCAGCCCAAAGGCTTTGGGTGTCCGGTTCAATGTCGCCAGCACCAGGTCACCGCCGGGCGCCACCAGTTTGCCGAGGGTTCGAACCAGCGCTGCCGGATCGGGCACGTGTTCCAGCACTTCCAGGCAGGTGACCAGCTCGAAACCGCCCGGTGCTTCCGCGGCCAGCGTGTCTGCGTCGACCAGGCGGTATTCCAGGTTTTTCAGTGCCGTGCCGGTGGCGTGCAGCCGGGCCACGGTCAGCAGGTCTTCCGCAAGGTCAATGCCCAGCACCGCACTGGCACCGCGGCTGGCGAGGCCTTCGCTGACCAGGCCGCCGCCGCAGCCCACATCGAGGCAAGTTTTGGCCGCGATGCCGGCCCGTTCGTCGATGTAATCCAGGCGCAGCGGATTAATCTGGTGCAGACCGCGCATCTCGCCGGCAGGATCCCACCAGTGGCTGGCCAGGGCGGCAAAGCGCGCCAGCTCGGCGTCGTCGGCGTTGCGGTGAGCGGCGGATTCCATGGCTGCTTCCTCAGACATCGGTGCGGGCCACCCGTTCCCGCCAGCCTGCCGCGCGCGCGACGGCATCGGCCGCTTGCGAGCGGGTTAGTTCCCCGTCGACCAGGAGGGCCTCTCCGGCTACCCAGACGTCACTGACCTGATCTCGAGTCGCTGCGTACACCACCTGCGACACAGGGTGATAGACGGGCTGGGTCGCTGGGTGAGCCAGGTCTACACAAATCATGTCTGCCGCCTTGCCGGCGACCAGCGAGCCGGTTTCGCCGGCGAGCCCGAGCGCCCGCGCGCCGCCGAGGGTTGCCATGGTCAACGCATCGGTTGCGCTGACCGCAGCCGGATTGCCGGCCACGCTTTTGCCCAGCAGGGCCGCCGTGCGCATTTCACCGAACATGTCGAGGTCATTGTTGCTGGCCGCGCCGTCGGTCCCCAGCGCCACGTTCACGCCGGCTGCCAGCAGGTCGGCGACGGGGCAAAAACCGCTGGCGAGCTTCAGGTTCGACTCCGGGCAGTGCACCACGCTGGCACCCGCATCGGCCAGCATCGCCACTTCATCGGCCGTGAGCTGGGTCATGTGCACGGCCGCCAACGCGGGGCTTACCAGCCCGAGTTCGGCGAGGCGCGCCAGGGGTCTTTGACCGCGCTCTGTTTCGGCGGCGCTCACCTCGTGAACGGTCTCGTGCACGTGCATGTGGACCTGCAAGTCGAGTTCGTCGGCCAGCGTGCGCAGGCGCCGGAGCGCGTCGTCGCCCACCGTGTAAGGCGCGTGCGGGGCGAAGGCGGTACGCACGAGGGGGTGGCCGCGAAACTGGTCGTGCACGGCCAGGCCCTTGTCGAAATACTCGTCCACGGTGCTGGCCCACGGCGTTGGCTGGTCGATGACTATCATGCCCACCGCCGCGCGAATGCCGGCGTCGGCCGCCACCTGGGCGGTCTGATCCGGGAAGAAATACATGTCATTCAGGCAGGTCGTTCCACCGCGGAGCATTTCGACGATGGCCAGTTCGGCGCCGTCGCGCACGAATTCCGTGCTGGCCCAGCGCTGTTCCGCCGGCCAAATGTGTTGGCCCAGCCATTGCTGCAGCGGCAGGTCGTCGGCCAGCCCCCGGAACAGGGTCATGGCAGCGTGCGTGTGGGCGTTGATCAGCCCCGGCATCAGCACGTGGGAAGGCCGCTCGACGACTTCGGCCAACGGAAACCTTTGCGCAGCCTCGCCGGCCGGGAGCACCGCGACAATGCAGCCATTGCTCACGGCCACAGTATGGCCTTCCAGCACCGCGCCGTGGGGTTCCACCGGGATAACCCAGCGGGGTGAGATCAGCAGATCGGCCTCTTCCATGCGCCTCGGAGGGATGCCGCGACAGGCTCGACGATGATGCCTGAACGCGTGGGGCTGTCAACGCGTGCCGCTGTTTTTTTGATAGGTCGGAAGCGGCCCGTGTGCTACCATTTCGTGCTTATTTTGGCCCCTCAAACCAGGCGCAAGAACAGACGGCCAAGCCTCGCGTTGCTCCGCTCCAGCAGCAATTCGCAACGCCGGCTTTGATCCCTTTCTCCGACTGATTCGCCAAGCGAACGGATCACCCATGGCAGAAGTGGCGCAGGAAGTATTGCCTGTCAATCTCGAAGACGAGATGAAGCAGTCGTACCTCGATTACGCGATGAGCGTAATCGTCGGCCGTGCGCTGCCAGACATCCGCGACGGGCTGAAACCGGTGCACCGCCGCGTGTTGTACGCGATGCGCGAGCTGGGCAACGAATACAACAAGCCCTACAAAAAGTCTGCCCGCGTCGTTGGCGATGTGATCGGTAAATACCATCCCCATGGTGATACTGCGGTCTACGACACGATCGTGCGCATGGCGCAGCCTTTCTCGATGCGCTATCCGTTGATCGACGGGCAGGGCAACTTCGGTTCTGTCGACGGTGATGCGCCCGCCGCCATGCGCTACACCGAAGTGCGCATGGCCCGCATTACCGGTGAACTGCTGGCCGATATCGACAAGGAAACCGTCGATTTCGTACCGAACTACGACGAGTCGGAGCACGAGCCCGCGGTGCTGCCTGCCCGGGTGCCGAACCTGCTCATCAATGGCTCTGCCGGCATCGCGGTGGGTATGGCCACCAACGTGCCGCCGCACAACCTGACGGAAGTCATAGACGCAACGCTGGCCTTGATCGACGAGCCAGACATCGGCATCCAGGCGCTGATGGCCAAGCTGCCCGGGCCCGACTTCCCGACGGCAGGCGTCATCAACGGCGTGCAGGGTATTTACGCTGCCTACATGACCGGCCGCGGCCGCATCTATGTGCGCGGGCGCACGCACATGGAACCCGTTGACCAGCGTGGCAAGGAAGCCATCATCGTCACGGAGATTCCCTACCAGGTGAACAAGGCCCGGCTGATCGAGAAGATCGCCGAGCTGGTGCGCGAAAAGCGCATCGAGGGCATTACCGAACTGCGCGACGAGTCCGACAAGGACGGCATGCGGGTGGTGATTGAACTGCGTCGCGGGGAGAACAGCGACGTAGTCGTGAATAACCTGTTCAAGCAGACGCCGCTGGAGAGCGTGTTCGGCATCAACATGGTCGGCCTGCGCGACGGCCAGCCGCGGCTGCTGAATCTCAAGGAACTGCTCGAGGCCTTCCTGCGCCACCGCCGCGAGGTGGTAACGCGGCGCACGGTCTACGAGCTGCGCAAGGCCCGGGAACGGGCGCATATCCTGGAAGGGCTGGCGGTGGCGCTGGCCAACATCGACCCGGTGATCGCGTTGATCAAGGCATCTTCATCACCTGCTGAGGCTCGTGAGGCACTGAAGGCGAAGCCATGGCCGCCCGGGGCAGTCACCGAGATGCTGGAACGCGCCGGTGAGATCCGCACCCGGCCGGATGATCTCGACGAGGCCTATGGTCAGGGCGACAAGGGTTATTTCCTGTCGCCGACGCAGGCAAAAGCGATACTCGATTTGCAACTGCACCGTCTCACCGGGCTTGAGCAGGAAAAGATTCTCAACGAGTACCGCGACATCCTGGTCAAGATCGAGGACTTGCTGGAGATCCTGGAAGACCCTGACCGGCTGCTCGCGGTGATTCGAGAAGAGCTGCGGGATATTCGCGAACGCTATGGGGACGAGCGCCGCACGGAAATTGTCGAAAACCACGACGAGTTGAGTATCGAGGACCTGATTCCCGAAGAAGACCTGGTCGTCACGATTTCTCACGGCGGCTACGCCAAGTCCCAGGGGCTCGACAGCTACCAGGTGCAACGCCGCGGCGGGCGCGGGCGGGCTGCGGCCAAGGTCAAGGGTGAAGACTTCATCGACAAGCTGTTCGTGGCCAACAGCCACGACACGCTGTTGTGTTTCAGCAGCCGCGGCAAGGTTTACTGGCTGAAGGTTTACCAGGTGCCGCGCGGCAGCCGCGGTTCCCGCGGCCGGCCCATGGTCAACCTGTTGCCGCTGGAGGCCGATGAGCGCGTCAACGCGGTGCTGCCGGTGCGCGGTTTCGAGGCGGAACACTTCGTATTCATGGCCACCAGCAGCGGAACGGTGAAAAAGACCCGGCTCGATGCGTTCTCGCGGCCACGCTCCAACGGCATTCGCGCCATCGATCTGCGCGACGGTGACCAACTGGTTGATGTCGCCATTACCGACGGTGAGCAGGACATCATGCTGTTCGCGAGCTCTGGCAAGGCGATCCGCTTTCACGAGTCGGAAGTCCGGCCCATGGGGCGCGTTGCGTCGGGCGTGCGAGGCATACGCCTGGCCGCCACTCATGACGTCATTGCATTGCAGATCGTCAGCGATGCGCAGATCCTGACGGCGACGGCAAACGGCTACGGCAAACGCACACCAATTGCAGACTTCCCGACCCATGGCCGCGGCGGGCAGGGGGTGATAGCGATTCAAACTACCGACCGCAACGGCCGTATGGTCGGTGCGATCGAAGCGAACGACGAAGATGAAGTCATGCTGATTAGCACCGGGGGCACGCTTGTGCGGGTCCCGGTAGCAGAAGTTTCCGTGCAGGGCCGCAACACGCAGGGAGTCAGGCTGATTCGCCTGGACGACGGCGAGCGCCTGGTAGGCCTGGACCGGATCATGGCGCTGGCCGACGAGGAATAGGCGCGGGCCGTTGCCGGCCCGGACACGCAGAAGGACACTAACTATGGCGCGCGTTTTCAATTTCAGTGCGGGACCCGCGGCATTGCCGCTGGAGGTGCTGGAACAGATTCAGGCGGACATTCCGGAGTGGCTGGACACCGGCATGACCGTGATGGAGCTGAGCCACCGCAGCAAGGAATTCATCGGCGTAGCCGAGCAGGCGGAAGCCGATCTTCGCGAGCTGATGGGCATTCCCGACGACTATGCCGTGTTGTTCTTGCAGGGCGGCGCGACTACCCAGTTTGCCCTGCTGCCGATGAATCTCGCCGGTCAGGACCAGGTGGTGGACTATCTCGTCACCGGCAGCTGGGGCAAGAAGGCCGTGAAGGAAGCCCAGGCGTTGCGCACGGTCAATGTCGTGGCAGACGGGGCCGGCAGCAATTACACGGACGTGCCGCCACCGAGCGAGTGGCAGTGCACGCAGGGCGCAGCCTATTTTCACTACACCCCAAACGAAACCATTGGCGGTGTCGAAATCCACGAGCCGCCGGCCGTGGGCGATGCACCGCTGGTCGCTGACATGTCATCGACGATTTTGTCGCGGCCGATTGACGTCAGCTGCTTTGGCGTGATCTATGCTGGCGCGCAGAAGAATATTGGCCCGGCGGGCATCACCGTGGTGATCGTCCGCAAGGATTTGCTCGCACGTGACGCGCAGGCCAGCCTGCCGCGTATTCTGAGCTATGCCGCCCACGCCCAGGGTGGGTCGATGCTGAATACCCCGCCAACGTTCGCGTGGTACGTGGCCGGGCTGGTGTTTGCCTGGCTGAAACGCCAGGGTGGGTTGGCGGCCATCGCCGAGATGAACCAGGCCAAGGCGGCCAGGCTGTATGCCGCGATCGATGATTCGCCGTTCTACGCCAACCCGGTAGCGCCCGCCTATCGCTCGTGGATGAATGTACCCTTCACTCTGGCCAAGCCTGATCTCGACGGCGAGTTCCTGAAAGAGGCCACGGCAGCAGGGCTCACCAACCTGAAGGGCCACCGCTCGGTCGGCGGCATGCGCGCCAGCATTTACAACGCGGTGAGCTTAGAAGCCGTGGATGCGCTGATTGGCTTCATGGCGGATTTCGAGCGCCGTCGCGCCTGAGCAAGGACTCCAACCACATGTACAAGATCCTGACGCTGAACAACATCTCGGTGGCCGGCCTGCGCCGGTTGCCGCGCCAGTCATACGAGGTGGCCTCGGAAATCGGCCATCCGGACGCCATCATGCTGCGCTCCTACAACATGCACGACATGGAAATCCCGGCAACCGTGCAGGGCGTGGCGCGCGCGGGTGCCGGCGTAAACAACATTCCGATCGATGCCCTGACCAAGCGCGGAATTCCGGTCTTCAATGCGCCCGGTGCCAATGCGAACGCCGTGAAAGAGCTGGTCATCGCCGGCATGCTGCTCGCCGCGCGGAACCTCTGTCCCGGCTGGCAGTACGTGCGCGAGCTGGAAGATTCGGGGCCTCAGCTGAAAAAGCAGGTCGAGTCAGGCAAGAAAAAGTTTGTCGGTTTTGAGTTGCCGAGCCGCACGCTTGGTGTCATCGGGCTCGGCGCTATCGGGGTGCAGGTGGCAAATACTGCGCTGTCCTTAGGGATGCGAGTGATTGGCTTCGACCCGCAAATTACCGTGCGGCGCGCCTGGGAACTGTCTTCCGGCGTTGAACAGGCACGCAACCTTGACGACCTGATCAGCCGGGCCGACGTGATTACGGTGCACGTGCCGCTGGTCGACGCCACGCACGGGCTGATCGACGATGAGCGGCTCAAGTTGACGCCCCAGGGCACGATATTGCTGAACTTCTCGCGTGGCGACATCGTGGACGAGGCGGCAGCGCTCGCCGCGCTGGATTCGGGTCAGCTGGGCGCGTACGTGACGGACTTCCCGACTCGCGCGACTATCGATCATCCCAAGGTCATTGCGCTGCCGCACCTCGGGGCGTCGACGAATGAAGCGGAAGAGAACTGCGCGATCATGGTCGCGAATAACCTGCGGGCCTATCTTGAAGACGGGGTGATACGCCATTCAGTGAATTTTCCCGAGTCGGATCTGCCGCGCATGGATGCACACCGCATTACGATTGCCAACGCCAACGTGCCGAACATGGTGGGCCAGATTTCCACCGCACTGGCCGAGGCGGGCCTGAACATTGCCGATCTGCTGAACAAATCGCAGGGTGACATCGCTTATACCCTTGTCGATCTCGACGGTGCGGTGCCGGAGGCCACGCTAGACGGTTTGCGTCAGATCGAGGGCGTGCTGCGAGTACGCAACGTTGGCCGGCCGGTCGAGGCCTGAGCGGGGACGAGGCAGACATGGGCAAAGAGCAATCCAGCGACGGCGGCCCGGGCCTCGATGATCTGCGCCAGCGCATCGACGATGTCGATGCGAAAATTCACCAGTTGATCAGCGAGCGCGCCCGCCACGCGCAAGCGGTGGCGATTGCCAAGGGCGGCAGCGACGGCCCGGTGGAGTACTACCGGCCGGAGCGGGAAGCCCAGGTGTTGCGCAAAGTTGTCGAGCGTAACCAGGGCCCTCTCACCAACGAAGAGATGACGCGGTTGTTCCGCGAGATCATGTCTGCTTGCCTGGCCCAGGAAGAGCCGCTGAAAGTGGCCTACCTTGGGCCCGAAGGCACCTTTACGCAGTCAGCGGTCTACAAACACTTCGGCCACTCGGTGAATGCCCTGTCCATGGTCACGATCAATGAAATTTTCCACGAAGTTGAGTCGGGGGTCGCCGACTTCGGCATCGTGCCCATCGAAAACAGCACCGCCGGTTACGTGTCGCACACGCTCGACAGTTTCCTCACGTCACCGCTGAAAATTTGTGGCGAGGTGGAGCTGCGCATCCGCCAGCACCTGCTTGGCAGCATGGATGATCTCACCCAGGTCATCAGGGTCTGTGCTCACCCTCAATCACTGGCCCAGTGCCGGGCCTGGCTGAAGGAATACCTGCCGGATGCCGAGCAAATTGCGGTGAACAGCAACGCGGAAGGAGCGCGGCGGGCCCGCGACGAGGCGGGCACCGCTGCCATCGCGGGCGATGCGGCAGCCGAGGTGTACGGCCTGGAAAAGCTCGTGGCCGACATCGAAGACCGACCGGACAACACCACGCGCTTCCTGGTGGTGGGCCGGCGGCTGTTCCCGGCCAGCGGGGAAGACAAGACAACGCTGCTGTTGTCTACCGCAGGTACCGAAGATGCCGGCGCGTTGCACCGCCTGCTCGAACCCCTGTCGACGCACCACGTGAATCTGAGCCGTATCGAGTCGCGGCCGTCGCGCCAGCGCAAGTGGCATTACGTGTTCTTCCTGGATA
>Ga0265303_10002937_pt1 | contig 10654 bp, 10 predicted proteins | sample Helome_2_FD_192494 | JGI IMG/M metagenome (GOLD analysis project Ga0265303, IMG submission 192494) | Marine sediment microbial communities from subtidal zone of North Sea - Hel_20160317 (Illumina Assembly) | ecosystem: Environmental > Aquatic > Marine > Subtidal zone > Sediment ... | reverse complement strand
CAATTTTGAAACCCTCTATGCCCGTGATATGGTTGCGCCGGTTTTTTTCCTGTTCAAGGTGAAATGCGAGCCGATCCAGAACTATATTCAAGCGCCGGCCAACAGTTTTCTGGCCTTGTGGAAAAAATGACCAAAAGAACATGTTTATGGAAGGAATCTGGCCCCCCGTGACCAGCAACCAGCCTGTCCTTCGCAGCCCGAAGGGCAAAGGGGGGTTGCCAAGAGTCTAAAGCTTTTCGAGCTTATACTGGCGACTGCCCAGCCCTATTTGTTCCCCGTACTCGAGTTGAATGGGCCAATCGATATCGGGATATAGGGCCTTGAATTTGTCCTTGCCGGGCAGTTTATTTTTTTTGAGGCACGAATCCGGCAGCGCCCGCTCCTGGTTGACCAGATCCACCGAGGCCTGGTCTATGGCGATCGGATCGGTGGATGCCACCACCCCGATATTGCGCACGATGGGGGCATCGTTAAATGGCGGGCAGTCGCAGGCCGGAGAGACATCCGTGATAAAGTTGATAAACAACGCCCGGCCTTCTTTGCCCTTTAATACCCCCAGGGTATATTCCACCATTTTTTCTAAAAATACGGGCACGGTCTCATTCCACTGAATGACAATCGCATCGTTGGGGCAGATTAAAATACACTCGCCGCAGCCGATGCACTTTTTGGCGCTGATACGGGCCTTGGTTTCAACCATGGCGATGGCTTTCTGGGAGCAGCGCAGAATACAGTCTCCGCAACCCACGCATTTTTTTGCTTTAACCTTGGGAGACACCACCGAGTGCTGGGCCAGCTTGCCTTTGCGCGATGCGCATCCCATACCGGTGTTTTTAAGGGCGCCGCCGAAACCGGATAGCTCATGGCCCTTGAAATGGGCAACGGATACAAAGGAATTGGCCTCGACAATTTCCGTACCGATGTAAACCTTCTTGAATCGTTTCTGGTTGACGGTCACCGCCGTCTCGCTCTTGCCTCTTAAACCGTCGGCAATAATGATGGGGGCATCCACCACCGGAATAGCAAATCCGTTGCGAATTGCCGTGGCAATATGATGGGGGGCGTCGCTGCGGGTGCCGACATAGAGGGTATTGGCATCGGTTAAAAAGGGAGCGGCCCCGGCGGCCTTAATGCAGTCAACTATTTTTCTTATAAAAACCGGCCGGATAAATGCAGTATTGCCCAACTCCCCGAAATGCAGCTTGACGGCCGTAAGATCTCTTTTCATAACGACCCGGGACAGGGCCGCGGCCTCCAAAAGTTTGCCCAGTTTGTCGACGAAGCTTTCTTTGTAGGTGGCCCTCAAATCGATAAAATAAACAGTGCTTGGCATAAAAATCCTCCAATTGTAGAGTCAGTTAAAAAAAATATTTCTGTTTATATCGTTATCTTTAGTCCGCTGTAATCATTTTGTCTATGGATTTATTCATCGGTCCCCGATTGAAACTGGGCCCCTTGATAGTCCAACGATAGGATCCTTATTGGAAAAACATTATGAAAATAAAATCTAAGCTGGAAGCCTTGAACCGGGTTTTTGAAATTTACGATGGGTTTAGTTCAACCCTGGATCTGGCCTGCAAGGAAAAATGCGCCCATTGCTGCACCACCAACGTAACGATGACAACCCTTGAAGGCTACAAAATTGTTGATGATCTCATCGCATCCGGCAGGCTGGACGTCATCGGCAGGCTTAAAGAAATAGAAGAGATGCCACGGTTTCAGCCCCTGCTCACCACCAATCGGATGGCCGAGCTGTGTGCGGCGGATGCCAAAGTCCCGGAAGAGGAAACCGCCGATGAACGGCAAGACTGCTCCCTGCTTACCGACAGCCTTTGTACCATTTACGACCTGCGGCCTTTTGGCTGCCGGTGTTTTGTCTCTCGCCAAAATTGCGGTGAAACCGGATATGCCGATATTGAAGACTTCACGGCATCGGTGAACACCGTATTTTTGCAGGTCATTGAGCACCTGGATGCCGAGGGCTGCTCGGGCAATTTAATCAACGTGCTGCAATTCATGGTCGCCGATGACAACCGCCGGGCCTATGTGAAAGATAAACTGAACTGCGAGGACTACGGACTGATCGTAAACTGGAAGTTAGAGGTTCTGATGATTCCGCCCGAGCACCGCGAGAGAATTGAGCCGATTCTGCAGCAGCTTCGAAAAATTAATCTATAAATATTAGATTATCACCTTGACAGCCATCCCAGTTACCTGTATGATCGCTGAAAATTAACAGTGTTCCTGGTTGTAATTAAAAATCACGTAAGCCCCGGAATAATCCGGGGCTTTTTTTATGGAAACACAGAAAGAAGGTATTTATTGAATTTTGAAACATTTAATTTTCATCCCTCCGTTGCCGCAGGTGCTGCAGCGGCGGGTTATGAAACCCCAACCCCGATTCAGGCCCAGGCAATCCCGCAGGTACTCAATGGGCGGGATATAATGGGTCTGGCCCAAACCGGCACCGGTAAAACAGCGGTATTCGTTCTGCCGATACTCAATCGACTGATGGGGGGTAAAAACGGTTGTGTTCGGGCCTTGATAATCGCCCCCACCCGTGAATTGGCTGAACAGATTCATCAGGCTATCGAAACCCTGGGCCGTATGACGCGCTTACGAAGCGTTGCTGTTTACGGCGGCGTGGGAATTAATCCGCAGATTCAGAAGCTGAAGCATGCCGATATTGTTGTTGCCTGCCCTGGCCGGCTGCTTGACCATATCGGACGTCATAGCATCGATCTCTCCCGGCTGGAAGTGCTGGTTATAGATGAAGCCGACCAGATGCTTGACATGGGGTTTATTCCCGATATCCGCCGAATTTTAAAACATCTTCCAGGGAAGCGTCAGACACTGGTCTTCTCGGCGACTATGCCCCCCGTAATCCGCCGTTTGGCCGGGGATGTCCTGCGAAATCCGACCACCGTCCAGGTGGGAATCACCGCACCTGCCGATACCGTCAGTCACGCGCTCTACCCGGTAGCCCCGCACTTAAAAACGGCGCTGCTGTTAAAGCTGCTGGGAAACACCAAACCCGGTTCGGTGCTGGTCTTTACCCGAACCAAACATCGCGCCAGGGGCCTGGGGAAAAAACTTCTTGCTGCAGGATACCGGTCGGCTTCACTGCAGGGAAACCTTTCCCAGACACGCCGCCAGGCAGCACTGGACGGCTTTCGTAACGGGACATTTCAGATTCTGGTGGCCACCGATATCGCCGCTCGCGGTATTGACGTTACCAAAATTTCGCATGTCATCAACTATGATATCCCGTCCACCCCCGAAGCCTACATTCACCGCATTGGACGGACAGGCCGGGCAACTCGCAGCGGTGAAGCGTTTACCCTTGTTACCAAAGACGACAGGGATATGGTGCGCGCCATCAATCGCATGATCGGTTCTGAAATCGAGCAACGCACCTTATCAACGTTTAACTACGGATCACCAGCGCCTAATCGTGAAGGTCGCTCGCAGTGGATAGGAAAGCCGCAACGGAAATTATCCGGAGTGAAAAAGAGACGGAACCAAACGAAGGCACTCTATAGGTCTTTTAGTTAGATCGATTTCAAAAATTTTTCTATCTCTTCGGCTGCAATCTTCGGCTCTAGCTGGAGAATAAGATGTTGTGTGTCTATTTCGGACACCTTCACATCGCGCTTAATCTTTTTTATGCTTTCGATGTTATGCTTTTTTATCAAGTGATCTTTACCACCTGCCATATATAGTATTGGGACATCACATCTTCCAAGCTCTTCTTCCACATTGACCTTCAGAATAGCTTTGACCCTCGCGGCTATCACATCTGGGCCGACCGATTTAATTGTATCAAGGGCTTTTACAGCTAATTCCCGGTAGTTCTCTCGACCTACAATTGTTCTCAACCGGATTGCGGCCGGCCACAATTGATAAACTGGACTAACAGAAAAGATGCTCAACCACGATGGTACAAATCGAAAGGGTTTACTAATAAATGATGCACAAAGAATAATCCCTTGAAGTCCTTTCGGATGGTCACCGGCCGTCATGACTGCCAACGGCCCCGAGAAGGACTCTCCTATAATAACGAAATCTGAATTTTCTGGTAATTTCCGGATCACAATCGGCTTAAGTTCTGAATAACCATATGGTTTGTCTTTCGGATATTTCACCACTATCGGATTTATCCATTTGGGCAGATGGGTTATCAGTGGGTCGAATAATTCTCCTGTGCCATCTAACCCTGGCAATAGAACTAGAGACATGGTTTTCATTCAAATCAATCTCGTTGCGGCTAACCGGCGAGCGGAGAAGTCAAGGAAGGTACATTTATAAGTTGATGATTTTTCATTTCTAAGAAGGTATTAAGTTTATCCTGAACTTATCATCTCATCTACGTCCTTTAAAGCCCAGATTCTAAAGCTTCTCATTCTTCTATTAAAACGCCTATTTTTCCTCTCACTCCACCGGCTAAAAATTTCTCCAGGGCTTTTGCTAGCTTGTCAATAGGATAGGTATCGGCCACTGAAGTCGCTATCACTTTCTCGTCAATCATTCTGGCGATTTTAGCCAGATCCGCAGTTTTGGGTTGGACAACGCATAAAGCGCATTTCCTGGCAGAGAATATGCTTCGCATTTTCCCTGTAACAAGCCTAAGGGTCGGCAGCAGGGTGATATAAACGCCCTTTGGAGCAAGGATTCCGGAACACTCGCCGTAAGAAGAATTTGCGACGGCATCCAAAATGATATCAAACTTCTTAGTCAGATCTATTAAGCTAGTTCTTCGATAATTCAGGGCATGGTCAGCGCCGATTGACTTGATGTAGTCTAAATTGCTCTCACTGCAGGTTCCCCATACTTCAGTATCGTAACTCTTGCCTATCTGCACCGCAATGCTTCCCACGCCCCCGGAAGCACCATTCACCAATATTTTTTGGCCCGGCTTTATCCCACCGATATTGACAAGGGCCTGAAGGGCTGTGCTGGCTGTCGTGGCAACAGTCGCCGTCTCTGTATATGTGATTGAAGATGGTTTTCTGGCGACCGTATCGCTTTTGACTACAACATAGTCAGCAAAGCTCCCTTGTGTGGTTTTTGTGGAATATGGTAAAAATCCGAATACGTCGTCACCCTGGGCGAATCCTGATACCTCAACGCCTGTCTCCTTTATCACTCCGCAAAAATCAAATCCAATACATATAGGTGATTTCCCGGAATGGATAAACTTTCCGCCGTTTTTCCCGGTGATGACTTTAATATCAGCTGGATTGATAGCAGCGGACTTCACCCTGACCAGAACTTCGTCATGACCGATTGCAGGATAGTCGATTTCAGCCTGCTCAATATCACTTATGGCCCCGTATCTTTTGATAAGAAATGCCTTCACCTCAAATTCTCCTTTTCTCCGCCTAACGTCGTCCTCACGCGCGGGCAAATTGTCGCGAATCAAAGCACAGCGCCTGATTAGAAAAGATACCGTGTCAATTCTTGATCACCGGACAGCCGCACTACTCACTTCCAAGTTTTATGTGTTAACATGTATAAAAGGGACATTCTATAATCCCTTTGAGGCCCTGTTTGACCAGCGGGGTGGGCAGAATCACTTCACCGGTTTCGCTGTATTCAAAATTATAAATCGAAAAGGTGCCCGGCATTCAAACCACAAATCTGATCTATTTGATTTTTAGCCAGCCCGGATTGCTGCATTTCACTGAAATATCCTTGCGGTGCCAGCAGGGGATAATCACTGCCGAAAAGGATTTTGTCAATCCCGGCAAGTTTGATTGCAACCTGATAAACCTCGGGATCGTAGAGATAGGGGGAAGCGGCGGTATCAAAATAAACATTCTTCAGGCTTTCTTTGACCTCTTTTTTCATCAGGGCATAAAAAAAAAGGCCGCCGCCCCAGTGGGCTAAAACAATTTTGTTGTCGGCAAACCGTTTGATCAATCCGTAAATCTGAGACAGGGTAATCGGGGTCTTCCCGTGATAGTCATGCCCTACCGGTTCATTGGTATGAATTAAAACCGGCAGGCTTCTATCAGCGCACATGCCCATGACAGGCTCCAGTTGCTCCAGGGCGAAATCATCAATCCCGGACCGGTAAAAGGCCAGCTCACCGATTCCGGAAAGTCCCCCTGCAAGACACCGCTCGGTTTCTGCCAGCGCCCCGGGACTGGCCGGATCGAAACACCCCAAACCAATGAACCGGTCGGGATATTTTTGTACGGATTCCATGATGTAATCATTATGGGTTTTAGCCGATTCGATATCAGTCCAGGGGAAGCCGAATACCACCGCTTTGTCTACCCGGTTTTCATCCATGGCGCTCATCAGCTTTTGGCCACCGATCAGCCTGGCCTTGGGGGATTGGTATAAAAGTTTGAAAGCGGATTCCGATGGGAAAAATTTTTCCCTATTTTGGCGAATATCGGACGGAAAAATATGGGTGTGAACATCGATGATCATATGTTAGATTCCTGGGTGGAGCTCCTAAGGTTGAATGTTTACATATAAAGGAAAATAATACAAAAAAAACAGCCAACTGGGTTTTGCCAGTTGGCCGTTAAGGAGGAGAACAGATGAAGAAATTATTAGGCTTTGTGATATTGAGATAGTGCAAGACCCTTGCCAAAATCAGGTCAAAGATAAAAAAATTTAAAAAATTATACATTATTAGTATAAATATCAAATAGATAAAAATTTTAGCGGCAAAAATAATTTCGCAATATGGTCGACCAAGAAGGCGATTGAAAGGGTAATTGGGTTCACAATTATTAACCTCTTTGGGTAAAATTGGATAAACCTATTGTTTTTAAAACAATTTTTTAATATGAGGTGAAGTTCAAAATTTTGAACCCAAGATATGGCGCCCAACCCATATACCCATAACTATCTAAAATTTTTGTATTTAACAGGGTTCACACTTTTGAACCCCGGGCGAAATATCATCTGTTAACGACTATTTCCAGGCTTTCGACCGCGAAAAAATTTCGCTAAAGACGGGCCAAACAAATCCATAGGATTCCACCTACGCTGGATCTATATAAGGAGCAGACTTCCCCAGATGAAAACCATCGAGCAGGCAAAAAAGAACCCCATGTACCTGTATCTGATTGTTTTAACAATCAGTTCAACTATGGGACTGCAGGCCTGGCGGACCTTGTTTAACAATTTTGCCGTCGAGGTAGCCGGACTGAACGGCCAGTATATCGGAATGATTCAATCCGTCAGAGAGATTCCCGGTTTTCTGGCACTTCTGACCGTTTTCGTGATCATTTTCATCAAGGAATATCGTCTGTCAGCATTGTCGATACTGATTCTGGGTTTGGGCGTCGCGGCCACCGGATTTTTCCCATCATATCCAGGTTTACTGCTGACCACCCTGGTAATGAGTTTCGGCTTTCACTATTACGAAACCACCAACATGTCCTTAACCCTTCAATACTTTGATGAAAAAACATCTCCCTGGGTATTCGGCAAACAGCGCAGCTATGCAGCTGCCACCAATGTCGCTGTCGGTATTTTTATCTATTTTACAGCTTTTCGGTTAGATTTCACCAAAATATATCTGCTTATCGGCGGGATGATCATGCTCGCCGCCGTCTGGGGATTGGCCCGGAACCCTTCAGACACGACCCTGGTTGCTCAACGCAAAAAAATGATTTTCCGTAAAAAATACGGTCTGTTTTACTTTCTAACGTTTATGGCCGGCGCACGTCGACAAATTTTTATGGCGTTTTCCGTCTTGTTGATGGTGGAAAAATTCAATTACAGCGTTCAGGAAATTACCATTCTTTTCGTGATCAACAATATCATCAATTACTATTTGAGCCCCTTAATCGGCCAAAGCATTATCCGTTTCGGGGAGCGCAAGGTGCTGTCACTTGAATATTTGAGCCTGATTTTTATTTTTATAGCTTACGCCGCTACCGGGTCGAAATGGTTTGTGGCCCTCCTATATATTTTGGACCACATATTTTTCAATTTCAGCATTGCCATTCGTACTTATTTTCAGAAAGTGGGCGACCCCAGAGACATCGCTCCAAGTATGGCTGTGGGATTCACCATTAATCACATCGCGGCTGTTTTTTTGCCGGCCCTCGGCGGGCTGCTGTGGATGATCGACTATCGTATTCCGTTTGTCGGCGGCGCCATGATGGCTCTGGTGTCGCTGCTGGCCGTCCAGATGATCCGGGCACCGGTGAAAGCTCAGCGCTCATAGCCGTGAGCTTTGGTTTCAGATGTTCCGCCACAGGCGGATCAGGTATCCGGTCTTGAAGCCTCGGAACGAACCCGCTGCATCTTCCAAATCCTGACACCTGAAACCTGAACCCTTATTCCTCCAGGCCTCGGAACCTTTGACTTTGAACCCTGAAAGCTGAATGTTGAACCCGCCACCCGAAGGGCGGCTATTTCCACACCCCGTCAATTTCAACACCGCAGTGGGTGCATTTGCCGTTTTCTTCAATCCCCAGCTGTCCCACCCGAAACCCCCAGCGCTCGATCACGAGTTCGCCGCAGCCATAGCAAAAGGTATTTTCACCGGCATCACCGGGAACATTGCCGGTGTAAACATACCTTAGGCCGGCATTTAATCCGATTTCTCTTGCTGCAGCGAGGGTTGCAACCGGTGTGGAGGGACGGTCGGTAAGCTGGTAAGTCGGGTGAAAGCGACTGATGTGCCAGGGCGTTTCCGGACCCAGATCTTCAACGACAAAAGCGGCTAAGTCTTTTAGCTCGGCCGGGTCGTCGTTTAATCCCGGTACGATCAAAGTGGTCACTTCGACGAAAATACCAAGGGTTTTCATCAGTTTCAAGGTCGCCTGCACATGTTTGAGTCGGGCGCCGCAAAGATTTTTGTAAAATTCGTCGCTAAAAGCCTTCAGATCGACATTGGCGGCATCCAGATAGGGACTGATCATCTCCAGGGCTTCGGCGGTCATATAGCCGTTGGTGACAAATACATTGCGCAACCCTCTTTCATGGGCCAGTCGGGCGGTCTCATAGGCAAATTCAAAGAAAACCGTGGGCTCGGTATAGGTGTAGGAAATACTCCTGCAACCGCCCTGTTCAGCGGCCTCAGCCACTTCCCGGGGCGTGCTGCTGCTCCCCATAATCGTTCCCTGATGATCGGTGGGCATCTGGGCAATGTCGGCATTCTGGCAGAAACGGCAGCGGAAATTGCAGCCCACCGTGGCAATAGAATAAGATAGGGTGTCGGGCAGAAAATGAAACAGGGGCTTTTTTTCAATGGGATCAATGTGCCGGGCAACGAGATTGCCGTAAACAAGGGTTTCGAGGATACCACCCCGGTTTTCGCGCACCGCGCACATTCCGCGGCGGCCGTCCCTGATCACACAGCGATGACTGCAAAGGCTGCATTTGACCTTTTTGTCCTCCAGCGGTTCCCACAGGTAAGCTTTCATGATAGCCCCATTACGAGAGATAGCCCGTTCGCCCGATTGCCGGCTTTCCGATGAAAGAGGGTAATTTCGAGTTTCAATGCTCAACACACCAACCGGCTAAACCATCTTAATTATCCCGTGGCTACTCTGTTGGGATCCTTGGCCTGATACGGTGCGGTCAGCGGCCGGGTTTTAAACCGGGGCACCAGTACCACCACCATCCCGGCGAAAGCGCCAAACGGACAGCGTTGAATAATCTTTGACTGCTCCAGATTGTAGACGAATTTGCCCGATGGTATCGGCAGCTGGCAAACGGTGCGCCAGGACATCGGCACCTGGCCGATAATCGACCGGATCATTTGCTTCAACTCCCAGACGCTGAAAAACTGAGCATGATTAAATATGGTCGACGTAAAAATTCCCTTGACCCGCCGCTGAATTCCTTTAAGGGCATAACGGTTGAAGACACCGATAAAGACACGATCTTTGGTAACCCGAAAGGCCTCTTGCAGCGCCTTTGAGGGGTCATTCACAAATTCCAGCGTGGTAAAAAGACAGGAGTAGTTAAACGAATTGTCATCAAAGGGCAGGTCTTCGGCGAAACCCCGATACAGGTCAACGCGATCCCCCATTTTTTCCAATGAAATATCCAGCATATAGGTTGAGGGATCCAGACCGGTAGCCTGCAGCCCCATCTCAAGAAAGGCAGAAAGACAGGCCCCTGTACCGCATCCGATATCCAGCACAAATTCACCGCGCATGGGTTGAAGCAAATCGCGCATCAACTGCCTTTCCAGGTCAAAGGCGGCCCTATTCGGCGGTCTGTTAAACCATTGTTGATAGCTTTTAGCTTCATTAAAATCAAAGACATGTCCCATGGTGGTAATTTAAGGAATAAATCACACTTTATCAAGGGGAAAAGAGACCGGTAGAATGCGAAAATCAGAATGGGGAAAGCGGAATTAGCCTTAAAACTTAAAATAGGACCCTAATTGAGCGAAAGTGGAGGCTGCTCCAGCTTCAAGGTATCCGAATGCGAGGCCCTAAGTTATTCTTTCTTTGGTTCAGCGGCTGAGCCGCCGGGGGATGGGCGTTTTTTTCTACGGGGAGGTTGATTCCTCTTTGGGGGAGACTCTGGTGGTAGCTCTAGTTGCGGCTCTGGCGGTATTTCCGGGCCAAAACCGAAAAAAGCCCCTGGAAAGTGAGACGACTTTGGTTTCGCCCTGGGTTTACGATGGTCCCGCCGCTTGTTTGCTGCGCCTCTGGTTCTTCGC
>Ga0265303_10002936_pt1 | contig 10656 bp, 10 predicted proteins | sample Helome_2_FD_192494 | JGI IMG/M metagenome (GOLD analysis project Ga0265303, IMG submission 192494) | Marine sediment microbial communities from subtidal zone of North Sea - Hel_20160317 (Illumina Assembly) | ecosystem: Environmental > Aquatic > Marine > Subtidal zone > Sediment ... | reverse complement strand
GTCGCGCTCGATGCTGGCTTCTAGGTCGCCGGGGCGTTTGGCGCGCACGTGCTTCTCGAGCAATTCGATGGCCGCCTCTACCCTCGTTCGGTCGGTGAGGTCCGCTTCCTTCAAGTCGGCAACGGTTACGAGCGCCTCGACCACGAAGGGATCCACCCTGTGCCCGATGTTTTCGAGGAGCAGCCGGAATCGCGTCACGTCTTGGAGGAGATTCCGCAGCGGCTCTCCGCTCAGCTGAGTGCTGCCGCCCTTCATGCCTAGTCGAACGTTGTCGGTTCCGAGCTCGATGAGATATCGGTTCAACTCATCGTTGTCCTGAAGGTAACGCAGCTTCTTGCCCTTCTTTACTTTGTAGAGAGGCGGCTGCGCGATGTAGAGATAGCCTTTGTCGATGAGCTGCGGCATCTGACGGTAGAAGAAGGTCAGCAGCAGCGTCCGGATGTGTGAACCGTCGACGTCGGCGTCGGTCATGATGATGACCTGGTGATAGCGGAGCTTCTCGAGGCTGAAGTTCTCTCCGCCTTCGACGCCGCAGCCGAGCGCCGTGATCAAGGTGCCGATTTCCGCACTCGAAATCATTTTCTCGAAACGCGCCCGCTCGACGTTGAGGATCTTCCCGCGAAGCGGCAAAATCGCTTGGAAGCGCCGATCGCGCCCCTGTTTGGCGCTGCCGCCTGCCGAATCACCCTCGACGATGTAGATCTCGCTCTCGCTCGGATCTTTGCTTTGGCAATCGGCGAGCTTTCCAGGAAGGGTGCTCGCATCGAGGACGCCTTTGCGCTGGACCATTTCGCGCGCACGGCGTGCGGCCTCCCGAGCACGTGCGGCAAGCACCGTCTTCTCGACGATGCGCTTGCCGGCCTTTGGCTCTTCTTCGAGGTACTGGCTGAGCTTTTCGTTGAGGACGCTCTCGACGATACCCTTGACCTCGCTCGAGACCAGCTTGTCTTTGGTCTGAGAGGAGAACGCCGGGTCCGGGTGCTTGACCGAAATGATCGCGGTCAGACCTTCACGCACATCCTCGCCGCTGAGCGGGTGTTTGAGATCTTTCAGGAGTTTTTCGCGCGAGCCGTACTGGTTGATGACGCGGGTCAGCGCGGTCCGAAGGCCGGTCATGTGCGTGCCACCGTCGCGATTGAAGACGTTGTTCGTGTAGGGAAAAATCGACTCGTTGTAGGAGTCGCTCCACTGCATCGCGATCTCGATGTCGACGCCGTCCTTGACCGAGTGTAGGTAGATGACGTCGTCGTGCAGCGCTGTCTTCTTCTTGTTGAGCGATTCGACGAATTCGCGAATCCCACCCTCGAATTTGTGGGTAACCTTCTTGCCGTCGCCCCGTTCGTCCTCGAGCGAGACCTCCAGGCCAGCGTTGAGAAACGAGATCTCGCGCAGCCGGTTGTTGAGCACCTCGAAGCTGACGTCAGTCATCGTGAAGATCTGGGGGTCGGGCTTGAAGGTGACCTTGGTCCCCGTCTTGTCGCTTGTGCCGATCGCCTCGAGCGGGGCCTTGGGAACGCCGCGTTCGTACTCTTGAAACCAGAGCTTGCCTTCGCGACGGATTTCCATCTTAAGCCATTCGCTCACCGCATTGACCGCGCTGACGCCGACGCCGTGTAAGCCGGCGGACACCGAGTAGCTCTCGCTGTCGAACTTCCCGCCAGCGTGAAGCTGTGTCATCACGACCTCGGCTGCACTGACGCCCTTCTTGTGCATACCGACGGGGATGCCTCGACCGTTGTCGATGACGGTCACTGAGCCCCCAGAGTGAACAATGACTTGGACTGCGTCACAGTGGCCCGCTAAGTGCTCGTCGACCGCGTTGTCGACCGCCTCCCAAACGAGGTGGTGGAGCCCCGTGCCGTCGTGCGGATCACCGATGTACATACCCGGCCGCTTCCGCACCGCCTCGAGCCCTTCGAGCACCTGAATTGCGCTTTGATCGTAGCCTGGCGCAGCAGGGCTCGGTTCGACGATCGGAGGTTCAGCCATGACTGCGTTTCTAGCCTCGAAGGGGGACCAACGCAAGGACTGATGCAGCCTCTAACCCATTGATCTGACAAATGAATTTCTGGGTCCGGGAAGCTCAGTCTCCGAGCACTCGCCGCCGGGTCAATCGGACCGAAAGAAGGGTGCACGGCACGAGGAAAAGAGCCGTCGATCCGAGCAGGCCGAGGAGGTGTGAGCCGGGGTTCCCCAGGACCAAAAGGCCGCGCGCGCACTCCGCGAGTTGGTAGACCGGATTGAGCTGCATCAGTGCCCGCAACGCGGCGCTCTGCGGTTCGACTGGAAAGAAAGTATTGCTGACCAAGCTCACCGGCCAGCCGATCAGAAAGACCGGATAGTTCATGTGATCGATCGCTGGAACGACCGCGGTGAAGATCAGCGCAAACGACGCAAACGCGCAGCCCGCAATGAACCCGAGCATTGGCATGAAGACGAGGAACTCCAACCTCACGTCAACGACGCCGAGCAGATCGAACACCGTGATGACCAACGCTACGATTGAAATGTTGACCATTCCGCGCACGGCGCCCCAGAGGATCTCCCCCCAAACCACGCTGGGAAGCTCGACCTGCGTGGCCAGGATGCCGTCCCAAGTCTTTTGGTAGAACATCCGAACGTACGCCGAGTACAGCGCTTCGTAGTATGGTGTGCCGAAACCCGTATACGCGATCAGCCCCGGCGCGATGTAGGTCGCGTAGTTGATCATCGTGCCACGGTAGTCGAGGTCTTCGATGAAACCGCCGAACCCGATGCCGAAGGCCAGGAAGAAGATCACCGGCTCCATGGCTGGAGGGATCACCGCCGTACGCCAGTTTCGCAGATAAACCAGGGCGTTTCTGCGAAATACGGCCCAGGAGCGCCAGTTCGCGACCGCCGTCAGGCTGCGCACAGCGCTCACGTAGACCGCCCATTTCGTCGCGCCAGAGCGATGAAGAGGTCGTCGAGGTTGGGTGGGCGCACCTGCCAAGTCGCCTCTCCGAACCGGGCCGTGAGCGCAGCCAGATCTTCTTTGCTCACCGGGACCCGGAGCTCTCCGAGCACCGTCGCCACTTGCTCCGCGCCTCGGTCTCGCAACCAGGCAGCGATGGCCTCACGCGCTGGCTCTGCGCGCGGCACGATGATGACGTGGTCACCGAGGACGCTGTCGATGACGCGATGCGGTTCGCCATGGACGACGTCGCGGCCTTCGTGAATCACGAGCAGCTCGTCGCTCAGGCGCTCGGCTTCGTCCATGTAATGGGTCGTGAGCACGATCCCCAAGCCATCGGCGCGCATTCCGTCGATCAGCTCCCAGACGTCAAGGCGCGCGCTCGGATCGAGGCCGGTTGTCGGTTCGTCGAGGAACAAGACGCTGGGCCGATGCACGATCGAACGGGCAATGAGAAGTCGCCGGACGTATCCGCCCGAGAGGACGTGCGGAGACGCGTCCGCATAGGGGGTGAGGTCGAAACGTTCGAGAAGCTCTGCAACCCGGCCTTCGAGGTTTTCGACTCTCGGGCGGAAATAGCTCGCGTAGATCAGAAGGTTTTGCGCGACCGTGAAATCGTAGTCGAGCGAATCGTCCTGGGTACTGACGCCGATCATGCGCTTCGCCTCGGCCCGGTTCTCGGAAAACCGCCTCCCGCCGTAGTAGATCGTGCCTTCATCGGGAGGAACGAAGCCGTAGAGCATCCGCAGAGTGGTCGTTTTTCCGGCGCCATTGGGACCGAGGAGGCCGAGGACCGTGCCCCGACGGCAGCTCAGGTCGAGATGGTCGACAACCACGCGGTTCCCGTAGCTCTTGGTCAGATCGCGCGCTTCGAGAATTGCAGTCGTCATGCGGAATCCAACCCAGAACGTGACGGGGCCCGGGTGGGCATCCTACAATGGGAACCGGATCGCGCACGGTACAAATCCGTGGCGTTGCAGAGCAGCGATGTTGAAGCCGAACGACCAAGAGAATGCGACTCCGCTGAACACCGTGGGGCGGGTGTTGGACAGCCGCTGGATGATGGCCTTTGCCGTCCTCGCCGTGCTGGTGGCGATCGCCTGGGCTCTATTGGAGAGCGACCCACGCGCGCGGCCGGTCGCTGGACCGGGGTCGACGCGGCCCATGGCCACCGTCGAGCTGCTCGGCGTTCCGCCCGAGGCGGAGGTTCTTCTCGATGGCCGAAAGATCGACAACAGCTTGTTCGGGGTCACGCCGGGCACGAGACACGCATTGGAGGTCAGCGACGCGCAGGGCCGGACCTGGCGGCAGGTATTCCTGGCCGAAGGTTCGCTCTCGCTGATCGTTGAGCTTCGAACGCAGTTCGTCGAAGTCGAGGTCTCGCCTAAGGGCCCGACGAAGAAGTCGGACTGATTTCGTAGCCGCGCAGCTTGGCCGACACGGTCAGCGTGCGATCACTCAGGTTCGAGCGCATGGTCGACTCGACCGACACCGGACCCACCCTCGGGCAGTACACCGTGCGCACCTCCAGCTCGAGCTTGCCGCCGGTTTCGGAGACCAGCACGCAATCTTCGAACGCGCCCGCGCGTGTCTCTACACGCAGTCCCATGGAGACCAAACGGGCCGTACGGCCTCCGCGGCCCGGCCAGGTCGCGCCTCGTTCGAATGGCGCGCGCAGGACCCATTCATCTCCTGGCGGCACCCGAATCCCTTGGGGGAGGACTTCGTAACGTAGCAGGGTCTTTGCGGTGCGAACCTCAGCAATCCGTCCGTCGAACGTTTCCACCCGCGACACCGCCAAGGTGGTCGAAGACTCCCCCGTATCGACGTCGTAGGACCATGCATTGCCGGTTTCCAACGGGTAGAGGTCGCGCGGTTCGATGGGTTTCGGTGACGCAGGGCGCATCGTCGAGGCGCAGGCAGCCGTCATGAGGGCGGCTGCAGCACCAAGACGAACGGCTGGCGTCATACAGGTGAGCTTAGCAGCTCCAATGTGGGCAGTGCGCGCATATTCGCCATGCGCGACGGGCCTGATAGGATGGATCCGTGGCCGAGAAGAAGACGATCCTCGTTCTCGACGACGACCCTTCGGTGCGGCGCATGCTCGAGGTCTTGTTGGCGCAAGATGGGCACAAGGTCGTCGCGGCTGGCGACGTTCGCTCGGCGCTCGCACAGTGCGCAGTCCAGTTGCCGGACTTGATGGTGGTCGACCTGATGCTGCCCATCGAAGACGGCGAGATGTTCCTGCGTGAGTTTCGGCGCCGCTGGAGAAATCGCGAGGTGCCCGTCGTTCTGCTGAGTGCAAGCACCGCTCGAAACGACATCGCGCGCCGCCTCGACGTCGAAGCCACCCTTGCAAAGCCCTTTTTCGCCGAGGACCTCCGCGAGCTGGTGGCCTCGCTGACCGAGGATCACGAGTCCGTCGCGGCAAGCTGAACCTCGAATCGTCCGATCTCGCCTCGCATGGTATGAGCCGCGAGATGGACCAGCTGTACGTCGACGGGTTGTTCTCTGACGAAGTCGTTCTGATCACCGGCGGTGGAACCGGCATCGGCCTCGTTGCGGCAACGGAAATGGGCCTTCTGGGAGCCAAGGTTGCGATCTGCGGGAGGCGCCCAGAGCCCTTGAAGAATGCGGTGACCGAGCTCGAGTCGAAAAGAGTCGAGGCGTTTGGCGCGCCCTGCGACATCCGCGAACCCGAGGCCATCGCCTCGTATGTGGACGCGGTCGTCGACCGCTTTGGTCGCATCGACGTCCTGATCAACAATGCCGGCGGCCAGTTCCCGACGACCGCTGAAACGCTATCGCCAAAAGGGTTTGCGGCGGTCGTCCGCAACAACCTGATCGGCACCTGGGCCATGACGCACGCCGTGGCCAACAAGGCCATGATACCTCAAAAGAGGGGACGAATCGTCAACGTCATCGCGCAAATCATCCGTGGCTTTCCGGGCATGGTGCACACCGGAGCGGCGCGTGCGGGTGTGGACAACATGACGAAGACGCTTGCGGTCGAATGGGCGCTTCACGGGATTCGGGTCAACGCGGTTGCGCCGGGGGTGATCGTCACCAGCGGCACCAAGCAGTATCCGCCGGAGCTTCTCGACACCGCCGAGAAGGCGAACCCTCTGAAGAGGCTCGGTACAGCAGAGGAAGTCTCTCACCTCATCACCTATTTGGCGTCGCGCTATGCCGACTTCGTCGCAGGTCAGACCTTCTACATCGACGGAGGCGCCAGCATCTGGGGTGACCAATGGTTCCTCCCCGAAGACGTGCCGAAGTACCCGCCTTACCCAGTGCCCGAGCGAGGCTAAGGGCGCGGCTTTCTCTGAAAAATACCGATCAGATACGCGCAGAACACCCCGACGAAGTAGAGCAGAACGAGCGGGACCAGCATCATGACCATCGTGTAGACATCCTGCGGTGTCAGCAGCATCGAGATGAATGCCGCGCAGACAATCCACCAGCGCGAAAACTTCAAGAGCTGCTGCCAGGTCACGATGCCCGCACCCGCGAGGAAGGTCACGATGACCGGAACCTCGAAGACAATGCCGAAGGCCAGCAGCATCCGGCGGAAGAACGGCATGTAGTCTTTGACGAAGAGCGTGGCGACCAGGGTTTCGTCGCTGAAGCCGAGCAAGACGGTGAACGCCTCCGGAAAGACGAGCTTGTAGCCGAAAATCGCGCCTCCCGTGAAACAGAGGGTCGATGCGATGATGAACGGAACCGCCAACGCTTTTTCCTTCTTGTACAGACCCGGCGCGATGAACATCCAGAGTTGCCAGAAGATCCAAGGTGACGCGAGCAGCACCCCAGCGATGAGCGAGTTCTTCATGTACATCATGAAGGCGTCGGCAGGCCCAGCAAATCGAAGCACGGCCTCACCGGGTAGATTCAGCTTTTCCCAGGCGGGCTGAAGCGGCGCGATGAGGAAGTCTTTGATCTCCTTTTTGAAAATCCAACCAACGGCAACGGCTGGAATCAAACCGAGGATGGCCCGCAGCAAACGAGACCGAAGATCGTTGAGATGCTGGAAGAAGGTCATCTCCTGATCGTCTTCGGGAACCCTTGCCCGCTCCGGCTCCGGAATTTGGATCTCCGCGGATGTCATGAACGCTTCGCCTCGACCGGTGCGTTCGCCTCGGCGGCGGGCTCGGCCTCGTCGGCGAGCTCATCGGCGAGCGCAGCGGCTGGTGGCGGCGGCGGAAGCCGGCTTGGCGCTTGCGCGGCGGCAGGCTCTTGCGACTCCGTCATCTCTTCCTGAACGGGCAGGGGTCGAGCTTTCGGCGGGCGAACCGGAGGAGCGCGGAACGGATCGCCTTCGCGCATCAGCTCGTCGAGCCCGATCGCATCTTTGAACTCGCGGCTAGCATTGCGCACCTGGCGAAGCCCCTTGCCGACGGTGCGCATGAACGTGGGCAACCTGTCCGGCCCGACCGCCAGCAGGACGATCACGAGGAAGAAGGCTAGCTCCGTCGGGCCGATGCCAAACATGCGCTCCTAAGATGAATCCTTGCCCCCCCGGAAGGCAACCAGATGCAAGCTGCGGGTCGTCCGAGGAACCACCAGCCCGTCATGGCGGGAGTCACGACTCCAATCGAATCTGGCGGAGGCGATCGACCGCCCGATGCATGATTCGGACCCGATTCTCGTAGTCGCGCGTCAGCTCCTGAATGCGGTTCGCCGCCACCAAGGTCTGCTCGGAGCTGTCCGAGTGCTTCCGATGAGACTGGTGGAGCTGTAGGACCATGTCGGAAATGTTTTCGATGGAGCCGCTCATTTGGCGGCCGCCTTCGGCCTGCTCCTGGCTGCTTCGCTCCATCTGCTGTGTGATGAGGCGCATGTTGTCCGCGCTTTTCATGATCAGCTCGGAGCCTCGAGCCTGCTCCGCGGTGGCTGCGGCGATCTGCTGAACCGTCTCTGCGATGCGCCCGATCGCATCGGTCACCTGCTTCGAGCCTCTGGCCTGCTCGACGGTCGCCTGCGCAATGCCGCGCACCATCGTCGTCGACTGCTTGGAAGATTCGAGAATCTTCTTGAGCGCGCGCTCAGCTTCTGCACTCACGGTGACGCCTCGGTCGACTGTGCTCGCGCCGCGCTCGACGGCTTCGATCGCATTCTTGGTTTCTTCCTGAATCGTCTTGATTAGCTCCGCGATTTCCTTCGTGGACGCTCCGGCCCGCTCGGCGAGGTCCTTGATTTCGTCCGCCACGACGGCGAAGCCCTTGCCGTGCTCGCCGGCCTGCGCGGCGATGATTGCGGCGTTCAGCGCGAGCAGGTTCGTCTGCTCGGCGACCTCGTCGATGACGTTCAGAATGTCGCCGATCGCCTCGATACGATCACCGAGGTTGGAAATCGTGCTCACCGCCTCGAGCGAGGAGGACTTGATGCGGTTGATCTCGTCGGTGATCTTGACGATCGAATCGGCCCCGGTTTCCGCGTCGGCGGCGACTTCGGCCGAGAGGCGCGCCGTCTCGTTGGCGTTCGACTGCACCTGGTCGATCGACACGTCCATTTCGTTCATCGAGGACGAGGTCTCGTCGGCGGTCTGCGCGAGCGCATCCACGTTCCGCGCGACTTCTTTGATACTGTAGGTCATTTCCTCGATCGACGATGCCGTCTCTCGAACGCTCGAGCCGAGATTGCCCATGTTTTCGGCGACCTCGTGGTTGGTCGCGTTCATTTGCAGGATGCTCGATGCACTCTCTTCGGTGCACGATGAAAGGGCTTCGACGCGATCGCTGATCGACTGCAAGGAGATCGCCATCGACTTGATCGCCCGCGCGGTCTCCCCGACGGCCACCGTTTGCTCTCTGAGGCCGCTCAAGAGCTCCTTGACGTTTCCGCCGATGACGCCTTCGACCTCTTCCATTTCGTTGTGGATCGCGCGAATTTGGGCGTCGACAGCGTCGACCTCGATCGACGCGGGCAGGCCGGACACGATGATCATGAGTCCGACCAAACCAAAAACCGCAGCGACCACGCCGGCGATCGAGGCTGCGTGCGGCCCAGCCAGCACGCCCAGGGCGACCCCGACCGGGCCCACGACGAACGCGAGCGCGAAGCACATGAAGCCCGGCACTAGATAGCGACTCTTGGCGATTGCCCGAAACATAACCCCCCGTTACCGACGTTCAGAGTATCGAACCCAGGGAGTGACCGGCAAGTTCCCCAGTCCGGCCGACGGCTGGACTAGGGATCGTCCGTTCAGAGGGGGTTGGTCAGCAGCTGCATCGCGATCTGAAGCGCAAGGGAGTAATCCCCCTCCATCTTGAGCTTACCGCCCAAAAACAGCTCCTGAGCGGTGAGCTCTCCGCGCTGGACCAGCTCCAAATCCGAAAACTGCAGCTCCGTGGTGAAACCGGGCTCCACAGGGGGCTCGAGCACGTTGAAGCCCAGGCGAACTCTGATGTCGCCGAGCTCGGGCACCCCACGGAGCGTGACGTGGCAGGTGAGGGGCTTTCCTGCGAGGGCGTCCTCGAATCGCTTGGAGGCCGTCTGAGCGGCCCCGATGGCCACCTCTTCATCGTCGAGAGCCCCGGATTTTGCGGCCTCTCCGAGGAGAAGGCTCGCTGCTTGACCCGGAAGAGCCGCCGCGATCTTGATCGAGACTCCCTCGGCCGGGGCGGAGCCCGAGCGGAGCGCTCCAGCCTTCGCCGAGAGCACGACGGGCGGCTCGTCGTCGATCTGGAGGCTCGCGGCACCGGTAACCCCCTTCACGTCATCCAAGATGCGCTGAGCGCGCTCGTCCCCGCTCGCGGCGCGGCTCTGAAGGACTGTCACCCCTCGGTCGAAGAGCTTGGGAAAACTCTCCCGAAGGAACTCAATTGCTGATGTCGTCATGCGGCGCGGAGCATAGCGAACGATCGCGTCACCTCAAGCTGGCGAAATCTTCCAGAATCGGCCACCATCTCGACAATGCCGGATCAGGAGCACCGGCCTACTGTCTTGATGGTGGGCCAGGGCGAGCCGATGCAGACCGCGTTGGGGGAAGCGCTTCGGCGCCATGGGATTTCCGTCGCTGCGTCTGCAACTGCGGAGCTCGAACAAGCGGTTCGCGTGTATGCGCCAGACATGGTCGTTCTCATCGGAGATGCGGCCATCCGCGGCGGCGAGAACGTCGTACGGCGCATGGCAGAGAATCGGGCGACCGACGTGCTGCCGGTCGCGGTGGTCTCGAACGATGCGGTCCTCAAAGACGAAGCTCGGGACTTTCGATCGGGCGCCGTGGCGGTGGTTCCCCGAGGCGCGGGCGCGGACAGCATCGCGCGCCAGCTGGCGGAGCTCGCCGATGAGGTTCCACGTCGCCCCGGGTTCGTGACCGGCGCGTTGGACGAGAGCAATCTCCAAGAGCTGCTCGATCTGGTCTCCGACGAAACCAAGACGGGCATCCTGAGTGTTCGCTCTCCGAAGGGCGTGCTCGATGGTATACCTTTCGTCATCGAGACCGAGCGCGACTCTGCACATCAAGCGCAGCAAATACTCGACCGCTTGCGCGAGGCCGTCGCCGATGACGAGTCCCTCGAGTACGAGTACCACGAAACGACAGGAGGACGGCTCTCCACGTTGCCATCCGCTGCGCCACCGCGGAACGTCGACTTGAAGGCGCTGTACGGCTCGCGAGTCGTCGTCCTCGATTCCAACGAGCTTCGCGCCGAGAAGCTCGCGACCGTGCTCAGCGCGCGGGGCGTTCAGATCGCGGCGGCGGACTTCTCGACCGCGGTAAT
>Ga0265303_10002935_pt1 | contig 10657 bp, 18 predicted proteins | sample Helome_2_FD_192494 | JGI IMG/M metagenome (GOLD analysis project Ga0265303, IMG submission 192494) | Marine sediment microbial communities from subtidal zone of North Sea - Hel_20160317 (Illumina Assembly) | ecosystem: Environmental > Aquatic > Marine > Subtidal zone > Sediment ... | reverse complement strand
TTGAAAGCGCAAGGGAGCTGCCAGAAAGCACAATGGAAATATTGATAGAAAAAATCAAGACAAATATTTAGCTGATGGTGTTACTTTATGAATGCAGCGCACATAACAAACGCATGCAGTCGGACCATCCTTCGGCAGGCCGTTGGATCGAGCATCATGCGTCACCCTAGGTTCATCACACTCATCTTAATTTTCATTATTATGACAACTACTAGTTCTAACGCTGAAACGGCGGTGATTGGTCGAGTATATGAAGATGGTCTCCCGCTAATTTATTCTTTCGTCAACGAACAACCTTCACAAGATAATGTTGCTCGCTTCCAATGGCTTACGATAGTTTCCTGGAAGTACGACGGATCAAATAACAACGGAATGCCACCAGAAGCAACTAACGCACAAATGATTGCTTTAGAGGATTTCCTTTCGGAGCAGTTTGAAAATTCATCCAATTCTATTTGGGTTTTTAATCGAACCGGGAATCATCTTAAAGAATTCGCATACTATATATATGACCGTGACGCCTTCATTGAAAAACTCAACCAGACTCTTTCTTCGCAACCGAGGTATCCTATAGAAATCAATTTCTATAACGATCCAACCTGGCAGGAATTTCGGGATCTATTAGAGGAATTTAGAAGTGAAGAAAACAATGAAAGTGACGCCTAACAACGCGCATGCAGTCGGACAAAGTACCAGCTACGCACGCACTTTGCCGCTGATGCGAGGCGTTATGAGATTTACACTTTTCGAGTAGAACAACATAATGATTCATAAAACTATAACTAGATACACCCTGGTGATACTCGTTACGGTTTTGCCCGCCTGCTTGACCCCACCCAAAGCTATGCCTGCCGAAGGCGATGTTGTCGCCGAATTCCCGTAAATGAGAGACGGAGATTCCTGGAAGTTGACTGATCGACACCCCAGGCATGGCACTGCAACTTTTACCTACGAGGTAACAAGGGTTGAATCGGATGGAGGCTTCGATTTAAGAGAACAGAATGACAAAGATCTTAGAGTTAAACATCACCATTTTGATCCATCTTCGGAAGGGGCCCACATGATAGGTGAGTCTCATTTTGATCCCATGGCATTGCAGTTCCCTCTTTTCATCGGAAAAACATGGCATACAGAAGCCACAGTACAGACCCTTGCAGGCAGGGAAAACAGCTATAAGAGCTACTACGTCGCTGAAGAATATATCCAGATCGACACAGATGTTGGGACTTATATGGCATTTCGATCTAGACAAGAAGTCAGGCGCTCCAGCTCGACAAATAATTGGAGAGGGTATTTCGATCATTGGTATGCACCCAAGGCCAAAGTGGTAATTAGGTCAAAACCTTCACATATTCGCGGTGCAGAAATTGTCGAGGTAAATCTCGTTCCTTAATTGATCAAATTATTAATCGGAATGCCTAAATTCAATCGGTGACACGGCTTCATCGGGTAGGAGAAATATCTCATAACAAGCGCATCAGGGAGCACGATCCAGAACTATGAAACAAAAACATCTTGATACAGCGCTAATTGTCGCCGCTATAAACAACGATTACGACAAAGTTAAGAAGTTTATTAACGATGGAGCAAATCCAAATGCTACCAACGATCACGAAAATACGGCAACGATAATGTCCGCAAAAAATGGAAATACGGGGATAATTGAGCTGCTTGTGGAAAATGGTGCGGATGTGAACAAGCAAAACTGGCTTGGTAATTTCGCTCTCATATACACGGTTGGTGGAGGGCATACGAATGTAGTTGAAACCCTACTAGGTTTTGATGTAAAAGTAGATCTCTGCAATAAGAAGAGACACACTTGTCTATCACATGCTGCATTTTCAGGAAGATTAGCAACTGTAAAAATGCTAGTAGATAGCGGTGCTGATTTGAACTTCCTCGATGGAGAAGGTAAAACGGCGTTAATTTGGGCTTCCCTAACAGAGAAAGATGAAGTTGTGAGATATCTTTTAGAAAAAGGAGCTAAAACAGACATCAGAGACCAATCTGATTTAACCGCACTGGAATGGGCGGCCTACATGGGCAATAAAAGCACCTGCCAAATTTTTGATGAATAATGGTGGGAACAAATCAATTGTTCGGCACCGAGCATACTGGCCTAACAAGTCCGTTTCACTCGGAACCCAAAAGCTTTGGCTGAAAAACGCCAACCCTTTTTAGTCCGGTGAACGGCAATGCTAGGCGACAACACGAGACTTATGATGAATAGTCAACTCCGCAAGAAACTGGCCATCCAGGAGTTGTGGGCGCTCGGTCATTCAGGATCTGGAACCCGTGACACCGTCTGCGGTTCGACTGCTCTGGAGATGCCAGAATGAGTGTCGTGAAGCGAGTGCTGTTCGTGTGCGTCGAGAACGCCAACCGGAGCCAGATGGCTGAGGCATTTGCTCGCATACTAGGTGGGAAGTCAGTCGAAGCATACAGTGCCGGATCCCATCCATCGGGAAAGGTCAATCCGAAGGCGGTCGAGGCGATGCGCGAATTAGGATACGACTTGTCAGTCCATGGATCAAATTCATTGGACGAACTCCCGAATGTAGCATTCGACTTCGTGGCAACTATGGGCTGTGGGGACGCTTGCCCCATGGTTCGGGCCAAGCAACGAGAAGACTGGTCTATTCCCGATCCGAAACATCTTCCCCCAGACGAGTTTCGAGCCGTTCGGGATTTGATTCAGGACAAGGTCCGGGCCACGCTAGGCGAGTTGGGTGTCCCGTCAAATACCGCCTAACAACACGGATGCAGTCGGACAAAATACCCGCTACGCGCGCACTTTACCGCTGATGCTGGACGTTAGGAGTTTATTCAAACAGGTCACAATATTAAAAACATGGGAAATGTAACGAATATCACACAGGTTAAATTCTCCGTAGGTGAACTGGTGCACCATCGCCTTTTCGACTATCGCGGTGTAATAGTTGATGTCGATCAAAACTTCCAGGCGACGGATGAATGGTATGAAACTGTAGCAAAATCTCGCCCTCCAAAAAATAAGCCCTGGTACCATGTGTTAGTTCATGAGAGTGATCATTCCACGTATGTTGCTGAACAAAATTTGGAAGCTGATGATGTGTTGGAACCCATTAATCACCCTATGGTGGAACACTTCTTTTCCAGGTTCGAACATGGGAGGTATGTGCGCATTGACTCAGATAACTAGACAAGAAACTCCTGACGAACACATGCAGCCGGATCGCCAAACCGCTACGCGCTTTGGCGACCGCTTATGCGAGGCGTTATACGCCTAGAGAAATGAGAATATTTGCCTCATCTCTATTTTTTCTGTTAGTAGTTGGGTGCAGTATTGGAATTACTGTTCATGACGAAGATAGAGCGGCCGAGCTTGTTGCAGATTGTCTCGCGGCATTTAAATCTAATGAAGGTATACATTTAGCCTACGAGTGGACTGATGATAGATTTAAGAAGGAAATACCTTTCAGTGAGTTTTCCAAAACTGTTTCGTCTATTCGAAACAAAAACCAAGGCGCAGATATACGATTGGTTGGATACGAGATTACTAGATCCAGGGAAGCGATCATTGTTTATGCAAATTCGAAAATCAGTGAAGAAGAAATGTACTACAAGTTCATTCTTGCAGGGACAAAACACAAAGACTATTACCTTTTAAATTTGAGTACTAACCATTCCGGATTCAATAAAAATGGAGTTTATAAGGAGTATAGGCAATCAATCGTCGTCAAGGGCGTATAACAAGAGAATGCAGTCGGAACAAAGTGTCCGCTGCGCGCACGTTGCCGCTGATGCTGGACGTTGTGTGAATATCTAGACCATGGAAGCGGAGGCATCACGAGTTTTGTTGGGTTTGTTATTTTTAGTAATTGGAATTGCACTATTTGCAGGGGCGATAGTAACAAGACTTCAAATGGAAAAAGAAGTTAAAGGCGGGAATAAAATTTTGAGGAATAACTTGTTTCCATATTGGAATTCGAGTGATTTTTCTGAAAAAGGCAACACACTCAGAAAAACATACAACTTAATTTACTTTGCGCTTATTGCTTATTCCTTAGCGTTAGTAATATTTATGAAAGCAAATGATTAACAAAAATTCACATAACAAGCGCATGTAGTCGGACCAACCACTCGCTACGCGAGCGGTTGGTCGCTGATGCTGGACGTTAGGAACTCGAGCTACCCAGCCCATGGAAAAATTAGTTGTACTCGTTGATGTGCAGAATATTTATTACACGACAAAGCAATCGTATGATTGTAATTTTGACTACAATAAGTTTTGGGCGAAAGCCACTTCAAATAGGAAGGTAACAAAAGCGATTGCTTATGCCATAGATCGCAATGATGAAAAACAAAGACAGTTTCAAAATATACTTAGAGCGATTGGTTTTGAGGTAAAACTTAAGCCATTTATCAAAAGGGTTGATGGGTCAGCAAAAGGCGATTGGGATGTGGGCATAACTCTCGACGCTATAGAGTACGCCAAAGATGCAGATGTGGTCGTGTTAGCATCAGGTGATGGGGATTTTGATTTGCTGGTTGATAAAATTCGTAAAGATCTAAATGCGATAGTAGAGGTATACGGTGTACCTAAGTTTACATCTACTTCACTCATTAATTCAGCATCAAAATATATTCCAATTAATAAGAATTTTTTGTTAGATGCATCGAAAAAATAACCAAAAAAATTCCATACAAGCGCATGCAGACGGACAAACCACTCTCTGTGCTGGCATTTTCTCCAAAGGAGACCTCCATTGGGGCAAGACCATTCGGCCAGGAACGGGCGCTTAGCTTAAGAATCATTTCAATTGACACTGGCCCTCTTGATTCATCGGCGTGTAGATTCCGGATAAATCTTTCGGCAGGACATTGTGGGAACTGTCAGTTGCCACCCGCGGCCATAAAAGCCGGTTGCCGCAGCGACTCAAGACAAGCAGGGCCCGGACGCACCGCAGGATTAGCCAGGAACTCATTCAGTATCTCCCATGCACAGGGATAGCGCAGCTGCCCGTGTGCGTTGGCCGGAAATACAAACAGATGTGCGGTGCCAAGCGTTTGCGCGGCGATCTCGGCCTGCTCCACGGTGGTGGCTGCGTCGAGGCCTCCAGCCAGCAGCAGGCTGGGTATATCACTTACTACGGCATCGCGATTTCTCGTATCTAACCTTGTTGGCCAGAATTCACAAAACGAATAGTCATCAAACCAGGTTGCATAATCTCTGAGGTAGGGATAAAGCTCCGCGCTTCCTGTATTCGATCGACGATCGGACTCGCCGGCATCGTCGTTGCATATCACTGCAAGGCTGGCGCCCAGAGAATAGTAACCCGGGAAGCGGCCGTATACGGTACCTTCAACCGGCCATTTCAAGCGCCAATACTCGCCCTGGGCGACACCCGAGATGAGGACAGGAAGCCTGGGTAATCCTTCGTGCCAATACATGTGTTTGCGCAGGACCTCCAGAAACATCCGATGGTCAACCCGGGCGTAAATCGGTTCTCGTTCGGCTGGATCCGTTAATTCCAGATTTGCGATTTCAACAATGGCAGGTTCTTCTGCCAGCTGCGCCAACGCACGCAGCAATCGGTCGCGGAGATCTGGATAGGCTGCTGCGCACCTTTCATGCTGGCGACAAGCTTCGAACAGTCTATCGAGAACGGCGCCAAAGGATTCCGCGTCGGCCGCTGTATATTCAGCCTGAGGCGGGAAGACCGAATCCAGGATCGCAGCTTCGACATGCAGCGGATAAAGCTTCATCACGGTCAGCGCGAGCCGCGTACCGTATGATAAACCGTAAAGAACGATGTCTCCCAGCTTCAGCGCGCGGCGCATCGCCTCCACATCAGTGGCGCTTTGCCGCGTGTTGAAGGCGTCAAGTTGGCGTCCTGCTGCAAGATGACGTGCCATGCATACCGCATAGGCCGCGTGGAGGCGTGCGGGTACATCAACCTCGTCATCCGGATTTTTCGATAGGGGCCACCGCACATTCGGGGCCTCCGCTTCTTGACAGTCAAGCTCTGGAGAACCAAGGCCGACACCGCGCTGATCGAAGACAATCAGCGTACGGCCGGGAAAACCTTCGTCAGCCTTGGTACGCCACCGGTGCATGTAATGGCCATCAGGACCCAGGGCCGCAAACCCTGGGCCACCAGAAAGATGGACAACCGGGGAAAGCGAAGGATCGGGATTGAGTGCTCGATAGATTACGACCGGCAACTTCAATTTCTGTGCCTGTGGGTTATCCCAATTCTCCGGCACGATCAGCCAACCACAGTCAGTTCTCCTATCCACCTCAACCCAGCAGGGGGTGGCCTCAAACTCAGTAACACTGTCCAGTACGATTTCAGACGCGAAGCACTGCGTCGCAATAAAGGCGACAGCCAGGCCTGCGAAACAGCTAATACCGTGCACCATACTGGCAAAACGGGAGCGAGAGGAACAGAACATCGCGTCATTCTAGCAACAACTTGTGCCAGCGTCCGTTTCGGGTCGAACTCGGCTGACGGTGCAGACGATTTCAGGGTCAGCTTTCTCGTAAGAAGACACTGAGTTGCACTCACTAAGCTTCGTATTTCGACCAGGAACCAATCCTCGCACAATTAAATTCACGAACTACACTTTCGTGTACAACCGGATAGGTTAACCATGTACCTGATGACACTCACAGTTATCAGGTCATTTACCTGCCAATAATTATTAACAGGTCGAAGACCTTTTATATAGGCTTTTAGATGCTTAGGCGCACTAGCATGAAACTATTCAAACCATTGTCGTTGTCAGTAATATTAGTTCTAATGATTGGATGTTCTTCCGAGAAAACGCCTAGTCAAGTGTACGACGAGTACAACACAAAGGTAATAAATGGAATAAACTTTAATGACGACAAAGCCTATTACTCAAAGCGCAAACGAGATGAGGTCGAGTCGAAGTTCCCTGAATACATGAAGAAAATGGATAAATCCCGCGAGGAAGTAATTGAGTTTTATTTGAATTTCTCGAGGGAGCTTGCGAAATGCAAGGAATTGGGACTCGTAAGTGAAGTTATAAATGGAGAGGAAGCAATCCTGAAGTACTCACAGAAAGACATATGTGGGAATGCGATAAATACGGAGGAAAGGCAGCTGATACGAATGATAAATGAAGGTGGTTGGAAAATTGACGATATTGAAATCAGCCTCTAACAAACGCATGGAGTCGGATCAAAATGTTCGCTACGCTCTCATTTTGACCGCTGATGCCATACCTTAAGCATATTGGCGGAAGAAACTGGTAAATTGGTGATATGAATATACCGCTTGAAAGAAATGCTGAGGGATACTTGTTCAATCCAGACGATTGGGACATCGCAATCGCAAACGAACTCGCCAAAGAAGAAGGGATCGAGTTGAATGACACCAATTGGTTAATACTAAACTTTATGAGGGAGTACTATGGTGAACATAATATTGCACCAGATGTTCGCCACCTAATAAGTCATCTAGCAATCGTTAAAAAATGTAGCAAAACGGAGGCGAAGAAGATTATTTTCAATCTGTTTCCGTATGGCTATGTGAAACAGGCATGCAAGATAGCCGGAATGAAAAGACCACGCGCATGGAGCACGGGATGAATATGCTTAACAAGCGCATACAGTCCGACAAAGTGCCCGCTACGCACGTGGCTTACCGCTGATGCGGGGCGTTATATTGCGCTACCAAAGCGATGATAAGTAGATTTCTTCAGTGGAGTATCATTGGTTCGATTCTAGTATTAGTTTTTGGAGTTTGGCTCGTTTCGAGGAATGCGGTCGTGCTACAGCAAGAGTTAAATACGAAACTTGAAAGTAAATTTGGCTTTACATCTGGAATGATTAGTACGCAAGCTGGCGAGCAAGCAATTCAAGCGTTTTCAGTCTCTCCAGAAAAGGATGGCATATTGTACGAAGCAGGTTTCCGAGAAGGGGACATTGTCCTCTCTCATACGAAATATAAATTTTATAGATTGCTATACGAGAAAAAGGGGACCACAGAACCAATAGATATACTTCGTGGTGATGGTGTTGCGTCAACTGATAAAAGCAGACTAAAGACAATTCTCTTAAAGATTCCTAACTAATGCAAAAAATCAAAATGCAATATAACAAACGCATGCAGTCGGACCGAGCGAAGCTGGGCCGCTGATGTGAACGTTACGAATCATTGAATAACATGTGTAGATCTATTGCAGGCATTTTATTTTTCGTATGGGCAGAGATTGTTTTAGCGGGGAGTGCACCCAGAGATCAGGTGTCCTGCGAAGAACTGGGAGGAGCCTGGGGAAGATTTGGGCTTATGGAAATTGATCAATGCAATCTGCCAACCAATGATGCAAACAAAGTCTGTAACGACTCATCCGATTGTGAAGGTGTTTGCTTCACAGTTGAACCTATCCCCAAAGGCACTAAAGCTAATGGCCGGTGTTATAGCAAAACTATTACATTGGGAACCTGCCTGAATTTGGTACATGATGGCGTTGCACAAGGACAAGTTTGCGAAGATTAACAAATGGCACCTGCTTGCAAACTTTCGCAAACTGCGCCCGCTCAAGTCGCTGATGCGGACTTTAGCAGGCTATGAGAAAAGTCCATTTTGAAGATAAGGCACTCTACTGAATCTGATCGCACTGCAATTGATGGCATCCATACGAGTGCTTTTGGGCAGCAGCAAGGCCAGGAGATTGTGGAACTCGTCAATGATTTGCTGGACGATGATACGGCAAAGCCTTTGCTTTCGCTGGTGGCAGAAACAGACGGGAAGCTGGTTGGCCATATCCTTTTCACAGTGGCACAACTCCAGCCCGAGGATCAAGAGGTTTCAATTCGGATTCTTGCGCCACTGGCAGTTTTAAGTGACTTTCAAGGCCAGGGCGTCGGCGCCGTGTTGATTAAAGAGGGCCTGAAAGAATTGGCAGAGTCTGGCGTAGGCCTGGTTTTCGTACTCGGTCATCCTGGTTACTATCCGAAGTTTGGGTTTCAAACTGCAGGGCTACTTGGATTTCAAGCTCCTTATCCAATCCCTTCTGAGCACGCAGATGCCTGGATGGTTCAGGAGTTGATCGCAGGTGTAATCGATAGTATAGAAGGGAAAGTTCGGTGCTCAAAGATATTAAACCAGCCTCAGCATTGGCGCGAGTAGTGCGCCCTACCAAACAATTGCAGCCGAACGAAGTGCGCGTTGCAAGTGCACTTTGCCGCTGAACCGAGCGTTAGGCGTCACGTGGTGCTTATTCGACAATATTGCAAAGCTGACATGGCCGCGATCATAGATATGTGGTACGAGGGTTGGCATTCGATTGACTCGAAACTTGTCCATCCTCACTCGAAATCCGAGTGGCGAGATCGATGGGTCTCTCAGATCACCCCAAAACACGAAATCGCAGTGGCTGAATCAGATAATGAGATTCTAGGCTTCGTCACGTTGAATCTCGAAACCTCCGAGCTATCTCAACTTTTCACGAGGCTACCCGAACAAGGCCGGGGTGTTGGTACTGCACTGATAAACTGGGCCAAAAACAGGTGCCATAAGGGAGTATATCTGTTTACACTAGAAATCAATCATTGTTCCAGAGAATTTTACGAAAAGCACGGTTTTCGAGAGACTGGTATGTCAACCAATGCGATCAGCGGCCTTCCCACGGTTCGATACGAGTGGCGAGACACCTAACAATCGCAGGCAGTCGGACAAAGTGCCCGTCGCACCTGCACTTTGCCGCTGAGGCAAGTATTAGCGAGTAATGTAAGTCATGACTGGCGAAAAGAACCTGGACAAACTGCTGTCTGCCATGTCTCCGGCACTGATAGCTGGAGAGTTTGTATTTTGCTCCTTCGAAAAAGCTCGGTACGGGGACCATTCAGACCTGGAGCCCATAGCCGCTTTTACAGAAAGCGAAGGTCTCACACTTGTCATTACAAAATCAAATGCAGATAAGCAGGAAATTAAGTATGAGTCAGTTTTTAGGTGCATCACACTAAATGTTCACTCCAGCCTGGATGCGGTTGGCTTAACGGCGGCGTTCTCGAGTAAACTGGCCGAGCACGGAATAAGCGCAAATGTTATCGCAGGTTATTTTCACGATCATATATTTATTCAGAATGAACATGCTGAGAAGGCAATTGCAGCAATTAACGAACTTACTCGCTAACAGGCGTTTGCAGTCGGGCATGGCTATGCTTTTATCCGACTGTGATTTATACCGTTAGGAGCAGAGATGTCTGCACCAGATCTAGATTCGCTCGTCTACGTCTCTTCTGCTGTAAAGCTCTTGAGCCCTGAAGAAATCGAGTATTTGTTAACCCGGGCACGAGATCGAAATGAAGAATACGGTATCACTGGTGTCCTGCTATACATCGGGGGCAACTTCATGCAGTACATTGAAGGTCTGGCGGATAATCTCGAAGTCATATACAAGATAATTCGGGAAGACAAACAACACACTGGAATAATATTGGTAACTCGAGAAGCTATCGAAGAGCGAGAATTCGGCGACTGGTCAATGGCCTATCATACTAAGGACGTGCAGGGTTATGTCGGCTCCACTAACGAAAGAGTGCTGCTTGAAAAGAATCTGGAACTCCCCGTAACAAATCCGAGCACGGCCCGTATCGTGCTGCATAGTTTCTGGAACAGGAGTGGCTCCTAGCAAGTGCATG
>Ga0265303_10002934_pt1 | contig 10658 bp, 9 predicted proteins | sample Helome_2_FD_192494 | JGI IMG/M metagenome (GOLD analysis project Ga0265303, IMG submission 192494) | Marine sediment microbial communities from subtidal zone of North Sea - Hel_20160317 (Illumina Assembly) | ecosystem: Environmental > Aquatic > Marine > Subtidal zone > Sediment ... | reverse complement strand
AACGCTGGAGGCGGGTGATTGTGGCGTCGCGCGGCAGTTGCTGGCTGACGAGCGCCCGGACCTTGCCCTCATTGACTGGATGTTGCCGGACATGAGTGGACTCGAACTGACGCGACTCCTGAAGCGAGACAAGGAAAATGACGACCTTGCGATCATAATGCTCACGGCCAGGGCTGATGAGTACGACAAAGTTGCCGGGCTTGACAGCGGCGCCGATGACTACGTCACCAAACCGTTCTCCCCACGCGAACTCATTTCCCGGATTCAGGCAGTCCTGCGACGCTCCGGTGCAGATAATGATGAAATCGTCAGTTCAGGCGTGCTGTCGCTGGATACTGCGGGCCACCGAGTTAGTGCGAATGGCGTTGAGATCAGGCTTGGGCCGACCGAGTATCGCTTGCTCAAGTATCTGATGACACACCCCGACCGGGTCTACAATCGCTCGCAACTGCTCGACCGGGTGTGGGGCGCAAACGTCTACGTCGAGGAACGGACCGTTGACGTTCATGTGCGGCGGTTGCGCAAGGCACTGGCCGCAGAGGCCGCTGACGACTACATTCAAACCGTGCGTGGCGCCGGTTATCGTTTCTCCAGCAGTGGAAAATAATTGCCCGGATCAAGCCGAAAATTTATCGTAGGTCTGCTCGTATTCTTTGCTGCGGGTGGGCTGATTGGTTGGATGTATGACAAACCACTGATCGGCTTCCTGTTAGCCGGACTCGTGGTGCTGATCTGGCAGGTCAGGCAACTCTTGTCATTCAACAGGGCGCTGCACACCGGTGATTTCGATACGTTCCGTTATGGTGACGGTATCTGGCAGCAGATGTTTTCCCGTTTTACCTACGAACACGAGAGAGGCACCCGCTACAAGCAGCTGCATCGCCAGGTCCTCAAGGAGATTCGCAAATCGACCAACGCCATGCCGGACGGCGCTGTCATTCTCGACGATATCAATGACATTGAGATCTGCAACAGGGCTGCGAAGACTCTGGCAGGCCTGAAGCGCAAGAAAGACCGCGGCCAGCGTGTTGACAACATCTTGCGCGATCCGGCACTGACCAGGCTTCTGGAAATAAACGACGCTACACAGACGGTCGATATTCCGTCGCCGGTCAAAGACAGAGCCTGGCTGAATTGCCGTGTCGTTCCGTATGGCGTCAACCAGAAACTCCTGCTATTGCGTGACGTGACCGGTCGCATGGCCGTTAATCGCATGCGGCGCGACTTCGTGGCAAACGCGTCGCACGAGCTTCGCTCGCCGCTTACTGTCATGTCCGGATACCTCGACACGATGGCCGATGATGAGGAACTGGCCGAAACATGGGCGCAGCCTGTTCGGCAAATGCAGGACCAGGCCAAGCGTATGACAAAGATCGTTGCTGAATTGCTCGAGCTGTCACGGCTTGAAGGCGCCGGGAGCGCCAGTACTGAAGAGACTGTCGATGTTGCAGCCTTGCTGTCGAGTGCTCGCAAGACCTACATGGGGCATAAAGATGTTCCGACCATCGAATGTGAGCTTGAGTCAACAGCACAATTACGCGGCCATCCTGGTGAAATCGAATCGGTCGTCACCAACCTCATATCTAACGCGGTCAGACACACCGCAGCCGAAGGCAAGATCACACTGACGTGGAGATCGGCCGCTGACGGTGCCGATCTCACGGTCAGTGATAGCGGCGAAGGCATTGCCGAGGAGCACATTCCGCGACTTACCGAACGCTTCTTTCGCGTCGATCGCGGCAGGTCTCGCCAGGATGGCGGGGTAGGCCTGGGGCTGGCGATCGTCAAGCACGTACTGGGCCGCCACGAAGCTGATTTGCACATATCGAGCAAGCTGGGTAGTGGCAGTGAATTCCGCTGCCATTTTCCGACAGAGCGAGTCTCGGCGTCGTAACAAAAGTGCAATATTTCCGTAATTCAAGCGACACACAAGGACGGTAATGTGCCGCTAACACCACGTTAACAACGGGCATACAAAACAATGAAGAAAATCCTCTCCCTGATGTGCGCTATCAGTTTCTTCGCCGCGCCGGCCGCTCAAGCCGCTGTCAGCGATGAAGATTTCCAGGAATTGCGTGAGCAACTTGCGGCCGTGTCGGCACGTCTCGAACAGCTAGCTGCAGAAAATACAGAGCTGCGGGCGTCGCAGGAACAGTCGGTCACGGCGATCACCGACGTCGAGACGACACTGGCTGAACTTCCCGCAGCTTCCGAGAGCTGGACCGACCGAGTCAAGCTCGACGGCGATTTCCGCTATCGCTACGAACGCATCGATGCCGAGGGTAGTGATGTTCGAAACCGCAATAGAATTCGTGCCCGTACTAATATCAAGGCCAAGGTCACTGACAATATCGACGTCGGCTTTGGCCTCGCGACCGGTGGTGACGACCCGGTATCGACCAACCAGACTCTGGGTGGCGGCGGTTCATCAAAAAGCATCGTCCTGAACCTGGCCTACGCGGACTGGGAAGCGACAGAAGGCCTGCACCTGATAGCGGGCAAATTCAAGAATCCGCTGACGAAAGCCGGCGGCCAGCCGCTCATGTGGGACGGAGACTGGACGCCGGAGGGAATGGCGCTCAAGTACAAGCGCGACTGGTACTTTGTCAACGCGTTTGCCTCATATCTTGAAAGTGATAGCAAGAGGAGCAATGACAATCTCGCCTGGGGCGGGCAATTTGGTGCGAGCGGCCAGCTCGGTGATGTGACGTTGATGGGTGGTTTGGGTTACTACTCGATCAAGGCGGCAGGAAAAAGCACGACGTTCGGTGATCCGACCGACCCGGGCGACTTTTTCGGCAACACCGCAATCGAGCCAGGCGGACTAGCTTGTGGAACAACAGCTGGTGTGGAATGCGTCTACGCATACGACTACCTGCTGACCGAGGTCTTTGCCGAGGCGAAGTTCGACATTGGTGACTGGCCTGCCTTGGTCTTCATGGACTACGTGAATAATAGCGACCCATCTGACAACGACACTGGTTGGACGCTTGGGGCAGCCATAGGTCAGACCAAAGATCGAGGCCAGATGAAATTCACCTATTTCTACGCGGATAAGGAAGCCGACTCCATGCTTGGCCTGGTCACGGATTCGGACTTTGGCGGTGGCGGAACCGACAGCAAAGGCCACTGGTTGCAGTTCAACTATGGCGTGAACAAGAGCTGGACAATTGGCGCGCAGTATTTCATCAATGAAGTTGATCTCGCATCGGGTAACAAGAGCGACTATGACCGCCTGATGATCGACATGCAGTGGAAATGGAAGTAGTGTTCCGATAAGTGAACAGGACGAAATATTAATGGAAAGTGCCGATTTAACACACCATATCTCTCGACGTTTCAACAAAGACATTGAGGATCTGCGTAACAACGTCCTTGCAATGGGTGGTGTTGTCGAAGCGCAATTGTCTCGCGCCATCATGGCGATCGTGACCGGCGATAGCGAGCTGGGACTGCAGGTCGCAGAAGATGACTACAAGGTCAACGAGCTCGAAGTCAGTATCGACGAAGAATGCAGCCGGATTCTCGCTACGCGCGCTCCCGCCGCAGGCGATCTGCGCCTCATTGTTGCAATCATCAAGACGATTACAGATCTTGAGCGCATTGGCGATGAGGCCGAGAAAATTGGCTTCCTCGCGTCCAAGCTGGCTGGCATGGACCGGCCTTCGGATTCGTACAGAGAGCTCAAGACGCTCGGCACACATGTCTTGCACATGGTTCGAGACGCCATGAACGCGTTCGCCCGTCTCGATGTCGATGACGCGTTCGAGGTTGTTCGCGAAGACGAGGACGTCGACCAGGAGTACAACGCGATTCAACGTCAATGCATTACGTTCATGATGGAAGATCCGCGCAGCATCAAGCGAGTCATGAACGTGACCTGGACGGCGCGATCGCTCGAACGCATCGGTGACCATGCAAAGAACATCTGTGAGTACGTGATCTATATGGTACGGGGCAGGGATGTGCGTCATACTGGCATTTCTGACGCCTCCGAACTCACTACCGACTAGATCATCATGACAATACCCGGACGCCGCGTCCTCAATCTTGTGGGCTTCGCAGCCTGTGCAGGAATGATGGGCTTCGCATTGTTCGCGCAACACGTGCTCCTGCTCGATCCCTGCCCGCTGTGCGTCCTGCAGCGAGTTGCAGTCATTACGCTCGGCGTCGTATTCCTTGTTGCAGCCATACACAATACCGAGAGCTGGGGCAGGCGCGTCTACGCGATACTGATTCTCCTGGCAGCCGGCGACGGTATTGCGATCGCCGGATGGCATGTGCATATGCAAAATCTACCGCCGAGCGAAGTGCCGTCCTGCGGCCCCGGCCTCGACTACATGCTCGAAAACTTTGGACTAAGCGAAGCACTGAGCATGGTCTTCAAGGGTTCGGGCGAATGTGCCGACATTTTATGGAGCTTTCTCGGCCTGTCGATGCCAGCGTGGGTTGTCATTAGCCTGCTGAGCGTTGGCGCTGCCGGCATCTGGAACAATTTACGTAAGCAATAACTGCATTATTCGTCGGTACATCGATGACAGCGCAACAACGTCGTCGATGCGAACGTGCTCGTTGACCTTGTGAATCGATGCATTGACAGGACCGAGTTCAACGACGTCGGTGCCGGCTGGGGAGATGAATCGGCCATCCGATGTTCCGCCACCGGTCGACAGTTCCGGTGCCATGCCAGCCTGCTCTGTGACCGCCTGACTGACGGCGTTGATTAGCTTCCCCGGCTCGGTGAGGAACGGCTCGCCGGAGAGGTGCCAGTCGAGTTCGTAGTCGATGTCATGCGCGTCAAATAGCTGGCGGACTTTGTCTTTCAGGCCGTGGTAATCCCACTCTGTGGAATAGCGAAAATTGAAGCGGGCGTTGAGCTCGCCGGGCGTGACATTGGGAAAGCCGACGCCGGCCTGGATATCGACAACCTGAAAGCTGGTCGGTGGGAAGAATTTGTTGCCGCGGTCCCATTCGGTTGTGTATAGATCGGACAGGACTGGCGCGAATCTGCCGATCGGATTGTCCGCAAGCTGCGGATACGCAACATGTCCCTGGACACCACGCACGGTCAACATGCCGCTGAGGGAACCGCGCCGACCGATGCGAACAATATCACCGAGACGATCCTGGCTGGAGGGTTCGCCGAGTACGCACCAATCTACTTCTTCATTGCGCGACTGCAGCTCTTCAACCACCTTTAAAGTGCCATCGCGTGCACGGCCTTCCTCATCGCTCGTTATCAACAATGCAAGACTGCCGTCGTGGTCTGAATGGTCTGCGACGAAAGACTCAAGCGCTGTAATCATCGCGGCCAGGCCGCTTTTCATATCAGCCGATCCGCGCCCGTACATGTATCCGTCTTTGACGACCGGTTCAAACGGATCTGTGTCCCACTTGTCCGCGGCGCCCGGCGGGACGACATCAGTATGGCCGGCGAAGCAAAGCACAGGTCCGGCACTGCCTCTTCGTGCCCAGAGATTCGTCACATCATCGAACTGCATTGTCTCGCATTCGAAGCCCAGCAATTTCAGCCGGCGAGCCAGGATTTCCTGGCAACCGGCGTCGTCCGGCGTGATTGACGGCCTGCGAATCAGCTGCGCCAGCAAATCGATCACCGGGTGCTCGGACGATTGCTCTTCAGATGTTGACATCAGTTCTACAGAGACCGTGTAAATTATTGAAAATAATAAATAAACAGAGTTTTTTGGTAGATGGCTATCTGATCATTATCAGACCGTGTTTGCAACAATTCGGTAACAATTGGCCGCTAAGCTGTGCGCCATATTCCAATCTACTCCGGAGAGTTAGTGTGACTAAAAGAAGCACAGCACTAGTGTTACTTGCAAGCGCGGTTATTGCGACCGGTTTCTCAGGCGCGGCCCAGGCGCAGGCCGGCCGCGACTACATCTTCATTGTTGGTTCTTCGACCGTGTATCCGTTCGCAACTGTCGTTGCCGAGCGATTCGGACGCGGCACCGAGTTCAAGACGCCCAAGGTTGAATCGACGGGTTCGGGCGGCGGCCTGAAGCTGTTCTGCGATGGAGTCGGTGTCGATCATCCCGATATCACGAACTCATCGCGAGCCATCAAGCAGTCGGAAGTTGATACCTGCGCGAGCAACGGCGTCACGGGCATCATCGAAGTCAAGATCGGCTATGACGGCATTGTTATCGCAAATGCGATCGTTTCCAGCGATGTGAACCTGTCGCGCGCCGATATATTCATGGCGTTGGCCAAGCAGGTTCCTGGCGATGCCGAGGGTGAGCTAATCGACAATCCTAATGAGACTTGGGCGGACGTGAATCCGACGCTGCCCGATGTTCGTATCGAGGTCCTGGGTCCGCCGCCGACGTCCGGTACGCGCGACGCATTTGTTGAACTTGCCATGGAGGGTGGCTGCCAGTCGGTTGCCTGGATCAAGGACCTCAAGAAGTCGGATGGCGATAGATACAAGGGGATTTGTCATACGATCCGCGAAGACGGTGCGTTCGTCGAAGCCGGTGAGAACGACAACCTGATCGTGCAAAAACTCGAAGCTAACCCGAATGCGTTCGGCATTTTCGGTTTCAGCTTTCTCGACCAGAATACAGAGAAAGTCAAGGGCGCCCAGGTTGATGGCGTAGCGCCGACATTCGACGCAATCGCTGATGGCGACTATCCTGTTTCGCGACCACTTTACTTCTATGTCAAGAAAGCACACGTTGACGTCATTCCCGGTCTGCGTGGCTTTTTGCGAGAGTTCACGTCCGAGCGTGCATGGGGCGACGAAGGCTATCTGTCCGATCGCGGCCTGATTCCGATGCCGGAAGAAGAGCGCGGCGAGATCGCTGCGGACGTACGTGATCTTACGCCGCTAACGATGGCGGGCCGCTAGAGCGAAATTTCGCGATGATTGACGGCGGCCTTTTTGTGGGCCGCCGTTGTCATTTTCAGTCTAAGGACACGCCCACAAAGTGCAAAGCACGACGCTTATCTTAGTATTGGCCGCGATCGCGTTCGCTGCGTTCTCTATTGGACGCGGCAGGTCGGTGGCCCTGGTTGGCGGACCGCGGCATGGAACTCGTCTGCATTCGTTGCCAGGTTACTATGGCTACTTCACAGCCATGTGGTGTCTGCTTCCGGCACTGGCTGTGTTGTTGTTTTGGACGCTTGCCGAATCGCGAGTCATAGTCGCACTCGTTATTGAAGGTCTGCCCGAAGCGCAACAGGCACTGCCTGCGGGCGAAATCAATCTGCTGATCAACAACATCCAGAACCTGGCAGCGGGAGACGCAATAAGTGGCGACGTGGACAGTGTACTTAGCGAGGCTGCTTTAAGATTTCAGGAGTACTCGGTACTGAGCCGGCGTATTCTCGCCGCTTTGACGATCGGCGTCGCCGTACTCGGTGGTGCGATTGCATGGCGCCGTATTCGGCCAGAGCTGAGGGCACGCAACCGGGTCGAGCACGTTATTTTGATGCTATTGATTGCAGCATCGAGTATCGCGATCTTCACCACGATCGGGATCGTATTATCGGTCCTGTTTGAGGCGATCCGCTTTTTCCAGAAGGTGCCACTGACGGAATTCCTGTTCGGACTGAACTGGAGCCCGCAAACGGCGATCCGCGCCGACCAGGTGGGTTCATCGGGGAGCTTCGGTGCCGTTCCTCTGTTCACCGGTACAATGTTGATTACGGGTATCGCGATGCTGGTCGCGGTTCCCGTTGGCATGATGACTGCTATTTATCTCGCGGAGTATTCTTCCAGGCGCGTCCGGTCGATTGCGAAACCGCTGCTCGAGGTTCTCGCGGGCATTCCAACTGTCGTTTACGGGTTTTTCGCGGCGCTCACAGTTGCGCCGTACGTCAGGCGGGCAGGAGAGTCGCTCGGTCTCGAAGTCGCATCCGAGAGCGCTCTCGCGGCCGGTCTGGTCATGGGAATAATGATCATCCCGCTCGTATCGTCTTTGTCTGATGACGCTATCAATGCAGTACCCAGCACCATGCGCGACGGAGCGCTCGGGCTTGGATCAACGCGCTCGGAGATGATGACGAAGGTCATATTGCCGGCGGCATTGCCCGGCATTGTTGGTGGCGTGCTACTGGCAGTCTCCAGGGCAATCGGTGAGACGATGATTGTCGTTATGGCGGCTGGGTTGGCTGCAAACCTGACCGCCAATCCTTTCGAGGCCGTGACGACTGTAACTGTGCAGATCGTAACGCTACTTGTCGGTGATCAGGAATTCGACAGCGCCAAGACACTCGCAGCATTCGCACTGGGGCTCATGCTGTTTGTTGTGACGCTAATCCTGAACGTGATCGGACTGCATGTCGTGCGCAAGTATCGTGAGCAGTATGACTAGTTTGGAATCCTCTCAGGAAACTCGTCGCAAGGTCGAAGCCGGGCTTGGCAAGAGGCGCAGGCGGGAAAGACTGTTTCAGGCGGCAGGTATCCTCGCAACCACAGTGGGTATCGCCTTTCTCGGAGTCTTTTTTGCGGATTTGCTTGCCAAGGGATCATCGGCCTTCGTGCAGAGCTATATGAAACTGGACGTCGAATTCGATGCGGACATCATTGCACCGGGCGGTGAGATGGACATTGCCTATGCCGATTTTGACGGGCTGATCAGGTCGACTCTGCGAGCCGAATTTCCTGCGGTAAATGGTCGCAATGACAGGCGCGAGCTATACAGGCTTGTCAGTATCGGTGCCGGCTACCAGATGCAGGATATGATCAAAGCCGATCCGGACCTGCTCGGCACGTCACAGACGATCTGGGTGCCAGCCTCGGCGACGGTCGACATGTACGTCAAGGGCAACATCGATGCGTCGCTTGATGAGGCGTTGCGACCGCTGTCCGATGCCCAGATTGGGTGGATCGATTCATTATTGTCTGCTGGCAAGCTGGATACGCGCTTCAACACGGCATTGTTCTCGAACGGTGACTCGCGCGAGCCGGAACTCGCCGGTATCAAGGGCGCGCTCATGGGTTCGTTCTACATGCTTATCGTCACGATCATGCTGGCATTTCCGATTGGAGTTGCGGCCGCGATATACCTCGAAGAATTCGCGCCACGCAATCGCTGGTCGGATCTGATCGAGGTCAACATCAATAACCTCGCCGCCGTGCCATCGATTGTCTTCGGGCTGCTTAGGCTCGCAGTTTTCATCAACTGGGTGGGCATTCCGCGGTCGGCCCCGCTGGTTGGCGGCCTGGTGCTGTCCCTGTTGACTCTGCCGGTTATCATTATCGCGTCACGTGCAGCGATCAAAGCGGTGCCGCCATCAATTCGCGATGCGGCGCTGGGACTGGGCGCGTCCAGAATGCAGGTTGTCTTTCACCACGTAATGCCGCTTGCACTCCCTGGAATGTTGACCGGCGCGATCATTGGTATGAGCCGCGCACTCGGTGAGTCGGCTCCGCTGCTCATGATCGGCATGGTCGCCTTCATTGTCGACGTACCCGGCAGTCTTTCGGATCCGGCAACTGCGCTGCCGGTACAAATTTATTTGTGGGCTGACAGCCCTGAAAGGGCATTCGCCGAGCGTACATCTGCGGCGATTATCGTCCTGCTCGGGTTCCTGCTGATCATGAACCTGACGGCGGTCATTATTCGCAGACGCATGGAACGCAAGTGGTAGTCGCTCGTTGAGCGAGAGGACAGACTGGATGACAATGGCAGTGATGGCAGAACCCGAAAACATGGAACCTGTAACCAAGCTCGGTGAGACGGTCGGCAATGTCCGTTGCGACGATCCGTATGTGGTTGCGGAAAACGTCGATGCCTTTTACGGGGACAATCACGCGATCAAGGACGTCACGCTGGAGATCAGCAAGAAGGAAGTTATTGCGCTGATCGGGCCATCGGGCTGCGGCAAATCAACGTTCCTGCGCTGCCTGAATCGCATGAACGACTCAATCGAATCAGCGCGGGTGACGGGTAACATCACGCTGGGGGGGCAGGACATCTACAGCAAGGAGCTGGATCCTGTCGCGTTGCGCGCGCGTGTCGGCATGGTCTTTCAGAAACCCAATCCGTTCCCCAAGAGTATTTACGACAATGTCGCGTACGGCCCACGTATTCACGGGCTCGCAAACGACAGGGCCGAACTCGACGAGATTGTGCATAACAGCCTCGAGCGTGCAGGCCTTCTCAAGGAGGTCAAGGACCGGCTTGATGAACCGGGCACCGGATTATCAGGCGGACAGCAGCAACGCCTCTGTATCGCTCGTACCATCGCTGTTAATCCCGAAGTGATATTGATGGATGAGCCGTGTTCGGCGTTAGACCCGATTGCGACGGCACGCATCGAAGACCTGATGGACGAGTTATCGCATGACTACGCGATTGTCATCGTCACTCACTCGATGCAACAGGCAGCACGTGTCTCGAAACGGGTTGCTTATTTCCACCTCGGCGTGCTGGTCGAGGTCGACGAGACTGACAAGATCTTTACGAATCCTCAGCACAAGCTCACCGAGGACTACATCACTGGTCGGATAGGCTAGCGCCGACGGCGGGATGTTGGTCAGCGGAAGTAAAGCGCAGCGCAGCGAGCCATGCAGCTGAGTAACATGCCGGTGTCGGCGTTCTCATAGCTCATTATTATTTATGAAGTCGCCGAAACGTTTTTCGGAGAAACCGACAGCGATGAATTTGTCGGACTCGAGGACCGGG
>Ga0265303_10002932_pt1 | contig 10664 bp, 14 predicted proteins | sample Helome_2_FD_192494 | JGI IMG/M metagenome (GOLD analysis project Ga0265303, IMG submission 192494) | Marine sediment microbial communities from subtidal zone of North Sea - Hel_20160317 (Illumina Assembly) | ecosystem: Environmental > Aquatic > Marine > Subtidal zone > Sediment ... | reverse complement strand
AGATCATACTATGCAACCCACCCGGTTGAGTTCATCAATCACTGGACGGACACCTATGACCCCCGGAAAGCCGGGCCTGACTCGATGGCGAGAATGCCGTTCATCCTGTTTGAAAAGCAGGCGGAGCTCGTGGAGTTTCTGCACGCCTGTCTCATAAATGAAGAGAATGGCCTGATTGAAAAATCTCGAGACATGGGTGCAACGTGGGTTTGCAGTGCTTTCTCTGTCTGGTTGTGGCTGTTCTGGCCCGGCGCATCAGTGGGCTGGGGCTCCCGGAAGCAAGAACTCGTGGACAAGATCGGGGATCCAGATTCAATATTTGAGAAAATCAGGATGCTCATCAATGGTCTGCCGGCTTTCTTTTATCCAGATGGATTCTCTATCACAGAGAATATGTCCTACATGAAAATAGTGAACCCTGAAACCGGGGCCACGATTACCGGGGAAAGCGGGGATAATATCGGGCGCGGTGGTCGAAAGCTGATTTATTTCAAAGATGAGTCTGCTCACTATGAGCGCCCAGAGAAGATTGAGGCAGCGCTTTCTGACAATACGCGGGTTCAAATGGATCTTTCATCTGTGCATGGTCTGGGCAATGTGTTCGCCCGGCGCCGGGAAGCCGGCAAGCTGTGGACCGGGAAAGTGGATCCCAATAATACGCAGGTATTCATCATGGACTGGAGAGACCATCCAGAGAAAAATGATGATTGGTACAATGCCCGGAAAGAGAAAGCAAGATCGGAGGGTTTGCTGCACATCTTTGCTCAAGAAGTGGATCGGGATTATGCTGCATCAGTCCAGGGTGTGCTCATACAGAGAGAATGGGTGAATGCAGCGATCGATGCACATATCAAGCTGGATCTCCCTGAGGATGGCCCATGGTGCTCTGCTCTCGATGTTGCAGACAGTGAAGCCGGGGACACTAATGCACAAGCAACCAGAAAAGGTATTATCCTGCGTGAGCTGGAGGAGTGGGGCGCCCGTGACCCGGCCGTGACTGCTCGCCGGGCAATCTCAAACGTGGCAAAGCTTGGACACATCAGCCTGCAGTATGACTGCATTGGGGTTGGGGTCAGTGTCAAGAGTGAAGTGAACAACCTCAAGGACACCAACAGCCTCCCCGGCAATGTCAAGATGGTTCCATGGGATGCCGGCGCGGCAGTTCTGAAACCAGAAAAGAGAGTGATCCCGGGCGACAGGGAAAGCCCGCTGAACAAGGATTTTTATACCAACCTGAAAGCCCAAGGTTGGTGGGAACTGCGAAATCGGTTTTATCGTACATGGAGAGCGGTAAATGAAGGGGCTCAATATGATCCAGACAGTTTGATCAGCATTGATTCACGGATTCCTTCATTACGACAACTTGAAAAAGAACTGTGTCAAGTGGTCGCTGGAGAGGGTGCCCGGCTAAAGCTGAAGATAGAAAAATCACCACCTGGAACAAGCTCGCCGAATGAAGGTGATGCAGTGATGATGTGTTACTGGCCGCTGAAAAGTGGTTATGATCTTGAAAAAATGATGGGGGGTTAACAATGAACGGGGTAAACAATGGCCGAAGGACCAACAACAAAAAGTGAGAGTGAGTTATTAGCATTTCAGAAACATTACGACATTCGGCTGGACAAGTTTGCAACCCGGCTCAGTGCAATGGAAACGAAGCTTTCCGGGGAAATGGGCGAGATCCGTGCCCTGTTGACAAGCGCTCTCAAGAATCAGGATGGCGTATTCACCCGGTTGAATCGTCCAATTGCCCCGTTGATCATTGCCGGCTTTGCGGTGGTGGTCTCCATGGTGAGTGTATCTGTCACATTCATGAATCTGACAGTGAACCCGATCAAGGACAATCTTGCTCACGTAGAGAAAACAATGATCAGTGACGAGCACAGGCAGAGAGAGATCCACATGATGCTCAATCAAAGGCAGTTTGATGATGCAGTCAGGACATCCCGGATCGAGGAGAATCTCAGATGGCAGGAGAAAATGGAGGAGAGGTTGAACAGCCGGATACATAGGGGCATTACACAATGAAAGACAGGATCCTGGCATTCAAAAAAGATGTTTCACTGGTCGGGATGCAATCCGAGGCCATCCATGGTATCGATATCTGTCTGTCCGTGTTTCACCAAGCTGGGCTTAAGATGACATTGACATCATGCCGGGATGGGAACCATTCAAGATATTCACATCACTTCAAGGGTCTGGCGTGGGATATCCGGGTTTGGGATATCAAGGGACGGATTCAATGGATGTGCGGCCAGCTCCAGGATGCACTGGGGTCTGAATATCAGGTGATCAATGAAGAGGATCATATTCATGTTGAGTATGACCCGGAAAAAGGTGAACGAGGATAGAAACATGGCGGGCTTTCTCAAGGTTCCAACGTTTGATATCTATGATGAAGAAACGGGTGAATGGGCGGATCCAGAAGATTGGTGGCTGGATGGTGAACTTGTCTATCAGAGTGATCTCCTTGGAGAAGACGGCAAGCCGGTGCTGGTCCGGGTCCCGCACAAATATCCAACGGATCTCGCATCAATCCCACGTATATTCAGACTGTTATTTGCCAAGAATGGCCGGCACCGCCCGGCCGCAGTCCCACATGATTTTTTGTGTAAGCTTGGAAAGAAGTTCCCCCGGCGTCTTGCTGACAGGATATTTCTCGAGGCAATGAAGGTTGTCAAGGTGAAACGCTGGCAGAGATATCCCATGTACTGGGCTGTCCGTACCAACACGGAGCGACTGATCCTGATGGGCAAAGCCCGGAAAATGGAGTATGTGAAATGATAAAAAAAAGATTAACGCAGGCTATAACCGCTTCATTGTCAGTTTCAACGGGCAAAGCCATCGCCGGGTGGAGTGTCTCAAGCCCAGATGGGGGCTCTTTAATGTATCCATATTGCAACTGCAAGGAGAAAAAAATGAAACGATCGTTGAAAGCTTTTGTGTCTTTCTGTCTGGGGCTGTTGATTGCCTGTCTTTTGCTTTTGACGGTTGGGTGTGCCGGGCAAGGTGTGAAGCTCAATGTTGAAACGGACAGTCCAACATGTGGAACAAAGAACGTGGAGTTCTCCACGGATTATCAGGTTGAAGAGTTGAAGATCGGTCGCACTATCGAGGGCGGTGGAACAGATTCTGAAGGTTCTGAAGGTTGTGGCGGAGGGTACACGGTCACGCTTGGCAAAGGCACAACCAAGGACGCTCAAACCGGTGTGATGGTTGAGATGATGAAAACAATCCGTGCCTTGATGGGTGCCGTGATACCGGGAGTGGCCCCGGTGGTTCCCGCTGGAGATAACCAATGAAAACACAAGTTGTCCTTGTTGCGATTATCCTGTTCATCATTGCCGGGGCCCAGTGTGCCAATGCCCAGACAGTGATCACACTGACCCCCGGGCAAGTCAACGCTGTTCTGGCTGATAACCCTCAGGAATGCCCGCCCGTGGACTGTCCAGAGCCACCTGTTGAACCACCTGAGCCCCCGGTGGAGCCGGAAGTCTGTACGGATTCAGAACTGCAGGGCACTATCAGACAATGGACCCAGGTTTTCTATGGTGCATTCCCACTGCCAACCTATCAGAATGTCACTTATCAGACGGTGCCGCAGGATGGTTATTACTCGATACAGTTCTATACCGGCAACATAGCGGATGATGGGAAAATGACGGTGCTGGAGAACGCGGCAACCCCATATATCAAGGTGGCCAGTTTCTCAAAGTGCCGGGGCTATTTCGGCGGGTCTGAGCAATGCAGTGAAGTTGCGGGTGGTGGTGGTGGCCTGACTTGGTCCACGATTGGCAAAGATGGGGCATGTGAACTCGAACCTAATACGACCTATTACTGGAATATCAGTTTCGTGGATCCTCAAACGGGCATGACAGCATGCAAGGCCGCTCCCTGTTACGTGAATTTCCAATATTATAATCTATGAATAATTTTCTTTCAGTGTCTATAAAAGGAGCATTCAACTTTGCCCGGGCCCGTGTTATCTGGCACAAAGGAATGCTGAAGATATTCGATTATAAGGGTCTTGTTTTGTATACCCCGGCTGATGAGCCAGTGAGAAACTGGGGATATTTGAGGGCGTGGGATGTAAAAACGGAAAAGGGTGATATCATTATGCGTGGAAAGTGCTTGACCTGTGGTGGCAAAAAATGGTTGCAACTGATGCGGGTGCCTGAAAAAGAACTCTGGGAATGGAACCAATGAGCTCAAAAATTCAACAGATATCCGATTCATTCAAGAACTTTGTTGCCAATCTCAACACTGAACGTGATAAGCAGTCCGGTGGTGATTATTACCTGCTTCAATTCACGGATCAGCAGTGGTCCGATGTTTATAGGACCTCGTGGATGGCCCGCAAGGTCATTGATATCCCGGCAAAGGATGCAACACGGAAATGGCGTGAATGGGAAGCTGAAGCCGCAGAGATTGAACCGATCGAGAAAGAAGAAAAGAAGTTTTTGCTGCCACAAAAAGTCAAGCTTGCACTGCAACAGAGCAGGCTGTTCGGCGGTGCCGGCATCTATTTCAGCATCAAGAATGATGATGCAGCTCTGCCGCTTGAGCTGAACACGGTCAAGAAAGGTGATCTTGAATTTATCACGGTGTTCCCAAAAGGTGTTCTGACCGCCGGGGAGATTGATCAGGATCCCATGTCTGAATATTATGGGCTGCCTGAATATTATGAAGTGTCCGGCACGAGCGAGGGATCCGCAAAGATCCACAGGACCCGGCTGGCAATCTTCAATGGCAATGAAATCCTGGCACCTCAGCAAGTGGTGGCAACCAATGACGGATGGGGTGATAGCGTCCTTCAGTCAGCATATGATGCTGTCAGGAGTGCAGACTCCACGGCGATGAATATCGCCTCTCTGGTCTATGAGGCCAAGGTCGATATCCTGAAGGTGCCGGATCTGGCCGATATCATGGCCAGTGAGAGACAGAGAACCCTGCTCGAGCAACGCGTTGTCCTCAGTGGCCAGTTGAAAGGCAACAATGGCATGATGGTCATCGACAAGGATGAAGATTATGACCAGAAGACATTTCATTTCAATGGGCTGACGGATATCTCTATTCAGACACTTCAGTCGGTATCCGGGGCGGCAGATATCCCTGTTACCCGGTTTCTGGGACAGTCCCCGGCCGGGCTGACGAGCACCGGCGAATCCGATCTGAAGAATTATTATGATTCGGTCAACTCGATGCAGTCACTCAACATGACACCGGCACTGCACAATCTTGATGAGGTATTGATCAGGTCAGCACTTGGGAATCGCCCAGAGGATGTATCCTATGAATGGGCCTCCCTGTGGCAGATGTCAGATGCTGAAAAATCAAAGATCAGCAAGGAGACGGCGGAAACCATCAATGCACTGGTTGACTCACAATTGTTTGATGAGTCTGCTCTGGGTGAGGCTGCGGCCAACCTGTTGATCGAGCATTCCATTCTGCCATCTTTTGAATATTCTGAGCCTGACCCGGCTGATGAAGAGTTTGAGACCGGGAATGAAGCGATGGATGCCATGCCAAAAACATTATATGTTTCACGTAAAGTGGTGAACTCCAGGGACCTGATTGACTGGGCGCGGTCACAGGGGATCGAGCAGATGCTGCCGGCTAATGAGCTACATGTGACCGTGCTGTTTAGCAAGACGCCCGTGAACTGGCTTGAAATGGGCATGGACTGGTCCAGTGATGAACGTGGGCGCTTGAGCATTTTGCCCGGAGGGCCCCGGGAGATCGAGACATTTGGTGATGGTGCCAATGTGCTGGTATTCGTGGATAGTGGGCTCACATGGCGACATCAGCACATGCTGGAAATGGGTGCGACTTCAGATTATGAAGAGTACACACCGCACATCACGATCACATATGGGGAAATTCCAAGTGATATCACACCCTATCAGGGTCCAATTGTTCTGGGGCCTGAGATATTCAGTGAAATTGTCCCCGGGGCTCAAGATGACATTGAAGAGGTTAAATTATGAGCAGGATGCTATTTGATACGGTCGACACAAGCGGCGCCCGCATAACCAATGATGGATACCTTGTTGCCGAGGCAAGGGTTGCGCGGACCGGGATCCAGCTTTACACAGCCGGGGAGCTTGGGCTTGCCGGCGATCAGCAGAAGATGATCAGGGTCTTCAGACCACCTGAAGAAGTATTTGCCGCCGATGCAATGGCATCCTATGCACATCGACCGATCACCAATGATCACCCGGCTGAAATGGTCACTGCAGACAACTGGCAGGAGAAAGCCAAGGGTCAGACCGGCGATGAAGTCCTGCGTGATGGTGAATTTGTCCGGGTCCCGGTGATGCTGATGGACGCCGGGGCAATAAAGGACTGGCAAAATGGCAAGCGTGAGCTCTCGATGGGCTACACGATGAACCTGGAGCTGATCGATGGCACCACCCCGGAGGGTGAGCAGTATGATGCAGTTCAGAAAGATTTGAGAATGAACCACTTGGCACTTGTCTCCCGTGCCCGGGGCGGTTCTAAATTACGTTTGGGAGACAAAACACTGGAGGTCTCTAATATGAGTGAAGTAAAGCTTTCCACCGTCATGGTGGATGGGCTTTCCGTTGAAACCACAGATGCCGGTGCACAAGCGATTTCTAAACTTCAGAAAGAAATCGCTGATGCACAAAAGGATCTGAAGGTGGGGACGGAAACCCATGAGCGGGAACTTGCTGCGAAGGACGCCGAGCTGGCAAAGAAAGACGCCATGATCGATGAACTTAACGGCAAGCAACTGTCCGATGCTGACATTGACAAGCTTGTCAAAAACCGGGCTGACTTGATTGCAACGGCAAAAACCATTGCAGACAAGGATTATACCGGGATGTCGGCGGATAAGATCAAGTGTGCCGCAGTCGTGGCCAAGCTTGGCCAAGCAACCGTGGATGGTAAATCACCTGAGTATATCTCAGCGCGTTTTGACATCCTGGCAGAAGATGCCGGCAAGGATGATGTTACCACTGTTCTGAATGGTGGTGGCCCAGCTCCTGCGGCCAATGCAGTTGATCAGGCACATGCCGACATGGTCAACCGCATGGAAAACGCCTATAAAGGCCCAACCATGGAGGGCACATCATGAGCGTGCAAACCACATATGCTGACAATATCCCCGTGGGATATGCCGGTGGCCTTGTAAATGAAGAGCCCAAAACCCTGATCTCCCGCAATGTTGAAGACGCGGCCGGGATCGCTTTTGGTCTTGCCGTTATGCAGGGAACTGAAGACAAGGGTTGTGTTGTGGGCGATGGCTCGGACTTTCTGGGCGTAACCGTCCGCGATCAGTCCGTGGATCCAGCGGCTCCAAACACTTTTGAAGAAAACTCAAATGCGCGCATCATTACAGAGGGCGTGATCTGGGTTGCAAACTCTGGAGGCGTGAGCGCCGGTGATCCTGTTGTTGCCTTGGCAGCCGGGGCCCTCGGCACGGGTACCAGCCCGATCGTTGAAAATGCCCGGTGGGATACCACTGCATTGGATGGCGAGCTTGCTCAACTCCGATTGGTCGGTGGAGGTATCGCATAATGAGAACTTTCGACGCACAAGCTGCATTGGGTTTTGTTATTGCACAAACCACCCATATCGAGCAGGGTGTATATGCCATCAAGTACCCGGATATTCAGTATCCAGGTCTGATCCCGGTTGACACATCTGCACATCCTTTTGCAAAAACCGTTACCTATTATTCATCTGACAAGGCGGGTGTTGCCGGTTGGTTGAATGGTAATGCCGATGACATCCCCATGGCCGACACAGAGATGACTCAGTTCGAGTCTTCAGTATGGACGGCTGGTATTGGGTATGGATATGGCTGGGAGGAGATCAACCAAGCCCAGATGCTGGGTGTAAATCTGCAGGCTGATAAAGCTGCGGCCGCACGCCGGGCCTCCGAGGAGATGGTTGACCGAATTGCCCTGAACGGTGATACAGCCAAGGGTCTTGAAGGCCTGTTTGACAATTCCGCTGTAACTGCTACGCCGGCCACTACTGGTGACTGGGCAACGGCAACCCCGGATCAGATCATCGCTGATATCAATGAAGCACTGACCAACGTGCAAACGGCAACCAACAACATCATCCTCGCGGATACCCTGTTGTTGCCATTCGCAAAGTGGAACCTGATTGCTTCCAAGCGATTGACAGACACATCCATGACGATTCTGGAATTCGTGCGCCTTAACAACGTGTACACAGCCCAGACCCGTCAACCACTGGAAATCCGTGCTGAACGCAATCTGGATGATGCTGGTGTAAGTGCATCAGCCCGCATGATTGCATACCGCCGGAGCCCTGAAGTTCTCAAGCTGCACATGCCCATGCCTCACAGGTTCTTGCCTGTATGGCAAGTCGGGCCATTGCGGTGGGAGATTCCGGGTGTGATGCGTCTTGGCGGTCTGGATATTCGCTTGCCGAATGAGATCAGCTATGTAGACGGTATCTAATACCGGGGAGTAAAATGAAATGAAAGTATTGGTAAACAAATGCAGGCGTCGGCTCGGGATACCGGGCCACCCTGCGATAATTCTCGCCCCGGGTGAGTCAAAGCCCGTCAGTGAGCAAAAGATAAAAGAAATGCAAGCCAACAAGACCATCTCACGATGGTTGAATAATGATGTGCTTGAGCTTCTTGATGAAAGTGAACAAAAAGCCCGGCATACGCAACCTGCAAAGCCCCCTCCAAGGGAGCGACAAAAGCCGCCCATGCGAACCCGTCCCGGTGTGAAAAATGATGTGCGTGAACCCCAGGTTCTGCCTGAAGGTTTATCGGGTGAAGGCATTGAATTGCATCACAAGGGAGGTGGATGGTATGAAGTTTATGTGAATGGCTTCAAAGTGACGGACAAGAATGTCCGCAAGGATGAAGCTGAAGAAATTGCAACAGAGTACAAGTAAATGAGCTTGATTGTTGAAACAGGGTCCTGTGTACCAACGGCAAACGCATTTGTCACGCGGGCCGATTACATTGCGTGGATGGCAGATTATCATCCCGATGTATCGGTCCCTGCTGACACCACAACCGATGCGGCCATCATGCGGGCAAGTTCTTGGTTGTCGACTTTCCCCGAATGGGATGGATCGATGACGTGCGGGCGGGGATTGCAGGGGTTGGCATTCCCACGGACTGATGTCACGGATTGCAATGGTGACCCGGTACCGGATAATGAAGTCCCGGCAGAAGTACAGCAAGCGACCTATATAGCAACGTATGCGGAAGCTGAAACTCCCGGCATATTGTCTCCAGCCATCACCCCGGGCAAGCAGAAGAAAAGTGTCAAGGTTGATGTTATTGCTGAGTCATACATGACCCCTGAGGAGCAGGGCGTGACAAACGTGGATCCAGTGGCATCACTCAGACCCGTTCTGACTGCGGTCACTGACCTGTTGAGATGCATGGCCACCATGCCCAATGGGAAAAATGTGCCATGGCCATGGGTTGCATAAATGGCCTTTGATTATACAGCCCTCAACACGGGCACGGTCCAGCCGCTGATCGATGAGTTTGGCAAGGATGGGGAGCTGTCGATCAATGTCCCGGATTCCGGGGCGGAGCCCTATGAATCACAGATTGGTGTGGCTGTTCTGTACCCAATACGGTTGGTCCAGACAGTATTCAAGAAAGATAATAACAATGGGACACTCGTCGAGGAGGGTGATGTTTTATATTTGGTCAGTACCAAGGGTGTGACAGTTGACCCTGAACTGGCCGATCGAATTATTGTTGATGGGCTGGAATATCAAGTGATCAGGATTGATCCCCTGAAGCCCGGTCCGGTGATCATGCTGTGGAAAATCCACGCAAGGAAATGAAATGGAAAACAAAGATGTATCCCTCATCCCGGTGGAACTGGATGGGATAAAAGAGCTGGACCTTGTTGTCAGGAACATAGATGGTGAAGGTGTTCTGTTCACGACAACCGGGGAAATGATAGGGCAACAGATATCTCACATGGGCCATTATTATTATCAGGGACATGGAAAAGACAGGGTGAAGATGTTCCGGGCAACGTTTCTGGTGGACTCGATGAAATCGGATATTCCGAATGGCGATAAGTAGAGCAGAAATGAACAGGTTATTGCGCCGGCTGGAAAAGCCAGTGCAAGAAGCATTTGCCAGTGCTGTCAGCAATGCCCGGAGCCGGTCCCAGATCAAAGCGCTCGAGCGAGCCATCATATCAGGTGACATTGACACCATATTGCTCGCCGCCGGGGTCAGGGATGGCATGTGGTCGACATTCAGTGAAAGCATCCGTAGTGCATACACCCAAGCGGGCCAATTTGCCATGGGTGCCGGGCCTGCCAAGAGACTGCTCACGGAGTTCAACATCAACAACCCACGGGCTGAGAACTGGCTCAGGATCCAGTCATCCCAGAGGATCACCGGGTTCCTGATGCCTGAGGTCAGGGCATCTATCCAGACCATGCTTGAAAATGCCATGTTCAAGGGCCTCAATCCCCGCACAACCGCCCTCGATATCGTTGGGCGCATTGGAGCCAATGGCAAACGCACCGGGGGGGTCATCGGGTTGTCACAGCCCCAGACCCAGTGGGTGATCAACATGGGTGATGATCTCGACAACCTGGACTGGTCCCGGTACAAGACAAGGACCCTCAGGGACCGGCGTTTTGATTCAACCGTGAGAAAAGCG